>Ga0078972_1009991_pt1 | contig 18167 bp, 27 predicted proteins | sample YelNatPaOPGAMG01_FD_67568 | JGI IMG/M metagenome (GOLD analysis project Ga0078972, IMG submission 67568) | Hot spring thermophilic microbial communities from Obsidian Pool, Yellowstone National Park, USA - OP-RAMG-01 (SPADES assembly) (version 2) | ecosystem: Environmental > Aquatic > Thermal... | reverse complement strand
AGTAAAGTATGAGAGAAGAGTTTATAGATGACATTTTAGAGGCAACCACTTCTGCGGATATAGTATTTTTACCTTCAGGATTTACTACTTTTCAGAAAAAGTTAGAGACCTTAGCAAGACTTAAAAATAAGTGGCAGATTAAGATTTTAGAAAGACCTGAAGGATATTTAGTTAAGTTTGGCGATGGAGAATTAGTTACATTAGTAGAGCGAGGATTTTTTGGAGAGTTCTGTAAAAGGTTTCTTAACTCTGATAAATATGTATCGCCGGTTATGGTTGTAGACCTTTTTCAGTATTTAAAAGAGGCAATAGATAGAGAGATGGAATCGCTTTATGAGGAACTGGAAGAGGTTTTAGAGGATATAGTAGAGAACTCAAAGATTAGAGATTTAGAGGAAGATGCTAGACTATTTAGATTGACTTTTGGAGGAGGGATATATCAACCGGTTAATGCGGTAATAGATTTGGGAAGGGTTCCAGAAAGTATTAGAGGTTTAATAGCAAAAGTCAAAGAGAAATATGCCGACGACAGGGGAGCAGTGGAGATGTTAATTGACTCTTTAGAGAAGGGAAGACCGATACCAGTAGAATTAGATAGAGATAACTTAGCAGGGGTAGTAGTTGTAGTTAATTATGCGGGAGTTAGACTGATTTTTGAAGGGGTGATAACTCATTCTTGGCAGATTTTAGAGAATATCTATGTTGATGAAAGAGCGGTGGTAGATGAACTTGAAGAGAAAGGCATAGCAGGAGTAAAGGTTGAAGGAGGAAAGTTATATCCGACAAAAGAAAGATTTACCATAAAAGACTTTCAAAAAATAAAAGATACAATTAAGGATGTGCTATGAAAGATTTAGATTTAGTGGTTTATAAAAAGTTGTTGCATAGTTTAGGGGAGTATTCTGAGAAATTACCTGCAACTACAACGGTTACTTTGTTTAGACAGGTTTTAGAGAACGGGTTAAAAGTAGTTCCTAAGGATGAAGTAGCTTTAGAGATTTTAGATTATGTTTTAAGTGGGAGCGTTCCAAAGTCAATTCAGGACCTACTTAATTTAAGATTTGAGGATTTGCCTTTGGAGTTAAGACCGTTATATAAAGAAGATGGTTCTTTTAAAGTGGCGTTTTGGAAAAACGATTCAGTTGTTTCTGATAAGGTTGTTAGCCTGATTGACTTTGGGTTAAATATAAAAGATAGAGGATGGTGTGATGAAAAGGGAGATAAAGTAGAACTGATAGAAAAGGAAAGGAGGTAAAGATGGAGAACATGGTCGATAAACTTTTTAGGTTTATCTCTGAAGAGGTGAAGTTAGAGGGACGGATTCTTAATCCGGATGACACTGAGGAGGAAAAGATTAAAAAGTTACGGGAGAAAGGACTTAAAAAGTACACAAGAGAAGGGAAAATCCCTAATCCCGATGATACGGAGGAAGAGAAGATTAAGAAGTTAATAGAACAAGAGAAAGAGGAACCAAAAGAGCCTGAGCCAAAAAAGATAGAGAAAGAGGAACCTAAAAAAGAGGAAAAGCCAGCAGAAGAACCTGAAGAGCCTGTAGCAGGAGAGGAGATAATTTTGGTTCTTCCAGAAGAAGCGATTGCTGGATTAGTTACTCCTGAAGAAGGGGAAGCAATTGCAAAGGAAGAGCAGGAGGAGTTGGCAAAAGCAGGAGAAACTCATCCACCTGCTGCCTTATACAGTTTAGCTAAGGAGGCAGGAATATCTAAATCTAAGGCAGAGAGATATTGGAAAGAGACTAAAGAGAAATATAAGGAGTGGATGGGCAAATCCGATAAAGATTTAACCGGTAGAGACTACCAGTATATTATGGGAGTGGTGAAGAAGAGAATGAAACTACCCGTTAAGCCAGTAGAGTCTAAGACTGTTGAGCCTAAGTCAGAGAGGTATTTTGTTGCCGATTTAGATAAGCTTGAGTTGATTAAAGAGAACGGAGAACTAAAAGTGTTTGCTTCAAAAGACGAGGCAACAAAATATATTCAGGAGAATAAGTTAAATGCCGAGGTTGTCTCTTTGTAGTGACACGCGTGTCAAAAAGGAGGGAAAAAAATGGATGAGATAAGAATTCAACTCTTAGCAGAAGATGTGTATAGATTAAAAACTCTCTATGAAAGAATGAAAAGGCAGATAGCGAGGTTAGAGAGGATTGAGTTAGATGAAGCAACTAGAGAAAAGATAAAGCAAAGGATTCAGGAAATGGAGGAGAAAGGGTTATATGAGGTTCACCGGGTATATTTACCTCCTACGGTCTTGGATAAAAAGAAAAAGGAGATTGTTGACGACTTAGTGGAGATTCAGCAAAAGATGAATGAACTTAAATCTAAGTTAGAGGAGTTAAAAGCACAGAAGAAAGAGCTGGAAGCACCTATCGTTGAGGTTTTAGAAAAACTTAAAGCAGACGGAATTCAGTTAGAAAAAGCACTGATTTATCTTAAAGAAACAAAAACCATACCGAGTTTCTGGCAGGTTTATGAAGAGGTAAAATCAAAACTAAAGCCAGATGTGGATAAACTTTTACGAGAGACCTATACAAAGTTAGCAACGGTTAAAGAGCCTACTTTAGTAGTTAAAGCAATGGGTGAGAGTATAAACGAGGAAAGTTTTTGGCAGAAGATTGTGGACTGGTTTAAAAACATCTTTACTCCTTTGTTTCAGAAGGTCTCAAGTTCTATATCAAGAATTAGCAGTATGCTTGGGATAGCATAAGATGAAAAAGCTTTTAGAAAGCATGATTGACTATCCTCAGGAGGATTTATCCAGTGACATCTGGATAAAGCAGGACAGTCAGTATTTGCTTAAAGACGATGTAAAAGAAAAGATTTTGGCGACTTTGAAAGAGTATCCTCATTTTGACTTAACGAATGCAGATGAGATAAGAATAGTAGGTTCTTTGACAAGTAATCAGTATGTAGATACATCAGATTTAGATGTGCATCTGGTATTTAGGGGGGATAAACTACCAAAGGGGAAAACTCCGGAAGACTGGCAGAAAGACATCTTTAAGTGGTTTAAAGACAATCGGGAAGCAATAGAGGGTTATGTTCAAGACCATCCGATTGAAGTATATTTGCAACTTAATCCTGCTCAGGATTTCTTATCACCTGGAGTTTATGAATTAAAAAGTGGGAAATGGCTAAAAGAACCACAGTTAGTTTCTTCTGACTTTGACCCTTATGAAGTATATAAAGATATCATTAACGATATAGAAAAAGTAGTTGGACCTGCGGATGTGTTATTAGGAAGGCTAAAGAGGCAGGTTATAGACTATGATACGATTAAGAGTATGTTGGAGAAGATGCCACCAGAATTGAGGCAGAGAGCAAAGGAAGAGCTTCAGAAGAAGCTTGAGGAGATTCAAGCGAGTATTGAGGAATTGCTTAAGACAAAGAAAAATTGGATTATGGCTAGAAGACTTGCTTCTATGCCGAAAACTCCTGAACAAGCCCTATCTGATATAGAGATGATGAAGACTTGGGTAGACAAGAATGTATTGTTTAAGCTATTGAGTAGATATTCTTATATGAAAACAATTTCTGATTTAGAAGAGATAATTAAAGATGATGAAATTACAGACAAAGAATTGGAGATAATGAAAAGTATACTGGGAGTAAAATGGGGGTGAGGCAATGAACAGTATGATAGAAAAAATAAATGGTATTAAGGAGACACAACGGACTATTGACAAACTTTTGGAATTAAGTGAGATGAAGGTTGTGGATAAAGGTGAAATAAAGACTAATGGAACTATACTGGATGTTATTTATGAGAAGGATGAATATCAGATAGGGATAGGGTATCATTTAGGTGCAGGGAGTTATGTACCCGTTCATTGCCATCAAGGAATAGAGTATTTAATAGTTGGGAAAGGAAAAGTGATAATTCAATTTGGAGACAATGCTATAAGAGTATTAGACAAAGGTGAATGTGCTTCGATAAAGGCTGGGGAGTTGCATTCAGTTAGAGCATTAGAAGATGAAGCAGAAGTAATATTTATTTGTATTCCTCCGGAAAAAGGGTATACAAAAGGAAGATAACAGGAGGGAATATAATGTCGCCAGAAGGAATAACGAAGGAAGAATTAATGATGTTAGTTGAAGTTCAGACAAAGACAGCGTCTCAGATGGAGAGAGTTGTAATGTCTCTATCTTCTATTGTGGAAGACCAGAAAAAAATTTTAGACAGATTAGGGGATGGGATAATAAAAGAATTGGAAAGTTCTATGGAGAAAAGTTGTAATAGGATTTGTCAAGAGATAGCAGAATTAAAAACAGATATGAATGAAAATAAAAGTAAGTTAAATTGGTTAGTAATTATCTTAGGGAGTGCATCACTGATAGCGATATTGGGAACAGTAATCTTAAGAAGCATCTCAATTTTAACAATGAAATAGTGAGGAAGTTATGAGTAGGATGATACCTCAGGAAACGGTTAGTGCTTTACGAGCATTTAGTGATTTAGCCGTAGACCTTTATGGTATAGATTGTGAATTATATGTTCCTAAGAATTATGATGTTCACGAGATTAAAGATGTTTTTCAAGAGGAAGAAGAGTTTAGTTATGCAGTATATCGGACTAAGGTATATATAGAATGGTCTCCCAATCAACATAGATTAAGAAAGTTAGGAATTTTTATGGAAGATGAAAGCCCGATTTTAGCTTGGTTTAAGAATGATATACCAGTTCAGATAAGAAGTTATATAAAGATATCATTGAAATATGTCCCAGAACGAGTTAAAACTGATGAGTTTGAGGTGGTAGATATACAGATGCCTCATGTTCATGATATAGAAGTGCATAAAGTTTGTAAGATTGTTCCCAGAAGGAGGAAGAAATGAAGATATTTTTGAACAAATTACTAGCATTTTTTAGAAAATTTAGAAAGCCGAAGTTTACCAAAGAACAGAAGTTAGGAATGATGCTTGAGGATTTGAGCCTATTATTTGGAGCGATAGATGATTTAGTAAGTCACAAGTTAAGCAGGACAGCAAGGAAACAATTCTGGAGAGATTTTTGCAAGAATAGGTTAATAAGGAAGGATATTTTTGATGAATTGTTAAAAAGTAAAAGGATTTCAAACAAGTTGTTAGATGAGTATGTGAGTCTGAAAGGGGTTCGGTGATGGGAATAAGAGTTAAGAAATTGGTAAATGTTTCGGGTGTATCGGTTCCTGTAGTAGTGGGAAGCACAACTGTATATGTATCACCGGGACAGATATTAGAAAATGTGGTAGTAGAAAACTATTATGAGATTGAGAAGTTTATTCGTTCGGAAATAGATTTATCAGAGGTAGGTGAGTATCCTGTCCCAGGGCAGAAAAAGAGGAGAAAGTTGAATGATTGAAGATTATAGCAAAGGAATAGTTTTACTGATGGCACAGAAGTGCTTTAATGAATATAAAAAGTCTTATTGTGGTGAGGAATTAGAGGGATATTTTGAAGGTTGGGTTAAAGCAAATTTAGAACATCCCAATGATAAATTTGTTAAAGAAATCTGGAAAGAATTTATAGAGTTGATGCATGGAAGGTAGTTTTTTAAAAGTTATAACGAGAGGGGTTCAAGCTTTAGCTTTTTATAAAGCAAGGGATATATTAGATTTGGAAACTATAGAGTTGGATACAGTTATATTTCCGAAAAGTATTGCTCAGAGGGTAATGGCAGAAAAAAGAGGAGAGAATGTATTAGAATTTATAAATGTCTGGCTTGAAAGTTTTAAATTTGCTTGGGATAGACAAAGGACACCTGTAGCAAGGAGAGGTGTATATGGAAATTACTTAGATGACACAAAGTTGGACATAACAGAATTTAAATTAGTTCCAGCAGATTTGAATTACAATGTTTGGTATTGGTCTAAGGATTATGACAAGATTTTGAAATTGGTAGAAAAGATAATGCTTTGGCAACAACAGAATCCCAGACTTGAGATAATGGTAAATGAGGTATATCCGATAGAGTTTTATATGTCTTTGGCTGAAGTTGTAGATGAATCACCAATAGAGAATATGTTTGAGAAAGGATTATATTTTGTAATAAAGCAGAGTATAAAGTTAGAGGGTTGGGTATTTGACCAGTTTTCATTAAAGAGTATAAAGAAGATAATTATCAAAGTATGGGATGATATAATTCCGCCAGAGCTATTATTTGAAGAGGTAATAGAAGGATGAGAAGACTAGTTGATGAGATTTTAAAAGAAATGGACAAAGGAATAAAAGAATGGCTGGATATTCCTGCTCCGAAAATGACACCTCATGAGATGTTATCATATCCAGACCCAAGACCACAGGCATTTGATATAAATATGGACTTTTATCTAGACAGGATAAGTTTATGGGGAAAATTGCGTTTTTACTATTCAGATACTTTTTATAGAGTGAAGAATCAAGAAATAACTCGCAAAAGATTTTTAGAGTTAATTAGAGATGAGGATATGCTTCAGATGTTTGGTGTTTGGGATGTAGAGGTTCTTGCTCATAACAAGATTTTATTTGTAAGGAACTATAAAGGATTAGATGGAAAGAAGCATAGGCAGGAACTTCTGATTGTAATAGATTTGAGGGACGAGTTAAAAAATGCTTTAAGGAGAGCAGGTTTTAAACCGTAAAATTAAAAAAGGAGGTAAAAATGGCATTCTATGTAAGCCCAGGAGTATATGTAAGAGAGAAAGACATCAGTGAGATAGTCCCTAACATTGCAACAACTTCGTGTGCATTAGTAGGGTTCTCAAGAAAAGGAAGTACGAAGGAAATCAAGTTGATTACGAATACTCGTCAGTTTATAGAGGAATATGGATATCCGAGACCTGGTGAGTATTTTCACTACACAGCACTGGCTTTTCTTGAGAATGGAAATACCTTGTATTGTTTGAGAGTTGCCAAAAATGCTTTATATGCAGGTGCAAAAATTGCTGTAAGTGGAAGTTCGAAGAACAATCAAACTTTAACTGAGGGTGTATCAGAGCCAGTTTATATTCAAGAAAGTGATATTTTATTCTATGTTTATGCAAAGGACCCAGGAAAATGGGCTAATGATGATGGAGATATTCCTGTTGGGATAAAGATAACGAATTTGAGTGATACGGATAAAGAATTTGATATTGAAGTATATGTTTTATCGGAAGGTATTTGGGGAAAAGTAGAGACGTGGACAGTTTCAAGGAAGCATAAGTTAGATGGATATGGGCGTCAGATGTATATGGAAGATAGGATTAACGGATTCAGTGATTATATTTTAGTTGCTAATGATACGACAGCAGATGAAGATTTAATGCCTAAAGAGCAAGCAACTGTTTTGAACTTAGGTGGTGGTTATGATGGGGATACGATAACTGACAGTGAAATAGTTCAGGGATGGGACAAATTTGCAAATCCAGATGATGTAGATATAAGGATTTTGTTAAACGGTGGATATTCATCTGTAACAGTTCAACAGAAGATGAAATCTATTGCTGAATCAAGGAAAGACTGTATAGCAATTTTAGATGTGCCTTATGAATATTCTAAAAACGTAACTGGAATGGTCAACTGGAGGAAAACTACGCAAAACTTTAATTCCAGTTATTGTGCTTTGTATGCTCCTTGGGTAAAGATATATGACCCGTATAATGATAAGATTTTAGAGATTCCACCATCAGGATATGTAGGCAGTCAAATTGCTTATAACGACTATGTAGCAGAGCCTTGGTATGCACCAGCAGGTTTCAATCGGGGTATTTTAAATGTATTGGGATTGAACAAGGTATTTACTCAAGGTGAAAGAGATGTGCTATATCAAGCCCAGATTAATCCATTACAGACATTTAGAGGTGAAGGAAATGTAATTTGGGGTCAGAAGACGGAACAAGTAAAAGCATCTGCTTTAGACAGAGTAAATGTAAGGAGACTATTGATTGTATTAGAAAAGTCAATTTCTGCTACATTGAGATACTTTGTATTTGAACCGAACAACGAGATAACAAGATTTAGGATAACCTCTACGATTGAAAGTTTCTTAGATTTACTTTCAGCCAGAGGTGCATTTCAGAGAGAACTTGGTGACAGAGGATATAAAGTTCTTTGTGATACGAGAAATAATCCACCAGCAGTAATTGACAGAAATGAGTTACACGTAGATATATTTATCAAGCCGATTAGAGCTGCTGAGTATATACAATTGCAAACAATAATCACTCAAACTGGTGCAAAGTTTGAGGAGTTAATTGCAAGAGGGATTCAGTTCTAAATAAGAAAAAAAGGAGGTAAGATATGGCAAGAATGGGTGTTGATAATTTAAAAGCAAATCTATCTAATGTTGCAAGGGTATATTTATGGGAAGTGCTTTTTCCTAATGTAATTGGGGGAGGGGCAGATACAGAAACTTTGCTTTTGAGAGCCCAATCGACTACTTTGCCACAAAGAAGTACAGGAAGTATAGCTGTTCCGTATAAACAGACAGGAGGAGTTGTATATCCAGGTAAGGTTGATTTTGGGGACCATACATGGGAAGTGACTTTTGTAGAGGGTGAAGACAAAGCAGTATTTGAGGCATTCTATAAATGGTGTGAACAGGTTGTAAGTGCAAGAGAGGGAGTAGGGGCATCTGCTCCAGAGATAAAAGTCGATGTTCAACTGAATTTGTTGAATACGAAAGGGGAGCCATTTTTAGGGATTAGATTGATTGGTTGTTGGGTAAGAACGATAGGTAGAGTAGATTTAAGTTATGAGCGTGATGAACCTCTAAGATTTACTGTGACATTTGCTTATGATTGGTGGGAGGAGGTATTTTAAATAGGCGATGGGTAAGTTAGGAATCTCAATTGCAACGGTAAAAAACTGGAGATTACACAAAAGATGTAATTGGGAGATACTTTTGCCTGATGTAGCAGGAGAATCAGGGATAGAAGTATCACAATATTGTTATGGGATTAGTTTTGGGAATTATAGCATAGAAGCACTTGCGGAGATGAAATTAGGTCCGTATCAGGCGAAATATGCTAATTTCTTTAAGATTGACAATATTCGATGTTCATTTTGGATGCCTATTCCTGATATAGTAGGAAGTTATTTCTATGCTTGGAGAAAGTTAGTGGTGGATGAGAGGGGGCATTATTTTCCGAAATTGAATTATGCGAAAGTAATGTATGTATTTTTATTTGATGAAGCGGGAAATGAGACGAGGAGATTTAAATTGGAGGATGTATTTCCGTTAGATGTACCAAAGTATGACTTGAGTTATGAAGGCGGGGAAGATTTAGTAAAGATAACTGTAAATTTGAGTGTAGACAAGATATCTTTGGAGGAGATTTCTAAATAAAAAGTGGGGTGCTACTAAAAAACATACAAATGTAGTAGCGGGTGGAAGGTGGGCAGAAAAAAGACTCCTTGCAAAAAGTGAAAGGAGGTAAAAAATGGCGGAAAATTACTTTAATATAAGCCTACCGAGTAAATGTTTAGTCTATCCAGGTGTAAATCCTGCCGATGTAAAAATCAGACCTTTTAAAGGAAAAGATGAGAAATTTATTGCTTCTATGAACTATGAAAATCTGGAGAAGAAGTTTGTAGAGTTGCTTAAAAATGTTTTTGTAGGAGTTCAGCCAGAAAAGTTAACTATTGGTGATAGGTTGTATCTTTTAGTTTGGGAAGTAGTAAACTCATATTCACCTACTGTAGATGCAGAGATTATTTGTAAGAACTGTTTTCAGAGAGTAGTAGTGACTTTAGATTTGTCAAAGTTAGAAGTGCAAGAATTGCCTGATGACTATAAGGAGCCATATCCGATTACTTTGTCAGATGGAACAGTAGTAAATATGCGGTTGTTTAGAGTAGAAGACGAAATAAAGGTTGTAGATTATGAAAAGATAAATCCTGATTCTTGGTTATATAGGTATGCTTTATCTATTGTTAGTGATGAACCGATAGATAAAAGGGTAGTATTTCTGGAAAATTTACCAACTAAAGATATTGCTTTGATAAGGGGATTTCACGACAAGTTCTATCATGGACCGATAATGGAAGCACCTTATGTATGTCCGAAATGTGAAATAGAGGAGGTGGTGGCTTGTCCCTTTCGGTTTGAATGGCTTATTCCAGCAGGCAAGACCCTTATCCGAATTGTTGGAGATAGAATTTAATTTGAGGTATTACTTGTATATGACTGATTTTGATGAAAAAGACATTTCAGAGATAATTTGGATGTATAACCGATTAATAGAACAGAAGAAGCAGGAAAATGAAATTTATTCCGAGAAGAAAAAGTTATGACCCTAAATGGGTAGGAGATTTTCTGAAGCAAGGTGCATTTGCTTTTACCAAAGAGTCGTTTGAGTTATTAGATGCTATTAGGAAGAAGTATTCTGGTGAATGGATTGCCTATTTAGGTGTTGTAAGAGATAGTTTAAAAGGTCCGGCAGGTATGAGAGTTAGACCACGATTTGCAGAAATAGATAGGAGGATAAGTTCTTTACAGGACAGAATGAGGAATGTTGCAACTTACATAGGTAGAATAATAGATTATTTAGAGACACCTACGGAGCAAGAAGTGAAAGACTTATTTCAGGAGATAAAAGCAATTGAGCAAGAATATGCAGATATAATAAGGATAGGAGAAGAAAATAAAGAATTCCAACAAATTTTAGAAAATTTGAGGATGGAGACAGGATTAGACTTGCGTAGTCTTGCTATTGCTCATAGATTAGTAGAAGGGCGACTGAGAGCGTTGAAAACTGAAAGACCACCAGGTTTTTTAAGAACAGCTGTTTGGGAGAGTACTACTTTTGCACGATTCAGAGAAATGCTTTGGGGATTAGCAGGGCCAATAGGTATTGCTGCCAGAGTTGTTGTAGGAAAATATAGAGAATGGAAGAGAGAACGTAGAGAAGCTATAGCAAGGAGACGATGGGAAGAAGAATATCCCGAGATAGCCAGAATTGCTCCTTATTTACCAGAAGAAGTATTAGAAGCATATTTACGGGAGCGTGCTCCTGTTCGGATAAGAGGAATGCCTGGTGGGGAGAGGATTCGTAGAGGTAGAGAGAGGGAACCAGAGGTGAAGGTAGGTGGAGCCAGAATAAGAATGGAAGAATTACCTCCTGAAGTTCAGAAATTTTTAAGGGAGCAAATGGCAGAGGTAAGTAAGGGAACAGAGGAAATGAGGGCTGAGAGGGCAAGAGAAAGGCGGATAGGAGAAGCAACAAGAGTTGGTAGAATTGAAGTAGGTAGAGGTGTAGGTAGAATGATTGAAACAGGAGGAGTAGTAACAGCTTTATATCAGTTCTTTGACAAAGATGCTTATAAAGCAAGATGGACTACAGAGATAATGGAGATACTTAAAGGGGTAAGAAGGTCTGGAGGAAGAGGTATTGGTATTGGTGGAGTGTTACAGAGGCTTACGGGTTGGTTAAGAAATCTATTTCCGACGATTATAGCTTTTATTTCGAAGCTTTTACCGGTGATTTTACCTATTATTTTAGTGGGATTGAGTGCTTTGGCAGGATGGTTTATTGGGAGATTTATAGGGCAGAAGATAGAGCAATGGACAGAGCGTAGAAGAGTAAGGCGAGAGTTAAGACGCAGAGCAGAGGAAATAAGGCGAGAAGGAGGAAAGCCTGAGCTTGCAAGAGCATTAGAGTTACAAGCACAAGGCATGTCGGTTAGGGAATCAATTATACAGGCAAAAAGAGAATTAGGGCAACCTATTAGTGAAATATATTTGAGACCTATTGAGAGAAGGTTAGAACCAGTTCCTGTAGCTGAAACAGATTTAGCAGAGGTATTTAAGGAAGGAAATGAAAAGATAGCACGGGAGCTAAGTAAGTTAGCTGAGTTATATGAAAAGAAGATTTCAGTTCCTATTCCTGAGACAAAAGGGAGATTATCTGATGTACGGAATATAGGAGACCCATTTTTAGAAAACTTAGATAGAGGGTTATAAAAATGGAAGAGTTAAGTAGGGCTGAAAATTTGGCAAGGAATCCACAGCAAAGATTAAGTGATGTTCAGATGGTGAAGGATAAATATGTTGCAGAAGCACAGAGGATAGCAGGAATGGTATCGAGTGCTGCGCAAGCAATAAAACAGAGAGACCCTATAAAGATTTTCAATGTAGTATACAATATACCAGGGCTTATTAAAGATATAAGAAGGAGAACTATTTCAGTTAGTCAAGGGCAAATAATTAGGAACACTGTTTCAGAGAGAATATTAAGCAAGGTTGCACCGGAATATCAAGTTAGAATTTTAGCCAGAAGGATAGAGACAGGAGGTGGGGGTCCGGTTTTGATTGATTTAGTAGCGATTTTACAGGAGGAGATAACTTTAGGAACAGAAAGTAATTGGCATTCGTTTATACCCTCAAAGTATGAGCCTCAATCAGAATGGCAGGCTATAGCTTCAGCAGTAGGTTTATCTTTGATAACGAGGTGGACATCCAGGCGAGTTTGGATGGGAACTGAGCCTATTTCAATATCTATGAAGTTAAGATTTGAAGCAGATGAAGATGCTTATGATGAAGTAGTGGTTCCTTGTTTGAGTTTAAAAAAGTTATGTTTACCAACGCAAGGACCTGAAGTAAAGATACCTGTAGTTGGTAAAGCTGCTTCAGTGATATCTACTAATGTATTATGGCCACCAGGCCCGAATCCATTGATTAGGGGAGGGGTTGCTGGTTGGGCTGGTGGAGAAAATATAGAGATACAAGTAGGTTTGGGTCCGAAGCCATTTCTGTATTTTGAAAGTGTAATAGTAAAAAGAGTAAATGTAACTTATGCTAACAGATTTACGCCAGAAGGATATCCTGTAAGTGCTTCAGTAGATATACAGTTTCAGACTTATGCAGTTTTGACCAAAGATGAGTTAGATGATGTATTTAGTGGGGTAAGAAAGATAGAAACAGTAAAAGTAAGCTGATGGACAGGACGAGGTTTTTTGCGATAGAAGAGGTAGAAGGAAAGAAAGAGTTGGACTTTTTACATCATAACTTATCAAGATTTCAGATGAAATATGAGCCAGTTTATTATAGGGTTAGGCAAGATGACTTAATGCGTCCAGATTTGATAAGTTATTATGCTTATGGGACAGTGAAGTATTGGTGGGTAATTTGTTTAGTGAACAATATATTTAATCCTTTGACTGAGTTGAAAGTAGGACAGCTTTTAGTGATACCAAACATTTTAGATGTTTACGAATTTGGGAAGAAATGGAGAATTAGATAAAAAACTATTAGAGAAGTTACTTTATGAAGACAGCAGATAGAGCAGGGAATGTAGTGTATGTGAAGATGGAGAGAGTTAGATGATTGAACTTGTTGGTAATTATCTGTTAAGAATTGAATTAGGTGGGACAACGATTCCAATGTCTTTTGATATGATAAAGGAGTTTACGATAGTGCAAGATATGGGTAAGTTTTTGCCTTTGTTTAGATTTGCTGTATATGACCCGACAGGATTATTTGTGCACACCTTGCCTTCAGATAGAACAGTAAATAAGATGTATGTAGAGATTGGTAAATCTATAGGTGAGGAATTAGACAATTCGTTCAATTTTTTGGCGTATAGGAAATTTCCTGAAAGCCAAGCAAGGATACAATCAATTTTTGAAGTGAGCGGATTATTAGATAACAAGATGTTATTTGATAGAGAATTTGTTAGAGGGTTTTCAGGAAAAGTAAGTGGGACATTAGAGACGATAGCAAAGGAAATAGGTTGTGATTCTATTAATATTAGTCCATCTTTGAATTATGTAATGAACTTAATTCAGGGAAAACAAACTAATGCTAAATTTTTAAAAGATTTGCAAACAAGGTTAAGTGGTAGAGCAGGGGAACATGATTTTAGATGTTTTGTAAAAAGAGTAAATCACAAGAATGTTTTTGTATTTAGAACTTTAAAAGAGTTGATAAATGCTCCAGTGAAAAAGAAGTATATAATGAACGATGTGGGTTTTGAAGATAGAGAGCCTATGTTTGATTTTCAGATAGTAGATAGTTATGGTGTATTAGGTTCTTTAGGGGTGAAGGTTCAGCAATATGAGTATTTTGACTGGGAGAATGGTAGGTATGTAAGAGACAAAGTAGATTTATCGGATTTTATGAGTTTATCTGATTACTTTTTAGTCGAGGCAGATGCAGAAGAAACAAGTAGAACCATATTTTTAGGCAGAAGTTCTATCTTTGACTATAAAGCACAGATGAAGTCAAAGTTGTCTGAGAGGGTAATGAATTTGTTAAAGATGTGGATTTTAGTTCCAGGGGATATAAATGTAGCACCAGGAGATTTGGTAGATGTATTAATTCCTGATGCGATGTATACAGGAGACCCGTATATATTTCAATATGCGGGATTGTGGATGGTAGAAAGGGTAGTGCATACTTTGACAACTTCACATCGGATGAGATTGTTGTTGACTAGAAATGGAATAGATACGACTATGCCGACAACTTTGTTGAAAGCGAGAAAGAAGAAAGGTTATTAGATGAGTGAGAGAATAAATGAAATAGTTGGGATTTTTAGGGGCAAAGTTTTAGATAATAATGACCCGCAGAAATTAGGCAGAATAAAGGTAGAGGTGTATCCGTTTTTTATAGGAATTAAAGCCGATGTGCTTCCGTGGGCTGTTCCTGCTATGCCTTTGTTTACGGGAGCAGGAAATGACAAAGGTTCGTTTTGTGTTCCTGATATAGGGTCTTATGTATTTGTTTTCTTTGAAAATGGAGATATGTATCAGCCTGTCTATTTTGCTGAGGCAGTTTCGGGAAAGGATATGCCTCAAGAAAGGGTGAATAACTATCCGAGTAAAAAGATTTTTAAGTTAAGTTCTGGGATAGTTTTTGAAATAGATGACAAAGACAAAGTGGTTAAATTAACGCATCCAAGTAATGCTTATGTTGTTATAGATGGTGATGGAAATATAACAATTTCAGGAACAACGGTAAATATTAACCCAGTATGATGTGAGAGAAAAAGGTAAGAGAAATGTCTGGTAAAAGGATTGCTTTATTAGGGGATAGTTCAGACCACGGTGGAACAGTTGTAAGCCATAATCAGGATGGTAGGTTTAAGGTAAACGGAATAGAGGTTGCTGTTGAAGGAGCAATGCACGATTGCCCCCTCCCCGGGCATGGGCGTACAAGTATTTCAGCAGTGACAATAAAAAGTTATTGTAATGGAAAGTTAATCTTAACCGAGCGAGCAGTAGCAGGTTGTGGAGCAAGACTAACGCCACCTGATAGAAAGGTGTATGTAGAGTAATGGAAAAGGTAATTTGGTCAGATATACATCACGAATTTATTAGGGATGCTAAAGGCAACTTAAAGATTGTAAAGAACATAGATGCTGTATATACAAGTATAGACAATATACTTGGAACGCATCCGGGAGAAAGGGTAATGCTTCCTCAATTTGCCAGTAGGTTAAAGGACTTGTTGTTTGAGCCAATAGATGAGAGATTAGCAACTTTGATTTCAGATGAAGTTAAAAGAGTAATAGAGACTTGGGACCCAAGAGTGACAGTTGTAGGAGTAAAATTTGCTCCTAATCCAGATAGAAATTATGTGGATATAACTGTTCAGTTTATCGTAAGAGGGAATGAAGAGATTTTAGAATATACTAAACGAGTTGGAGGGTAATATGCCAGAGAGTTATATGTTTATAGATTACAATTTTGAGACATTAGTAAAGAGACTGCAAGAAAGATTGAGGAAGAAAGAAACTTGGAAAGATATGTATGAATCGTCTACCGGGCAGATGTTAATTGAATTATTTGCCTATGTAGGTGAGATGGTTTTATACTATTTAGAGAGGAGGGCTGAGGAATGCTATCTTGATACAGCGAAGTTGAAGTCTTCTGTTTTGAATTTAGTCAAGTTGATAAATTACAAACCAAGGAGAAAAGTATCAGCAAAAGGTTATGTAAAATTTTATCTTGATACTGCATATAGCAAGAATATTTACATTCCTCGATATACAGTAGTAGAGACAGCAGATGGAACGAAGTATTTGACTGTAAAAGATACAGTTTTATTAAAAGGTCAGACCAGTATGGATGTGGAAGTAGTTCAAGGTGAGTTAGTGGAAAGAACTATGACAGGTTCAGGGCAAGAGTATCAAGAATATGTAATTGATGAAGTTGATGTAGAGGATGAAAGTCTTTGGGTGTATGTAGATGGAATATTATGGGAACAGGTAGATAGTTTTATATTGTCAGAGCCTACTGATAGACACTATACAGTTGTGCCTCAGTATGATGGAACTTTATTGATTAGATTTGGAAATGGTTCAAGAGGTGCTATACCGCAGAGTGGTTCAACAATTTTGATAAGATTTGTTAAAACTGCTGGTGCAAATGGAAATGTTTATGGAACGAATATGATAACAAAGGTAAGTTCTGTTATATTTGATGAAGATAGAAGTCCGGTAGAGGTTAAAGTAACGAATGACAACCCCGTGATAGGTGGTGATGATGAAGAGAGCATAGAAGAGATAAAGTATAATGCACCACGAGTATTTAGAACAGGAGATAGAGCAGTTACGAAGGATGACTTTAGTGCTTTGATAGAGAGTTATCCCGGTGTTGCTACAGCAAGTGTATGGGGTGAAAAAGAAGAAGGTTCGCCAAATTACAATATGTTTAATTGGGTAAGAATTGCTATGGTATTGCAGGGATGGGGTTCTCCAACTACAGATTTTGAAAAAGAGTTAGTAGAGTTTTTAAGACAAAAATCTATTCTAACTGTAAGATATGAATTCGTTCCAGCAGACATATTAGATGTATATGTAGTTTTAGATTTGAGGGTTAAGAAAAACTATACGCTTTCGTTAGTTCAGAGTGCTGTTGAAAAGTTGATTGAGAGTTTATTTCAATTGGGTTTAACTACAAGATTAGGAGTAAGTAAAAGATATTCGGATATTATTGCAGAAATAGAGCAAGTAGAAGGCATAGATTATGTATATATGGATTTGAGATTGAGAAAGGAATTAGTTTTACAAGGAAGTAATTGGGTAGGGAAGTTAACTGCTTTGCCTGTGGAGAAGAATTCAATTCAATTATTTGCTGGGAATGTTCAGATAGGAGAAGATGATGGAGAAGGAAACATAAGAGCAGTAAGTGGAGGTTCGTATACGGTTTCAGGAACAGTTGACTATAGTTTAGGTGATATATCAGTTAGTATAAGTCCAGCACCATCAGAAACAGTTTATGTTTTGTATAGGCAGGATGCAGAAAGAGATATAGTAGTAAAGTTTAATCAGATTTGTAAATTATATGGAGTAGAAGTAAGAAGTATAAGTTTCTCAAGTTAGGAGGTAAAGAATGGGTAAGCATAAATTTTATGAAGCAATCTGGGAATTAAAATGTTTTGACAAGAATGGCAACTTGCGATGGCAAGAAGAAGGAAGAAATGCTTTAGTTGACCAGGGAGAGATGCTAATGCTTGATGTCTTTTTTAGGAATGCTTCGATAACCAATACTTTTTATGCTCGTCTTGCAAGAGATATATTAGAAGATACTGATACTTTGACTACGATTCAGAATGAGCCTGTAGGAAATGGATATTCGCCTCAGCCTTTAGCAAGGAGTAGTGGAGGTTTTCCAATTCTTGAAAAACACGAAGGAGATTATAGAGTAGTAAGTTCTGAAGTTTCTTTTACTGCTTCAGGTGGAGATATAGGACCGATAAATTTATTGTTTTTGGCAACTACTTCTGACAATACGGGATATTTAATTGGATATATGCCTTTATCTGTGGAGAGGTTGATTCTTGATGGAGATACGATGACTGCAAAAGTTAGGGTAAAGTTAAAGTAGTGGAGGCAGAAGATGGACCCAGTTAGAAACTTTGCTTTTGGGACGTTAGTATATGGTATTTCAGATACAGATACATCTTTGGTTATATCTAATTCTGATGCATCTAAATTTCCCAATCCAAATACAGAAGGAGCTTTCAATGTTACAATTTACAATTTTACAGACTATAAGAGCCCTGCTGGAGACCCAGATGTAGAAATAGTAAGAGTAACTGCTTCTTCCAGTTCAGGTGGAAATACGACTTACACGATTACAAGAGCACAAGAAGGAACTACTGCTAAAAATCATAATACTTCAGGAAAGACATATAGAATAATTCTTGCACCTACTAAAAAGATGATAGATGATATAAAAGATTATGCCGATACCAAACTCTCTAAAACT
>Ga0078972_1005031_pt1 | contig 18169 bp, 16 predicted proteins | sample YelNatPaOPGAMG01_FD_67568 | JGI IMG/M metagenome (GOLD analysis project Ga0078972, IMG submission 67568) | Hot spring thermophilic microbial communities from Obsidian Pool, Yellowstone National Park, USA - OP-RAMG-01 (SPADES assembly) (version 2) | ecosystem: Environmental > Aquatic > Thermal... | reverse complement strand
CGAAAAAGCACATGGACTGGATCATCCAGAAAGCCACCGAACTTGGCGTGGCCGCCATCGTCCCGCTCGTGACCGACCGGACCATTGTCCGCACCGCCAAACCCGACCGGTGGCGCGAGATCGCCCTCGAAGCCTGCAAACAATCCGGCAACAACTGGCTGCCGGAGATTACACCGCCGGCCACGGTGGCGGACGTCGTGACCGGCCGCTTCGACCTGAAACTGATCGCGGCGCTCACGCCGGGCTCGGTGCCCCTGAAGCAGGCGGTCTGCAGCCGCAGGTTTCAGCCGGCGCCGGCCGAACGCGCCCTGAAGGGGGCGGGTACAGACGCACGCGTGTTGCTGTTGATCGGCCCGGAAGGCGATTTCACCCCGGCAGAAGTCGCCCGGGCGCAGGCCGCCGGTTGCGTGCCGGTCTCGCTCGGACCGCTGACGTTGCGGGCGGAGACGGCGGCGCTCTACGCGCTCAGCGTGTTGCACCACGAACTACAAACCGGCTGACGCGCGTGTCGCCGTACACCGCCTCGCGCACCAACGCCCACGGCAGCGGCACCGTCAACGCGTCGCGCTTTGCGGATTCCACCACCAGCACCCCGCCGGCCGCCAACAATCCCGGCAAGTCGGGATGCTGCAGCAATTCCTGCGCGGCCCGGCCGTAGGGCGGATCGGCAAAAATAATCGTGAACCGCCGCCCGGCGAGCCGCGGCAACACGGCGGCAACTTCGCCGCAGACCAGGGCGCCCGCCGGGAAGTGCAGGGCGGCGATGTTTTGCCGGATGGCCTCCTGCGCGGCCCGGTGGTGTTCGACGAAGGTGACCGATCGCGCGCCGCGGCTGGCGGCTTCGAGTCCGAGCGCGCCCGTGCCGGCAAAAAGGTCAAGCACGTCGGCGCCCACCACCAGCGCGCCGAGACTGGAGAAGATGGCCTGCCGGGTGCGGTCGGCGGTGGGCCGCACGTCGCCCGTGCGGGGCACGGCGAGAATCCGACCGCGCGCGGTGCCGCCCGTGATGCGCATGGTTACTTGAGCAGCTTCAGCCCCTGCTGCAACAACTGCTGGCCGGCTTTCTTGACCAGCACGTTGCCGAGGTTTGTTTTGGGGGAATCGTAAGGGCCGGTGACCTTGAAGCTCAAGGTGTAGTAACCATCGGCACGTTGTGTGAGAGCCTCCCGGACTTCTTTGGGCAGCTTGCTCAACAACTCGCCCGCCAGCGCCAGCGTGAACTCGTGGTTGAGCGAGTAGTCGCTGAGCTGGATGCTGCCGTGGCCGGTCAACTCGACTCGTTTCGCGCTGACTTTGATCACCGGGGTCTGCATCACGTTGTCGGCAAGGGTGAACTCCACCAGGCACTTGTCGAACTTCAACTGCTGGAGTTCGTCAATCTGCAGCAGGGTGCCGATGGTTTTCAGCAGCGGCACATCCACGAACAAGCCGTTCACGATCTCGGCTTTGCCCTGACCGGTCATCGTGGCGAGGCCGCCGGCGCCGGTGATCTTGGCGTTGGCCGCCAACTTGCCGGTCACCACCTGTTTCGTGCCGGCTTCCTTCAGGATCGTTGTCACGTCGCTGTTGTTGATTTGCAGATCGGCGCCGTACTTGAACCCGCCGGCCAACTGCACCGCCACGGTGCCGCCGATGGTGCCGCCGGCCAGTTGCCCGCTGACGGGAGACAGCTTCACTTCCCGCGACGACACACTCACCGGCGCGCCCGCCTGCCGGATGTAGAGCGCTTGGGCAATGTTCAACAAACCAAGCTTCGCCTGCCCCCTGCCGGAGAGTTTGCTGCCGGTCAGATCCACGGCGGTGGTGACGTTGATTTGCTCGACTTGCACGAGCGGTTTGTTGCTGGCACCGAGCATCGCCACGGTGCCGTCGGTGAGCGCGAGTTTCGACAACGTGACGTTGATGCCACCGGCCATGCTGGCCCCGCCCGCAGACGTGGCCGGTGGCGGTTTCTCGGCCGGCGCGCCGCCGAGTTTGTCGTAGTTCCAGTCGCCTTTTTCGTTTTTGCAGAGAACAATCTTGGGCTGTTCCAGCGCCAATTCTTCAATCACCAGCCGCCGCGACAACAACGGCAGCAGCCGGTAGCGCAACACGAACGCCTTCGCCGTCAGCAGTTGGCCGTCGAAGCCGGGCGGGTTGGCGATGGTCACACCGTGGAGGCGGATGCCGCTGAAGATGGAAATCTTCATGTCGGCGATCTTCACCTCCGAGCCGAGCGACTGTTTCGCGGCGGCGAGCACCGCCTGTTTGCAGGCCGGCGACTGGAGGTAATGGTTCAGGTACAACAGGGCGCCGACCGCCACCACGGCGACGAGCACGACCACGCCGATCAGAATCTTGAGAAATGTTTTCATGTTTGGTTGTCTCCTCTTCGCCGGCTAGAATAACGCGAAAATCGCCCATGACCAACTACTTTGTCATCTTCAATCCGGCCGCCCGGAGCGAGAAATCCCGCCGGCTCCAGCAGTTTCTGCCAACGCGGGCGACGGTGGCGGCCACGACCGGCCCCGGTGACGCCCAGCGGTTGGCCGCCCAGGCCGCGCGGGCCGGTTACCCGTGCGTGGTGGCGGCCGGCGGCGACGGCACCGTCAACGAAGTGGTCAACGGCCTCGGCCCGCACGGGCCGGCGCTGGGCGTATTGCCGCTGGGCACCGTCAACGTCTTTGCCCGGGAACTCGGCCTGCCGCGCCGCCTCGACGCCGCGTGGGCGGTCATCGCGGCCGGGCGGACCCGCACGATGGATCTGGGGTGTGCCACGGCCCGGGGCGTGAGCCGGTATTTCGTTCAACTTGCCGGTGTGGGCTTCGACGCGTGGGCGGTGCAGCACGCCAGTGGGACATTGAAAAAGCGGATCGGGCCGATGAGCTACGTTTGGGCCGGGCTGAAAGCGGTGGCGACGCCGTGCGCGCCGGTGGCGGTGGGCGAGCATCGGGGCGTGGCGGTGTTGGTCGGCAACGGCCGGTTTTACGGCGGGCGGTTCCTCCTGTTTCCGCGGGCGCGGTTGGATGATGGGTTGTTGGATGTGTGTGTGTTCGAACGGGGCCGGTATGTGGATGTGCTCCGGTATGTCGTGGCGGTGGCGCGGGGCCGGCACGCGCGGTTGCCGGATGTCCGGTATTTTCAGGCGGCGGAATTCGAGTGCCGGGCCGTGGCCGGTTCCGCGCCGGTGGAGGTGGACGGCGAACTGGCCGGCCACGCCCCGGTGCGGTTTGCCGTCGTCCCCGGAGCCTTGCGCGTCCGTTGTTGACGGCGGGCCGGCGGTTTGGTAATCCTCGGCGCGTTCATTTGGGTGTCTCACCCCGGGAACCTGGAGGCTGATTATGGTTTCGAGACGCCCGTGGGGTGCCGTGGCGTTGGCTTTCTTGGTTGCTGGTTTCACCGGCCGCGCCGAGACGGAGGCCGATCTTCGCGAGGAAAACAAACAGCTCCGGCAACGCCTGGAAAATATCGAGACCGAACTCGGCCAGATCAAAAAACAGTTGGCCCGCCCCGCCGAAACGCTGGTGGCCGACCCGAAGAAGAAACCGCTCTTGGCCAGCGTAGAGATGGAGTTGTACGGTTACCTCAAGCTCGACGCGGCCTACGATGATTCGCGGGCCAATGTCGGCAACTTCGCCCGGTGGGTGGAATCCGAGAGCACCCGGCCCAATGACGATCAGTTTGCCATGACCGCCAATCAAACCCGGTTGGGGCTGAACCTTGCCGCCCCAACGGTCAACGGCATCAAAACCACCGGCAAATTGGAGATTGATTTCTACGGGGCCGGCACCGCCGAGAACAAACCCGAAGTGCTCTTGCGGCACGCCTACCTGAATGCCGAGTGGCTGGATTATCACTGCAGCGTCCTCGCCGGCCAGACCGCGGACATTATCTCGCCGCTGTTCCTGCCGACCCTCAACTACTCCGTGGGCTGGTGGCAGGGCAACATCGGTTACCGGCGCCCGCAAATCCGGTTGACCGAGAACCTCCCGATTGCTCCGGACTGGAGCGCCAAACTCGAGGGCGGCGTCTCCCGCACGATCACCGATCGCCGGTTGGGCGCGACCGACCCCAACAGCGGCGACGACGCCGGTTGGCCGACGCTCCAGGGGCGGGCGAGCCTCAACTTTCCGACCGGCGGGAAGCGGCAGGGCACCATCGGCATCTCCGGCCACTACGGCGAAGAGGAACAACACCTGACCGCCGGCGGCAACTGCCACCATCACACCTGGTCCGCCAATGTGGACGTGAAACTCCCGCTGGCGAAATGGTTGACGCTCCAAGGCGAGGCGTTTGTCGGCGCGAATCTGGACTCGTTCAACGGCGGCATCGGCTACGGCGTGAACACCAACACCATGCAGAGCATCGTCTCCCACGGCGGCTGGGTCGCCGCCACGATTGACCCGCACCCCAAACTGCAGTTCAACATCGGCGCCGGGCTGGATCATCCCCACGAGGAAGACCTCCCCAACAAGGCGCGCTCCTACAACAGCGTGGCGTTCATCAACGGCAGCTACCTGTTCACTGCCAATTTCTCCGTCGGCCTCGAAGTGTCCTACCTCCGCACCTGCTACAAAGGACAGGAGGCAGGAGACGACTGGCGCGAACAACTGGCATTCATCTACAAATTCTAACCGGGCTTACACGCTGGCCGGTTTGGGCGGTTTGATGAGAAACGTCAGCGCGGCGCCACCGATGAGCAGCGCGCCAGCCGTGATGAACGATGACGTGTAGTTGCCGCTCTGGGCAGTGAGCGTTTGTTGCAGGCGCGGCAGCACGAGGCCGCCGACACCCCACGCGGTGAACAACACGCCGTAGTTCATGCCAAAAGTCTTCAAGCCCCACAGGTCTTTCGTGAAGGACGGGAAGAGCGCGAGGTTGGCGCCGTAATTCGCGCCGATCAACGCCGCCAGCACCACGATGATGACCGGCGCCATGTCTTTCGACGCCGTGACCGGGATGGCAATGAACATCAACACCGCCTGAATCACCAGCACCAGAAAGAGCGTCCACCGCCGGCCAATCTTGTCCGACAACGTGCCGGCCACGACACGGCCACCGGCATTACCGACGGCCATGATCGCCACCGCCACGAATGCCGCGGTGCCCATGCTCTGTTTGGCCATGCCGCTGATGCTGCCAATGACCATCAAACCGGCGCCAGCACCGATGAAATAGATGACCCACAACAGCCAGAACCCGGGCGTGCGCAGAATCTGGCTGGGGGGCATCCCGACCGGGGCCGGTTTGGAGACGGTTCCGGCGGCGGTGGCGGCCACGTAACCGGGGGGCGGATTGACCAATAATTGGGCGAGACCACAGACGATCACAACGAACGCAATACCGAAGATGAGCATCGAGTTCTGCAGTTTGTAGTGGGCCAACAGAAATTGCGAAAGCGGCGCGAGATAAACCGGCGCCAACCCAAACCCGGCCACGACGAGGCCGGCGATCAGGCCGGTCTTGGCGGGTGGAAACCATTTCAAGGCCGGAGGCGTGGCGGACGAATAGCCAAAACCGATGCCGGTCCCCACGAGAATCCCAAAGCCGAGCAGCCAAAGGCCATAGCGGCTCGTCTGGGAAATGAGCACCATGCCGGCGCCGACGAGCAAGCCGCCAATCGTTGCTGTCAGTCGAGGGCCAAACTTGTCCTGACAGCGCCCGGCCAGAATCATGGCAAACGCGAACACCAGACAGCACAGCGCATAGGGATCATTCAACTGGCTGCCTTTCCAGCCGAACTCCTTCTCAATTGCTCCCTTGAACATGCTCCATGTGTACAGCACGCCGAGGGCGAGGTTGATTCCCATCCCGGCGAAAGTCACAGCCCAACCGCGGTTTGGCGATGTTGTCATCGGAACTCCTTTCGGTTGTACGACACCGGGGCCGGCCGGATCGCGACCGGCCCCGGCTGTTGCGCGTTGATTACAGTTTGTTTTTGACGAGCACTTCCACGACGTGCGGGTCGGCCAACGTCGTGGTATCGCCGATCTGATCCACCGCGTTCTCGGCGATCTTGCGCAGGATGCGGCGCATGATCTTGCCGGAGCGGGTCTTCGGCAGCGCCGGCGCGAACTGAATCTTGTCCGGCACGGCAATCGGCCCGATCTCTTTGCGGACGTGGAGCGCCAACTCCTTGCGAAGCTCTTCGCTCTCCTGCACGCCGTCGCGCAAGGTCACGAAGGCATACAGCCCCTGGCCCTTGATGTCGTGCGGCATGGGCGCCACGGCGGCTTCGGCCACTTTCGGGTGGCTCACCAGCGCGCTTTCGACTTCGGCGGTGCCGATGCGGTGGCCGGAGACGTTCACCACGTCGTCAATGCGGCCCATCAGCCAGTAATCGCCGTCGGGGTCCACCCGGCAGCCGTCGCCGGTGAAGTAGAGGTTCTTGTACATCGTGAAGTAGGTGTCAATGAACCGGTCGTGGTCGCCCCAGGTGGTGCGCATCATGCCCGGCCACGGTTTCTTGATGCAGAGCTTGCCGCCTTCGTTGGGCGCGCATTCGCTGCCGTCGTCGCGCAGCACGACCGGCTCGACGCCGAAGAACGGCCGCGAGGCGCTGCCGGGCTTCAGAACATGCGCGCCCGGCAACGGCGTGATGAGGATGCCGCCGGTCTCGGTTTGCCACCAGGTGTCCACGATCGGGATGCGTTCCTTGCCGATCATCTTGTAGTACCAGATCCAGGCTTCGGGGTTGATCGGTTCGCCGACTGAGCCGAGCACTTTGAGCGAGCTGAGGTCGTACTTGTTCGGCCACTCGTCGCCGAGGCGGATCAGCGACCGGATCGCCGTCGGCGCGGTGTAGAACTGGGTGACTTTGAATTTCTCGATGATCTGCCAGAACCGGCCGGCATCCGGGTAGGTCGGCACGCCCTCGAACATGAGGCTGGTGAAGCCGTTGGCGAGCGGGCCATAGACGATGTAGCTGTGGCCGGTCACCCAGCCGATGTCGGCGGTGCACCAGAACAGGTCGCCTTTGTGGATGTCGAACACGTATTTGGTCGTCAACGCCACGTGCAACAGGTAGCCGGCCTGGGTGTGCACGACGCCCTTGGGTTTGCCGGTCGAGCCGGAGGTGTAGAGGATAAACAGCGGGTCTTCGGCGTTCATGGTGACCGGCGGACAATCGGCGCTGGCGGCGGCCATTTCGTCATGCCACCACACGTCGCGGCCGGCCTGCATGTGGCACGGCTCGTCGTTGCGTTTGAATACGATCACCTTCTCGACGCAGCCGGCTTTCTGGCAGGCTTCATCGGCAATGTCCTTCAAGCGGATGTGTTTGCCGGCCCGCAGCGAGACGTTGGCGGTGACGAGGATTTTGCAGGTGGAGTCCATAATCCGGCCCGCGAGCGACTCGGCGCTGAACCCGCCGAACACGATCGAGTGGATTGCGCCGATGCGGGCGCAGGCGAGCATGGCGATGGGCAGCTCCGGCACCATCGGCATGTAAATGGAGACCCGGTCGCCCTTCTTGACGCCGTGTTTTTTGAGCACGTTGGCGAACTTGCAAACTTCGCGGTGCAACTCGGCGTAGGTGATCTTCTTCACGTCGTGTTCCGGCTCGCCCTGCCAAAGCAACGCCACTTGATTGGCCGTGGCGGTTTTCAGGTGCCGGTCGAGGCAGTTGGCGGTGACGTTGAGCTGGCCGTCCTCGAACCAAGTGTGTTTGATGATGCGGGCGTCGGTGTTCCACGTGTATTTGCGGGCGACGGTGGGCTTTTTCACCCAATCCAGCACGGCGGCTTGTTCGAGCCAGAATTTGTCCGGCTCGTGGACCGAGCGCTCATACATTTCCTTGTATTTCGCGGCATTGATATACGCGCGTTTGACCACCTCGGCGGATGGCGGGAAGGTCCGGTTCTCCGTCAGCAACGACGCGGTGGATATGGTCATGGGTTGACTCATATTCTCAGTCTCCTGATTTGTTTTTTTGGGGTAGACAACGGCGCGCATGACACCACATTTTGCCGGCCTTGTCAACGTTTTGCCCCCAACCGATTGCTCTTCTTGACAAAGTGGGCGGCGCATGGGAAAAGGATTGCACCCCGTTGTGAATTGAAATTGAAAGATCCATGCTTGAATCATTGTTGTCGCCGCAAACGGTGGCCGTCATCGGTGCCTCGCGCGAGCCGGGCAAGGTCGGCCATGAAGTCGTTGCCAATTTAATCAACGGGGGGTTCACCGGCACGATCGTGCCGGTCAACCCGAAGGCCGCCGACGTCCTCGGCCGCAAGTGTTACCCCGACCTGAAATCCTACCCCGGCCCGGTGGACCTGGCGGTGATTGTGGTGCCGACCAAGTTCGTCTTGCCGGCCGTGCAGAGTGCGGTGGCGGCCGGGGTAAAGGGCATCGTCATCATCACTGCCGGTTTCAAGGAAGTCGGCCCCCAGGGCGCCGCGCTCGAAAAGGAAATCGCCGAACTCTGCCGGGCCAACAGCGTCCGCTTGGTGGGGCCGAACTGCATTGGCGTCATCAACACGGCCAACCGGATGAACGCGACCTTCGCGCCGCAGATGCCGCCGCCGGGCAAAATCTCCGTCATCTCCCAGTCCGGCGCGCTCTGCGTGGCGATTCTCGACATGGCCCTCCACAAACGGATGGGCCTCGGCAAGGTCGTCAGCTTCGGCAACAAAGCCGATGTCAACGAAGTGGACCTGCTCCAGGCGCTCGCCGAAGATGACCAAACCGGTGTCATCGCCGGGTATCTGGAAAGCATCACCGAGGGCGACGAGTTTCTGCGCGTCGCCGAGCAAGCCGCCAACATCAAGCCGGTGGTCATCCTGAAAGTCGGCGTGACGCAGGCCGGCGCGAAAGCGGCGTCGTCGCACACCGGCAGCCTCGCGGGGGCCGACATGGCGTACGGCGCGGCGTTCAAACGCTCGGGCGTCATCCGCGCGGAGAATTTCGAGGCGTTGTTTGATTACGCGACGGCGTTCGCGATGCAACCGTTGCCGGCGGGCGAGCGGGTCGCCATCATCACCAACGCCGGCGGCCCCGGCATCATGGCCACCGACGCCGCCGAACAGGCCGGCTTGAAGATGATCACCCCGGCCCCGGAGACGCAGGAGAAACTCCGCGCCCACCTGCCGCCCACCGCCGCCGTCGGCAACCCGGTGGATGTCATCGGCGACGCCGATCCCGACCGGTATTGCCGGGCGTTCGAGATTTTGCAGGACGACCCGAACGTGGACGCCATCATCGTCGTGGTCACGCCCCAGAACATGACCCAGCCGCTGGCGCTCGCCGAACGTCTGGCCCGGGCGCATCAGGGGAAGAAACCGATGTTGGCGGCCTTCCTCGGTGGCCAGGAGATGGTCAAGGCGCACGCGCGGTTGATGGAGCTGAACATCCCGAATTATCCGTCGCCGGAACGCGCCATCGGCGCGTTGCGGGCGATGTGCGATTACCGGGCGTGGCGCAACCGGCCGCCGCGGGTCGTGGCGCGGTTCCCCGTGAACCGCCGGCGGGTGGACCGGGTGATTGCCTGGCACGGCCGCATGGGCATCCGCCAGGTCGGCGAGGTCGAGGCGAAGGAAATCCTCCGCGCGTACGACTTCAACATCCTGCCGGGCGGCCTGGCGGAGACCGCCACGCAAGCCGTGGAAATCGCCGAGCGCATCGGGTATCCGGTGGTGCTCAAAATTTCGTCCCCGGACATCATTCACAAATCGGACTTCGGCGGCGTGCGAATCAATCTCGCCAACGCCGAGCAGGTCCGCGACGCATTTGACCTGATGATGCTCCGCGTCCAACGCCGCGCGCCGCACGCGCGGATCCGCGGCGGCTACGTGGAGAAGATGGGCACGCGCGGCCGGGAAGTCATTCTCGGCATGACCCGCGACCCGCAATTCGGGCCGATGTTGATGTTCGGCCTGGGCGGGATTTTCGTCGAGGTGATGAAGGACGTGACCTTCTACCTCGCGCCGATCACCGCCGACGAGGCGATGCAGATGTTGAAGAACACCCGCAGCTACGCGTTGTTGCAGGGCGCCCGCGGCCAGGCGCCGGTGGACATGACCGCCCTCGCCACCTCGCTGCAACGCATCAGCCAGCTCGTCACCGATTATCCGCAGATTCAGGAATTGGACATCAACCCGTTCATCGTCGGCGAAGTCGGCACCGAAGCCTACGTCGCCGACGCCCGCATCACCTTGAGCAACGTTTCCGCCCCGGAGCCCCATGAACACTAAACGACCTTCCTACGACCCCGATTGGCAGCAAAAATACGCCAGCATGATCACCACCGCCGCGGAGGCGGTGAAGAAACTCCGCCCCGGCCAGCGCGTCTTCATCGGCACCGGCTGCGCCGAGCCGATGACGCTCGTCAACGCGCTCACCAAACGCGGCGCGGAACTGACCGACACCGAGTTGGTGCACTTGTTGACGTTCGGCGAAGCGCCCTACGCCAACCAGGAGATGCGCCAGTATTTCCGGGTCAACAGCCTGTTCATCGCCAAGAACGTCCGCGAAGTCATTCAAGAGGGCCTCGGCGATTACACGCCGATCCATCTGTCCGACATCCCCCGGCTGTTCAGGTCCGGCCAGTTGCCGCTCGACGCCGCGCTCATTCAAGTGACGCCGCCCGACGAACACGGCATGTGCTCGCTCGGCGTGTCGGTGGACATCGTGAAAAGCGCCGCCGAGAACGCCTCGCTCGTCATCGCCGAGGTCAACCCGCACATGCCGCGCACGCTCGGCGACTCGACGCTGCATGTCTATGACCTTGACGTGCTCGTGCCGGTGGACCAACCGTTGCCGGAGATTTCCTACGCCGAGGAATCCGCGGAAGCCCGGCAGATCGCCGAGCACATCGCCGCGCTCGTGGAGGACGGCTCGACCATCGAGTTTGGGATTGGCCGGATTCCGCAGGCGTTGATGAGTCTGTTGAGCGGCAAACGCGACCTCGGCATCCACACCGAGATGATCACCGACGGCATCGTGGACCTCGTCCGGGCCGGCGCGGTCACCGGCGCGCGGAAAAAAGTGGACCACGGCCGGATCGTCGCCAGTTTCTGCCTCGGCACCCGCAAGCTCTACGATTTCATTGATAACAACCCGCTGTTCGCGTTTCACCCGACCGAGTACGTCAACGACCCGTTCATCATCGCCCAGCAACCCAAAATGGTGGCGATCAACACGGCGCTGGAAGTGGACCTGACCGGCCAGGTCTGCGCCGATTCCCTCGGCGAAAAATTCTATTCCGGCGTGGGCGGCCAGGTGGACTTCAACCGCGGGGCCGGGCGCGCCCCCGGCGGACGCGCCATCATCGCATTGCCGTCCACGGCGCGCAACGGCACCGTCTCGCGCATCGTCACGCATCTGACCGAGGGCGCCGGCGTGGTGACCACCCGCGCGGGCGTCCACTATGTCGTCACGGAATACGGCGTGGCGTACCTGCACGGCAAGAGCATCAAGGAGCGGGCGCTGGCGTTGATCACGATTGCCCACCCCAATTTCCGGGGGCAACTGCTCAAGGAAGCCATCGAGTCGAAGTTCCTGCCGAAAGAACTGCTCGACAAGGAAGCCAAACTCGTCGCCGCCCCGCGCGAACTCAGCACGACGTTTTTGCTGAAGGACGGCACGCAGATTTACTTCCGCCCGATCCACCCGACCGACGAGCCGCGGATGCGGACGTTGTTCTACAACCTGTCCCAGGAAACGATCTACTACCGGTTCATGCAACATCTTCAAACCATCCCGCGCAAGCAGATCATGGAGATGACCTACATTGATCCGCGCACCGAGGTCGCCATCCTCGCCACCGTGCCGGAGGCGCACGGCGAGGACATCATCGCCGTCGGCCGGTATTACCTCGATGCCAAGACCAACCGGGCCGAGGTCGCGTTTGTGGTGGCGGACAAATGGCAACGCAAAGGCATCGGCACGTTCCTGCTGAATCACCTCATCAAGATCGCCCGGCGCAGCGGCCTGAGCGGGTTCACCGCCGAAGTGTTGCGGACCAACCGCGCCATGCAAGCCGTCTTCAACCGCGCCAACTGCAAAGTCCGCAGCCAGCTCCAGGGCGACGTCTACCACTACGAACTGACGTTCGAATGACAACGCGCAACCTGGCGTTCTTGTACTCGCCCAACCTGGCGGCGATGCAATACCCGCCGGACTGCCCCTTCAACACCAGCCGCGCCGTCCGCACCCGGGAACGCCTGCTGTCCTTCGGCCTGCTCGACAACGAGGTTGAACCCCGCGTCGCCACCCGCGCCGAGGCCGAACAGTTCCACACCCCCCGCTACCTCGACGAACTCGAACGCGCCGCCGCCGGCGACCTGCGGGTCGAAGGCTTGCACATGGGCCTGGGCACACCGGACACACCGGTCTTCCGCGACCTCTACCGGTACGCGCTCGCCGCCGCCGGCGCGACGTTGACCGGGGCCGAGTTGATCCTGGCCGGCCAGGCCGACATCGTGTTCAACCCGTGGGGCGGCTTCCACCACGCGATGCCGGAAAAGGCCGCCGGGTTCTGCTACGTCAACGACCCGGTGCTCGGTTGCCTCCGGCTGACGCAAGCCGGCAAGCGCGTGGCGTTCCTCGACGTGGACGCGCACCACGGCGACGGCGTGCAGGCCGCCTTCTATTCCCGCCGGGATGTGCTGACGATTTCGCTCCACGAATCCGGCAAAACCCTGTTCCCGTGGAGTGGGTTCGAGGACGAGATTGGCGAGGGCGCAGGGCGCGGGTTCAACGTCAACATCCCGCTGCCGGCCGGCACGTACGATGCCGCCTATCTGCGAGCGTTCCGGCAGGTGGCGGTCCCGCTGATCGAAGCCTACCGGCCCGACGTGCTGGTCATCGAACTCGGCATGGATGCGCTCGCCGGCGACCCGCTCACGCATTTGCGCCTGACCAACAACACCCACGCCGACATCCTCGACCGGCTGTTGCGGTTCAACCTCCCGATGCTCGTGGTCGGCGGCGGCGGCTACCATCAGGAAAACACCGTCCGCGGCTGGGCGCTGGCGTGGAAGACGCTCCGCGGCCAGGAAGAACACGATCTGAGCTTCGGCATGGGCGGCGTGATGCTCGGCAGTTCGGAATGGGCCGGCGGCCTCCGCGACCACGAATTGCCGGTCACGCCCGAACAACGCGCCGCCGTCGAGCCGGCACTTGATGCCACCATTGCCACTCTCCGCCGCACCGTCTTCCCGCTGCACGGTCTGCCGCGCGCGTGAGCGGCGGTTCCTCCCTTGCCCCGCCTGCGGGAAACGGTTAATAAGCAGTCCACAACCGAAAGGAGACCCGTATGAAGACTCGATTCCTGATTGGCGCGGCGCTGGTCGTCGCGGCAGTGTTGGCCCTCCCATTGCTGTGGGCGCAACAGCCGGCAACGGAAACACGCGATGGCGTGTTGATCCACATCAGCCACGGCACGGACGATCCGCACCGGGTGGCGATGGCGTTGCAAATGGCCGCCATGATGTCCGAAGACAAAGACGTGCTCGTCTATTTCGACATCAAAGGCATCGAGGTCGTGTTGAAAGATGGCACGGACATTCAGTTCAGCCACTTCCCGGCCTCCCAAGCGCAGTTGAAGAAACTGGCCGACCGGAAAGTGACGTTGATGGCCTGTCCCGGCTGCCTCAAAGCCGCCGGCAAGAACGCTGCCGACCTCGCCGACGGCATTCAAGTCGCCGACAAGAAAGCGTTCTTCAACTTCACCAAAGGCCGCATCCTGACGCTGGATTATTAAATCTGGCGCAATGAGCCACTTCGACGCCAAAGCTGCCACATGGGATGAACAACCGCACCGGATCGCCCTCAGCGCGGCCATTGCCCGTGCCCTCTCGGCGCAACTGCCGGCCCAACAACGCCCCCGGCTGCTCGACTACGGTTGCGGCACGGGACTGAGTTCACTGCCGTTGGCCGGTCGGTGCGCGACGATTCTCGGCGTGGATTCCTCGGCCGGTATGCTGGCACAATTCGCAGCCAAAGCCCGCGCCGCCGGACTGGCACACGTCACCACCCGGCAACACGACCTCGTCGCCGCGCCGCTGACCGGCATGGAGTTCGACGTGGTGCTGACGGCCATGACGCTGCATCATGTCCGGGACGTGGCGCTGTTGTTGCGTCGATTCCGGGAACTGCTCGTGCCCGGTGGGTTGCTGGCCATCGCCGACCTCGACGCCGAAGACGGTTCTTTTCATCAGGACAAGACCAGTGTGGAGCATCACGGTTTTCGTCGGGAATGGCTGGCGAAGCAGTTGCAGCAGACCGGCTTCGGCCCGGCAAGCTTCGTCACCGCCCACGTCCTCGAAAAGCCCGACACCACCGGTGCGTTGCGCCGGTACCCGGTATTTCTGGCCACGGCACACAGACAATAGAGCCACAGATTCACACGAATGGTCACGACTGGCTGCCGGTAGAGCCGAATCGGATGAGATGGCCTTGTTGTCTAGGCCAAATGGCTGTCCCATCCGTTCGTTTGGCCTGTCATCCTGAGCGAAGTCGAAGGATCTCGCCGTTACAGTCGGTTCGTCTCGCCACATTTTCCGCCCTTGTTCCCGGCACCGCTCCCGGCTACACTGCGCGCCAATGTCACTCGAATTGACACTGACTGATATTGTTGCCCGCCTGCGCCAAGGCCGGTTCCCCAACGAACAGGCCATCTCCCAAGGCATCGTTCTCCGCGTCCTGCAGGAGTTGGGCTGGGACACGTGGGACACCGCCGTTGTCTGGCCTGAATACCAGACCGGTCAGGGCCGCGCCGACTTCGCCCTCTGCCATCCGCCCTCCAAACCCGCCAGCTTCATCGAGGTCAAACAACCCGGCAAAGCCGAAGACGCCGTCCGCCAAGCCCTCGAATACGCTTTCCACACCGGCGTCCCCTTCATCGTCCTGACCGATGGCCGCACTTGGAGCTTCTACCTGCCGGCCGAACAAGGCAGCTACGAAGACCGCCGCGTCTACAAGCTCGACCTCTTCGAGCGCCCACCGGCCGAGGCCGCCGAAACGCTCACCCGCTATCTCGCCCGCGCCCGCGTCGAATCCGGCGAAGCCCTCGAAACCGCCCGCAAAGAATACCGCAGCCGCACCCGCCGCTCCCAAGCCCGCGCCGCCATTCCCGAAGCGTGGCGCGAACTCGTCCAGAAGGGCGACGAACAACTGGTGGAACTCCTCGCCAGCGCCGTCGAATCCAAAGCCGGCGTCCGCGCCGACGTTGACGACGTGGCCGAATTCCTCGCCGCCTTGGGCAAACCCATCATCGTCGAAACCGCATCATCCAAACCATCCGTCGAACCAACCCCGCGCACTGGAGGGTCACGCGGAGCCGGTGCTGAGTCACGAAGCATCGTGACCGCGCCCCCGGTAGCCGCTGCCTCAGCCCGCGCCGGCAAGCTCGTCTTACGCGGCAAAGCCTACCGGTACCACAACGCCAAGGACGCCATGGTCATCGTCCTCCGCGAACTCGCCAAAGGCGACCCCACGTTCCTCGAACGCTGCTCCCAGCACCCCGACGCCCAAGGCCGCAAACGCCGGTACATCGCCCGCACACCCGAGGAACTTTATCCAGACCGGGAAGACCTCCGCGAAATGCGCGAAGCCTTACCGGGCGGCTGGCTCGTCGCCACGAATCTCAACAACATCCTCAAGAAGACGATCATCAAACTCGCCACCGAAGTTGCCGGGCTGTCCTTCGGCAAGGATGTCGTCGTGGAGTTTTGACGCGTATGACAGCAGACAAGGTAGCCGCTGATGAGAAGCATCCCATAAGGAACGGGGTCATCATTGGTGTGAGCATCGCTGCCATCTGCTACGCTGCGACGTTCATACCGGGTTTCTGGCGGTGGATCGCGTCTCGCATTTCCGCTCTATGGTCCTACCTTCTCACGCCTGTAACAGTGGGGCGCTGGGTTATCCTGTTGCTTCTCCTCGGCTGTATTCCAGTGTGCGTTATTGTTCTGCGCGCAGTGCGGCGTTTCCGTGGCCCGCAATCTGAAGATTACCGGGAGGATAGATTCTTCGGTGTCGTGTGGCGATGGGATTACAGCTTCGGCGGCCCATCCAACATTTGGTGCTTTTGTCCTCAGTGCGATACTCGCCTAGTTTACAGTGAGGATTTCCACCACAATCGCGTCACTTTCACATGCGAGCTTTGTCGTCAACCCCGGCATGAAACAAGTGGCGATCAACAGTACGCAATCGCGCAAATTCATCGGCAGATTGAACGCAAGCTTCGGAACGGCGAGTGGAGACAGATGATAACACCAAAGGCCGAATCGAAATAGGAACAGACATGCCATCATCAAGCTATGTCTGGGAGGCCACACTGTTAAGGCTTGGAATTCGTGTCGCGAATGCATTGCTGGCGTAAGAGTATCAGCATGATTCCAAGCTTTCTATCACGTCTCACGTCCATGGTATTGGGCGCGAGTGAATCAATAGATGTACTATCCCCCAGCGGCTTCTTGGTTTTAGGGCTTCCAGTCGAAGACGTACTGCTGACCGTAGATTCTCGCCTACGCTTGCGATGCATTTTGACAAAGCCCACGGCGTACAGGGGCAACGCAGATTACGAATGGGAGAAGAATCCGGGAATGCAGTTCCTGACGGCAACCACCCTCGCTCGATCCGGCTGGCAAGTTCGTACCTCCAAGTCGACGTCATTGATTAGTTGTGTGATCGTCGATGAAAGACAGCTTGCTGTTGTCCAGTTGCCGGTCGTAGAGCGTGCATTCATTTCCAGCGACATCCACATCGGGCGTCTCAAGGTGCTCCCTTACCAAATGCACTTGAATCGGCTGTGGAATTCCCTTGAAAGCGACAAGACGAGAACCGCGACCACGTTTGTCACGCTTTGGGACGACGTGTTAAGTCCGTCAATTTCTCGGATTGAGACGGATCTCGTGACTGTATCTAAGTCGTACTGGGATGAACTCATCGCTTATCTAACCAAGAATCCAGAGAAGCTTCACGGAATCTCCCCTCGAAAATTTGAGGAACTCATTGCTGAAATCCTGAGTCGTGAAGGGCTTGAGACACAGCTAACCCCTGAACGTAAGGACGGAGGGTTCGACGTCCTTGCCGTCGCAAGGACATCCGCTGGCCGGCACATGTACTTGGTGGAATGCAAACGGTACAGCAAGTCGAAGCCTGTTGGAGTTGAATTGGTGCGTGCCTTATACGGGACAGTTCAACAGAACAACGCAACTGCCGGCCTCTTGGTAACAACTTCACGTTTCACGCGAGGCGCTTTGGATTTTCAGAAGCCCATCGAGTACAGAATCGGTCTGAAGTCATACCAAGAGTTAGTGGCATGGCTGAATACGCACAATAAATGAACGGCATAGGAAAGGAGGGAGGACGCAAACAATGACCAGAAAGAGCAATGCGTTGACGGGAATAGCCGGAGCCTATTTCGTTGCTGCAGAACTGTCCCAGCGCGGATATATCGCCACCGTGACATCGAGAAACACCGAGGGAATCGACGTGCTGGCGTCCTCATTGGATGGGTCGAAAACGGTCAGCATTCAGGTTAAAACGAGTGCCGCCAAGCACCGGGAGCGCTTCTCGAGGAGCTGGATTCTCAGCAGGAAACACGAGGGCATTTTTTCGGACAATTTGTTCTATGTGTTCGTGGATCTTCACGAAGGAAACCAAAAACCTGATTTCTATGTCGTGCCGAGCAAGACCGTGGCGGACTACATACGAACTACTCACAGGGACTGGCTAGAAGGGAAAACAAAGACCGGCAAGACCCGGAAAGATTCGGACATGCGCCTCTATGAAATTTTGGACGACGACGAAGCCAAGAAGTCGCTGAACGCTTGGGGACTACTGGGATTGGACTAGAAAAGCGGAATGAACTTCGGCTTCCTGATAATCCTCGCTCTCGTGGTCGTCGTCGCGGCAGTTGTATTGCCCCTCATCCTGAAGCAGATCGCCGGCAACAAGCCGGCTGCTGCTGCGGCTCTGCCATACCGGAAGAAAGACTACTTGTTAACTGCTGCGGAGCGGTCGTTTTACGAAGTGCTTTGCAGCGTCTTGGATGGCCAACTGCTCGTGTTCGCCAAAGTCCGTCTCGCCGACCTCGTTTTCATGCCGAAGGGAACAGCCAACCGGCAGACCCACTTCAACCACATCCAATCCAAGCACGTCGATTTTGTCCTCTGCACGCGCGACAAACTCAGCCCGGTCTTGGTCGTCGAACTCGACGATGCGTCCCACGAAGAAGAATCCC
>Ga0078972_1009990_pt1 | contig 18170 bp, 27 predicted proteins | sample YelNatPaOPGAMG01_FD_67568 | JGI IMG/M metagenome (GOLD analysis project Ga0078972, IMG submission 67568) | Hot spring thermophilic microbial communities from Obsidian Pool, Yellowstone National Park, USA - OP-RAMG-01 (SPADES assembly) (version 2) | ecosystem: Environmental > Aquatic > Thermal... | reverse complement strand
GGTTCTCCCTCCCCCCTGGTGGGGGAGGGAGCAACAAGGCTCCCTCCCCCCTTGTGGGGGAGGGTTGGGGTGGGGGGGAAAGGGAAAAAATATCTAATCTCCCCGTGCCCAGTATAAATGAGCAGGATGCCATGATTCTTGTGACAGGCGGTGCCGGTTTCATTGGCCGTCATCTCGTGCGGCTTCTCCTGGAGCGCGGCGAGGCGGTACGTGTTCTCGATTTGCCGACCGCTCCTCTTGAGCAATTGCCCCTCCATCGCGTGGAGCTGGTCCTTGGCGACATCCGCGATAAACAAGCCGTAAAGCGCGCTGTCCACGGCTGCCGGGAAGTGTACCATCTGGCTGCCAACCCCCATTTATGGGTCCAGCAGCGCGGCAGCTTCCGTCAGGTCAACTATGTAGGCGCCGTCCACGTGATCGATGCGGCGTTAGAATCCGGGGTACAGCGCGTACTCCATACCAGTACGGAGAGCATCCTCACGCGCGCGGGACAGAGCGAGGCCATCCGCGAGGAGCAACACGTTGCCTATGAAGACGTAATCGGTCCTTATTGTCGCTCAAAATACTTTGCGGAGCGCTATGCTCTCCAGTTGGGACGGGCTGGTGCGCCAGTAGTAGTGGTCAATCCGACGTTGCCCATCGGTCCCGGCGATTGGGGCCGATCGCCGCCGACGCAAATGCTGCTCGATTTTTGCCAGGGAAAGCGTCGCGCCTATGTCGATGCCGAGTTGAACCTTATCGACGTGCGTGACGTGGCCGAGGGCATGGTCCGGGCCATGGAGCGCGGCCGACCTGGTCGCCGCTATCTGCTTGGCCATGAGAACGTATCGATCCTCACGGTGTTTCGGCTGCTAGCGCGGCTGACGGGATTGCCGGGGCCGCGCTGGCGCGTCCCCTACCCTGTGGCCTTGGCCACAGCATATGTCAGCGAATTCATCGCAGATGTCTTCACCCACCGGGCACCGGCGGCGACGGTCACCGGCGTCGCGCTGACCCGCCGCTGTATGCACTTCGATCCGTCGCGCAGTCTCGCTGAACTGGAGCTGCGCCCTCGTCCCGTGACGGAATCACTCGCGGAGACGGTGGCGTGGTTTGGTAAAATAGGCTGGTTGGAGCGTTGCCCTTCGCCTGTTTCCTTGCAAAGCGGCATTGCTTCGTAAATGCCGGAAAGGCTATACTCCATCGTCTTTCGCCAGATACTTGGCGATTGATCGTCGTTCCAGGAAGGAACCCGATGGATTCCACCGCTACGTCTCCACTTTCTGTCCTGCCTCCACTGCCGCGCCGCATGCATCCGCGGCTTCGGCTGGTGCCGGCTGTGCCGCGTATGTCGGTCGTGGTAGTCAACTATTTATGTTGGCATGATACGGCGACATTGGTGCGGCAGTTGCGGACCACCCCTGCCCTGCGCCATGGGGCCGCCGAGATCATTGTTGTGGACAACGATTCCCCCTGGCATCCCTTGATTCCGCGGTTGCGGCGGATGCCGGGCGTATCGCTGCGGCGCTGGCGTGGCAATCGCGGCTTTGCCCGCGCCGTCAACGAAGGCGTCCGCCTCAGCCGCGGCGACTGGATTCTCTTGCTCAACCCCGATATGTCCCTGGAGCCGGGCTTTCTTGACAAGGCGCTGGCGCGGGCCGAGGAATTGGCGGCGGCCGACACGCGCACCGGCATTCTCGGTTTCGGCCTGCGTAATGCCGACGGCGGCCGTCAACGCTCGGCCGGTCCCTTCCCGACGCTGGCCTCCTCGTTGACTCGTTTGCTGCTGCCGCGGCCGTGGCGCAAATATTACCTGCGCAGCTCGACCGCGTGCCGGCCGGTGGATTGGGTGACGGGTTGTTGCCTGCTGGTGCGGCGGACGTGCTGGGACGATCTCGGCGGACTGGACGGCGATTTCTTCCTCTACTACGAGGACGTGGATCTATGCCGCCGGGCTCGCGAACACGGCTGGACCGTCTGGCATGAGCCGGGCTTGTCGGCCACGCATCATCATCCGTTGCACGCACGTAGGGTACCGGCCCATTTGCGTCTGGTTACGCGGCACGCGCTGTTGACTTATGCACGCAAACATTGGCCAGCCTGGCAAACGCGTGTGCTGGCCGGCATCATCCGCATCGAGGCCTGGTGGCGGCGCCGTCAGGCCTGGCAGCGCGGCGATACCTTGCGGGCCGGGTTGTTCGACAGCCTGGGCCGTATGGTCGGCGATTTCGCGCGAGGCCGCATTGCCGCCGCCGGCCGTCGGCTGCTGCGCGTGGTGCGACGACGGGAGGAATGGCGTGAGGCCCTCTCTAACCATCGTCATCCCCAGCCATAATCGCGCCGATTTGCTGCGCCGATGCTTGGCCAGCGTGCTACAGCACGCACCCCTAGACACAGAAATCCTCGTCGTCGATGATGCTTCGCCGAACCATTCCGTCTCCCAGACGGCCAACGCATTTGCCGGCGTGCATGTGTTGCGCTTGGCGCGGCGGTGTGGTTTCTGCGCCGCCGTCAACGCCGGCATCTATGCCGCTCGCCATCCCATCGTCGAATTGTTGAACGATGACACCGAAGTGTCCGCGGGCTGGGCGGAAGCCGCCCTGGCCCATTTCGCTGATTCGCGCATCGCTGCTGTTGCACCGTTGGTTTTGCGTGGGGCGCCTGGTATGGGACCACCCTTAATTGATAGCGCCGGTGATCGCTATTTCCTCGGCGGCATCGCCGGCAAGCGCGGCCACGGCCAACCTCTCGCCGCTGGCTACCTCCAGGGCGGCGAAGTCTTCGGCGTCAGCGCCTCCAGTGCTTTCTATCGCCGCCAAGCACTTCTGGACGTGGGCGCCTTTCCCGAAGAATTCGGGGCCTATTTCGAGGACGTGGATGTATCATTCCGCCTGCACTGGGCGGGGCATCGCCTCGTCTATGAACCGGCGTCCCGGGTGTGGCATCGCGTCTCGGCCTCCCATGGCCGACCGACGCGGCGTTTGCTCGAACAGCAATCGCGCAATGAGGAGCGCGTCTTCTGGCGTAATTTGCCCAATGGCGATCTGCTTCGCGCCTTGCCGTGGCATGCCGTCGTCCTTGCGGCCAAGGCCTATCGCCGCTGGCAGGCGGGGGAGTTGGTGCCGTTTCTCTTGGGCCGATTGCGGGCGTGGGGAGAAATGCCCCACATTCGCCGTCACCGCCGTTGGCTGCGCCAATGGCACACAGACGCCAACGCAATGGCTTGGGGCGTCGAACCCCGCTTCTGGGGCCAACGAGAATGTGCGGAAGCGCACGGGGAACCGTGGCCCTCTCCTCAACACGTTCCTTCCGCATCGAGGGCGACGCTGTAGGCCGTACAGCTATGGCCCTGTATGTACAGCCGCTTGCGAAGGTCAACGACCGGAAACGCAACCGCACAGGACTGAGACGGGACCGCACATCTGTCGCTATGGCTCAGACGGCGTCGGAAGGCATTCGGTACGAGAACGAAGGCACTCGGAAGCAACCGTTCGCCTCAATTGGAGCCGGTTTTGCCGAGGATTTCGTTTTTCCAGCACGGAAGGAACCTATTCAAACCGCGGAAAAAACTTCCACAGGGACCGTGGCATCGTGCTTGCTTAAGGGGCGGCCGTTGGGTTTACCGCATCCTTGTTCTCGGGGCCATGCCATGACCACGCAAACGACGCTTTCTCCAAAGCTCCCTGAAAAAACGGAGGCCAAATCATCGGCGGCGACGCCGCCCCCACCGCCGCACATTGCCCCCGTTGTTCCGGCACAAGCATACTGGGGCGATCGGTGGACGCTGCTATTTTGGCTGTTCTGTTTCGCCTTGATGGCCGGGATGAACCTGTTCGAAGCCATCCATCGCTTCGTTCGTTACCTTGTGGAAAATTCTCCTTGTCCGTAATCTGGCTTACACGCTCCGCTTGTATACTGGACGTGCAGAGAAACGGGCGCCACCAAGGGCGAGCGGGGTTGCGTGAGCGCCCCGAAGGAAGCTCTCCTACTCCTTCCCCCCTGGTGGGGGAGGGCGATCCTTCTCCCTCCCCCCGGGTGAGGGGAAGGCTGGGGTGGGGAGCTTCTTTCTCCCTCCCCCTTGGTGGGGGAGGGCTGGGGTGGGGGGGAAGTGCCGCAGGCTCTGGCGTTCTCCCCCCCCCACCCTAACCCTCCCCCACCAGGGAGGAGGGAACAGACGCAACCCCGCTCGCCCCAGTGTCAAATCTCCTCGTGCCCAGTATATAATGACAATATGAGTTCCTTTACCCCCTCTGCCTCGCCTGTGCCGTCCGAGTTGGCCGTTAAGCGCGATCGGCTCCTGGAAGTGCTGCGTGGCCTTGGCTCGGTGGCAGTGGCCTTCAGCGGTGGCATCGATAGCACCGTGGTTGCCCAGGCGGCGCAGCTGGCCCTGGGCGATCGCGCCGTCGCTGTCACGGCCGATAGTCCGAGTGTGCCGCGGGCCGAGATCGCTGAGGCTCGCCGCTTGGCCCAGCGCATCGGCATTCGTCATCGCGTCATTGCCACAGCAGAATTCAACGATGCCAATTACGTTCGCAACGACGGCAGCCGCTGCTATTTTTGCAAGAGCGAGTTGTATTCGCGCATGGAATCATTGCTGCCCGAGTTGGGCGTTTCGGTCATTTGCAGCGGGGCCAATCTCGACGACGCCGGCGATTATCGTCCCGGCTTGAAGGCGGCGGCGGAGCATGGCATCCGCCATCCGTTGCAGGAGGCCGGCTTCACCAAGGCAGACGTCCGCGCCTTGGCCCTGGCCTGGGGACTGCCCACGTGGGACAAGCCTGCCTCGCCCTGCCTGTCCAGCCGTCTGGCCCCCGGCGTCGAGGTAACGCCGGAGCGCACCGCTCGGGTCGAAGAAGCAGAGAATTATCTGCACGCCCTGGGGTATCGGGAATGCCGCGTTCGTCTCCATGAAGGCGAGTTGGCCCGCATCGAGGTGCCGTCCGGCGAGCTGGCCCGCCTGCTTGAACCTTCCGTGCATCAGGAACTGGTGCAGCGTTTAAAGGAACTCGGCTTCCGTTATGTCACGCTCGATCTGGAAGGATTTCGTTCGGGCAGTTTGAATCAATTGGTAAGTCTCGACTATCAACGACTCTTTGCCAGGCAAACGCCATGACTCCCATGCCTTCGCGTGCCGTTTTGGATGCCTATTTTCTGGAAGCGCGCTGCAAGCTGCTCGACCTGGCCGCCATTCTCGACCGCATCGGCCGCGGCGCCGGCAGTAACGAGGTGGAGGGCGATCCGCGCCTCGCCTGCATCCGCCAAGCCCTGGAAGTGTTGCGCGGCGAGAGCGGCGGCCGGGCCGAACGCATCCAGCGGCTTTTCTCGCTCGACTACGATCCCACATGGGAGCGCCCTAAACCGCGATGAAAGAGGTCGCGGCCCTTGTTCGCGCTGCGGCTTGGCGTCACACTACGAGCGCGGAATCAGCGTCTCCTCATCGGCGGTGAGGACGTAGATGCCTTCGCGCGTCACGGCCAGGGTATGCTCAACGTGGACGCTGGGCAGGCCGTCGCGCGTCACTACGGTCCAGTGATCGCGCAGGACGTCGGTGTCGCCGCGGCCCATGTTGACCATTGGCTCGACAGCCAGCACCAGCCCTTCCTCCAGCTTGAAATCGTGTTTGCGCAGCTCGCGGTTGACGAAATTGGGCACCTGGGGGTTCTCATGCATGACGCGGCCGATACCGTGGCCGACATACTGGGTCACCACACTGAAACCGGCCGACTCGGCCACGCGCTGCATGTGCCCGGCGACCTCGGACCACCATTTGCGCCGGGCCATTTCGATCATGGCCGTCTTCAACACTAGCTCGCCGACCTCGACCAGCCGGCGCTTTTCCGGGGTGACCTGGCCGACCATCACGGTGATGGCGGCATCGGCGCACCAACCGTTGAGCTTGCAAGCGGTGTCGATTTTCAGCAGATCGCCTTCCCGGATGACGCGCTGGCCGGGAATGCCGTGGACCACTTGCTCATTGATGGAAATGCATGTCACCGCCGGGAACGGCACGCGGCCGGGATAGCCCTTGAAGAGCGGCAAGGCGCCCCGCGAGGCAAACAATGCCTCGACAGCGTGATCGATTTCGATGGTTTTAACGCCGGGTTTGGCCATGCTGCGGCACAGACGCAGCGCCTCAGCCACAAGTTTACCGGCTTCACGCATCAGTCCGATTTCGCGCGGCGACTTCAATTCCGGCTTGTGGGGAAAAAACGCCTTTAACATTTACGCTTGGCCTGCCCACTCAAGACTTTTGTAATGTTGGCATACACTTGCTCGATCGGTCCATGACCAGGGATTTCGTGTAACAACCCCTGAACGCGGTAATGTCCTATTAGGGGCCCTATGTTTCTATGATACACCACCAACCGAGCACGTACCGTCTCCGGACGGTCATCCTCACGTTGGATCAGTTGGGTGCCGCAATAATCGCAAACACCGGGAGATTTCGGCGGCTTGCTTTGGGTGTGGTAGGTCGCTTTACAGCCCGGCTTGGGACAGCTCCACCGTTCGCCGACCCGTGCGATGATCTCCTCATCGCTGACCTGAAGGAGAAGAACAGCAGTTAGATCGAGATAATGCTGCCGCAGCACCTGATCGAAAGCGACCGCCTGGGCAAGCGTACGCGGATAGCCGTCCATGACGAAGCACTCGGGCGGATCGTTGAGGTTGAAGCGTTCGGCCACCACGTCATTAACCAGATCATCGGGGACGAGTTGGCCCTTTTCGACGTAGGGATGAGCGCGCAATCCAGCGGGTGTTTGCTGGCGAATGGCTTCGCGGAGAATGTCGCCGGTGCCGATATGCTCCAGGCCGTTGCGCTCACTGAGCAGCTTGGCCTGAGTTCCCTTACCGCATCCGGGCGGACCGAGAAGTACGAGACGCATGGATGGCCCTGTTCCGCCACCCAGCCTGCCTTAATAGGAAGGGCGGCACATTCATTGCCGGGAGGGTAGACCGGGGCGCCGAACCCCGGACGAATCTCTTACCCGCTTATTTTGGGAAATGACAATCCAATTAGCAAGAGGAGGCGGGGCGTGTTAACACCCCGGTACTCGGCGAGCGGGGCGTGTTAACGCCCCGATGGGGTGTTAACGCACCTTCGCTCGCTCAATCCTCTGTCAATCCCGGATAATTGCGCATGACCAGGTGGCTGTTGATCTTCTGCACCAGATCGAGGGCGACGCTGATGACGATAAGCAGGCCGGTGCCGCCGTAAAATTGGGCCACCGTGTAATCGACGTTCAAGGTGTTGGTGATGAGCGTGGGGACGACGGCGATGACGGCCAGGAAGGCTGCACCGACGTAGGTGATACGGACCATGACGCGCTCCAGATACTCCGCTGTCCGTTTGCCCGGCCGGTAACCCGGGATGAAGCTCCCGTAATCCTTGAGGTTGTTGGCCATGTCCTTGGGATTGAAGATAATGGCCGTCCAGAAATAACAAAAGACGTAAATAAGGGCGATGAACATGACGGTGTACCAGTAGCCCTGGCGCTCGAAGGTCTGTTGCACCGCCTGGGCCCAGCGCCATTCGGTGGCCTGAGCGATGGCCCCGAAGAGGAAGTAGGGCAACACGAGCAAGCTGCTGGCGAAGATGACGGGCATGACGCCGGCCTGATTGACACGTAAGGGCAGCCATTGGCTGGTGCCGCCAAAGACGCGACGGCCGCGAACGTGCTTGGCCGATTGCGTCTTGATGCGCCGTTGTGCCTTCGTGATGGCCACGACGCCAACCACGACGGCGAGGAACAGCACCACCAGCACCACCAATTTTTCGAAGCTCATGTCGCGGCCACCACCGCCGCCGCCGAGTGTGAACACCGACTCTTTGAAATGACCGTTCTCGAAGAACAAACTCGCCGCCGCCGCCGGCATACGAGCGATGATGCCGGCCATGATGATGAGGCTGATGCCGTTGCCGATGCCGTATTCATCGATCTGCTCGCCCAGCCACATCAGGAAAATGGTGCCGCACGTCAACGTCACGACCATAGTGGTCCAGTAAATCCCCCCCTGATAATCGGGAAGCCCCCAGCCTAACTTGTGTTGGCTGACTGGCCCCATGAGATATTGCACATACAGAAATCCTTGAAACAGGCAGATGAAGACCGTGGCGTAGCGGGTATATTCGTTGATCTTCTTGCGGCCGCTCTCGCCTTCTTTTTGCAGTTTCTCCAGGGGAGGATAGACGGCGGCGAGAAGTTGGAAAATAATCGAGGCGGAGATATACGGCATGATGCCCAGACCAAACACGGTAGCCTGGCTGAGGTTGCCGCCGGAGAACATGGATACGAAGTTGAGTACATTGCCCAAGGCGCTGCCGGACCCCAGCGCCGCTGTCATTTTCGATTGATCGATGAACGGCAGCGGGATAGCGAAGCCGATACGATAGATGGCCAAGAACAATAGCGTCAGCAGGATTTTCTGCCGCAGTTCGGGGATAGTGAAGATGGCCTTGATCTTGCCGCGATAGAGCAAAAAGGCCGTAATCAACGCCAAAACCTCGACGACCAGCGCTTGCTGCCAACTCATCATAAGGAACAGCAGCAGAAACAGCGCTGCGGCAGCGGCCAGTCCGATCAGAAAGGGATTGGATTTACGCATATTAACTCCTCGGAGTCGTTCCTTGTTCAGCCGCGCGCTCCCGGCGGGCGCGATTGCGCTTGCCCGGGGCCCTGCGGCTGAACAAGAATGCTGCGGACCCGTCCGTATCCGTCATGTTTGCGGCGGCGTCCGCGGCTTCATCTTATTTCGCTTCGGTTTCTTAGGAGGCGGGATGACCTCGACTGTGCCGCCGCGAGCGCTGATTTTTTCTTGGGCCGATTTGGAAAAATGATGCGCTCGCACCGTCAACTTCTTGGTCAATTCTCCCATCCCTAGAATTCGTACTCCATCGGCCGGTCCCTTGGCTAGCCCAGTTTTGCGCAGCGCCTCGGCATCGACCGTATCACCGTCGTTGAAGCAATTGAGGGCGCCGACGTTGACGACATGATATTTCTTGTCCCAGCTAGCGTGACTGAAGCCCCGCTTGGGAATGCGGCGGAACAGCTGCATCTGTCCGCCCTCGAACATGACGACCGGCTTGTTGGCGCCGGCGCTGGCCCATTGCCCTTTATGACCGCGTGTGGCCGTCTTGCCGTGACCGCTGCCGATGCCGCGGCCGACGCGCTTTTTCTTACGCAGCCTCTGAACACCGACATGTACTTGACTAAGGTCCATTATAGATGTACTCCTCGCAAGCGGGCTACTTCCTCGCGGGTCCGCAATTGCATCAAGCCGGCGATAGTCGCCTTGACGAGATTGATAGGATTGCTGCTGCCATGCACCTTGGTCAAGATGTTGCGGATGCCGCACACTTCCAAGACATCGCGGACGCCTGGACCGGCCTTGACGCCGGTGCCCGGGCCAGCCGGCACCAAGATAACGCGGCTGCTACCGAACTTACCGACGATACGATGGGGGATCGTGTCGCCGCGCAGCGATACGCGCTTGGAGCGTTTCATCGTTTCCTGCGCGTCCTTGGTGGCTTTTTCGACGGCGGGTGGCACTTCATTGGCCTTGCCGTAGCCGGCGGCGACACGGCCCTTGTTGTCGCCGACGACGACCAAGGCGTTGAAGCTAAAGCGCCGCCCGCCCTTGACCACAGCGGCGCAGCGACGAATCTTCACCACGCGATCTTCCAGCCCATCCGGGCGCCCTTCGCCACGTTCTCTGGCCATGTTTCTCCTCTTCGTTCACTCTTCGTTTGCGCTGCGGGTGGGGATAACGGTTGTTAAAACTGCAAGCCCCCCGCACGGGCCGCCTCCGCCAACGCCTTGACGCGGCCATGATACCGATAATGGCCGCGATCGAACGCGGCCTTGGTGATGCCGCGTTCTTTGGCGATCTCGGCCAAACGCTGGCCGACTAGCTGGGCCGCCTTGACATTGCCGCCGTAGGGCACCTCCTTGCGCAGAGCGGGCGAGTTGCTGCTGGCGGCCGCCAAGGTACGGCCGTTCAAATCGTCGATCAGTTGGGCGTAAATATGTTTGGAACTGCGAAAGACCGACAGCCGCGGCCGTTCCACTGTACCGACAATCTTGCGGCGAACGTGCCGCCGTCTGCGCAGCCGTCGCATTTGCTTGAGCTTTTGTGGATTCATGGATGCCTCGCTCAACTGGCGCCGCCGGCGAAGGCCTTGCCTTCCTTGCGGCGGACCTGTTCGTTCTCGTAGCGGATGCCCTTGCCCTTGTACGGCTCTGGTGGACGGACGTGTCGCACCTCGGCGGCAAACTGGCCGACCTTCTGCTTGTCTGCCCCTTTGATGACAATAGTCGTCGGGTCGGGCACCTCGACAGTGACGCCGGCCGGCGGCACCATCAATACCCGGTTGGCGAAACCAACCGTCAACTCGACCCCCTTGTTCTTCGCCGTCGCCTGATAGCCGATCCCTTCGATTTTCAGGCGCTTCTCGTAGCCCTTGGTGACGCCTTCAATCATGTTGGCGATGATGCTGCGCGTCAGCCCGTGTAGCGAGCGCGTGAAGCGCTCATCATCAGGCCGAGCTACGCGGACGACCTTGGCGTTCTCATCTACCTCGACTTTCATGAGCCGATGATAAGGGAACTCCAGTTTCTGCCCTTTCGGTCCTTCCACGAAGACTTTGCCGTCAGCGACTTTGACCTTGACGCCGGCAGGAATGGGCACAGGTTGTTTGCCGATGCGGGACATAACTTGCTCTCCCTACCACACCGTACATAAAAGTTCGCCGCCCAGCCGTTGGGCGCGGGCCTTGCGATCGCTCATGACGCCGCGACTGGTGCTGATGACGCTGATGCCCAAGCCATCGAGCACCGGCTTGAGCTGCTCAGCCCGGCGATAAAGACGCCGGCCCGGACGGCTGGCCCGCTCGATGTGCCGGATGACGCGCTCGCCCTCCGGCCCATAATTCAGATAGACCCGCAAAAGGACATGGGGCTTGCTGAGGTCTTGTTCCGGCACGAACGTTTTGTTGCCCTGCTCGTCGCTGTGTATTCGGCCGACATGGTAATCGAGGATGAATCCTTCTTCCTTGAGCACCTGAGCGACGGCGATTTTGAGCTTGGTGGCCGGGATGTCTACGGCCGGTCGCTCGATGCGGTTGGCATTGCGGATGCGGGTCAACATATCGGCTAACGGATCGGTCATCATAGAGAATAGCGCCCTCACCAACTGGCCTTTTTGACGCCCGGAATCAGGCCATCGCTGGCCATGTTGCGAAAACAGATGCGACAGATGCCGAACTTGCGATAAACGGCGCGCGGCCGCCCGCACAGCTTGCAACGCAGCCGTACCCGGATGCGTTCGCGTGGCGGCATCTTCACTTTGGCATCCGGCTTTTTGCTGGCTTCCAGCTTGGCCAGCTGTTTCTTGAATTTGACGAATTTCGCTTCGGTAGCCATGTGTTTTCCTGGGTATCAACCTGCGACCGCCGGGATAAACCCGGCGGCTCGCCTCACTTTTGGTGTACGGGCGGCGCCCCCCTACGCTTCACGGAACGGCATGCCAAAAGACCGCAACAATTCGCGGGCCTCGTCGTCGCTGTTGGTACTGGTGACAAACGTCACATCCATGCCCTGCACAAATGTTATCTTGTCAGGATCGATCTCTGGGAACACCGACTGCTCGCTTAGGCCGAGGCTGTAATTGCCGTGGCCGTCGAAGCTACGGGGATTGACCCCGCGGAAGTCACGGATACGCGGCAAGGCGATGCTGATGAGGCGATCCAGAAACTCATACATGCGCCGGCCGCGCAGCGTGACGCGGCAGCCGATCTCATTGCCTTCGCGGAGCCGAAAGCCGCTGACCGCTTTCTTGGCTTTGCGAATCTGCGCCTTCTGCCCCGTGATGAGCGCCAACTGTTCGGCTGCCTGTTCGATGCGATTTTTGTCTTGCAGCGCTTTGCCGACGCCCATGTTGACGACGATCTTCTGCAAGCGCGGCAGACTCAGCAGGTTGTCGCGGCCCAGTTTTTTCTTCAGCTGCGGCACAATTTCTTTTTGATAGCGTTCTAGTAAGCGGGCCATAACACTTCTCGTCTAGCAATAGGACTTCTGGACTGGGCAATCTCGATGCCTACGATTTTGAGGCGTACTTGGGGTTAGGCTTACTAAGGGCGCCGAGTCCGGCGCCGCATTTCTTGCAATAGCGTTCTTTGTGGCCGTCGGCAGCGTAGCGGCGGCCGATGCGACGACCACGCCGGCAATTCGGACAAAACAACAGCACATTCGATGCGGAGATGGGCATTTCCTTGGACAGCCGGCCTCCCTGCGGATTGCGGCGGCTCGGCTTGACGTGCTTGTATACACGGTTGACGCCTTCCACCACGACTTTGTTTTCCTTGGGCAGCACGCGCAACACTCTATGGGCGCGGCCCTTCTCGGCATCATCGCCGGCAATCACTTCCACCAGGTCATCTTTGCGCACATGCATGATTACAACCCCTAAACCACCTCAGCCGCCAGGTTGACGATGCGGACGAAGCCACTCTCGCGCAACTCACGGGCCACGGCACCAAAGATGCGCGTGCCGCGTGGGTTCTGTTCAGCGTCGATGATGACCATCGCATTGCGGTCAAAGCGGACGTAGCTGCCGTCGTCGCGGCGTGTCGGCTTCTTGCAACGGACCACAACACCGCGGACCACATCGCCGGGCTTGACATCGCCGCCCGGATTGGCCTTCTTGACGCTGGCGATAATCACATCGCCCAGGCCAGCATAGCGCCGCCGCGTACCACCTAGCACCTTGATGCACATGCACTCTTTAGCGCCGGTGTTGTCGGCGACGTCCAGATACGTATACATCTGAATCATGACAGAATCCGATCCTTTTCCTATGTAGTTCCCAGTTCCGGCGCCTGCACATGATGGGCCGGCAACTCGGGGGCTTTGGCGACGATACGGACCAGTCGCCAACATTTGGTCTTGGACAAAGGCCGCGTCTCCATGATCTCCACGGTGTCGCCCAGGTGCGACTCATTGTTTTCGTCGTGGACGTGACAAATGGTACGGCGGCGAATGTATTTGCCGTAGCGCGGATGCTTGACCAGGCGCGGAATCTCAACGCGGCGGGTCTTGTTCATCTTGTCACTGGTGACGACGCCGGTTTCCAGGCGCCGCTTGCCTCGTTTGCTTGCCTCAGCCATTGCTCCTCGCTCCTTGCACAGCCTTTCTCTGGGCAGCCAACTCCCGTTCGCGCTGGATGGTTTTGATGCGGGCGATGTCGCGTTTGGCCTTGCGAATCTGGCTGGGCGTTTCCAGGCGCTCGGTGGCTGACTGAAAACGCAAGTGAAACAAATCTTTGATCGTTTCCTTGAGCGTCAACGCCAATTGCTCGTCGCTCATGGCACGCAATTCAGACGGTTTCATAGCTCGCTCTCCAGTTATCCTACGGTCGACCGTCGGGAGACGAAACGGCAGCGGAACGGCATTTTATAAGCAACGCGGGCCAGAGCATCGCGCGCCGCCGCTTCAGGCAGGCCGCCGATTTCATAGAGAATCATGCCCGGCTTGACGACGGCGGCCCAATATTCCGGTTCGCCCTTGCCTTTGCCCATGCGGGTCTCGGCAGGAATGGCTGTGACCGATTTGTGCGGGAAAACGCGGATGTATAGACGGCCTTCCCCCCGTACCGAGTGGGTAGCGGTGATGCGGCCAGCCTCGATGGCTTCGGCGCTGAGCCAGCCGCCTTCCAGCGCTTGCAGGCCAAAATCGCCGTGGCTGACCGTGTTGCCGCGGCAGGCCTTGCCGCGCACTCGTCCCCGCTGGGTCTTGCGATATTTCACGCGCTTTGGCATCAGCGGCATGTTCGTTCTCCTCGTTCTTTATTCTCCACCCCGCGACCGTAAGGGCGCGGCATCACAACTGTTGTCTCATGGGGGCGGTCTGGCGGTTCGCTTTTATTTTACCCACGTCGTCCTCCCCGGCCGCGGCTGCGGCCCGGTCCTGGGCCGGCTTCGCCGGTTTCTTCGGGAGCAAGATAATCGCCATTGTTAATCCACACTTTGATGCCGATGTGGCCCTGCGCTGTTTTGGCCTCAGCGAAACCATATTCGATCTTGGCCCGAAGCGTGGACAGCGGAATGCTGCCAGCCATGCTGCTCTCCGTGCGCGCCATTTCGGCCCCGCCCAACCGACCGGCCAGCTGCACACGAACCCCCTTGGCCCCGGCCTCCATCGCTGTGTCGATGGCGCGCTTCATGGTACGGCGAAAACTGGCCCGCTTCTGCAACTGCTCGGCGATGTCCTCTGCCACCAACTGGGCGTCACGCTCCGGGCGATTGACCTCTAGCGTTTTGACTTCGATGTGCCGGTGGGTCAGGTTTTCCAAGTCCTTGGTCAGTTTATCGACTTCTTGGCCTTTCTTGCCGATAATCATGCCGACACGGGCGGCGTGGATGAACACCGTGACCTTCTCGCGCGTCCGGTGAATGCGGATTTTCGAGATTCCAGAGCCGCCGTAGCGCTTTTTGATGAATTTGCGGATCTTGGCATCCTCAACAAGCAGGTCGGAAAAATCCTGCTTGCTGGCATACCAATGGCTCAGCCAGTCAACCATGATACCGGTGCGAAAACCCGTTGGCCGCGTTTTTTGTCCCATGCGCTCCACCCGTTTCTCTTAGACCTCGTCGGACAGCGTCACGCGGATGTGCGAATAACGCCGTTTGATCGGATACGCGGTGCCGCGCGCGCGCGGCATGATGCGCTTCATGATCGGTCCGTCATCGACGCGTGATTCGAGGACGACCAAATTATCAATATCAACATTACGTGCGCCTAATTCCTTCGCGTTGCCCAGGGCGCTTTTGAGCACTTGCTCCAAGAGGCGAGCGCTTTTGTTGGGCAAAAAGCGCAGCAGTTCCAGGGCCTCGTCCGCGGGCCGTCCCCGAATCAGCGTGGCGAACGGCCGAATCTTCCGCGCCGACATGTCGGCAAAGCGATGACTGGCTTTGTATTGCATGATGCAGCTCCTCTTTTCCCTACCGGCCCGCCACGTCGGCAAAGGCATCCCTTTGCTGAGGCGGCGGCAGGCGGAAAAACGATTTCCGGGGGTTGGATTCGAACCAACGACCTCCAGGTTATGAGCCTGGCGAGCTACCACTGCTCCACCCCGGGATGCGTTTACTTAACGGCAGCTTTGGCCTTGCCGCCGCTATGGCCTTTGAAGATCCGCGTCGGCGAAAATTCACCGAGCTTGTGGCCGACCATGTCCTCCGTCACATAGAGGCGAAGGAAGTTCTTGCCATTGTGGATAAGGAAGGTCGTACCGACGAATTCGGGAACGATCGTGCAATCGCGCGACCAGGTCTTGATCGGTTCCCGACTGCCGCTGCGCTGATTGCGCTCTACCTTGGCCATCAAGCGTTCATCAACGTATGGCCCTTTTTTGAGAGATCGGCTCATTACTCTCCCTCCGGGCAAGAATGCCAATTATAGGAAGAACCTCCATGATGTCCAGAATCAGCTCATAGCGTAATGCGGTCCCGGTCGACGACGTCGGATGATGGCGGCATTAGACGGTTTGCGTTTCTTGCGTGTCTTGCCGCCCTTGGCGAGCACGCCAGTAGGACTGCACGGATGCCGGCCTCCCGACGTGCGTCCTTCGCCGCCGCCCATCGGATGGTTGACCGGGTTCATCGACGTGCCGCGGTTGTGCGGCTTTCGTCCCAGCCACCGCTTGCGGCCAGCCTTACCCAGGCTGATGTTCATGTGTTCCGCATTGCCGATCATGCCGATGGTAGCGCGGCATGCCGAGCTAAGGCGGCGCACCTCTCCGGAAGGCAGCGTGATCTGCGCCCATTTGCCTTCCCGCGCCGTCAGCGTGGCGGCCGTGCCGGCACTGCGGCACAATTGTCCGCCGTGGCCTGGTTGCATTTCCAGGTTATGAATCGTCATGCCTAGCGGAATTTTCCGCAGCGGCAAGCAGTTGCCGATGCGCGGCTCTACGTCCTCGCCGCTGATGACGCGATCATCGGCCTTGAGTCCTTCCGGGGCCAGGATGTACGCCTTCTCACCGTCTTCATACTGCAACAGGGCAATACGGGCCGAGCGATTGGGGTCGTACTCGATGGCCAGCACCCGTGCCCAAACGCCGTCCTTTTTGCGCTTGAAATCGATGAGGCGATAGCGGCGCTTGTGTCCGCCGCCGCGGAAGCGTGTGCAAATGATACCCTGATTATTACGGCCGCCCTTCTTGGGCATGGGACGCAACAGCGATTTCTCCGGCTTTTTCTTGCGATCCGTCAGGTCCGAGAAATCGCTGACGGAGCCTTGCCGTCGCCCCGGCGTCGTCGGTTTGTATTGACGAATTCCCATGTTTCCCTCTCATGCAGGCCAGCAGGACTGCGTTAGCGCCCCGAACGTTCCGTTCAGGACGCTGACCCAGCTCTGCTCGCCGTCGTTTAGAAGAACTCAATCACCGGGCTTTCCGGCTGAAGCGTAACGATGGCTTTTTTCCAGTTAGGCAGCCGACCCATCTTGAAACGATAGCGCCGCTGCTTGCCCAGGCGATTCTGCGTCCGCACCTTGGCAACGCGGACGCCGAACAACTCCTCGACCGCCGCCTTGATCTCCGTCTTGGTCGCCCAGGGGTTGACCTCGAACGAATAGGCCGGCGCCCAGTGTTTGCGCTTCTCGCTTCGGTGCTGCGATTGGTGCGTACCTTTCTCGGTAATCAGCGGGCGAAGGATGATCTGATACGGCTCCAGCTTCGGCCCGCGCATTCGTTCACTCGTATTCGCCATGTGTCATTGTCCTCCTTGTTGGGGCCCCGAGTTGGCCACCGACGTTGTGGGCCGACGCAGTTCATCGAATGCGGCACGGGTCAATACCAGTCGTTTCTGCCGCAGCACTGTGTAGGCGTTGAACTGCGACGCGGGCAGCACCTGGATTTCTGGTATGTTGCGCGCCGAGAGATAAATGTTCTTGTCGTAGTCCTTGATACCCAACAGGCAAGTGGTGTCTTGGAGTTTAAGCGCCTTGAGAAGGCTGGCAATCTGTTTAGTCTTGACTTCGGGGAGAGTGAGGTCGTCGAGGATGAGCGCTTCGTTATCTTGAAATTTGCTGAGGATGGCCATACGTGTGGCGGCGCGGACGGCCTTCTTGGGCAGGTGATATTCATAATCGCGTGGTTTAGGGCCTTTGGCCGTGCCGCCGCCGCGGCGTTTGTTGGTGCGGCGTGTGCCGGCGCGGGCGTTGCCGGTGCCTTTTTGCCGAAACAGCTTCTTGGTGCTGCCGGCCACTTCGCCGCGCCGCAACGTCGAATGCGTGCCGGCCCGCTGATTGGCCAGATACATCAATACCACATCGTGCAGCAACTGCTTGTTGACCGTGCCGCCGAACTCCGCCGGATCGACCTGCACCGTGCCAACCGCATCGCCCTGCCTATTGTAGACATTCAAAGTGAGCATGATTCACCCTCCTCCGAGCGCCTCGGAGGACATTCCATTTCCTTACTCATGTCGCTGCCATTGCTTCGGCTCGACGCATCCCCCCAAGGAAGGATCGTTTCGAGCCGTACAGAGTTTTAGGAGGCCACCCCTGCCAGGACGCGGATCTTGATATCCACGCCAGGAGGGAGGCTGAGGCCCTTATTCAACGCCTCGATGGTTTTGCCAGTCGGCTGCAAGATATCGATTAGGCGCTTGTGCGTCCGAATCTCAAACTGCTCGCGCGACTTTCGGTCAATATGGGGACTCCGTAGTACCGTGTAGCGTTCAATACGGGTCGGCAGCGGAATCGGGCCGTGAACGATGGCTCCTGTCTTTTCGGCTGTGTCCACGATCTCTTGCGCGGTACGGTCGAGCACTTCATAATCGTAGGCTTCCATCCGAATCCGGATGCGTTCACTCGGTAAATTTTGCCCCGCCACCGCTGACTCCTCGACTCTCTCGTAATATAGTAAATTCCGATCCCGCTCTGTGAGCAAGCCGCACCCTCGAAGAGTGTTCAAATTAGTGCAACACTCGAAGAGTGTTAAATTAGTGGCCTGTTCCACGAGTGTCAAGGGGCGATCGACGATTTTCGGCGTGTTAGGGTATGCCTGCCGATAGGGGCAAGGCCAAGGGCCATCCGGCCAACAGTAGAAGGATTAACACAGACATAGGCGAGCGGGGGATGTGAACCCCCCGGTTGTTCCTGGCGAGCGGGGGGTGTCAACCCCCCGGTTGTTCCTGG
>Ga0078972_1009989_pt1 | contig 18171 bp, 17 predicted proteins | sample YelNatPaOPGAMG01_FD_67568 | JGI IMG/M metagenome (GOLD analysis project Ga0078972, IMG submission 67568) | Hot spring thermophilic microbial communities from Obsidian Pool, Yellowstone National Park, USA - OP-RAMG-01 (SPADES assembly) (version 2) | ecosystem: Environmental > Aquatic > Thermal... | reverse complement strand
GCAGAGCCCCGGCCTCCAGGCATCCTTCCTCATAGCCCTGGATGACCTGGACCTGGGTGGCGAAGCGGCCCAGAGATTTCAGCAGGACATCGATGCTGCCGCTCTCGGCGAGCTCATCGGCGCGGCCCAGGGTGGCCAGGACCCGCTGCACGGTGCGTTTGCCCTCCCGATGGTTCTCCACGATCTGGAGATAGCGGTAAGGACCTTTGGTCTTGACTCGGACAAACATGCGGCGCCTCCATCAGGTCACCACAATAATGCCAGAGTCTATATATTGTTGTCAGGTAAATTATTGAATTATACCGCACTCTTTTAGGCACCGCAATTTTCCAATTTTCGGATACCGGTGTAATAATATCAACCACTTACACAAAAATATCGGCGTTTACTTTAGAACTTGGGTTTAACGGATGAAGCAGAAGCCGTGAGGCTAAAGCGGACTGCAAGCACTGATGCGGTGGGGAGTTAGCCTTGAGGAACATGGTGAGCATATGCAAACGAACGTAAGCCTCGTAATGGTAATTGAGCCAAAGGTGCTGAAAGGCTCTGCCAAAACGGCAAGTGGCCAAGTTCTAGGGCTTGTCCCTTCCCAGACGGAGATGTAGCGTCACCGGGGTAAAGTTCGCACCTAAATTCCTCTGTCACTTAAGCGGAACACGGTAAGCCCGTATCTCTGCCTCTTGAGGCGGGCCGACCATAAGGAAAGCTGTTAGAGGTGTGGGCAGAGGAGGTCGGAAAAAGCGAAGGTAATAAAAAATCGATAATTTGTCATCCTAGTGACATTTCTATCTCTTTTTCCCTGCTATAAAGTCACTTCAAGAATGAGGTAATCAACTATCATAGTGCCCCAGACGGCCGCCCTTTGGGGGTATTCGTTAGCAAAATCTAAGTAAGGAGAGATGGTTATGGCAAAAATTGTTGTTTTAGGCTTGGACGGCTTCAATCCCGAACTGGTGAAACTCTGGTCAGATGAACTGCCCAATCTCATGAAGATGCAATCAGAAGGTATTTGGGGAGACCTGGAGAGCACTGTGCCACCAGTCACCCCACCAGCTTGGGCATGCGCTCAAACAGGATGTAACCCGGGTGCGTATGGTTTCTGGGATTTTACCTACAGAGATGAATTCACCTACGACCAGCCAAAATCAGTCAACTCGAGCACCATTAAAAACCCCGCTCCCCTGTACCGGTATTTATCCCACAACCGTGCAAAAAAGGTTGCAATAATTAATGTGCCCTTCAGTTGGCCTCCTCCTGAAATTCCCGGAGGATACGCCATAAGCGATTTTACGACCCCCAGTTTGGCACAGGGATATACCTGGCCCGACAGCCTTAAGAATGAAGTGCGAGAGTTAGTTGGCGAGTATTTACTGGACGCTTCGACATCCGACACCAACTACCGAAATTTGGATAAGGACATAGTCTTGGAACGTATTTACAAGATGGATCAACAGAGATTTACATTGCTCAAACATTTTATCAAGAACAAGCAGTGTGATTACATCTTCTGTGTGATCATGGGAACTAACCGAATGCCCCATCTCTTCTATCGCTATTTTGACAGCACCCATAAACGGTATGAACATAACCAGAAATATAACAACGCGTTGAAAGAGTATTATAAATTCGTCGATACGCAGATAGGCGAGGTGCGTGATTCCCTTGATTCCGATACTGTTCTTTTTATTCACAGTGATCACAGCATCCAGAAACTCGACGGGCGGATCAATTTAAATGAATGGTTAATAAAAGAAGGTTACTTGACTCTCCTTAAGTATCCCAAAACCCTTACTAAAATGACAGATCTTAAGATCGATTGGTCTAAGACCAAAGCTTGGGCCACCGGTTTCACGGGCCAGATCTATCTCAACGTTAAAGGGAGAGAGGCTGAGGGTATCGTTGATCCATCGGAATGCGATGCTCTGCTTGCTGAACTGGGTGAGAAGTTAAAGGTTATACCTGATGAGAATGGCAAGAGCTTGAAAACTCAAGTTTTCAAGCGTAACGACATGCATCATGGTCCGATGGCGCAATACGGTCCTGACCTGTTCGTCTTTTTCGATGAGTGCCGGTGGAATACCAGTGAGTTCGTCGGGTATGAGAATGGAAGCATCTACTCTTTTGATACTCCCCTTGGGCCTGATGATGGTGGACATGGTTTCTATGGATATTTTTGCCTCTCCGGTCCTGGCGTTCCGGCTGAAGGTGAGAAGTCAGGGGTGACCTTGCTTGATGTAGCACCAACAGTGCTCTCGATTATGGGAGAGAAAGTACCCGGCCACTTTGAAGGCAAGGCTCTGGTTGGCACTTACTCAGCAGACGAAAAGAAAATTCGCGATAGGCTTGCGGCGTTGGGATATTAACGTAACTTTTAAATCCCAATTACCACAATATTAAAGAAGACCCATCATCGACTTGGTCCGGAAGTTCTTTGAGGTCGTCTACAAGACGCTAAAGAAGAGTTTGAGGCTGGGGCATGTGCCACGATTTGCTGTCGCGCCAGCCTGAACAAATAAAAATAAAGTAAGGAGGAGAGGAAAGGAATATGCAGGTAATCGAAAATGTAGGACTCACGCATTATTCACCAACCAAAGCCTACAATGGGTACACCCTATTTACCCCAACAAGCTCAACGACGGTAAGGTTGATCGATATGCACGGGAGGTTTGTCCATGGTTGGGAGACTCAATGGCAACCGGGGGCGCATGGTCAGCTCTTGCAAAACGGAAACTTGCTATATGCAGCTAAAATTGACGAGGCTCCCTTTGCAGTGGATTTCAATGGTGCGGGTGGGTTGATTGTAGAGTACGACTGGGATGGCAACGAAGTGTGGCGTTACGAAGACCTATTCATGCACCATGACATTCAACGACTGGAGAACGGCAACACAATGACGCTCAGATGGGTAGGAGTACCGGACGATATTGCCGCTCAAATTGAGGGAGGCGTTCCGGGGACTGAGCGTAAAGGTGTTGTTTGGGGTGAAGCTTTACGCGAGATCGATCAAAAAGGCAACGTCGTCTGGGAGTGGATTGCCCATGAACAGCTTGACCCAAAAGCGTACCCGATCTGCCCACTCTGTGCTCGTCATGAATGGTTACATGTTAACGCATTGGACGTTTTACCTGACGGCGATGTCATGATATCGGCCCACACTCAGAGCAGGATTTTGATCATCGACAAAAAGACTAAGAAAGTAAAATGGGAGTGGGGCAAGGATCAACTAGCCCATCAACATGACCCTACCACGTTGGATAACGGGAATATTCTTGTTTTTGATAACGGCCTTCACAGGCCAAACAATCTGATATCGTGCACTCGAATTTTGGAAATCGAGAAGAAATCCGGCGAGATTGTCTGGGAGTACATGGCGTCAAATCCTGCCACATTTTATGGCGCGTTCATATCAGGAGCTCAGAGGTTGCCTAACCTTAACACTCTTATCTGTGAAGGCCCCAAAGGCCGCTTCTTCGAGGTTACTATGCAGGGTGAGGTGGTTTGGGAATACATCAACCCATTCTTCGATATCAACATCGGCATTCCCGCCCGAGGACGTCATAACATGGTCTTCCGTGCTCATAGGTATGGCGTAGATTACCCAGGGCTGAAAGGAAAAAAGTTCGATTCAGAAAAATATGAGGCGTTGAACAAAGTGTACGGTCCCAGATAATAAGAGTTCGCCAGCAATGCCGGGTGCTTGGAAAAATTTTCCTTTCCCGGAGGGTCTTGGCTCAGGTTTAACAGTGTTTACCAAAAAGGTTCGTAAAGTTAGCAACAGGTAAATACTGAAGATGACTTTGGCACTACCCATTTATGTCTATTAACTCAAGTTTCGCACCCCTGAATGGGTGAAAAGTGGTTGAAAGTATTGGTGATCGCGTCGAGATAAGCTCGAAACTGGGGTCCTGGATCGCAAAATTGGGCCAAGGTGTTGAGCACGGTTTCCAGGAAAGCGGTGAGATATTGCCATAGCCGCTCCAGATAGGTGAGTTTGCCGGTCTCTTCCTCTAGTTGACGGAACATCTCGCCGATGGTCTGGGAGCGCTCATCGTGCTCCAGGAGGTAGGCCAGCAGGCTGTAACGGAAAAAGGCCTGGGTGACCGAGTATACCTGGGCGGCGAAGGAGCGGCCCTGCTCCTGGCCCAGACCCAGGCGCTGCTTGGCTTCTTTGAAAAAGACCTCAATGGCCCAGCGGCCCAGATACTTGTGCACCACTTGGGGGGCGGTCAGGCTGAGGTCGGTGGTGAAAAACGCGGTCCAAGCAGGCTGCGCCTTGAGCTTGCCGCCTGGCCGGGTTTCTAAATCGGGTTCTTTATACCCTTTGGTCAAGACGATGGCGCCGTTAAGGCCGTTGCCGCAGGTTACCGGCACCCGGAGGAGGGAGAGTCCTAAGGTCGGGACCTTTACCAGCCGGTGTTTGTGGGCCTGATAGAGTTGGTCCAGGGTATAGCCGAGGCCGCCCCCATGATAGAGGGTCTGGTCCCGCTTCAGGCGGCCAATGACGTGCAGGCCCAGGGCCTTGACCCCTTGACAGAATTTGGGGGAAGTAAACCAGGCGTCCACCAGCAGGTAAGGGGCCGCAATACCCTGCGCCAGGGCGGCCTTGAGCAGCTTCAGGGCCAGGGCCGGTTTGGTCAACTCCCTGGCCTCCTTAAGACGCCGGGCCAAATCTCCCCTGGCCTTGCGGGGCCGGGCCTCGGGGGCCTGTGCCGGGGCGGTGTGGGAAAAATGATGGCCGAAGTTCACGGGATAGAAGTTGCGAGGCGTCAGCAGTCCCAGGGTCAGGATCTCGTAGCCCTGGACGGTTTTGCCCTGAGAGTGGTCATAGACGAAGCTCAGATTTTCCAGGCACTTGCCCCGTTTGGGCAGCGCCGAGGTATCCAGAATGAAGCAGTTGTCCCGGGCGGTCTCTGACCAGCGCAGCCGCTTCCCAAGATAGGCGAGAAAGCGCCGGTAAAAAGGGCCCCAACTCCATTCGGCTTTCTTGAAGCGGTAGAAGGCGTCTTTTTGGGCCAAAAATAGGGACTTAAGCGGTCGGTGCAGCAGGTCATGGACGGTCTTGATATGCAGAAACACCAGATTGGTAAGGACGAACAGGAGATGCACGGGGCGAAAGCCTTCGTACTTGCGGATGCCGGCCCCGGTCAGATGGCTTTGGATATGCAGCCCGGCAAACAGTTCCTTGATCCTCAACTCCAGGTCGGCACGAAAATTTTTCAGGGCCGTTTCGATTTGTCCTTGAAAGCGAACGATGTTTCTGTTATGCAAGGGAAGGCTCCTTTTATGTGGTTTTTGTTAACGATTACACGATGTTAACTTACCACAAATCGGGAGCCTTTTCTATGTTATTGGTGCATTTTTAAAGCAATAATTAAGTAATTATCGACCCTTACTTGGTGCGAAACTTGAGTATTAAATTGGGAGGTTGAGCCAATTCCTTATCTACACGAATCATCGTAGTCTTGCTGGGTGTTGAGGTGGATCCGGTTTTCCTGGACACGGGATTGGGAGATAATCAGCGACCCAGGAGGAGCGGAAGATGGCAAAGGATCGGGATGATGGCCGGGTAAGCGGTGAGGTGAGACCAGGAGAACGAAGGGAGGCCGTAGGCCCAGCGGCCTCCCCCTGGGGAGGTGGGAGGGAGGCCATTGACCTATGGACAAGTGGACCCAGGAACCGCGAGGTGGTTCTGCGTATCTTCCGGGGGGAGCCTCTGGAGCTGATTTCCCGAGAGTTGGGCCTCGAGCTCTACCGGCTGGAAAAGTGGCGAGACGCCTCCCTGGCGGGCATGGAGGAGGCCCTCAAGGCCCGAAATGGTGATTCCCTCAAGGGCGCGTTGGACAACGCCATGAAGCGCCTCGGTGAACTGACCATGGAAAACGAGTTGTTATGGGCCCGGGTGAGGCGCCCCGGCTCTTTAGCCAAAAGGAGGTCGAAGAAATGAGCGCCACAGCGTCCCCCGCTACCGCCAGGCCCTACGGCGTCAAGCTGGTCTGTCACACCTGGGAGCAGCCCCGCTCTTCGTATTATGTCTCCTGTGATGGCAAAGGGCAGCCGGTGCGCTTGGCTCAACCCGGCAAACGGGGGCCGAAGATTGCCCTCTCCGACGCCGAACTCCTGGAACTAATCCAGGCGGACCTGGTCGCCTCACCGTTTCAGGGCGAGGGGCACCGCAAGGTATGGGCCCAGCTCAGGGTCCGAGACGGGATCAAGGTAGGACGCCGCCGGGTGCTGTGGATCATGCAGGACAACAATCCCCTCTCCCCTCATCGTGGTGGCCGGCGAGGCAACCCCGCTCTCCACCAGGGTGAGATCACCACCCAGGCCCTCAACCTCATGTGGGGCACTGACGGCGTCAGGTTTTTATCGTGTGAGGATGGCTGGGGTTGGACCTCTTCGTTAAGGTGGAGGACTTGAACGCCGAGTGTCTGGGCTGGCATGTCTGCAAGCAGGATACCCGCAGAGCAATGGCGTTGCCGAGCGCTTCATCCGGGACCCTCAAAGAGCAGGTCATTTAAGGAAGAGTGTTCCAAAACCTTCAGGAGGACAGTATTGCTGGATGTGCATGCATTCTTAGTGAGACTACGGTGATTGAGGTAAGCCAAATATCTACGGGGAGGAATGAGATACGAAATGGAGAGAAAAACTCTACAAATAGTTATTTTGTTCGGCTCAATTGTAATCCTAGGTCTAATTGGTTATTGGGCTCGGCGTAAAGTAAAACATCATGAGGATATGTCCGTCGCTGGCCGGACATGTACGTCAGGGGATATTTTTTGGAGCACATATGCCTTCTGGGGTGGCAATACCATCATGAGTATCATTGAACTGGGCTCAGATATGGGGGTCGCGGGAATATGGTTCGGTATTGCGCGGTTGTTAATGTTCTTGATTATCCTCCTTGTCTGTATGGCTCCTTTCAGAAATAAATTCATGGTAACGATATCGGAATTCATAGGGACCGCTTTCAAATCTCGATTTCTCGGATGCCTGGCAGGCACCAATATTGGGCTTAATTTTGTTTTCTTACTGGTAAGTGCCATCGTCGGTGCGCAAGCATTTTTTGTTAATCTGCTTGGATGGTCTACCCTGTCAGCGGTCCTTTTCACAGTGTTTTCCTTCTTAATATACGTTATCCTGGCAGGTATGTATGGAATTGTTTACACAAGCAGAATCATTGCCATAGGGCAAATGACAGCCGTACTAATCGCAGCTGGTTGGGGATTGTATGCGGCTGGATGGCACAATATTATGCAGCTTCCTCCCTCATATTTTGAATTCGCGCCTAAAGCTCAATATGCAACTATATTGGTGTGGGTGTATGCCTTCGTCAATAATGCATTCTTGGCACAGGCAGCAATTCAAATAATAATGTCGTGTAAGAGTGTGAAAGCTGGCCAGCGAGGTATATGGTACATTTTAGCCGCGTTTATACCTACGATCCTCCTGTCGATTTTTATTGGAATGGCAGCAAAGACACTTTTCCCCACCATCAAAGGGATACAAGCGGCACCGGCAATAGCTTCTGCAATCCAGTCCCCAATCATTTCTACCATCGTTGTATTGGGTTTATACTTTTCAGCTTTGGGATGGGGGACGCCATTGGTTCTAACAGGTGGAACCTGTTTGGCCAATGATGTTTATGGTTATTTCAAAAAGAATCCAACGTCTCGAGAGCTTATCAACGTTACGCGTGTAGGTCTGGTCATAATAACGTTACTGGCAATCGTGTTTGCGTGGGCTATTCCCTTTGGGGTGGCGTTCTGGGTTATTGTCGGGTTTGTGGCAAGAAACTGCGCGTTGTTCCCGCTTATTCTTGCGGCCCTTTTTTGGAACTTGTTGTCTGCCAGATGGGCCGTTATTGCTTCGAGCCTCGGTTTGGTTGTCGGCCTCTTATGGTATGTTATTAAATATCCTCTATTTTTGTGGGGTGCGCCCCCGATGTTTATAGGCATGATCGTTTCGATAACCGTCCTATGGTTTGGGACATTCTGGGATTTTCGACATGACCTCTCAATAACAGTTCAGGGTGTGAGGGGCAAATTTTGGATTTCGTTAATCTTCATAAGTGTCATTTTAATGGTATTAACCTTGTTAAACTTGCATACCCTTCACGGTATGAAGTTATTTGTACCCTTAATAACCATAGAGTACAACGTGCTTTTTCTGGCAACTATATTTGTCGTCAGGAAAAGAAAGGAGGAGAATGAAATAGGGACAGTATCATCTTCAGACACAGAGGTGAACCGCGGAGCTTGTTTTCGATGAATTAACTAAACATGCTCGATTATAAAGTGGGTGGCTTAGGAACCTTGGAACGGAGGGAGTATTTAATGAGAAGAAACGTAATACTGTTGACGATTGACGCTTGCCGTAAGGATACTTGGGGTTGCTATGGCGAGTCTGATTTGACACCATTTCTTGACTCCATTCAAGATCATTGTATCCGGTTCGACAAGAATTATTCCACCGGGCCCTATACACAGGCCAGTTTTCCCGCAATCTTGTCCTCGTCCTATTATTTGGACTTTGGCAGAATCAAGGGGACGTGCCCCCCAGGCCGGGTGCTTGTCTCAGAAGTGCTTAAAAAACAAGGAGTCACTACTGCCGCATTCCATTCCAACCCATACCTCGCTGCTTTCTTTGGCTGGAATCGTGGATGGGACACTTACTACGATTCCATGGAGGCGGATGTCAGCGATATGCAGCCTTACGTTTCGGCCTGGGAAATCAACAAAAAAGCGGGTCAATGGCTGCAGAGTCAGAAAGGCAAGGATAAACCGTTTTTCCTCTGGATGCATTACATGGACGTTCATGAGCCGTATATCGCGACACCGGAATTCACCAAGGCTGTAGATCCGGACCTAAACCTTACAAAAGAGGAGCAGTTCGCGTTATTCAAAGATGTTCTTTTGAAACGGGACACAGAGAATAAGGCCGGAATCGAGATGTTACGCAAGATTTACTGGTCAAAAGTCCATGAAATCGATGCCGCAATCAAAGAACTATTTGGGATTCTGAGCGAAACAGGGCACGGAAATGACATTGTCATCATCACCGCGGATCATGGGGATGAGTTCAATGACCATGGGGGGCTGTCTCACGATGGCAAGATGTTCGATGAGCTTGTCAATGTGCCATTGATTATTTATGACCCTTCCTTGACAAAAGGGATAGCCACTGACGTTATCACAAGCAGTCTGGACATTCCTCCGACGGTCGCACATTTGTTCGGTATCGAAGCTGCCGCGGCTTGGCAGGGCCAAAGCCTGCTTCCTCTAGAGAACTATAGCCGCAAGGGAGCGTTTGCGGAGTCGATCGACAAGCAAGGAGTCCATGAAAAGGGTACCGAGCCCGAAGTGCATATGTACCGGGAAGGCGATATGAAAATCATCTATCGTCAGGGAGATGATAGCTGGAAACAATATAACTTAAAGGAGGACCCCAAAGAGCAAAAAGATATTTACGGAAACGACACGACCTCTGAATATCTAATTAAAAAGGTAGTACCTCGAGTTGGAAGATACGTCAAAAAATAAACTGAGTGGAGGTAATTTGCAATGAGTAATGTCAAATCTCTTGGTCCGGAAAGAATAAAAGAACTGGAAACCTACATTCATATCTCGAAAAACATCGTTAGAGAAGCCTATAGGCAGTTCGACCCCAAGGACATTCGTTTGGTTTGGTCTGGCAACAAGGATAGCACCCTCACCCTATGGATATGGCGCGAGACTTGTAAGCAATATGGATACGATATGCCCAAGGCAGTGACTCTCGAAGAGGGCGATTCCTTTGAGGAAGTTGAAGAATTCCTTAAAAGAATAAGCAAAGAATGGGCTGTTGAACTCGATGTGGCCTCCAATACTGATGTTTTGAAGGCATGCAATTATACTCTGGATGCCGATGTCGAGGTCAAACTGCTGAATGAGAGGAATCAGAAGGAAATCGAACGGATTGGGTTCGGGGGGCTGGAAAAGTTCCCGTTTGAGCCGGAATCTTACATCGGGAATCACCTGATGAAATCCGTCGCATTGAACACGTACCTGGAGGAACAAAAGATAAAAATAATCGTTCAGGGGCTGCGCTGGGACGAGCACCCAGTTAGAGCGGATGATGCGTATTTTGAACACATTCAGGGGGAGGAGCTTCAGCCTGAACAGATACGCATACGTCCTATACTGCACATTAGCGAGCGGTCTCTGTGGGACATCTACCATCATTGGGAAATTCCCTTTGTCTCCCTCTATGCACAGGGATACCGGTCTCTGGGCGTTAAATCCACCACTAAGAAACTTGCGGAAATTCCGGCCTGGGAACAGGATCTCGAGAATACATGCGAAAGGGCCGGCAGGCGCCAGGACAAAGAACAGGCAATGGCGAGGCTGCGTGCCCTGGGGTACATGTAGAGAATCCCACTTGCATGAAATAGCTGTCGGGGTGCTTATGACCTGCCCGAAATAGTTGTAGAAAGTTTTAAGTTTGGATAGGGACCAAGTCAAACCAGAGATCCTGGCGCAGCATAGCGTAGTCAGGATCTCTGGGCATCACGTGTATGGCCTCAGCTATGAAGATTGCAACGACGCCAATTATCTGCGGATAGGCGCATAATCTCTGCAAATTTCGTGTTCCAAAACGGCAAATAACCATAGGGAGCCTAACTGATGAAGCAAGTAAAGAAGATCCTGTTTCCCATCGACTTGGCCGATGATAACTACGGCAAGCTGCTGCCTTGGGTTTCCACCTTCGTAGAGAAGTTCGACGCCACCCTATACGTCGCCTTTGTTGCCCTGGATCTCTCCAGCTACAACACTTTTTACTTACCGCATGGCATCATCGAGGATTTCCAGGTGGAGGCCAAAGAGGCCGCCCAAAAGCACATGGCCGATGTCGCCAAGGACCAGTTCCAGAATTTCCCCAAGCTGGAAACCCGAGTCCTGCGGGGCTCACCGGCGGAAAGCCTCCTGGAACTGGCCGAACAGGAAAACATCGACCTCATCATCATGGGCATCCATGGCCGTGAGGGCCTGAAACGGGTCTTCTTAGGCAGCGTGGCCCACAAGGTGGTGACCGCGGCCCATTGCCCGGTAATGACCATCCATCAATAGAGTTTCGTGTTTCGGCTGACCAAAGCAGGGGAACTGCCAGGAGGACAATTTATCACGAATAATCGGGATTATATAATATGAGCGCCGATAAAACCACATACCTCTTTCTTATGGAAGGGAAAGAATTCATTAAGGCCGTCGAGGACAGGAGCAAGAAGATTGAGCCCCTGGCCGAAGACCGTATCAAGTTGGCCCTATTAACCAATCTCCTGGCGGAGGAAAGGAATCTCCTGGCCTATCTGCGCAACAAGTTCTCGCAAAAACGTACCGAGTTATCAACAGAAAGGACTGATCTGGCCCGGCACCGCACCGAATTGTCCGAGGAGCGCTCCAAAAGGGCCGTGATGAGCAGTAAGCTGGCGGAAGTCCGTACCCGCATGAGCGGTGCCCGCACCGCCTTGGCCCAGTCTCGGACCAACTTAGCCCAATACCGGACTATTCTGGCCAAGCAGCGCACGGAACTTTCTTATTTAAGAACCGGCCTGACCTTGATCGCTATTGGAACTGTCTTCACCCGCATTTTCGGTTTGGGCTACTGGTCCATCATTGATGCGATCATCCTCCTGACGGGTATTTCCAGTATCGGCATGGCCATCAAACTCTTCCTCAAATCATTTTTTGTGGAACGGAAGCTGCTGGTGCAGCTGGAAGAGGAGCTGGCCCCGGCGGCCGTGAAGAAACGGGTGGAGGAAGCCATGCGTTCCCACCGCTTTGGCTCCTTTTAGCGGAATTTCGAAGAGAGCTGTTTCCTCTACCTCGGGAACGGGAGAAGATGTCGCCAACGGGACTTCTCAATCGTTTTACTTATCGCATTCAACAACCTTTCAATCTGACGATTAAGCAACGGATCAGCATTGCAGTGGTGATCCAGGCGATTATTACCGCAATAATCGGGCTGTTTGTCTATATTTCTTTTAACAGCGTTTTAACAAAATTAATAGCTATCGAAAAAATAGATGATGTGAATATCTCCATTCTGGAAATGAGGAAGGACGAGAAGAACTACTCTTTATCTAATGACCTAAATTTCCTTAAGGAACTGGTAAAAGTTGGGGAAGGAACGCAAGAAACCATTCTATCTTCTAAATCCTCTGTGGTGCCAATCTTACAAGAACAGGGCTGTAAGAATTATGCTCGCTTATTGGGTCTGATCAACCAATATGTGTCTCTGGCAAACAGCGCCATAACCTCCAGCATTCCTCCCCTAGATTTTGAGGAGAAATTTAGGACCTTAGGCCACGAGTTAACCTCAATCTCCGAGCAGCTACTCAAACAAGAACGGAAGAGTATCAGCCACACTATAAATAATGTTCTTTTCATGATCATAGCCTTCCTAGGAACTATTTTTTTTATCCAAGTAATCCTTTTGAAATACTTCTTCAGGCTAGTTATTAAGGAATATAGTTTTATCGAGCGCTTGATCAAACTGGTGTCGAAGGGCCGTTTTCAAGAGGTGGGCCAGGAAATTACATCGCACCAAAACGAAATAGGGGACGCCATAAAGGCATTCTCGGAACGCGCCAAGCAAATGGAAAAATGCGAAGCGGAAATAAAGCAAACAGGTAAGCTGGCTTCTTTGGGGGTCTTAATTTCCGGGGTAGCGCATGAGTTGGGCAATCCGCTGACCAACATCTCCATGATGGCCCAAACCTTTCTGAGCGTTTATGACATGCTAGATGATGATGAAAAAAAGAGCTATATGGGGGATATTTATAACCAGACGGAGCGCATCCAAAAGATCGTGGGCAACCTACTGGAATTTTCCCGCCAGATGAAGCCGGAATTTCAGGAATGGGATATTGGAGAGATTGTCGATTTTGTCCTCCACCTGCTGAGCAACCAACTGATGATCTCCAACGTGAAGCCCCATTTGAACATTCCCGAAGGTTTGCCCCCGGTATATGTAGATGCCTCCCAAATCGAGCAGGTCCTGGTCAACCTGTTCATTAATGCCATTCAAGCTATGCCTAAGGGTGGCGACTTATTTATCAGCACCAGTTACGATCCGGAAAGCGATAATCTCATCCTGGAAATCAGGGATACCGGTATCGGGATTAATAAAGAAAATTTGCCCCACGTCTTCGATCCGTTTTTCTCCACTAAAGGCACCAAAGGCACCGGACTGGGACTTTCCGTGAGCTACGGCATCATCCGGCAGCACCGCGGCGACATTATGGTGAAGAGCGAAGAAGGCAAGGGCACCAGTTTCATCATCAAATTACCTCCAATAAAAAAATCAAGGGGGCCGGAAGTTGCCGAAGAAAATTATTGTGATAGATGATGAGAAAATAATCTGCGACATGGCCAAGAAAATTTTGCAAATCGAAGGCTACGAGGTAGACACCTTCACCGACAGTGTGCTGGCCCTGGATTCCATCCGCAAGACGCAGTACGATCTGATAGTCACCGACCTCATGATGGAAAAGGTCAGCGGCATGGACATCCTCCGGGAGGTGAACCAGCGCTCTCCGCAGACCAAGGTGATCATGTTGACCGCCTATGCCACCCTGGACGCCACCATTGAGGCCATCCGGGAGCAGGTTTATGACTTTTTTCCAAAACCGGTGAAGATTGAGGATTTGAAAAAGTCGGTGAAAAAAGCCCTGGCCGATTGAGGGATTCCGGTCTCGAAAATCGAGAGCCAATTTAGGTTCCCGCATAATCTTGATGCAAACGGAAATGAAATAGGTGATTACATTTGGCCGAACGTGAAGTAATCAACGTTTGGGGTCTCCCTCAAATCTTGTGGTTGGTATCCGATTATTGCCGAGGTTAGCGGCCATTGCCCCAGGCAAGCGAGCCTGTGCCCTTTCGCATACTTTTAGCCCTGCAGATTTATGCTCGCCTCTAACTCGAGACTTGGTAGGGGTTTCCCAATATTGTCAATATATATCGGAGTAATAGAACCATGAAAACGAAAGATTTCTGGTATTTGGAGCGATTCAACTGCTTTAGTGTGCTTAATCATGACGAAATAAATCTTCTAATGCAAGGGTCGGTGAAGAAAAAGTTCAATAAAAATGAATTCATCTATATACCCGGCGATAAAGGTAATACAATTTTCCTGATCACGCACGGAAGAGTAAAATTGTATAATCTTTCCCCTTCGGGCAAGGAGTCCATTCTATTTATATTTTTCCCCGGGGAATTAATGGGACTTGGTGAAGTCTTTGGAAATTATCCTCGTATAAGCTTTGCAGAGGCTATAGAACCGGTATCGCTTATTATTATCGATGGTAGTAAGTTCATTCAGCTCCTTAATAATAGCGGGAAATTTGCTCGCTTAGTTGCAGAAACGCTAGGAAAGAGGTTAATGGCTTTGGGTAAACGATTTGAATCAGTGAGTAGTGAAAATCTGACTTGTCGTATTGTACAGATATTATTAACTCTCTCAGATATATATGGTGTTGAACGTAACCGCGAAATATTTTTTCAAAAAAAAATTATCCACCAGGATATTGCGAATATGGTAGGAGCGGCTAGGCAGAGTGTAACAAAGGTTTTAAATTGTCTCATCCGAACAGGAGTTATTAGATATGACAGTAGGAAACGTATCGTTATTTCAGATAATGCAAAGATGATGAATATTATACAAAACGATTATGCCCTTAGCGCTTAAAAGGTGATGGCTGCCGAGTTGGCGCAAGAATGAAGCATCCGGTTGAACATTTGCGGTTCCCAGAAGCCAGGGTTGAAACGGTAACAGAATTCTGCCAGATAGCGGGGCAAGTGCTTGGGGCTAACGCCATGATGGACGCCACGAATATTGCCTTTGATATTGGCGATCAAGGTATGAACCCAAGGCAGGACCTTCGGTGCCTCTTTGCCCGAACCGGGGACCAGCCATTCATGGCGGCGGGGGGAATTATCCAGGAAGCTATAGCCTTGCCAACCATCGGTTTGAATCACCACTTCTTCCACTAGGCGCGCCTGTACCAAAGCCGCAATCTCCGGGCCACTGCCCCTGGGAACCAGATGCATGGCAGCAAATCTGGGCTTGTTGTCCGGTGTTTCCACGGCGACCACCACTTTAGCCTTACCAGCCGCACCCCGGCCACGCTTGCCAGGCTTGGGAGCCCCGAAGTAAGTGTCGTCCATCTCGATCAAGCCGGCGAGTTTAATCGGCATCCCGGTCCGCCAGGGCTTTGCGAATCTTGTGGCCCATGGTCCACACGGTTTTGTAGTTCTTGATCTCCAACATCCGTTGCAGCGATTTCATAGAGATACCGCTCTCTTGGCGCCCCATCAACCAGATCATCCAGAACCATTTGGTTAAGGGTGTCCTGGTTTTATGAAACACGGTTCCGGCGGTCAAAGAAGCTTGGTAACCACAGGATTGGCACTGATATATTACTCGGTGCATTAACCCGCTTAATTCATGAAGGGGCTGAAGGGCTCCTTTTCAGGCTTTGTTTTGGGGGCGAAGAAGGCAACGAGGAGTCTGAGAGAAGGCGGCAGGAGCGTTGGAGGGTCATTTTCCGATAAACATACCTCCAAGGATGGCTTCAGGGTTGATTTTGGACGCAGCTATCTTCCAGGGTTAAGCAGAACGGCTGGCGGGAGCGGGGTTAACCGGGGCTGGCCCGCAGGTTTTGCAGCAGCCCGACCAGGAGGTCGCGGTAAGGATAACCCGAGGCCAGGTGCACCCAGATGCGGCGGCTGGTCTCTCGGATGCGGGCCCCGATCTTCAAGAGCTTGAGCCGCAAGGTATTGACCTGAGCCGTAGCCAGTTCCGTGCCCTGGAGGTGGTGGCGCAGCAGCCAAAACAGGCAATAGGCCGCGGTGTGGAGCAGCAGCCGGAACTGATTGGCCAGGAAGCGATGGCAACTCAGGCGATCGGCCTTGATATCCAGTTTCAGTTCCTTGATGCGGTTTTCCACATCGCCCCGGAGCACGTAGATGTCGTCATAGACAAACTGGGGCTTGCGGCTCAGGTTGGTGACCACAAAGCGCTGATTGGCGCCCAGGTGGGTATATTCCACTTTGGCGATGATCCGGCGGGGCTTGGTCCAGGAGTCCGCCTGGTAGCTGAAGGAGGTGAAGAGCCGTTGTTTCTCCCCCGTTTCCTGGTACTGGCGTTGCGCCTTTGCCAGGAGCGGCGCGGTCTCTGCCAAGAGCCGGTTATTGGTGATGAAACCGATAACGTAGCGGGTCTCGGGCTGGTCTTCCAGATAGCTGTAGAGGGCGGGCACGGCAAAACCGGCATCGGCCCGAAAGAGGATCAGGGCCTTGGGATAGGCCTGCTTCAGCTTCTGGATCAGCCGCTTGAGCACCGCCAGCGCCCCGCGGGAAGAGTGGGTGTTGCCGGGGCGCAGCACCGCCGCCAGGGGGAAGCCGTCCCGGCCGTCAAAGACCAGGAGCGGATGATACATGTGCTCTGCGTAATAGCCGTGGAAGAAGCTGAGTTGCTGCCGGCCGTGGGTGGGGTCGTCGGTGCCGTCCATGTCCAGGACGATGACCTTCCGGGGGCCGGGATGGGTCTTGAGGTACAGCTCCAACAGCCGATCGCAGAGGCGGCGCAGGTCCTTGGCGGTGACCCGGTTCTCAAACCGGGACAGAGTCGGCTGGGAGGCCAGGTCGCCGCCACTCTCCGGGGCCTTGCCGGCCATGATCTTGAAAGCCGGGTCCTTAGCCAGGGTAGCGGCATCATTGTTGTCTTCGTAGCCCTGGGCAATGGCAAACAGGCGTTGCCGTACCAAAGTCAGGAGATCATGCTTAACCTTGTGACCATCCCGGGGATCATGGAGACAGCGGGCGGCGTTTTCAGCGATTCGGTAGCGCTGGTCCAACTCCCGGAGCAACAGGCCGCCGGCATCGGAGGTGATCCGGCCCCCGGCAAAATCGGCCACCACTTCCTTGGAAAAAAGGCTTTCAAAGATGAGCTGTTTATGGCAGACTGTTTCCATAGGGTATCCTTGCTGAGAAGTTGTTTGTTTAGCGACAACAGCATCTTAGCAGATACCCTATGCTTTTTTAAGCACTTTTCGTGAATTTTCCGGGTTAAATAGTTCCCATTTATCTTAAATTAGTGTAATGGCCTATTGACTCTGCTCAGCATATTATGGTAACTATGCTGAATGTCAAAGCTTTTAAACAAGCCAGTTTACGAGGACATGAATCTCCTGGCCTTTCAGGAAGAATTTCGAACCGAGAGTGACTGTTGGAAATGGTTGTTTTCGACACGTTGGCCTCAAGGTTTTCGTTGCCCCCGATGTAGTGGGGAAGAACACTCTTTGCTCGAAAGCAGGAATCTCTATCTTTGCAGAGCATGTCGATATCAAGCGTCACCCATTGCTGGAACCATATTCCACAAGACCAAGACCCCGCTGTTGAAATGGTTTTGGGTGATATATCGCATGGCTACTTCCAAGACCGGGGTTTCTATTGCTGAGATGCAGCGGGAATTGGAGATCAAGGATTACAAGACTATCTGGGTAATGGCCCACAAAATCCGTAAAGGCATGTCGGACCGGGACGCTCATTATCGGCTGGCTGGTTTGGTGGAGATGGATGAATCGTTCTTTGGGCCGACAGTTTCTGGCAAACGAGGACGAGGGGCCGAAGGGAAAGCCCTGGTTATCGTTGCGGTTTCTACTTGGATAGACGGCTCGGGAAAAGAAAAACCGGGGTTTGCCCATGCCTTTGTAGCCAATGATGCAGCCGCGGACACCATAGAAAATTTGTTGCGAAGGCTGAGCGTGCCAGAAGATGAGACGTCAATCTTTCCATCGGTTACTCAACGCCTGTGCATCAACTAACACTATTACTCGAAATGAACTTATGGCAAAAACTGCTGAGCAGAGTCAATAGGCCATAGTGTAAACTATTATTCATGGAAAAGGTTGATGCCCGTTCACTTTCGCCGAAAGCTCAAGAGAGACTCCGTCAACTTGCCGTCCAGGCCGTATTGGATGGCAAAAAGCAAGTTGAAGCCGCCAAACTTTTTGGCGTAACCCGTCGGGCCATGAGCAACTGGCTGAAAGCCTACCGCCAAGGCGGTATGCCGACGCTCACCGCAAAATCTAAAGGCCGCCCCAAATGAGGATTATTAGAACCGTGGCAGGTG
>Ga0078972_1009988_pt1 | contig 18175 bp, 21 predicted proteins | sample YelNatPaOPGAMG01_FD_67568 | JGI IMG/M metagenome (GOLD analysis project Ga0078972, IMG submission 67568) | Hot spring thermophilic microbial communities from Obsidian Pool, Yellowstone National Park, USA - OP-RAMG-01 (SPADES assembly) (version 2) | ecosystem: Environmental > Aquatic > Thermal... | reverse complement strand
TTGACGAGGAGGTTCAGCTCCTGCAGAACGAGATCAAGAAGATTAGGGAGGGCAGTAATGACCCTCAGAAGATTGTCAGCGAGGAGGAGCTTGAGAAACATCTTAAAGAAGGATGGGAGTTCGTGAGCGTTCTTCCTTCGAGAAGAATACTGGTGAGGAGGAAGAGTTAAATCCTTTACCACAATAATTCTTATTGAAAAGCATGCTAGCTAGCAAAACACCTTCAAATCTTGGAAACCTAGGAGTCAGTATCGGAAAGCTTTTCTCGAAAAGAATGCCTGTGACAACTGAGAATCTAGCTATAAATTTTGATGATTTTGGAAGGCCAAGCTTGACTTTAATAGGGGACTATTTTAAAGCTAGTAAGGAAGTTGCTGATTTGGTTGGAAAGCTTATTGTTTCAGATACAGATAAAGCATTAGAGCTGGAAGAGGCTTTCAGTTCTATCAAATCTTACGATGATTCTTACTTGTTCAAAGCTGCAGATTTTCTTGAAGAAAAGTATAAAGCTATAACTCCTTTGCAAGGTGTTCTTGAAAATAAGTGGCAAGAAGCTGAGGAAGAAGCTAAGCTAATTCTTGCAGACCAGCTTAGAAATTACTTCACGATTTGCAAAGCAAGAGGAGATGATAAGACTTTTTCCCAGTTTGCTGATGAGGTTAAGAGAATTTATAAAGGTCTTGCTCGCGATGCCATAGAAATTGCGTCTCAAAGCTTGGGAGAAGATTTCTTGAGACTTGCTAATCAAGAGGAGAAGAAGAGAAAGAATAAAAAGCTGATTTTAGGCTTAAGTGCTTTGGGCTTAATAGCAGCAGCAAGCTTAGGAGCTTATCTCTACATCCAGCATTTGGATAGAATTAAAGAAGAAGCTAAAAAGCCTTACAAGCAAGCTGGTCTTAGCGATGGGCAAGCTGAAGAGTTCATAGCCAAGTATCCTAACCAGAACGGTAATTCTACCTGGGTAAATTTTGCTAAGTCTTGGGCTAATGATAAAGCTTTGGCTGAAGAGAGCTTGAAAATTTTTGGAAACCTGAAAGATAGCTTGGAATACCTTTACTCTACTGATAACAAGCAGCTTTTAATGAAGTCTTTAGAAATTTACGGTAAGGATGCTGTTGATTTCGTGAATTTCGTTAAATCTAAAGATTACGATGGCTTAGGCTTTCTGAACGATTTCCCACAGTTTGCTAAGAATTATGAAGAAGTGTTGCCAGCTTACTCTGCTAACTTTACTCTAGTTAAAACTGTTTACGATCAGTTTCAGAGAGACAATAGGATAAGCTTTGACAGAAATGATTTGTTCTTGAAAGGATTGAAAGAATACCAAGACTTGAATTTAATTAAGAAGAATCTGATGATTCAAACTGTTCATGCTGTTAACAACTTAACTTTAGCTTACGAACAAGGATTGCCAAGGCTTGATAAGGATTCATTCTGGCTTTTAACAAATGCTACTCAAATCAGCAAGGATATAGTTGATTTTGAGCCTGTGATAGTTAAAGACGTGGATGGAAATAGGATAGTAATTCAGAGCTCTGATTTAGCAAGAGATTATTGGATGATTGCGAACTTGCTTAAAGAAAGGCCTGCTTTAGCTTCTCAAGCTGAAAAATTTGAATGGATAAATAAGATGATACAGCAAGTAGCATGGGATATTTTTGATTACGAGTATGGGCCGAAGTATTTTGACAAGAAGAGTTATAAGCCTAATGACCCTGAAGTCTGGCAAGTGATTTTAGGCTTTCATGACTACATGGATGCTTTGCCCGCTAAGCTTGAGAAAGACGGAATTGGAGTTATAATTCCTTACCATGATTCTGACTTGCTAAGAAGCAGTATACCTGACAAGACTAACAGAACAATAGCCTTGTTCTATCTGGCTGACTTGCCTGCTAAGACCGTGAATCAAACTTATGCTGCTGAGCTGAGAAGATTGGCACAAGAGAGGAAGATAACTAGTGCAGAATATGATAGGCTTTACCAAGAAAAAGCAGTTGTGAGAGGAATTGAAGGAATAAAGCTTTTTGTTCAACAACTGCCGAAAGAATACGAAGAAATAAGAAGGCTGTATCCTGATGGAAAAGTTTATGCTTGGGGCAAGGAAAGAGACATAAGAGCATTGTATTATGATTGGTTGGATGATAGATACCACCATGGGTTATCAAATACTATAGATCAATTTGTCGGTGGATGGGAAGATAATAATTATCACAATCCTTATGGAAATGTAGAGTGGTTAAAAAGTCGAAATGGTATAGACCAGTTCCTAACCAAGAACTGGAAACCTTGGGACTTGGTAAAGTTTGTATACAGCTATGAAAGCTTTAAATCTGGAGATTGGGGTGGAGAGTGGGAGATGTACAGACATGGATTGCCTTTAGCTTTCAAGGCTTTCGGAATACCACACGGGGCAAGACCTTATTCATTAGGAGAAGGTCTAAGAATTCCACCAAATACTGAGTTGATAAATAAGGGAGCACCCCCTGTTGAATGGGCAGTTTCGATACCAGATTATGTTGTTGCAAAATTAAAACAAAACTTTCCTGCTTCAGATATTGTCATTGGCTATGGAAATTATTTTAGTTTGTTTTCTTGTAAAGATGGATTGGGAAAAGATGGTGCCCAAGGTATCTATCAACTAATAAGAGACAAAGAAGTTTATCTCTGGAAGAAATAAGAAAAGAAATCTAAAATTACTTCAAGAATATTCTGGGTTTTTGCTTCTTTTGAGTTCCATCCATTTGGTGGATCACAAAGATATCTAGTGTTTGAAGAGTATATTCCTTGGCTGACACATACACCTGCTCCACCTGGCCCTGTTGGATCTCTATCACAACAAGAATTATCTACACAATCTGAATTATACTTACAAGGCGGCCAATAGCAAGTATGAGTATTAGTATCACATTTTCCTTTCACTAAATTGTTTGGGCCACCTGGAGGACAGTCATTATCATTGCAGCAATTTCCCCCTACCTTGCATTCTTGATTGCAACAGATTCCAGCCTGCCCGTTTAAAGTGCAAGCTGTCATGTTAGCTTTTCCTTCACAAGGGTTTTGTGGTGGAGGCTGTTGCGCACAGCTTGCATCAGCCACACACTCACAGCCATTGGTTGCACTGTTATACTTGCATCTCTGGTTTGAAGCGCAAGTCTTTCCAGGACCACAGCCAGTGCCGCACTCATAGCTGCACTTGCAGTAGCACTCATAATCAGACAGCCAATCTTGAGTGTCGCAGTCTGAATCACCGTTGCTGACTTTAAATTAAACCGGTTTCTTGCCTCTTTCAGCCAGGATTTCAACCCATGGGTTATCCTTCAAATAGCTTGGAAGCTGCATGCTAACAATGTTTTCCTCAGGCTGCTTAACCATATGGCTTGAATAAGCTAGGCTTCTCAGCTCAGCCCTAAGCTCCTTAAGCTCGTTTAAAAACCTGTCTTCCCTACTCATGTAGAGCTCTAAAGCGTTAACAACCATCCTACCGATCGTTACCCCCTGTTTTCTCGCATACTGTTTAGCCCTCTCCCAAGCCTCTTTATCAGGAATCCTCAGCGTAACCACGTGGCTCATGCACTACACCTGTATTCTAGAATACAAGCGTAGCCTACACCTGTAATACTTCGAAATCTAAACCAGCTTTCTAAGTCTTTCAACAAGCTTCTCCTTCCTTTTATAAGCATCCTCGTTTATCATCGCAATAAGCATGTTCGCAACCTGCTTGTAAGGCTCGATAATCTGGGAGACAGCGTAATCTATAAACTCATGCCTAAGCGTTTCAACAGCCTTATCGTAATCCTCCTCGTAGATGTAAATGGTCTCTCCCTTAACCTCCCCAGACAGTTTTAAGTTATTTTCTGGAAGCCAGATAACTTTTAACTCATAGCCTATATTGAGGCTTTGCTTCAAGATTTTCAACTCTTCCTGGAGAGCTTCCAGGGTTCCTTTTTTAAATCGTCTTCGAGACTTGAATAGCCTTGATTCCTCGATTGTTTGCCTAAGCGCCTCCCTTACAAGCTCCTGAAGCTCTTCGCTCAACTCTCCTCTACGACTAGAGCATTAAGCCTTTTTCTTTCCTCCAGTTTTTCAAGCGTCAATACTGTGAAGCGGGCTGAAAACCTTAAAGCCTCTTCAAGGCCATTTAATCCGTATTTCCTGGAAATTTCGTCAAGCCTCTTAGCCATCTCGTCTGAAAGATTAACGTAGACCTTCCTCACCATTCCTCTTCTTCCTCGTATTCATACTCTGCCCCAATATCAGACTCTGCTTCAGTCTCTGTAAGCGCATCCTCTATCAAAGCCTCTACTTCTTCTTCACCTATTTGCATCGCTTCTTCAGAAAGCTGCTCAGCTTTTTCCTCAGCCTCACTAGACAGCTCTGGCTCTACTTCCTCAGGCTCGAAAAGCTCAGATTCAAGCTGCTCCATGACTTCTTCAACCTCAGCTTGGCTCATCTCCTCGACCTGCTTCTGCTCCTGAGGTTCTGACCCAGCTTCATCCCTGGTTTTTTGCTCAACCGGCGAAGCTTCTGTTTCGACGGGTTGAAAACTCTCCTGAGAACTCAGCCTACTCTTCTTATATTCTTCCTCAGCCCTATTTATCTCCTCATGCTGTATCCGCATAAGCTCTTCATAAGCAGCCTTGCCCTCCTCGCTTTCAATCCCCTTCTCCTTTATGGTTTCTAAAAGCTTGTCCCTAGGGTCTTGCTTGAACTCTTCAGCCTCTTGCTTCACTTCTTGTTCTTTCTGCTTATTCTCAGCTTCCAGCCTTCTTTTAAAAGCCTCGAAGATAGCGTTCTCAACATACCGGTCATACATCCTGTCCATCACTTCTTTCCTGAATTCCTCGCTCCAGTGCTCGGGAAAGCTCGGGGGATAGCGCTGGAAGAACTCCTCCTTGCTCAACAGCCTTGTTTCAGGCTCTTTCTCCTGCTTCGAGTAGCTTTCCTGCGGCTGAGCATACTGCTCGATTCCCTCAGGCCTAGACCTGTACCCTCTATAACCATGGTACTTCGCATACCTGCCGGCACGATAAGGACTTCGATACTCGTAGGCTCTGAAGCTGTAAGGAGTATACCTTTTGCCCCGATATCTTATTCCCTTACCCCTGTACTTGGCCAACTCTTCTTCACTCCTTTTCTCCAGCTTTCCTCCCGTAGGAGGCTGAAACTCCTTTTCTCCGCGCAAACGGCTTTTCTCCATGGAGACTTGCCTCATTGTATAGCAGCTTGCAGTATTGGCCGAAGGTGTAGGCTTTAATGTTGGTAAACGGGCTGATCTTCCTTATCTCAGCCCTGGCTTCTTCCAGCATGCTTAAGCTCCTAACAACTATGATGAGCTCGTCAAGCTGCTGAGCAACATCAACTTTTTCCCCAACCCTTAAGCCGTTCAGCTGAACCTCCACACCGATCATCCTCCCATTCTTAGAGAGCAAAATGTCAACCCTCTTCCCGTTTGGAAGAGCCTTCTCAACCTGAACAGAATATCCTGCTCTCAACGCTAAGTTTCTTATGAAAACTATGTGAAGCCTGTGCTCGAAGCCTCCTCCTGAATGCAGGATGTGACTCCAGAAACTCGTCTTATGGCCAAGCCTTTCGAGCAATGATAAAGCGTAAGAAGTAGGGATTAGGTACTTCACAGGCCTGTAGCTTCCGAGCACAACCTCAACCTCCTTAATCATCCCTTTCTCCAAAAGCTCATCCTTAGCCTCCTCCATCTTTCTCCAAGACAGTTTGAGCTCTTTGCTCCGCGTTGACATCTGCCTGAAAGGATGCTGGTTAACATCAACGAGTAAGCCCCACGCATTCTCCGAGAGCTCAGGAGCAATTACTTTCGGAGCCTTAGCTGAAACCTCAGGCTGTTTTCTCGGAAGATATTGCCCTAGGATTGACTCAAGCCTCTGCTCAACCTCTTTATCGCTCACATCCTTGCTCACAGGATAATCTTGAGTCTCCATCAGGAATGGCTCAGTGTATTTGTCCGACATCCTGACTATCCATTGCCCTCTTTTCAGTTCGTGAATGTATTCCTTAACTTCATCATCAAGACCCATAGCGCTTGCTACTGCTTCAATATCGTTTCCACTGCTAAGATTTCCAACAATCTTCACAAGCGTGTTCGCATGAACTGCTTCCATCATAAAAGCTGGTGTTTGAGAAGTTAGGATCAAGGCTGTCCCAAAATCTCTGAACTGCGTTGGAAATACGGATATGATTGGAGAGCCCATTTCTTGCGCAGTCTCACGGTATTCTTTAGTCCTATCGAAAACATGGTGGGCCTCGTCAACGATTATCACATGCCTAAGCTGCTCCCCTCTCTGAGCATTGTATAGGCGGTAAAAGTAGACCCATGACAGCATGACTTCAACAAGCCAGTTCGCTTCTGCCGGTCTAAGGCCTGAGAGCTCTATAACCACAGGTAAATCTAAAAGTTTTTCAACAGGTATGCCTTCTTCAACCTCCAGGTTCCTTCCGAAAACCGATACTATGGCTCTAACCCTGTTCTCAACCACGTCATGATATTCCGACCTCCTCCTTGTTGTCTCCTCCGTGTTTACTATGGAGTCGAAAAGGTCTTTAACAGTCACGCTTGTTCTTTCCTTCAGCCTGTCAAAATGCTCTAAAAGATAGTTGGAGCTTGCGACAAACCAGCCGAAAGAATAAGCGCAGATCTGAGAAAAATTGCTCCACCATTCTTCCCTCTCCATTCCAGGTGGAGGCCTTAAAGGATTCCAAGCAAGCCTTTTCCACGGTATTACCACAAGATCTTTATTATCCCTTAACAATGCTCTTCCGTCATTCTTCAAGTCGAAGAACATGAAAGGTATTCGCTTCTGAATGAGTTGCGAAATCAAGTTGTATAGTAGGGTTGATTTTCCATGTCCTGTTTGAGCGTAGACCGCGACATGCCTAACTAAATCAGACTCTTCAAGCTTAAACTCGTTAACCGCCTTATCTCCTTGCATTATAATTCCGAAGCTTATGCTACCGTCAACCTGATCAGGAGCAGTAAGAACAGGCCTCTCCGAATTAAGAAGCCTTGGAAGACCAATGTTGATTAAAGCTTCTATCTCCTCTCTTATCTTCTCGTCTTCAGAAACCAGGTAGAGGTTGAGCAATGCGTTTAGAGCATTCTTACTTATCAAGCCTGTCTTGCTCGCAACCTCTTTTATTTCTTCAGCCCATTCTATCAGCTCAGCCAGCTCCATCACCATCTCACCTTCGAGAAAATCTTCGCCAAGGCAATCGCGAAAACAAGCAGTATTATTCCGAAAAACGCGAGCGTGACATAAAGAGGAGCGTTAAGGCTTTTCATGATATCGTAGAAAAATGAGGAGAGGCTGAAGAGGAGAAGGCCTAAGCCTATTACCAGGATGATCGTGACAGCGTAGCTTGCAGCCTCAATCAGCTTCAAAGTTCAGCCTCACCCCTCAACCTTTCCTTGAAGAATGCCATGTCAACATCTTTTTCAAAGAGCTTATCGTAAGCAAGAAGTGCTGTGAAGCCTTTCTGCGTCACCACGATTTTAGAGAAGATTGATACTCCCTGCCTTGCCAAGTATCCTCCTTCAATCAGCTCCCTTATGCAAGAATTAACTTCCTCTTCGCCCATGCCAATTATCTCAGCTATCTCTTCTAATTCAGCCATGCCCTGAATAATGGTTAAAACCTTGAAGCATTCTCTTGAAAGTGGATAGTCAGACTTAAAACAGCCCGGACAAAGGTTCTTGCCTTCAATGAAGATCGTGCAGCTGTGACATAACTTTTTCCCGCAAGCGCTGCAGACGACAAAGTTATCATCAAGCCTAGAATGGCAGTAGTCACAAACAGGAACATAAGTGATCTTCTGAATCCCGCCCTGGGAGCTTAACACGGCTCTGCCCCCAAGAAGACCTTCAGCCTCTGGTAATGTTCTTTCCTCTATCACGGTTTCGTTCGCGCTTCGCCCTAGTCTGCTTTCAAGGCTTGTCAGCCTTTGGTTCAGCTGGGAGATTGTTTGGTTAAGAGTTCTGAGTATTCTCTCCACGTTTTCATCACTCATTCCTTCTCACCTACAACCTTTTCTTCATCCTCGAAGAGAAACCGAAGAGAGGGGATTTTTTCTTCAAGCTGTTTTTCTGCCCAATTTTCGAAATTGCAGGCAGCACAGTCTTTTCTTCTCGCAGCCTTCAGCTTTTTAAGTTCAAGATCGCTCCTGTAAACAACCAGGTTATAATCCAATTCATTACCCTCTAAAATTGCTATGGCCATCTTCGTTAAGATCAGAGCTGGAAAAGATATGTCCACCCAAAGTCCTTGCTGCTTGTGCAATTCTTCTTCATCAAGGCCATAATTTCGAGCAGCCTCCTTATCAACAGAATATGACTTTGAAGTCAAGCCGAAGAGGCAGTTTAAGCACGGGCCTTCAAACGGCTTTACTGCAAGGACAAAACCGCCAGAGCCCTTTTCAAAAACACCGCCATAAAGGGCAGGCTTGTTAAACTGGAGGGAGAGACCGTTTAATATGTTATTCACCCTCATGCTTCCGCTCGCCCCGATGATCAGGTCAGCCCCTCCAGCTAGCTCACATAACTTATCATAACTCTTCGTTACGTCAAAACTATACGTTTCAACAACAGTAAACGGATTGTGAGACTCGATAATTTGCTTACATATTTCTACCTTTAGTTTCCCTATTTCTCCAACCCCACCTTCATGCCTTATCAGGTTTTCGACTTCCAACTCTTCAGGGTCTATTAAGATGATCTGGCCTATGCCTGTGCAACCTAAGTATTTCGCTATAACTGAGCCACCTGAGCCTACACCTACGATAATAACCTTTTTCCCAATAAGAACTTCGCTCTTCGTTATTTTCAGGATCCTATCGAGCAGCTTCTCTTTATCTGAGATCTGGTCTTTCACCACTTGGCACCGAAGCTTCTTCGGGCTTGCCCTAGGCAGTATGTACCTGCACCCTCGCCTAACCCCTGTTTCATCCTTCCATTCGCCGAATAAGTACATTCCTGCCGGATTATCGATCTCGACATCCCATATCGCATTATCGTCTAATGTGTTAAGTAGAACAAAAAACCAATCCCTCTTCCTCTTAACCTCAACCAATTGATCAATATCCCCACCGCTTAAGTTAGCTTGACCATGCCAAGGATGAACATGATACTCTCCGAGCAGCACAATCTCTGGGTCTTGCATTTGCAACTCTTCTTGCAACCTTGTTGCATACACATTATCACCAGAATAGCTTATAGAAGTCCTTCTCGCATTTGGGCCTCCGTCTGAAACATAGGTTACGTGAGCAAGCCCATTCGGATAGAGCTTTCCGAAGATGTAGCCTCCTGTCTCTAATCCTTTCTTAGCCCACTTTATTTTCTCATCCTCTATTTTCCTTAGGTCGCTTTCCCTCATAAGCACCTTTTTAACTCCGCTCATGGCCCTAAAGCCTCCAAAAGCCTTTCAAGGAAGCTTTCCCTTGAATAAGCAGAGAATTGAAGTGGAGAATCTAGTTCTCCCCTATAGAAAGCGTTTAGGAACTCTATGGCCTTCAAGTACATCGCATAAGCGGTCCAGTCAGGAGACCATTCTTCAGGCTTCATCACGCAAATGCTCCCATCGTCATGAACGTGGATTGAAGTTTTAGGAAGCTTGGGGTCTAGGATGTATATCTTGATCTGAGTATAAGGAAAGTTCTCCGGATATACTAGCCTCACATCCTTATGTAGATGGTTTTGAACGAAAAGCTGGCCGCGCCAAAGCAGGTTCCCGTAGCCATCTTGGCAGAGCTGAAAGTTCACACCGTTTCTCTCCATCAGCTCTATCTCGACCTTCAGCCTCTCCTTGTTAAACAAGTACCATTGCAAACTTAATCACCTCATAGCTACTTTGTCTCGAAGGAACAAGCGCATCGCAACAATGATCGCTCCGGCTGGTGTTATGCCGTCGTAGCTCCAGACAAGCTGTCTTAAGTTCTCGTTGAAATCTTCATCCAGGTCAACAACTTTTATCGAGAATTTCTGAGCAGGATAGGTTTCAGGATATGTAACTCTAACCTTACCCATGCCCTCTATCTCTCCTTGCCAAAAAGTCTCATCGTTTGAATATAAGTCGAAATCTGGAAAATAGACAGTCATCTCCATAGCTTCATACCCGATCTTTTCCTTGATTTCAGGATTAGAAAAAATGGGGGAAGAAGCCCTTCCCCCTGTTGCCCCCCACCATGTTGTTTTGTCTATTGATACTGATCTTGCTGTTGGATTTGTGCTTACTGTGCCAGTTTTCGGGTCAACGTACGTCTTAGGCTTTCCAGTCTCCCTTAGGAGGGCTCTCTTATCTATTGGTTTTATCTCCTCACTCATCTCTTCTCACCCGCTTAGCTATAATAGAAAAAGCTAAATATAGTTTAAGGTACTAGGGTACTAGGGTAACTAAGAAATGAGTACAGAGAAGAAGATAGAAATCAAACTCATTAGGATAATAGGCTCAAAAGAGCCATTTTATGCACAGGGTAACTATAGAATTTCTCTTCCTAAGGCATTTGTCAGAAAATATGCCCACCTTAACCCTAACCAATCAATAAATCAATGCGGCCTGGAAGACATCTCATTTATCTTCATAGAAACAAACAAAGGCGTCCTTATAAGACCTCTCTCAGAAGTTATGGAAGACCCTGAAATGCGAGGTTTATGCTTTGCACCCACAGCAGGGATGACATTAAAAGAACTATCAAAACTTATAGATGAAATTGCTGAAGAATGATCTTCGAACTCCTTGTAATATTCTTTACCATTTTAGCTCTCCTTCTCTTTGATTTAGATTTATTATTTTCGTGTATGATGGGCCAGTATCCTATTACATCATTTGTTATCTCAAATTTAATTATGGTAGGCATATTGGTATTTGATTTTTTAATGGGTTACCTCCTTTATTCTCGTCCCAGATTTCTTATTTATTTCATTTCATTCCTGCTGATAGGCATTGGTCCCCCTCCATTTATCATATCAACTGTTGTAGATGGACTTGAGAATGAATTTGGTTCGTATTATACAAGAGTTATAAAGATAAACGCTTTGTTTTACTCTTACGCTATGAACTTTTCTTATCTACTTCCTATATGTATTCACTTTACAATATTCTTTAAAATGTTAGAAAGAGTTTTGGCTCCGGTTAAATTAGTGGAACGAAACGAAAAAGTTGAAAGATGCTGTGAAATGCTCTCTAAGAAGATGAACATTGAAAAACCAAGGATCTTCTTAACAAAAAAACCAATGTTATATACATTTGGCCATGATGAAAACAAGGCGACGATAGTGATATTTGAAAAGTGTGCAGAATTAGACGATAGAGAATTAAGTGCAATATTAACGCATGAATTCACTCATATAAAATCCGATATAGGTTTTCATACACTCAAATTGCTATTTAGTGGCGCTCATCCATCGTGGTTATCCATTTCTTATATTCCTTTTATTGTGATAGCTCTCTTTGGTGTATATAATCTCATACTTTTATCTCATAGTACAGTTGACCGGATGTACGTGCAAGATTACTTTGCTTCATTCTACACTTTCATTTTAATGTTAATTCCATTTCTTTTGCTTCTAAGTTCTGAACAGATCTTTAAATTTTTGATAAATAGTGCTTTACCTTCTCTTGAGCTGGAAGAATTTAAAATTGATCTACTTTCTTACCTTGAGTTAAATGATGCGAACCTCCTGTGTCGCTCTTTAGACAGGTTTAGACGAATTCAGATTTTATATTATGTGGAAAACCCTATACTTAAACGCACGTGTTTTCATAAAATAGCGATATTCTATATGAGGCTTATGAAGAAAGGGTTCTTTTCTAAGGATTATCCAAGCTGGCTGGAATATTTTAGGGAAACTTATACGAAACTAGAACTAATGTTAAAAATGGGATTCGATTATCCTAAAGATCATCTTAGAAAGTCTTTTATTAAGTTTATAGATAAGCTATGTAATGACAAGATGGTGCTTAGGATGTCAAATAAGTTGAATATCGATGCATTGCTAAGAGAAATGGATAAAAAGAAGTCTTTTAAAAAGGCTATCCGTAGAGACAGACTCGCATTTGTAGCATGGCTAGAAGCAGATTTACATAAAATAAGTAAAGAAGATATTGAAAAAGTGATTAATAATATAACAAGTACTCACGTGTGCTTTAATGCTAAGAACTGTTCTGAAGCAACAGGAGTTCCATTATATTATGTCCTAGTAATATTTCTGGCTTTCCTTGTTGATGGGCAGCTATATGTAGAGTCAGAAATATCTGGCAACTCTGCCTGATTTCTTTATGGCTTCTATCTTCTCTTTGATTTGCCCATCACTATGAGCATAAAATGTGATATCTTCCTCCGTTTCAGGCAAGCCCTCTGCTATAGGAAACTTAATTGTCGCAATCTTTGGTGTTGTTTTGAGTTCACGCTGTATAAGGTTCAAGAAATCCGTTTCTATCTTTACAGCCATTTCATCTGAAAATGGGTCTATCCCCTCTCGTGTGTATTCAGCCTCAAACTTATCTATACGTCTTTGTAGAATATCTGAAATCTCTCGATGAGAAAGTGCTTCTTTTTCCAGTCTTTCCCTTACTTCAGCTAACGCATCCTTATATAGCTCTTGAAAGCATTTATGTAAGGTTCTCATATTCCATCTTATAAAAAAGAAACCTTAAACTTTAAATACTTTACTGCTTCATTTCTAGAGAGCGATGTGTCTAATGGGGTAAAGAAAAACAATGAGATATAATCTTCTTCATTCAATAGGTCCTTTTATTCTCTTAACATGTATGAATTTACCTCTTAGTGTCCTGTTTCTTGTGACCAATGTAGAGAATCTTCTTTTTTTCCACATTGGTCTAGAAACTCTCTTAATCTCGCTAGCTGTTTTAATTCCCTTTATTTCAATCGAAATCGAGCACTATACACTTCTTTTGATTTTAGTTGGTCTTTCACTCCCTTTTCTTCACGTTTATTTCATTTCGTCCATTGGTTTCATTATCTTGAATAAAGAGATCATACACGCCCTTTTTCTCTCGTATATTTTGATTTTTTCCTACCTTTTCGTGAATTGTGTTAATGCTTTCCTGCTCCTATTTCATCCCTCTAGCATATTCTTAAGCCATGGGATGAAGGTCTCGAAAGATGAATACTTAAATAACATATGTAAAAAGCTTGCTGAAAAGATAGGTATAAGAGCACCGAAGGTTTTTCTTTCTAGTACTCCAGAGATTTATGTGTTTGGACGAAATCAGAATAATGCAGCAATAGTACTTTACGAAAAGTGTAATGAACTAGGAAGCAAACTGGAACCTATACTCCTACATGAGATGACGCATATAAAGTCAGACGTAAAAAGTCACTCTCTTTTCCATCTTTTGGAGAAGGAACATTCTTTTGGAGGCTTGGTTTTCTTGTCAGGATTATTATGGGTTTCTTCTCAAATATTGCTTAAATTTGGAAATCTAGAGATTGTAGACCCCGAGTTATTTGTGGTTAATTCGACAAATTTCTTAATTTTCTTTGTAATCATGTTTTTGCCCTTCTTTGAAATCCTCTTCTTCAAACTTATGAGCTCTGGTTTCATAATGCTGAAGGATATATCGCCTGAACTAGATGAATTTAAAGCAGATTTAGCAACTTATTTAATTGTTAAAGATAAGGATGTATTAATCGATTCCTTAAGTTCTTGGAGGAAACTTCAAACAACGTACATGGTTAAAAACCTTCAGTTTAAAAACTCTGTCCGTTCCATAATAAAAGAGTTGTATAACAAGTTTATGCAAAAGAAATTTTACTCAAAAGAATATGTCAATTGGCTGGAATACTTCACGGAAAGTATCAGTAAATTGATGATAACATTCCAAAGAGGATTTGATTTTCCTAAAGATAGGCTGAGGGTGGAATTCATAGAGTTCATTGATAAAATGGTGAACGAAAACATAGCTTTTAATGTTAATCCTGAAAGAAAGATCGAGCTTGGAATATGGTGGGAGATTAAAACAGCGTTTGCGAATGACAGTATCGGACTATACGGATTTGTTGAAGATCTTCGCCACATACCAAGCTACAGAAAGAAAATGATTATAAACTATTTACTTAATCACTTAAACAACTTTAATGCTACGGCTTGTTCTGTGGAAACAAACACATCACTTTATGAAGTAATAGTGATAGTGTTGGTGCTACTTACCGATAAAAGTTTGCTTTTGCGGCATAATTAATATTTTTTCTTTGCTGCGCGCGCTGCTTCATGGTGTGATGAGCCCTCATTTTTACCAATTTTTAAGGAAAATTATCCGATAAAGTAATATGTTTCTCTTATAAATTGAGTATCAAAATTTAAATAGATTTCAAACTTACTAAGATGGTTCTTACTCAGTTTCCATCGTGTTACACTCTGTACTTAGGCTTGAACAGCCTTATGTATTTGCTGTTGTTCTCCCTTATCATTGGGCTTATTGTTTCTACTATTTCCTCAAGCTCTTTCTCCGCTATCCTTATGTTTTCAATCTGCTTTTTCCTATGCTCAACCATCCTGTAAGCTAATTCTTTTACCGGAATAGCTTTAACGTGTTTAGGTCTCTCCTCTTCTATTTCTATCAATCCTTTCTCTTCTAGTCTTTCTAACACATAGTATATCTTGGACTCAGGCACAGAGCTGTACCTAGCTATTTCTCTAACCTTAGCTCTCCCAAGCACTAGGCAGCTAAAATAAGCCTTGCCCTCGTAAAGGGAGAGCCCTAACTCTTCCAAATGCCTCAAAACTCTTTCCTCCTTAGCATTCAGCACCATCATCCAAACCACCTCCTTTCTGGTGCTAATTACGTGAGGCGAGCCATCTACTCTTAGCGAAGCGACCTCGAAGAGGGAAGAGGAGAATGAGCGAGCCGAACAATAACTTATATGTTTAGAGAGCAGTCATTCATTTTTAAAAAATTTAAGAAATAAAGAGACTTAGTCGGCAGGATTATAATTTGATAATTTCGCCCTTTTTCTTATTTCCTCAATTATGGCCTCTTCACTTTTCTTTCTCCTCTTTAATCCTTTTCATCGCCTCTCTAAACTTACATGGCTTCCAGTCTCCATCAAGCTCAGCCCCGCATAGTTCAAGCTCGTCTATGCTTATGTAGCCCCACTCAGCAAATAAATCATTGTTCAAATTAGCGTAGCCGAAAGCAATGTTACTCTTCTTATCCAGCTCAGCTATGAGCCAGTAGTAGCCCAATTCCTTAACCTGATACCTTCTGTAAATAATCTTCTCATCAAAAGGAATATTCTCTGTTTCATAGAGCTCAGGTATCTTTTCTGAAGCATCGCTCATTCTTTAATCTTTAAATAGATCATCTCTATGTTTCTTAATTGCCGCGTTCTCCATATTTAAAAATCTACGTGTCTAACAATTTTCCAACACGCTAACCATCCTCTCCTATCTCCTTCCTAATGTGTCTAGAAAACTTTATATGCCCTTCATCTTTTTTTTAAATCGACAATAGGAGGTGGGGGAGAAATTGGGTAAGAAGGAGGGGGAGCTAGCTAAAGCGATAGTATATACAGCTATTGGTGGTCTCCTAGGAGGTCTGCCAGGAATAGCTGCGGGATACTTGGTATTGAGAACAACGGAAGCTGCAGCCAAAGTGGCTGTAAAGGTTGCCAGCAAGCACGCTAGCTAGTTGTTAGCAATCTAGCAGGTTCTCTATTTTCACTATTTCTTTTAAGATTCTGTTGATTTTATTCAGGATATGTTTCTCTTCTTTGGTAGATCTGTACTCGGCTACTTTAAAGTTTCTTCTCATATTACTTATTGTTGTCTCCCAAGTTAATATATTTAATCTCCAAGATGAAGTAGCTTAGTTTTCAAATTATGAAACGAAAATGTAATTTTAACGAGCAATGTTAACTTGCGTAGGTGCTCTACATCAGTCCTACATCCTCCTTATGGGTACTTCTCCATTTTGCTCTTGAACTTCGATTTCTTCCCTCTTTTTCAGAAACTCAAATAGTCGGCGTTAAGCAGCGTTAATCGAAATAAGGCTTGGAATATCCCAAATCTCAGAAATCAAAACTCTTTTGTCTTCATTCTGCTCTTTGAGCTTTTTCAGCAAGTTTTTGTTATCTGAGCAGACTATAATCTTATCGAACTTCTGCAAGGCTATTTGGATGTTCTTCCCTACTTCAGACTTTCCAAGCTCTACGTTTATCGCAGTTTTTAAAGAAGGTATTTCTATGTCAGGCTTCTCTTCCCCAACCTTAGCAACCTTGCAAATAAGTCCTTTACTAGTTAGCTCATCAACTATCCAGTAAACGTAATACTTGTGCTTAATGCTAGGCCTCTTACCCTTAAGCTGGTATAAGACTAAAGGCCTTCCCTTTCCAACAGGTACCCTAACCTTTTCAATCACTCCTTTAGAAATCAGCTTATCAACAACTTCGCCGTACTTCTTTTTGTCCCAGCCTAATAGCTTTCTTCTCTCAACCATTGGAATAAATGGTTTCTCCTTTATGCTTTCTAAGAACTCCTGCTCTAAATCAGTTAGTTCTAACTCAACCTTTGGCAAGTACTTTCTTATTTCCTGCTCAAGTATAGGCTTAACAATAACTTCAGGCGCTGTTATGATGAAAGGCTCTTTGCTTGCTGGCGACTTGACTATTGCCTGCCTCTGCTCAAGCCTGATTATTATCTGGCTTAAGTATTCTTTAGCAGTATTCGAGCTGTAGCCTAATAGTCCGCATGCTGTTGAAATATCTTCAGAATCTTGAAGCCTGAAAATAAATACGTTCTGAGAATTCTTCCTTATGTCGTCTTCAATGTTAGCTGGAGACTGAGAAATTATTACTAAGCTCTCTCCTCTTTTTCTTAAACGTGTAGCGAACTCCGTAGTAGCCCAAGTATCCGTTACAACAAGCTTCCTCAGTATTTTCGGGGCTAGCATTTGAGCTTCATCTGCGATAAACATGTGTTTCACGCTATCAGTAGGTTGCCTCGTTAAAGCTTGCCTTAAGTATGCTATGGCTATAGTGTTGTAAGCAAGCCTTAGCTCAACGTTGTAAGCAACTTTTGATTCTAAAGGATGCAGGTTGAAGATTAAATTTCTGTCATCGAGCTTGTTTAAATCTAAAGAAGACTTGTAGCAGTAGAATATCTCGTTCAAAGCAGGATTACTCTTATATGGCTCAAGCCTAACTAGCAAAGCAGTCTTAGTTCTATCTAGGTTGATGAGCTTAAATGGCAAGTTCTCCTCTTGGTAATGAATAACATTTTCAATGAGCTCAGGTATGCTCATGCTTTTTTCTATACATTTGTTTAAAACGTAGTTCATCTGAGGCGATAGGTCTCTATACTCAACTTCTATTCCTTTGAAAATCGTCTCTTTAAGAAGGAGCTTGACTAGACCAACATCGTTTAGGTCGAAAGGGTTTATCTTAAGGTTCCTCTCAGTCTCATAGTACTCAGTCTTATCATGTAATTCTGGAATTATGTTCCTCCACTCTCCTTCAACATCAAGTATAAGCAGATTTAAGCCAGCGTTTTCAGCCTCTATCGCTAATTTCATGGCAAGCCTCGTCTTTCCGCTTCCTGTTACGCCGTAGAAAGCAAAGTGGTAAGGGAGGAATTCTAATGGTAGTAAAAACTTGCTGTCTTGATTAAAGCCTAGGAATATTCCGTTATTGTTTTGGTCAGGAGAATTCATGAAGCTGGGAAAAGGAGCTTTACAGTAAGTGCAGAATCCTGATCCGGCTGGAGTTAATCTTCCGCATGTTGTGCAGACCCAGTATTTCACAACTATGAGTTTTATCAGTTATGTTATAATACAGCTCTTCTCCCCTTCTAGATTTTGCGCATATGGAAAAAGTATTTAAAGAGAGGATAGTATTTAATCATTGAACTGCATGTCTCAGGAGGCGTTAAAGACAAAGAAGTACTGGTTTACCGAGGATGATTTACTTGTGCCCATAGACTGGGATTACGTTAACTCGCTTCCAAATAAGATCAAGCTCGGCCTAGAGCTCTATATGGAGGGAAGAGTATCCATAGGCAGGGCTGCTGAAATAGCTGGCTTACCAGTTACAGAGTTTGACTACATAAGGGCTAGGGCAAGGATCCCAGTAAGGGGACCAGATGATTAGATAAGGTTTGACGCTTTCCAACACAAGCCCTATAATCTACCTTGCGAAA
>Ga0078972_1009986_pt1 | contig 18181 bp, 15 predicted proteins | sample YelNatPaOPGAMG01_FD_67568 | JGI IMG/M metagenome (GOLD analysis project Ga0078972, IMG submission 67568) | Hot spring thermophilic microbial communities from Obsidian Pool, Yellowstone National Park, USA - OP-RAMG-01 (SPADES assembly) (version 2) | ecosystem: Environmental > Aquatic > Thermal... | reverse complement strand
GGCGCCGTCGTCAGGCGCAGCCTGATCTGCCATGGTTGCATCATCGAGGGCACAGTGGAGAGTTCCGTGCTCTCGCCCGGGGTCTATGTCGGGCCAGGGGCACTGGTGCGCGATTCCATCGTCATGACCGATTGTGTCATCCAGTCCGGCGCAGCCGTGGTGCGTTCCATCCTCGACAAACTCGTCACGGTGGCGCCGGGCTGCGTGGTCGGCAACGAGAGCGACCAGACTGTGAACGAGATGTTCCCGGACTCGATTAACAGTGGCCTCACTTTGGTGGGCAAGAACACTGCTCTGCCCGCTGGTCTGCGCATCGGCAGCAACTGCGTGATCGGCCCTGACCTGACGGAGGCCGATTTCGCCGGGATCACGTCTCTCGCCAGCGGCAAATGCATTGGCGTCCAGCCTCTCTAGTTCCTCCGGCGACCAGCACTCGGTTCGTGTGGCATCGCCTTGCCTGAGGGAAGAAACGCAGTTTTCGGCATCTGCGGTTCATGTGTCGGCCGTCGGCGAGGGTTCTTGGGGCCGCCAGGAACCCAGCCTAGACCCGAGCTCCACGCTCTGTCTCCTTCATAATGCGTAAGGCAGATCGTATGCGGACAGCGAAACTCGAACTCGCCTTCGTGTTCCACAATCACCAGCCCGTCGGCAACTTGCCCGAGGTGTTCCGGTCCTGTTTCGAGCAGGCATACCAGCCCCTGCTCGCACTTCTGGAGAAACACCCAGGCATCCGCTTTGGCATGCACTACTCCGGACCCCTGCTTGAGTGGCTGGACGCAGAAGAGCCAGCCTTTCTCGATCGCTTGCGCCTGCTCATCAACTCCGGCAGAGCCGAGGTGATGGGTGGCGGCCTGTACGAGCCGATCCTACCGGTGATCCCGGACCAGGATAAGCGCGGCCAACTGGCAGCTCTTTCCGAATGGGTGCAGGGCCGCCTGGGGAGCCGCCCCGTGGGCGCATGGCTGGCTGAGCGCGTCTGGGAGCCCCATCTTCCCCCCTTTCTCGCGGACGCCGGCATAGCCTATACCGTCCTTGATGAAGAGCACTTCGCGAAAGCTGGCTTCGACACCGACCATCTTGACGGCTCGTACGTCACGGACGACGCCGGCTCCACCCTGCGGATCTACCCAGCGTCCACGTCCCTGCGTTATGTCATTCCCTGGCGCAGCGTGGAGGAGGTTATCGCCTTCCTGCAGGAGAGACGGATGGCTGGCCAGCGGCTCATCGTCTTCGCCGACGATGGGGAGAAATTCGGCGCTTGGCCAGGCACCTATCACCACTGCTACGAGGATGGTTGGCTCGAGCGCTTCTTCAGTTCCCTGGAAGCCAGCAGCGATTGGCTCCAAACGACTACCTTGGCTTCCCACCTGGAGCGCAACCTCGCCGCTGGGAGGGCTTATCTCCCGAGCGCGTCCTATCACGAGATGGAGGACTGGTCGCTGCCGCCACTGGCGTCGCGGCGGCTCGCCGAAGCTCGCGAGGCGGTCGGTCCTGAGCGATCGTCACTCATGCGCATCGGGCATTGGCGGGGTTTCCTGGCGAAATATGAGGAATCGTCCATGCTCCTGCAGCGCGCCAATGGCATCTCCAGGAAGGTGCATGCCATGCCTTCCGGGCCCAGTAAGCAACAGGCTCTCGATCATCTCTGGCGGGCGCAGTGCAATTGCCCATACTGGCACGGCGTGTTCGGCGGCATCTACATGTACCACATCCGCCACGCCATGTATCACCACCTGATCGCGGCCGAGACCCTGGCCGCGCCTCTAGCCGACACTGCAGCCGTGGCGGAGCAGAATGACTTCGATGCCGATGGCTTGCCGGAAGTGAGGCTCGCCACAAGAGAGCAATCGCTCTTCTGGCACAGCAATGGCGCCTGCCTGTACGAGTGGGACCTGAATCCGCTTCGGCTCAACCTTCTCAACACGCTTGCACCGTACCAAGAAGGCTATGCTCTACCCACCAAGCAGACAGGCTCGATCCTGCCCAAGCCATCTCTGCGCCGTGCCTTCCTGGACCATCTCTTGAGTGCGCGGCCAAGCCTGGCTGAGGTCCAGAACGACGCCTGGCCCACTTACGTCACTCTGAGCGGGCTATCCTACCAGTTGAAGCCCAGTTCGGGTGCCGCCGTCGCAAGTCTGCGAATGCGGCTGGACGTGCCCCGGCCGGATGAGAATGCCGCCCTGCACTTGTGCAAGGACGTGGTCATCCATCCCGGACGCTCCTGCCTGCAGGCGCAATATGAACTGCTAGCGGAGGGCCCCTGGCCGGGAACAGACCCGTGGTTCGCTGTGGAGATTTGCTTCGCTCCTCCTGCCGGCTCGCACCAATCCGGTGCCCTGGCCTGTGGTCAGGAGCGCCGGGGACTGATGGAAGCCTGGGAGATCGCGAACGCAAGCTCACTCGAGTTCGCCGGCCCCAGCCTGGCCATGCGCCTCTCCTGGAGGACGCCAGCCGTCCTCCTCGCCCACCCGCTGCTCAGTCAGAGCCGGGGTGAACATGGCCCCGAACAGGTCTACCAGGGCACTCGCGTGGTCCTGGCCTGGCCTCTGCCCCCAATGGCTGTGGATGCCTGGCGAGAAGAGATATCCTGGGAATGGAGCACGCTCACTTAGCGCCTTCGCCAGAGGCGCTCCGCACCGGCACACCTTCAGTGCTCTTGCGGGCGAACACCAGGTCGTAGTCCACCTGCCAGCGTGCCACGTTGGCCTTTCGCATGCCCAGAGCCATCAGGGAGGCCTGCAGTGCCTCAGGCGAAGTCACATGCCCAGGCATGTAGAAGCGCGGCCCGCCTTTGCGGTTGGTGATCGTCAGTAAGCCGCCGGGCTTGAGCACGCGGATCATCTCCTTCAAAGCGTCCCTCATGTCGGGCATGAACTCCAATGCCTCAAGACAGGTCACCGCCTCGAAAGCCTCGTCGGCAAAGGGGAGGCGCATGGCGTCTCCCTGGATGAAGGTGACGTACGGACCGAGGCCCTCACTTCTCCTCACACCCTCTTTGAGCATGCGCCGCGACCTATCGAGAGCAATGATCGTGCCGTCGAACTCACCTGTGCTGATCAGGGCGCGCGCCAGGCGCCCGGTGCCCGCGGCCACATCGAGGAGCATAGGGTGGTGGAAATGCTGCAAAGCCGTAGCCAGAGGTTCGCCCAGCAGACGCCGCTCGTAGTAGGGGTCGAACCGCTTGATGGCCTCGTACCTGCCAGCAGTCCAGTCGTAGAGCATGCATACTACGCGCGAGCCGAAGTACACGCCCTCAGCCAATACCAACAGCCAGTAGGCCAGGCCAGCTATCACCAGCAGGCCGCCGGCCAGCGCCAGCCACCAGATGATGCCTAGCCTCCTTCGCCCAGATAGGCGCGCTTGACGTCAGGATTGTTGCGGACGTCTTTGGCCGAACCCTCTAGCACGACCCGTCCCCCTTGCAGGACATAGGCGCGCGAGGCAATCGCGAGAGCGGCTTGTGCGTTCTGTTCCACCAGGAGCACAGTCGTGCCCTGGCGGTTGAGGTTCTGGATGATCTCGAAGATCAACTCACACAGGATCGGGGCCAGGCCCATAGACGGCTCATCCAGGAGCAGGATGCGCGGCTCGGCCATGAGCGCCCTGCCGATGGAAAGCATCTGCTGTTCTCCACCAGATAGCAACCCCCCAGGTTGCTCAAGGCGCTCTCGCAGACGCGGGAACAACTCTAGCACCTTCGCCATTTGCGCCTTGGCAGCGGCTTTGTCCTTGCGAGTGTAGGCGCCGAGCTCCAAGTTCTCGCGCACCGTCAGCCGACCAAAGATGCGCCGGCCCTCTGGGGATTGGCAGACACCGAGCGCAGCCACCTTGTGCGCCGGCAGGTTGCTGATGTCTCTCCCGTCCAGGAGGATGCTGCCACTGCGAGGATGAAGCAGGCCACTGATCGTGTTCAGCGTCGTCGTTTTGCCGGCACCGTTCGCCCCGATGAGAGTGACGATCTCGCCTGGCCAGACGCGGAGCGACACGCCCTTCAGGGCGTGGATACCGCCGTAGAACGTGTTAATGTCGCGCACATCCAGGACAGGCTGGGCTTCCGTCATGCCGCCGTGCTCACCCCCCTGCCAAGGTACGCCTCGATCACGCGCTTGTCCGAGCGGACTTGCGATGGCGTGCCTTCCGCCAGCTTGGTGCCATAGTCGAGCACGGTGACGTAATCGGATATGCCCATGACCACATTCATGTCGTGCTCGATGAGCAGCACGGTAATGCCCATTGTGTCCCGCACGCGTCTGATCAGTGCGATGAGAGCCTCGGTTTCCCCTGGGTTCATGCCGGCAGCAGGCTCATCCAGAAGCAGCAGCTTAGGCTGCAGGGCCAGCGCCCGCGCGATCTCTACCCGGCGTTGGGCCCCGTACGGCAGGCTGCGCGACGTCGCGTCCCCTTGTCCCTGAAGGCCAACGAACCTGAGCAGTTCGATAGCACGTTGTCTGGCTTGCTCCTCCTCGCGTCGTTGCTGAGGAGTCCGCACAATCGAACTGAATATGCCTGAGCGCAGCAGAGTATGCTGCCCAACCAGGATATTCTCAAGCACGCTCATGGCATTGAACAAGCGGATATTCTGATAAGTGCGGGCGATACCAAGAGAGGCGACGCGGTCAGGCCCCAACCCCGTTATCTCCCGGTTCCTCAGGATCACCCGACCCTCGTCCGGCTTGTAGAAGCCCGAGATGACATTGAAAAGGGTGGTCTTGCCGGCACCGTTAGGCCCGATCAAGCTGGCAATGCTCCCTTCCTCGACCACCATGTCAACATCGTGCAGAGCCAGTAGCCCGCCGAAGCGCTTGCTTACCTTCTCGACCTTGAGGATAGCGCTCATTCGCGCACCTCGGCCACCTGAGCTGGCTCTTCTACAGCCGGAGGACGGCCAAAGCCCTGGCCCGCCTCCTCGAGCTCCAGCCTCGTCCGTCGAGACGGGATCAGACCTTCGGGCCGCGCGACCATCATCAGTACGAGCAAGGCCCCGAACAAGAGCAGCCGGAAATCCGCGAACTGGCGCAGCACCTCTGGCAGGCCGATCAGTATCACCGACCCGGCGATCACGCCCGGTATGCTTCCCAAGCCGCCGATGATGATCAGGCAGAGAACGTTGATCGAGACCAGCATGACGAAGTCGCTTGGGAAAATGGCGTGCTGACGCGAGGCGAAGATTACCCCACCCATGCCGGCGAAGGCAGCACCAGTGGCGAAGGCCAGGAGGCGAAAGCGCACGATGTTGACCCCCGACGCGGCAGCGACGTCCTCGTCCTCGCGCATAGCGACCCACGCTCTCCCTATGCGCGATCGGTTGAGTTGATAGGACACCCAACCTACCAGGAGGCAACCAGCCAGGATCAGGTAATAGTAATGCAGCGGCCGCGTAGCCGAGAGCCCGAACAAGGAAGGGCTCTCGATCTGCAACACGCCCTGCGGCCCGCCCGTCAACGTGGTGAGGTTATTCATGAGAATGCGGATGATCTCACCGAACCCCAGGGTGACGATCGCCAGGTAGTCACCACGCATGCGCAGCACCGGAATGCCCAGCAGAACGCCGAACAGGCATGCCATCGCCATGCCCGCTGGCAGAGCCAGCAAGAAGGGCAGGTGCAACCCATACTTGGGCGATGCCAGGAAAGCATAGGTGTAGGCGCCGATGGCAAAGAAGGCCACGTAACCGAGGTCAAGCAGGCCAGCGAAACCAACCACGATGTTCAGCCCAAGGCCCATCAGCACATAGATGCCGATGGAACCCAGCGTCTGGTCCCAGAACGGCCCGATGAAAGGAGGCGCCGCTATGAGGGCGACCGCAGCGAGGATAGCAAGCACCATGTTCAGGTACGGCACAGCGCCTACCCGCGCCGACACCGATGCCGCACGCCGCACTGTCCTAGCCGGAAGGTAGCTGGCAAGTGCGCCCGCGGCGCCCAGGACGAGGCCGCCGGCCACCGCGACCAGCCAGGCGAATTCAGCGCTCCTGTGCCAGAAGAGGGCCGGCGCTGCATCCCGGCCAACGTTGTCCAGCACTTCCTTGAGGTTGACCGAGTTCGCCAGCGTGGCGAAAGCGGCGTAGATCACGGCAGCGGTAACGCCAGCAACGGCGCCGACCAGCGCGCGCCCGAAAGCCGTGCCAGCGCCGCGAGCGCAGCGCGCCGCCATCCAGGCCACAAGAACTGCTAGAACCAGGTCTCCCACCGAAAGAGGGCCAATGTCGAGCGCCCACATGGCGGCCTGCAGCCCAAGGATGATCAGCAGAATGGCGATGCCACCGGCAAGCGCCCCCGCGCGCAAGGCGCTTGCGGCCAGTGCCAGAGGCGGCTTTCTCTCCCGCTCCACGGGAAGGTCAACAGCCATAGCTTACGCCCTCTTGCCCGAAAGCACCTCGCCAAGCAGGCCAGTCGGCCGGAAAACCAGGACCAGCACCAGAAGAGCGAAAGCGATCACATCCTTGTACTGCGAAGGAATGTTGAGCACCGTCGGCCCAAGCGATTCCGCCAGGCCAAGGACAAGCCCGCCGAACATGGCGCCAGGGACATTGCCGATGCCGCCGAGCACCGCGGCGGTGAAAGCCTTGATCCCTGGGATGAACCCCATGGTAGCGTTCACCTGGCTGTTGTGAAAGCCGAGCATCACGCCTGCAGCACCGGCCAACAGCGAGCCGATGGCGAACGTGCGCACGATCACCTGATCTACATCTATCCCCATCAGCGCTGCTGTGTCTTTGTCTTCGGCCACGGCTCGCATCGCCCGCCCCAAAGTAGTGCGGCGGACGAGAAGGTAAAGCGCGATCATCAGAACGATGGAAAGGATGACAGAGAGGACGCCGGTACGCGTGACAAAGAGCTGAGTGCCCAGAATGTTCCAGCCCCCCTTCAACAGTGGTGGCTTGACGTAGACACGTATCTTCGGGCCGAAAATACGCAGGGCAGCGTTCTGCAAGAAAATCGAAGCGCCGATGGCACTGATCAGTGGTACGAGCCTTGGCGCGCGCCGCAGAGGGCGATACGCGACCCGTTCGACCGTCACGCCCAGGGCCAGCGAAGCACCCATGCCAGCGGCGAATACAAGAAAGATGCCAAGCAGAGGTAAGCTGTCAATGATGCCGAGCGCCGTCAGGCCGCTGAGCACGAAGTAGCCAACATATGCCCCAGTCATCATCACTTCGCCATGCGCGAAGTTGATCATGAGCAATATACCGTAGACCAGCGTGTAGCCAAGGGCGATCAGGGCGTAGACCCCACCGAGGATGATCCCATTGATAATCTGGAAGCCCCAAAGCGTCGGCGGTACCTTGCCCGAGGCTAGCACTCCGTACAGCCGCCAGGCGATAAGGGACACAGCCAGAATGCCAATGAGATAGAGCACCGCCTGACTTGCCCAATCCCGCCTGCGAAAGGCGAACCGCTGCGTCAACAACTCTAGCACCCCCGAGGCCAGTGGCAGGCAAAGGCGGCGACCCGGCGTAGTCGTGCTACCGTGTCGCCGCCCATGACGCCGACTATCCGATTAGCAACGGAGCGTTGTCAGCCAGTTCACTGGCTCACGCGCTCCCACTTGCCGTCTTTCACCTGATACACGATCACGGCAAGGCCCATGCGCTCACCGCGCTCGTTGAACGTGATCTCGCCCGTCAGGCCCTGGTAGCCCTTCGTCTGGCGGATTGCGTCCACGAGCTTGGCGCGGTCAATGGTGAGGTTGCCGTTGCCGTCATCCACCGCCACCTTATCAATGGCAGCAATCACCAATGACATGGCGTCGTAAGCATGTGCATGGTACGGGCCGATATCGGTGGGGTTGTCACCATACTTGGCCTTGTAGCGATCGCGGAAGGCCTTGAGAGCGTCGCTGTCCTTCGTTTCGGCCATGGTCGCATAGACGCCGTTGGCAGCATCACCAGCAGCCTTGATGAAGGCGTCGCTGAAGCAACCCTCGTCCGTGAAGAAAACAGTATCGCCGAGGCCCACCTCGCTACGCTGGCTAGCCAGCACCGATGCCTCCGCCTGGAAGCCGCCGAAGTAGATACCCTCTGGTTTATCGGCCGCAATCTTGGTGAGGACAGCGCGGAAGTCCTTCTCACCGACGGTAATGCCCTCGAAGGCGGTAACCGTCCCGCCATCCTTGGTGAACTGATCGCGCACTACTTCGGCAATCCCCTGACCATAGGTGCTGCCATCGTGCAAGACCGCGATCTTCTTCAGGCCCAGGGTCTTGAACATGTAGTCCGCGGCGGTAGCACCCTGAGTGGCATCGCTCATGGACACAGTATTGGTCACCCTCAGACCGCGAGCGGTGAAGGCGACGGCTGTGATCGAGGGCGAGACCATCGGTATGCCAGCTTGTTCGTAGATCGTCGAGGCCGGCACACCACCGGAACCGCACATGTCACCGATGAAGGCGACCACTTGCGGGTTGGCGACCATCTTCTGGGCAACTGCCGTGCCGCCCTCGCCGCTGCATAGGTCATCCTCAAAGGCCATCTGCACCTTGTGGCCCCTGATCTCCGGGTGGTCCTCAACAGCGAGTTCAGCGCCGCGCCGTTCGTCAATGCCCAGGTTAGCTACATCACCCGAAGTGCCGGCACCCATCCCGATGATGATCGGCTGGCCAGCCGGGACCTTGACAACGCCCCAGTTGGCGGTGGAGCCGGAAGTGGCAGCTACCGCCTCGGTGGCGGTTGCGGCCGCTGTCGGCGCCACAGCCTCAGTGGCAGTGGCTGCCGTTGTCGGCGCGACGGCCTCGGTCGCGGTTGCGGCCACTGTCGGCGCGACGGCCTCCGTCGCAGTGGCGGCCACCGTCGGGACTGCCTCCGGCGTGTTGGTAGCTTGAGCCGGGGCGACGGTTGGTGCCGAGGTCGGTGTGGCGGCGGAAGAGCCACAACCGGCCATCAGCGAGGCAACGACAAGGACGATGCCAAGAACACGGATGACTTTCATCTCCTCTCCTCCTGATGGGTATGCCTCAGTATGGATGCTCGGCAAGGCCCAGAATAAAGAACGCCGCCTGCAGCCCTTGCGATACCACGATACAAGCCTGTGACGTCGCGCCAAGCGCCCAAGCAGCTCTTCCTATCTGGGTTGGCTCATTATATGGAGGCCGCTGGATCGAGGCAAACGACACGCCACGCACACGACCTCGTTCACCTCGCCTGCCGGCGCCCTATCCGGCCGCGGCACTCAGGCGCAGCACGCGCCCCGAACTGCATCCGTGCACCTTCCCCGGGAAAGCCTGAGCCAGGACCAGGCTTGCCTCGAAGCCGCTGCAATGGCTGAGGTACAACTGGGGGGAGCCAATGTCGCTGAGCATGGCGATGATCTGTCGCCAATACTCGGCGCTCGGATTGCTCATCCCGAGATGGGTGCCACCGATGATGGACGAGATCGGCCGCCCGAAATCCCGCCGCACTTGTGCGATGGTGTTCAGCAGCCCAGCGTGGCAGCAGCCGCACAACAGCACAAGCGACTCGCCCGTGTCGAGTACGAGCGAGAGATCGTCGGCATAGTCATCGGGGACCAGTTGCCCATCAACCTCGGCAAGCAGTCCCTTGCTGCCCCCATCCGGATATGTCCTTTCGGCGATGTAGCCCGTGGTCCATACGCCAGGGACCACTTCAACCGCCTTCTCCTCGGGCCTGACATCGAGGGCTGCCTCCAGAGCCTCACGGCTGATGGGCATGCCGATGTCCTCGAGTTTGCTCGTCAGGTGCTTTCTCGGGCGAAAAGCCGCCGGGTGCAGGTACAGGGGCACCCGGCGCAGCTTAGGCAATGCTGCGGCCAGGCCTCCAGTGTGGTCGAAGTGCCCGTGACTGAGCACAAGGGCATCCACGCCGCTCAGGTCCAGGCCGAGCGCCTTGACATTGTGCATGAACACTTCGGGTGTCTGCGCTGTGTCGAAAAGCACCTGCCGCCCCTGGCTTTCAACCAGGAACGATAAACCCCACTCTCCCCAGAAACCCACTTCCTCCACGTAGTTGTCAACAATGCAAGTCAGTTTCATTGGTGCTCGCCTCCAACCGAAGCTATTCAGCCAAGCCGCCTTGCCGGCAATGCCGGCAACTTCGCGGCAAGAGATGCGGAAGCCTCAACAAATGCGAGGCAGCAGCTCGCCTGCCGGCATCTGTATGAACCGTCCCGTGCCAAGAGTAGTGCGCTGCACCACGTGCCGCGGGTGGGCGCCCACAACCCTGCCCACTATCGCCGCCTCTTCGCCAAGGGGGGAGCCCCGCCAGGCCTGTAAGGCACGCTCAGCGTCCTTCTGCGCCACCAAGGCCACCATCTTGCCCTCGTTGGCCACGAACAGCGGGTCAAGCCCTAGCATCTCGGCAGCCGCCGCAACTTCCTTGCGGACAGGAACGGCTGACTCCTGGATCTCGATGCCGCAACCCGAAGCTTCGGCCAACTCGACCAGGACTCCGGCCATGCCCCCTCGCGTAGCATCCCGCAGGCAATGGACCTCCACGCCGGCGTTGAACAGGCTTTCCACCAGCCCCGAAAGAGGGGCACAGTCGCTACGCAGGTCGCTGGCCATGTTGATCCCTTGACGCTGCAGCATCACGGCCATTCCATGGTCGCCCAGTGGCCCGTTGACGAGCACCGCGTCGCCTTCACAGATGCGCTCCGGTCCGACTTGCCTGCCCGCAGGAACGACACCAATGCCCGCTGTGCTGCAGTAGGCTCCGTCCGCTTGTCCGCGCGGCACAACTTTCGTGTCTCCCGTGACGATACGCACGCCTGCCTCGGCTGCGGCGGACGCCATGGAAGCGACCAGGCGGTCGAGCAAAGCCATGGGCAAGCCTTCCTCCAGCACCCAGGCAGCACTTAGCCAGAGCGGCTGGGCGCCACCAGCGGCCAAGTCATTCACGGTGCCGCACACCGCCAGCTTGCCTATGTCCCCGCCCGGGAACTCGAGTGGCGTGATCACGAATGAGTCGGTGGTGAAAGCGAGGCGCCCGCCCTGGCAAGCCTGAGCTGGCAGGTCCAACAAGGCGCTGTCATTCAGACGGGCCAACTCCGAGTCGCGCAGGTGCTTGAGAAAGACATCCGAGATCAGTCGGTGAGTCAGGACACTGCCGCTGCCATGCGCCAGACGGACGAGGTCAGACACCTTCTCCCCCGAACTCGTAGTAGGCCGCGCAGGCGCCTTCTGACGAGACCATGCAGGGGCCCAACGGTGAGTCTGGAGTGCAGGCAGAGCCGAACATCGGGCAGCCCGGCGGCTCGAGAACGCCGCGCAATACCTCTCCGCACCTGCAGCCAGTCGGCTCCCTCGCAGCTAGGCGCTCCAGGCAGTAATGGCGCTCGGCGTCGAATGCCTCGTATTCTGGCCTGAGCTTGAGGCCACTGTCCGGCACCGGCCCCAACCCTCGCCAATCGGCGACCGCCGGTTCGAACACACGTGCCATGGTGGCTTGCGCTGCACGATTCCCCGCAGCGGTGGCAGCGCGCGGATACATGTTTCGGACCTCAGGCTCGCGGCTGCTGGCCATGCGCACCAGTTCGCTCACGGCGAGCAAAATGTCGGCCGGCTCGAAGCCAGCGATGGCGCAGCCGATACCATATTCGCTTGGCAGGAAAGACCAGGCATCCGCACCAATGACCGTGGTCACGTGCCCGGGCCCCAGAATGCCCGACAGGCGGGTCTCGCCCGCCTCAATGATCGCACGCATCGCAGGTGGCGTTAGCTTATGCAGGCAGTACACCTGGAAGTTGCTCAGGCCAGCCGCTTGCGCCTGCAGCACGGCTGCAGCTGTGCCAGGAGCAGTCGTCTCGAAGCCTACGGCCAGGAAGACGACTGTGCGGTCCGGTTCATCCGCGGCCAGCTTCAACGCGTCCAGCACCGAATAGACCACACGCACATCGGCGCCCTGGGCGTTGGCTTCTAGGAGACTGCCTCGGCTGCCAGGCACGCGCATCATGTCTCCGAAGCTAGCGATGGTCACCCCGCCGCGCCCCGCGAGAGCAATGGCGGCGTCTATGTCCTGTTGCGCCGTCACACAAACTGGACACCCTGGCCCCGATGACATGCGCACTCCCTCAGGGAGGCTCTGGCGAATGCCGTAGCGCATGATGGCATGAGTGTGGCCGCCGCAGAACTCCATGAAGTTATACTCTGTGCCAGGCCGCACAAGCTCGCGCATGCGGGCCGCGATCGCCCGGCAGGCAGGGGCATTCCGGAACTCGCTGATATAAGGCAGCATCAGGGTTCTTGCGCGGCCTCCGCCAGTTCGTTCAGCAGCGCCAGGGTGGCGCCTGCCTCCTCCTCGTCCATCACATTGATGGCGAAGCCGGCGTGCACAATGAGGTACTGCCCAACCTCGGCCTCAGGTGTGAGCATGAGGCTTACTTCGCGCTCCACACCCCCTAGCTCGACCAGGCCAAGGTCATCACGCTTCGATATCAGCTTGGCTGGGACTGCCAGACACATGCGGCCTACTCCTACCTATCGGCTGCTCACTGCATACTATATCAGGTTCTCGACGGGCCGCCACAGCTAAAGCGAACGCCGGAGCTATGAGCGGCTCTGCCCTGGCTCGCGCCTTCTCGCGGCACGCGTCAGGCAGACACGATGAGTTCGAGAACCGTGCTCGCTGCCATTGGGAGCAGAGCCTCCAGACCCGGGCTCAACCCAACCCCGAAGTCGAAATCCGAGCCAAGCGCCGAGACGACGAAAACCTCCGGTGAGCGACCGTACAGAGCAGCCGTCATCGCGACCAGTTCGGCCGGGAACATGTCGTGCGATAGTAGCCGTGCTCCCGATTCCGAGTCAACCGTCACCCGCTCGCAGAGCAGGCCTGGTGGACCAGAATAGCGCGCATCAATAATCACGACACGCTCGTAGCCCGCGGCCAGTTCGGCCAGTTCCGGCGCCAAGAGGGGCACGAAAATGCTGTCCAACCCATGCCCAAGGTCATCGAGACCATCCTCGTAGGCATCGAGTTGGGGCAGGCCCAGGGACTGGCGAACGTGGTTAAGGGCAAACCAACCCAAACCGTCGTCCCGGCGGTCCAGATTACCAAGGCCAATGAGCAGCGTGCGCTCAGCCACGAACCCTGTAGTCCAGTTCCTGGCCGCCAGGGCCGAGAAGCGACACGGCCAGTGGCATCTGGCCCACGGCGTGGGTCGAGCAAGACAGGCACGGGTCATAGGCGCGTATTGCAGCCTCTACTCTGTTGAGCATCCCCTCCGTAAGGTGGTTACCATCAACGTACCCTTTCGCAACCTCTTCAACTGCCTTGTTCATCGCCCAGTTGTTGTGGCCGGTCGCGATGATGAAATTGACTCTGGTCAGCTTGCCGTCGCCATCCGTATGGTAGTCGTGGAACAGCGTTCCACGCGGCGCCTCTATGGCACCCACGGCATGCCCCGTGACCTCGTTCGAGTTAACCACGATGTCGTTGGAAAGGATGTCCGGGTCATCGAGCAGTTGCTGCACACGCTCCAGGGCGTAGATGACCTCGATCATGCGGGCGTAGTGGTAATAGAGCGTTCCCTCCACCGGCTTGCCACCATTGAGAGCCTTCCAGCGTTTGTGCTCCTCGTTGGCAAGCGGGGTGCTGATGTGGCTGGCGACGTTGAGGCGCGCCAATGGCCCGACACGGTAGCTGCCATCCGGCCAGCCGAAGGGAAGATAGTAGGGGAACTTCAGATACGACCAGGGCTCGACGTGTTCACCCACGTGGTCCAGGTACTGCGCCCCGGCAAAGCGCACTAGCTCACGCCCATTGCAGTCCGTCAGGCGGATCTTGCCTTCGAAAAGCTCTAGAGCACCGTCGTCCTGAACCATGCCCATGTAGCCGCACGGGAAAGATGCGAAATGCGTGGCATAGTCGCCGTGCTCTTCCAGCCACGAGCGCGCGAGGTTCACGCCGAGCTTCGCATCAGCCAGGCTCTGGTCAATGCCTGCGAGGATTGCGTCCCGGCCAGCAGGCGTCAGCGCCGCATTCACGCCACCGACGACAGCGAACCTCGGGTGCACCTTCTTTTCGCCCAAGGTGCGGATTATCTCTTGCCCATACCTGCGCAGGCCGACACCCTTCAGCGCAAGCTCAGGCTGCTGCTGGATCAGGCCGGCGACGTTGCGCACCGCCGGGCTGGCGTCGAAGCCCAAGATCAGGTCCGGCCCAGCCAACTCAAAGAAATGCAGTGCATGGGACTGGATGATCTGGCCCATGTGCATAAGCTCGCGCAAGAGGTTGGCTGTACGCGTCGGGGCAACCCCGGCTATGCCATCGGCCGTCTTCGCCGCCGCCAGATGGTGGCTGACCGGGCAGATGCCGCAGATGCGTGGCGTGATCCAGGGCATCTCGTAGAACATGCGGCCTTCGCAGAACTTCTCGAAACCGCGGAACTCGTTCACGTGGAAGAACGCCCTCTCGACCTGGCCATCGTCGTCCACATATATCGAGATCTTTGCGTGACCCTCGATCCGGGTCACCGGCTCAATCATGATCTTACGCGACATTGATCTCATTCTCCTGTGAAAGCTGCGAACCGACAGCGCGAAACTGGCTGCCAGCCACAGGCCCGTCCCTATTCGTACTTCAGTTCCTCGCCCACTATCTTGGGAATGCGGCCCTCCACGAGCTCAGACAGCACGTAGAGTATCTGCTCCGCCGTAGGTGGGCAGCCCGGCAGGTAGACGTCAACCTTGACGACCTTGTCCACCGCCCGCGCCGCTATCGGCCTCATTATGTCCTCACTGCCCGGGATCACCCCATCAACCGTGCTTTCGTTTGCGACATAGGCGCGACGCAACGACTCACTGATCGGAAAGTAGTTGCGCATGTTGACAATGCCGCCGAACACAGCGCAATCGCCCAGTGCCACCAGCACTCGGCAGCGTTCGCGCATGCGCTTGGCAGTGTGAACGTGTTCATCGTTGTTGACAGCCCCCTCGAGGATGCCCACATCCACGCCGCTCGCCGGAGGCACTTTCAGGTCGGTTATCGGGCTGGAAGTGAGTTCGACCTTATCCAGCAGCGCCACAAGGCGTTCGTCAATATCGAGAAGCGACATGTGGCAGCCGGCGCACCCGCCGAGCCAGTCCGTCGCGATTTTCGGCTTTGCCATTTTATCCTCCTGATTGGGCCAGCAAGCCTAGGCTTGAACCCTGACGGAACGAAGGCTGGCGAATACGTCCCTGTCCTCTCGCAGCGCCGCCGGTATCGCCACAGCGCGCCTGGCCTCCACGGTCCTGCCTTCAATGTTAGTCAGGTGCCCCAGCTTCTCCGTCCAGTGCAGCGCCGGCAGTACGAGGTCAGCCGACTCTGTCAGGGCTGAGTGGTAGGTGGCATGGGCCACGACGAAGCCAGCTTTGATCGCTGGCACACTGGCAGCCGGGTCATCCGCGGCATAGACATAGAGCGTATCCGCCTCTGAGGGCGCCTGACACGGGACTCCCCTGGCGAGAGCCGCGGCCGTGTTGGTGCCCGAGTGCAAAGGCAAGAAACGCGCATTGCTCAGGCCGGCCAGGGTTTCCAGCGAGGCAGCCGTAGCTGCCGGCCCGAAAAGCACCACCACCGAGGATTCTCCCGTGAGTGCTTCCGTCAACCCGGACGCGGCAGACAGGTCGCCTTCTTGCGTCGCGAGCCCACTGAGCTTGGCGGCATGGCTGCCCAGCAAGAACAGGTTCGCGCCCCTATCCAGAGCCCGGCGCACAAACGAGGCTACCACCTCGTGCTCGTCATCCAACTCGACACCAAGGGCCACTATGGCCGAAGCGCGCTCGACGTCGCCCAGGCCACAGCTGCGCCCTGGAATTGCCGGCGCCGCCGCCCCGCCGTACAAGGCAACCCTGCCAAAGGCGAATGTCTCCAGAAAGGCGGCGATTTCCTCGTCGGTTGCCCGGCTCGAGACCAAAGCAACTGTATTGCCGGCCAGCCTGGGCGCGATCGCCGCGAACGCTTCCTCCCAGGAGCAAGGGAGAAGCCTGCCGCCGACCCGCCGCATAGGCGAGTGCACTCGCCTGGCCGTGACCCGCAAAGGTTCGAAACGTCCCATCTTGCACAGCAGACCATGGTTGGGCTCGGCGTCCCAGTCGCCCTCTATGCGCACCAGGCGATCGGAGCGGACGCGTGCTACCGTTCCACAGCCCACTCCGCACTCGAAGCATGCCGTCTTGACCGAAGCCAACTCCTCGTCGCGCCCCATGTACGCGCTCTTTCGGTCCACGAGCGCCCCTACAGGACACAGCTGCAGGCAGGTGCCACAGGAGATGCAGCTTGACTGGCCGAAAGGCGCGTCGAGATCAGCCACAACAATGGACTTGGCGCCTCTCTTGCCAATGCCGAGCACGTGCACCGCTGATATCTCGTCGCAGCCACGGATACAGCGCCGACACAGTATGCAGCGGTTATGATCCATCGTGAAATAGGGCCGGCTCGCATCCACCTCTCGAGCTTCGTTTGGCCGGCCATAAAGCCAGTGGTCCAGGCCGTACTCGTAGGCGAGGTTCTGCAACTCGCAGCTGCCACTCGCTGCGCAATACATGCAGTAATGGCCACGCTCCGAAAATAGCAGGTTGAGCACGAATTTCCTGGAACGCACCACCTTTTCCGAATCTGTCTGTACCCTAAGGCCCTGGGACACAGGGAAGGTGCAGGACGGCTGCAATTGGCCGCGTGGTTCCACCTCGATCAAACACATGCGGCAACCGCCCCAGTTCGCTACGGCGGCATGGTGGCACAGAGTCGGAATGTGCACACCAGCCGCCTGGGCAGCCTGCAACACCGTCTGCCCATCCTCCGCCTGTATCTCCTGGCCATTTATGTAAATCGTGACGGCCGCCATCGGACCTCCATAGACACGCTCAATGCTTCACGATGCCGTTTCATCATAGCTCGAATCACAGGGCCGGCTCAGGTTGCTGATCGGCCTCGCGCGCTTTCATGAATGCCACCCAGTCGAGGTCGCAGCGAAGGCAACGCTTGCACTCTTCCTGAGTAGTCCTCTCATCCCATGCCCGCTCGGATTTCACCAGGTTGCCCTTCGCACCTGGCACCAACTCGGAAGCCGCAGCCGGCCTTCTGGCCTGGGCGTAGTCCTCCGCTTGCCAGGCGGCTGCCGGGAACTCGTATTCAGTCTCGAACACCATACGCTTCAATTCGCCGGTGGTCAGGAAATGGTCCACTGTGGCCGCAACCTGGTTGCCCTGCCCCACCGCTTCCACCACGGACGAGTGGCCGATGACGCCATCGCCAGCGGCGAACACGCGCTCCAGATTCGTCTCGAAAGCGAACCCCACTTTGATGCGGCCATCCTCATCGTGAGCGATCCCGGCCTCATCCAGCAGTTCCACACCTGGCAGATCCAGGCCACGCTTCTTGCGCGTGCCGATAGCCAGAATGACGGCCTCGTAGCCTTCGCGCTTCAAGTCATCGAGCGTGAAATCCCTGCCCCAGCGCACGTTGTTGCGCACCTCAACGCCGGCGCGCAGGATGTTGGCCACTTCAGCGCGGACCAGATCCCGCGGCAAGCGCTGTTCAGGGATGCCAACCATCATCATGCCGCCAGGTTCAGGGAGCGCATCGAAGACGACCGTCTTATAGCCTTGCTGAGCCAGGCGCAGAGCCGCTGTCAGTCCCGCCGGGCCACCGCCGATGATGGCGACGCGCTTATCCTTGGGCTCGGCCAGTATCTCGGGCGTCCATTCCTTAACGATGGCATTCTCAGTGATGTAGCGCTTGATCAGCCGAATGGCCACTGGATCGTCTATTTCTCCCCGCTTGCAGCGCTTCTCGCAGAATGCTATGCAAGCGCGGCCACATACTGAAGCGAACGGGTTGGTGCGGCGATGCACGGCCAGGGCTTCATCGTACCGCCCCTGAGCAGCCAGGGTGATGTAAGCAGGGACGTCCACCCCCGCGGGGCAGGCGCTGATGCACGGCGCTTTCGTCAGCACCTGGCACTTGCCGTTCGGGCAGCGCTTGTCCAGGATATGAGTCAGGTACTCCTCCCGGAAGAAACGCAGGGTGCTCATCACGGGCGATGGCGTTAGCTGCCCCAGAGCACACAGAGAAGCATCGCGCATGCCCTGAGCGATGACAGGCAGATCCTCCAGATCCTTCATCGTGCCATTGCCAGTGGTTATGCGCTTGAAAATGTCCAGCATGCGCTGGCCACCAACTCGACAGGGCACACACTTGCCACAGGATTCGGCCGAGGCGAAAGTGAGAAAGTAGCGGGCGAACTCG
>Ga0078972_1009983_pt1 | contig 18200 bp, 22 predicted proteins | sample YelNatPaOPGAMG01_FD_67568 | JGI IMG/M metagenome (GOLD analysis project Ga0078972, IMG submission 67568) | Hot spring thermophilic microbial communities from Obsidian Pool, Yellowstone National Park, USA - OP-RAMG-01 (SPADES assembly) (version 2) | ecosystem: Environmental > Aquatic > Thermal... | reverse complement strand
GGGGGGGGGCGGGGCGCCGCCCCGGGCCCCCCCCGCCGTCACATTCCCCAGCAGCACCTCTGCCCGCACTCCCACGGCTTGCGCCAGACAGCTGGCGTGCAGAGAGCTGGGCGGCGGGTGTACTGTCATATGTGGTGTTTCGTCAGAGTGCGCCGAGTAAGGTCCAACCTGCGAGCCTCCGGCGTAACTCAGAAAAGTAACGAACTGTCGAAGCTGTGAGATCCTGACTCTCACCAGAACGAGCGTGATCGCCCTTGAACGACGTCGATCGTGAACCGACCCCCCAGCCCGCTACGCCAGCGACAGCGGATGAGTTTCGCCTCGAGCACGACATGCTCGGTCAGCTTGCTGTCCCGGCAACAGCACTGTGGGGCATTCATACCGCCCGCGCGGTCGAGAACTTCCCCCTGAGCGGTCGCCCCGTGCACGCGGAGCTGATCCAGGCGTACGGGACGGTGAAGCTCGCCTGCGCGCTGACCAATCGAGCCCTCGGCGCCTGGGCGAACGACCCGGCAAAGGCGGCCGCCATCGAGAGGGCTTGCCGAGAGATGGCCGATGGCCAACTCGACGAACACATCATCGTCGATCGCTTGCAGGGCGGTGCCGGCACGAGCACCAACATGAACGTGAACGAGGTGCTCGCTAACCGCGCGCTGGAACTGCTCGGTGAGCCCCACGGCACTTACGAGCGCGTCTCCCCTCTCGATGACCTGAACCTCCACCAGTCAACGAATGACACGTATCCGACCGCCTTACGTCTGGCAGCGATACGTTTGCTCCACAAGCTCGAAGAGCAGGTGGTTGCCTTGCAAGAGGCGTTTCAGGCGCACGAGCGGGCGTTCGCGCACGTGGTGAAAGTCGGCCGCACGGAGATGCAAGACGCCGTCCTCACCACACTGGGGCGCGAGATGGGCGCCTACGCTGAGGCTCTCGCTCGCGACCGGTGGCGGATCTACAAGTGCGAGGAGCGCCTGCGCGTGGTTAACCTAGGCGGCACCGCCATCGGCACGGGCTTCGCCGCGCCGCGTCAGTACATCTTTCGCGTCGTCGACACGCTGCGCGAGCTGACGGGCATCGGCTTCGCCCGCGCCGAAAACCTCACTGAGGCGACTCAAAACGCTGATGTCTTCGTCGAGGTGTCCGGCATCCTCACGGCGGCGGCCACCTCGTTGCTCAAGATAAGCAGCGACCTGCGCCTGCTCTCCAGTGGTCCCGAAGCGGGCATAGGCGAGATCCGCCTCCCGCGACGACAGGCGGGTTCCTCGATCATGCCTGGCAAGGTCAATCCGGTTATCCCTGAGGCGGTGAGCCAGGTGGCCATGATGGTCATGGGCTACGACGAGGCGATTGGCGCCGCCGCGGCTATGGGCAGCCTTGAGCTGAACCCCTTCTTGCCCCTCATTGCGGCCTCGCTGCTCGAGAGCCTGCGGCTCCTCACCGCCGCCTGCGACATCTTGCGGCGCCACTGTGTCGAAGGCCTCGAAGCCGACGAAGCGCGCTGCCGCGCCCACGTAGAAGCCTCGTCTGCCGTAGCCACGGCGCTTGTGCCGGCAATCGGTTATGACGCCGCCTGCGCGGTTGTCCAGCGAGCCCACGAGACTGGCCAGACAATCCGCGCAGCCGCGTTGGCGATGGGCGTCTTGCAGCCACAGGAGTTCGACGAACTGCTCTCGGCGGAGGCCGTCTGTCGTCTCGGTATGCCCAGCCCGCACTGGCGCGGCCTGGAGGAGTAACCGTCGCAGACACGGGAGAGAGGGCAAGAGGATGGGTTTGACTGATACACCGCGCGGCATGCGCCTGCACATTGGCCTCTTCGGACGGCGCAACGTCGGCAAGTCGAGTCTCCTCAACGCGATCACACGGCAGGACGTCTCGATTGTCAGCGAGTTCGCCGGCACGACCACCGATCCTGTCGAGAAGCCCATGGAGCTCCTTCCACTCGGGCCGGTGCTCTTCATCGACACTGCTGGTATCGACGACGTCGGCGCCCTGGGTGAGTTGCGCGCCCGACGCACGATGCAAGTCTTCGATCGCACTGACCTCGGGGTGATCGTCACCGAAGCGGGTGTCTGGGGCGAGTTCGAGGACGCCCTTCTCGACGAGCTCTTGGCGCGTCAGGTCCCCGTCGTCGTCGTGTTCAACAAGGTCGACTTGAACGAGCACCCGCGGCCCGTAGCCCGCCTGGAGGCGCTCTCCCTCAAGCCTGTGCTCACGGCGGCCAACACCGGCCGCGGAGTGCGGGACTTTCGTCAAGCTCTGCTCGACAGCGCCCCAGCGGACTTCGTCGACAACCCGACCATCCTCGGCGACCTCGTTGGGCCAGGAGAGATGGCCGTGCTCGTCATCCCCATCGACAAGGAAGCCCCGCGCGGCCGCCTCATCCTCCCGCAAGTGCAGGCGATTCGCGATCTGATGGACTCCGATGCCCTGGCGTTGGTCGTCAAGGAGCGCGAGCTGAAGAACGCGCTGCAGCGGCTCTCACGGCCACCGCGACTCGTTGTGACCGACTCGCAAGCCTTCCTCAAGGTTGCCGCCGACACGCCACCTGACGTACCGATGACGAGCTTCTCGATCCTCTTCGCTCGCTTCAAGGGAGATTTGACCACGCAGGTCGAAGGGACCCTGGCGGTCGAGAACTTGAAGAGCGGCGCCCGCATTCTCATCGCCGAGCATTGCAGCCATCACCCGATCGCCGACGACATCGGCCGCGTCAAGATACCGCGTTGGCTCACGCAGTACGTCGGCGGCAAGTTGCACTTCGACCACGTCCAGGGACACGACTTCCCCGACGACCCCAGCGACTACGACTTGGTCATCCATTGCGGGGCCTGCACCGCAAACCGCCGCGAAGTGCTGCGGCGCATCCTGCGCTGTCGGGAAGCCGGTGTGCCGATCACCAATTACGGCCTCGTGATCGCTTACAGCTTGGGCCTCTTCGAGCGAGCCCTGCAGCCGTTCCCTGCCGCCTTGGAAGTTGTGCGGAACGTGATGGGCGCGGCGGCGGCGAGTCATCTCGCCGCCGCCGCGCCCATCACGACACCCGATGGCAGCGCCAGCGACCAGCTCTAGGCTGTCCATGACCGCCGTGCCACCGCCTCCGACCGTCGGCCTCAGCCGCGCCGCGATTCTCGCTTGGCTGCGCGAGCGTGACGAAACACAACTCGCGGCGCTCTGGCAAGCCGCCGACGAGACGCGTCGCCGCTACGTCGGCGACGAGGTACACCTACGCGGGTTGATCGAGATCTCGAACCACTGTGCGCGCCAGTGCGCTTACTGCGGGCTGCGAGCCGGCAACCGCAGCCTAGAGCGGTATCGCATGACGTCCGCGGAAGTGCTGGAGTGCGCCCGGCGCGCCCAGCAACTCGGTTATGGGACGGTCGTCCTCCAGGCGGGCGACGATCCCGGCCTAGCAAGAGACTGGCTTGCCGACCTGGTGCGGTCAATCAAGCGAGAGACGGGGCTCGCCGTAACCCTCAGCCTGGGCGAGCGTTCTGTCGCCGACATGCGGGCCTGGCGGACAGCGGGAGCCGACCGCTACTTGTTGCGTTTCGAGACTTCCGACCGTCAGCTCTACCAGCTCATCCACCCACCTCTCCCGGGCCAGTCCTCCGATAGGCTGGCCCTCCTGAGCGCGCTGCACGAGTTGGGCTACGAAATCGGCAGCGGGATCATGGTTGGTTTGCCCGGGCAGACCTACGCCAGTGTGGCGACCGACATCGAACTGTTCCGCCGCCTCGATCTCGACATGATCGGGATAGGCCCCTTCATCGCCCATCCAGCAACACCCCTGGGTGATGGGACGTTGCCGATCGAGGTACCGGCAGACCAAATCCCTCACGACGAGTTGACGGCACTAAAGGTCGTCGCCCTCGCGCGCTTGGCCTGCCCCGAGGCCAACATTCCGGCGACGACGGCGCTGGCCACGATCGACAACGAGAGTGGCTACGAGCTCGCGCTGCAACGGGGCGCTAACGTGATCATGCCCGACTTGACGCCGCTGCCCTACCGACTCTGCTACGAGATCTACCCCGGCAAAACGGCGCTGCGCGAGGCTGGCGCCGACAACGGCGCCAGCCTCGCGCAGCGCCTTCAGCGCCTCGGTCGCCGAGTCGGCACCGGCCCGGGCAACCGCCAACGCCACACTCCATCTGCGGGGGACGCGTAACGAACGACGGCCACCGCCCGTTCCTGGCGCGCGCCTGCCACCTCCCAGGCTGACAGGCGCGCGCGCAATCGTCTATAATCGCAGCCTACGCGGGGTGTGGCTCAGCTTGGTAGAGCGCTCGGTTCGGGACCGAGAGGTCGGCGGTTCAAATCCGCCCACCCCGACCAGCATAACGGGCGCGCAGGCACTCCCGCCGCTCTTGCGGCCGTGTGCGGTCGCCCCTCGGGCCGTGTGCCGTCGCTCATGCGGCCGTGTGCGGTCGCTCCTCCACACGCGTGCCCTCGCGAGACCTACAATCACCGACGCGGCCGATCGCATCTTCGCGTCACCCCTCGGATTGCGTCGTCAGGTCACATCTTCATCGAGCGCCACGATCGTCGCCTGCGCACGCCCGTCGTCGATGTCGAGCAGCGCGACGGTCCGCGGACGCCCGACACGGGTCCGCCCAGCGGTCCCCGGATTGACGTACAGCACGCTTCCCCGGTTTTCGATCACCGCCCAGTGCGTGTGACCCGTCGCGACCACGGCAATGCCTTCGGCTACGACGTCGTGATGGCTGAGGAGATCGGGCAAGATGTGGCCCACCAGGATGCGCAGGCCGCCAATCTCCACGAGGACTTCTTCCGGCAGGGTCTCGCTCAGCGGCCACGAGTCCATGTTGCCCCGTACGGCGCTCACTGGGGCGATCAGGCTGAGCTCTTCAAGCACAGCCTGATCGCCCACGTCGCCGGCGTGCAGGATACGTTCCACACCAGCGAAGATCGCGCCAACCTTCGCATCGAGACGCCCATGCGTGTCGGAAATCAGGCCAACTTTGCTCATAGAGTTGATAGACTACCGAACATGCGCGGCCTGGCAAACAAGCGCGTCGTCGTGACGGGTGGAACGAGCGGCATCGGCGCCGCTACAGTGGCGCGCCTGCGAGAGGAGGGCTGCGTGGTCTTCTCGCTCGCTCGACGGCAAGCCCCTGACTCTATCCGCTGCGACGTCGGCGAGCCCGACCAAGTGCAAGCCGCTCTCGAACAGATCGTCGCCCAGAGCGGCGTCCCCGATGTGGTCATCAACAACGCCGGCACGAGCCTGCGCCACCTCGCTCTCGACATCACGCCCGTTGAGTGGGACCAGGTAATGAAGACCAACCTCACCGGAGTCTTCAACGTGGCACAAACTTTCGGTCGCGCGATGCACGCCGGCCAGGGCGGCGTCATCATCAATGTGGCGTCGACCAACGCCCTCGTTGGCCACCCGTTCTACGCCGACTACAACGCCAGCAAGGCGGGTGTGCTCGCCCTCACGCGCACGCTCGCCCTCGAGTGGGCTCCCCACGTGCGCGTCAACGCCGTCTGCCCTGGCTACGTGCTCACTCCTATGCAGGAAGCTGAGTACACGCCAGAGATGCTGGCGGCCGTCAACGCCAAGATCCCCCTCGGCCGCCACGCCCGCCCAGACGAGATCGCCGCACTGCTCGCTTTCCTGGCAAGCGATGAGTGTGCCTACATGACGGGCAGTGCAGTCGTCATCGATGGCGGTGAGACGGCTGGCGGATTAGCGAGTCGCTGAGAGCAAGTCAGCGGCTCAGCGGCCACGTAGTCGGCGGTTCGGCGGGTAAGCGAGACCGAGTCGCGACCACACCGCAGCAAGGGAAGGCGCGTCGGGGCGTCGGTGGACGGGCGCTGAGCGCTCCCCACGACGAGGCCTGAGCGTTCCGCTGAGCCTGGTTCGTCAGACGCTTCCCTGTCGGACCACAGCACGCTGCTAGATCACCACCCGCAGACGGCACCGGTAGCCCACAGCAAGACGCTATTTCGGGCACTTGACGGCGCAGAGAGTCGCCCCTGCCCGTGCCCATGCCTTGTCGCTCGGCGGAAGCCCCTTGCTCACCCATCACACTCACCCATGGTTACGCCGCAGCGCCGGTGACTGGGCATCTTGATATTGGGCGGAATGGTTCAGGCGAAGGACATGCGCGGCCCCAGACAACATTGCCCGAGAACTGGTAGCGGCGCAGGGACTCGAACCCCGGACACGCGGATTATGATTCAGTCCGGACCACGCCTGCACGCTCAAAGCGACCTACACCCAGGCACACAGCCACGCACGACGGACCACCCCGCCACACACCCGTTGTTGGCAGATTGTTGGCAGCAGAGGGCGGCAATCTGTCGCCGCTCCCAGGAAGACTCGGAGCCGCCTATGAAGTGACCGGATCCATGCAACCCGTCAGGAATCTGGGGGAGAAAGACATGAACCAAGGGCAGACCACGACACCCCGAATCACCGATGAGCTCCAAATCCCCGATGGTGCCCTGCTCACGCACCTCGCAGCGATCGCCTCTGAGAGGTTCCCTGAGCGATTCAGCTGGCCACGTATGCAGCTCGAGCTGTGGTCACATGGCGCCGTCGAGCTCTTGTTGCGGATCACGGACGAGGAGCACGAGAGCTACCAGGACTGGGACACGCACCGGCCTACTCCGCTGTGCGATCGCTCGCCGGCCCGGCGCGGCCACGTTGTCCGTGAGCTCTTCGGTCGGCTTGGCTGGATCCCGACAAGCGAGGAGGAGAATATCATCGGGCTGCTCTCCTCAGCGCGCTTCGCGCGTGGCGGGAAGCGGCCAGCGCAACCGGCAAGGGCCTGAGGAAGGAGAGATACCGCTCACAACCTGCTAGGGGCTGAGCCCCGACAGGCAGTAAGCAGGCCCGCCGTCTTCCGAGACGGCGGGCCGCTTCGCTTCAGCGCGTCCTGACTTTGCGCACAGCATCCCTAATCCCCCGCGCATACATGTCGTCGACGCCACACTCGAGAGCGAGCTTCCAGAACTCTTCGCAGGCCGAGTGGGGACTCAGACGGTGGCGGCGGGTCGCGGCGCGGGCTATGTCGATGAGCTCGCCATAGCTACTGCCCGAGACGAACGGCAAAGATTCGACTTTGGCGCAGAACTGGTCTATGACGTCAGCCGGCAGATCTGGGCCGAAGATGAAGTACTTGAGATACGGCAGGAAGTGCGGATGATTCAGGACACCGTCGACTCCGGCATTCTTTATGAAGATCTGTTTGCGGGACATTTTCGTCCCCAGCTGGAGGTCAGGATCGTTAAACCAGCGGAGACGAACTTCCGGTATTGCCTTGCGCGATATCAGAGAGGCGGCGAGTTTGGCTGCCGCGTCGCATGATCGCCGAATGTTCTCCTCCCGAGGGGCATCGAACGGCGGACCGAAAACGATCTGCTCCAGCAGCGCTTGCTCTTGAGGAAGGAGATCCAACTTCTCTGGTCTTGGCATGAGCCCCCCATTCGTCGTGCGTTGCAGGCACCCCCGACCCTCGTGGACCACCCACCTTCTCGGCCCTCAGAGTCACCGACTAGTCCATCGTATAGAGCATTCGTGCTCAGCATGTCAACTCTGTCGCCAACACGAAGGGCTGAGAAAGACATGCAGAAAGGGCCGGCGCTCTCCTTGGGGGGAAACGCGGCCGGCCCGAGGTGATGCTATGCCGTCAGCAGGAGGGCCGCAAGGTGGCTCCGCCGGCCGAACGAAGGGATAGAGTTCTACGAGGTCTGACCGAGCGGCGCGGCGACTTGCAGCGCGAGGCGGTTAGGCATACGATATGCGAGCCGGGCGACCCCCCTCTCTATGCGGGGCGATCGCGGCGAGGCATGGCATGTTAGTGAGGGCTACGGTGCTCGTCCGGTCCGGGCCCTCACCTCCTATCCTATGTGGGAAGGAGGTGAAACGACATGCCCACAGAGACACGCACAGCCGATCGCCTGCTCACAGGACGCCGCTACAACCCCGCTCGCGGCGGGCACGCACCGGGGCATCTCCGCAATGCCTTCTGCGATTGGTGGGAGTACCCCTGCGGCCTGGACGACCGCCGCCAGTGCCCCTGCGACCTGGACGAGCTGGTGAGCATCGGCGACTACGGCGACAGGCGGCCCGTCCGCTGGCTAGTCGGCCGCTTGTGGAACTGCACCGACATCATGCCCGGAGACATCTGCAACGATCTCGACTTGGCACCTGGGTCGACCTATGCGCAAGGCGTACGCCGGATCGCTCAGGACTTCTAAGTAGCAGCTCGCATCGGCCCGCCGTCTCGGAAGACGGCGGGCCTCTTCACGTCTGCGCTCAGTGGGGAAGCTCGCGCCACGTCGCAGCGACAGGGGCAGAGCGCGCCGGCGGCCTCACGCGAATCCGTCCGGGCGGCAATGGGGGGGCAACGCGAAATAGCGGCCTCTACGCCTCATATTTGCGATCTGTGCCGAATCGGCGATTGAGAGACGCGCGCTGAGGGCGGTTGTGGGGCCGGATTGTTATCACTGAACAATCGTTGAACAACAAAGCGGCGCCCCCTGACGCTTGTGCGCAAGGGGGCGCCTACGGCTGCGTGCCTGTCTGCAATGGCGAGGGGGCGATCTTTTTTGCGGGAGACCCCGACGCCGCTTGCAGGATACACCCCGCCGCAAGGTGTTGCAAGGGGGCGCCTAAGGGCAATTGCGAGCCGGCGCCTCGCGCGGGTGCGCGAAAGCGTGCCGGTTAAGCCTGCCGGCGGCGGCGATCGGCGCGATTGCGCCGGGTCACGCGCCGATCACAACCACCGAGGCGCCAAGGCCATCCGAAACCCTGGCGCCGGCCGGGGGCAGAGGGAGTTGACGAGGACTCTGCCCACGGGCCATCCGCGAGATCGAGTGCGCGGAATCTTGCTAGCCTGCGACCTTCAGGCGATCATCGAGGGCGGCAAGCGTGAGAGCGGCGTTCGTGGCGCGCTCTCGGAGCTGCGCAAGCTCGGAGGCACGCCACGTGCCTTCACCAAGTGCTCTATCTACCAGGACTGGGCGCAAGGCCGTAAGCCACAGGCCATTCACGGGTGCAGCCGAGTGAACGTGCAGCCGGCGCTCGACTTGCCCGAGCTCATCGTCGAGCTCACGCACCTGCTCGCGAAGCTTGCCTAGCTTCTCGGCTTCAGCAATCGCCTTCGCGGCGATGGTGGCGCGCTTCTCGATGAGCTGCCTGGCGCGCTCGATGTCTGCGGCGCGCTCCGCTGCAGCAGCCGCCGCCTGGGCCTCCTCTTGGCGCAAATCGAGCTCGACGAGGGCGGACTCTAGCGCCTCGATCTCAATCTCAGCGCTCAGGACCGCCGCTTGCGCAGCGCTCACTTTAGGGTCGTCCGCGCCTGTCGCATCGAGAACCCGCCGACCCAGCGCCGACTTCGCTGCATCGAGAGCGGCAACCGCCTTATCGAGCTCTGCCCCGAGCCGCTCACGCTGTTCGTCGAACGACTCGCCGCCAGTCATCGCGCACCTCCACCGCGAAACTCCCGATGGTAGGCGGCACGCAGCGCGGGATCCTCATCGAGGACGAGGCGTTGCGCTTCGGCATAGCTCGTGCCGTAGCGCCGCTGGCGCGCCTTCGTGCGCTCGGCAAGCTCAACCGAAGCGTTACGGTAGCGCCCGCTGGCAGCGGGCAGCGTTGCCTGGTCTTCAGCGAGGGCGAGCGTAACGAGGCCCGCGCCTTTGCTGCTTAGCTTCAACAAGCCACGCTCGCGAAGGCTCGCAAGCAGCGGGTAGCGCCGCAGCGCCTCGCTCAGCGACAAGCCGAGTCGGCTGATGTGTCGCAGCAGGCTACGGCCAGCGGAAATGTCCTTCTCTTCAGTAGTCAACAATTGCATCGTGCCACTCCTTTCGGTCGCATGTGTGTGTACCTAAAGCCAGTGTGCCCTGCCTCTGTGACGTAGTGAAGCCTCCTTCCTGCCGATCGCTAGAACTCACGGTCTCGGATCCCCGCAACGCCCAACCTGCCAAAGAGGCGCACGACTACGGGGTCGGGCGCATAGCTTGTCGGGTCGGGTGGCTTGTAGGCGTTCCCCCGCGATGTCGCCGCCAGGTTCACGATGCCATAGCGCAGCGCGTCCAAGACGTGCGCGTACTCGGAGGACTCATCGGGCAAGTCGGGGCGGTGCTTGTCGGGGCGAATGGAAGAGAGGGCTTCGATGAGCCACGGGCAAGCACGCGAGACAACGAGGGGCAGCTTCTCGTCAGCGAGCGCCGCCATCAAGCGTAGGTTGCCATCGCGTACGCCTGAGGCGCGCCCGACGGGGTTCAGCCCGAGGCGGCGGAAGACTTCCCACTCTGATTCGGCTGTCTGCACGTTAGCCGCGCGGCCGGCCGGGTCGCAGAACGAGACGCCCGGTGGCTCCGTCAGGCCCCAGGCCCGCTCTTTAGCAAGGATAGCCTGGGCGAACTCCTCGGTAGTCAGATCGTGCGGCACGAGCTCTGCGACAACGAAGCGCTGGCCGGCGGGGGACGTTTGTATCCAAAGACAGGCTGGTGAGTGGTAGCCGTGATCGACGGCGCGCACGGTCCGCCACTCGGGCACGATCGTGACATCGCCCACGTTGCGCGCCGGGTCCCAGCGCTCGAAGTAGATGCCTTCCGGCGCTTGGAAAGCCTCTTCCGGCGTGCTCGGGTATTCGCGGCGGGCCAGCCTTGGCTCGACCGCTTCGAGCACAGTCTCGCGGTAGAAGTCAGCGTCGCGGGAAGGAACGGCGGTCCAATCCAAGAAGAGCGGCACCCAACCGCCCTTGCCGCCCATCGCCTGGCGCCACAAGCGCGGCAGATACCCGTGCGGCCCGTCCCCGGTCGAGCAGACGATCAAGCGTTCACAGGCGGCACCGAGGGCCGCCAGCTGCCGCGCGACTTCAGGCCAGAAGGCGGCCTCATCGGCGATGCCCAAATAAGCGGAGCGGCCGCGGCCGATGCTCGACGTAGAGCTCAGCGCGTCGATACGCGAGCCGTTGGCGAAGGCCAGCGACTGTACGTTGTCCTCGACGATAGCCTGCGGCCGCAGCGCCTCGGGGATGCTCGCGTGCATGGTCTTCAAGCGGCGGATGGAATCCTTCGCCTCTTCGAGTGACTGCTTGGCCACAAGCACGTTCCGATGCGCGGTGTACTGGGTCGCATAGAGCGCGAGCGCTAAAGTCAGAGTCGTCATGCCGACTTGGCGCGCCTTCACCGCGACGAGACGGTCAGCCTTGGCCATGGCCGCGAGCGCCTCGCGCTGCCGCGGATAAAGAGCAAAGGGCACGAGGCCGCCGCGCGCGCGATCGGGAATCTTCAGCGACTCGACGAAGACGAGCAAGGACGGTTTGCGAAACCGCACCTTCGGCTTGGTCTGTTCGCGTGCGGCTTCAAGCGCGGCCAAACGCCGCTCTAGGCTTGGTGTCGGCATTAGTCGCCCTCCTCCCACAGCGCGTCGACGAGGTGTGCCACGTCCCCTGCGGAGCGCGCCACGATGTACTCGCCACCCGCGCGCCGCACTTCTTCGCCGAACGCCTCTTGGTGGGCGCTGAGGCGGCCGGTGGCAGTCTTCACCTCGATGAAAACGACGCGGCCGTGCCGGATGGCGACGAGGTCGGCAATCCCCTTGTAAGAAAGCGCCGACTGCACGACGGGAAACACAAACCAGCCACCGAGCGCGAGGTACTGACTCACGGCGCGGCGGATCCGCGCCTCCGGCTGCGGCCTTGACTTCACGCTCGTGGGTAGCGAATAGGACGCCATGGCTAGAACGGAATGTCGTTGTCAGCGAAGCCAGCAGTGGGCGCGGCTTGCGCGGCTTGCGCGGATGGCGCCGCCGCAGGCTGCGGCTTCCCAGCGGCCACGCTGGCGGGCGCGCTCAGGAACTGCACGCGCTCCGCAACGATCTTGAGCGCCGATCGCGGTGTGCCGTCTTTCGCCTGCCACTTCGCGGTCATCGACGGCCACGCGCAGGTTAGTCACCACGCGGCCGCTCGCGAGCGTCGTCAGCTCAGGGTCAAAGCAAAGGTGGCCGCTAATAATGACGCGGTTTATCGAGACGCTCACGGCGCGCTCCTTTCGTTAGGTTCATAGACGCTGCAGGCGAGCTCGTCGCCTTTACACGGCGGAGGTGAGGGGTTCGAGTCCCCTGCGGTCCACCAGGCATTTTCTGCTTCTGCTCTCCCGGTCGCCCGCAAATCCGCCCGCAAATCCGCCCGCAAACATAGCCTATCGCCAGCTGTCTCCAGGCGTAGAACCCCACCACACGACGCCTGACGCGAGTCTGCGCGCCTGATTCCTTGCCTTTGCATTGCGGCCAGCCAATCCAAGCCTCGTGCTCGCAGCGGCCAAGCACGAGGAAGCGGCAGGTGCGACAGGTGAGGTCGTAGCCGGATTTGATATCCGCTGCGCCACTTTGCAGGGGCCTGTTTGCAGGCACTTTCTCGCGCTGCCAACAAACTGCCAACATCCGCCGCTTCACTTTGACCCTTTGCGGCCGGGTTTGCCTTCGCCCTGGCCGCCTTCGAGGGCCTTCAGGCGGCGCTCGAACTCGACTGCGTCGATGACCGGCCGCGCGATGTTCGCTAAGAACCCGATCGCGTTCGCTGTTCGCGTGTCGATCTCGCCGCGCCGCAGTCGATTAATCGTGTCAGCGAGCAAGAGCCGCACCTCCTCGGCGCTTTCGAGGTGCACAGTGCCAGCGCCGCGCAACACTAGCGGCAAGCGGCGCCGATTCTCGCCACCCATCTTGCCGGCGGCAGAGGCGGCGCCTGGCGTGTGGAAGAAGCACAAAACCGTGCCGGGCATCGCCACGTTGTGACACTGAGTGCCCTTGCGCGTTATCGCTTGACATTGCGTGCTTAGCGCGCCTGCCGCGGGGGCTGACGAGTCTTCCCCGGGAGCGGACAGTGGGGGTTTGCCCGTCCTCGCCGCCGTCTCCTCACCCTTCATCGCTCACCTCCCCAGTCCCGATACCCGCTTGCGACTGCGTCGAGCATCACGCTCGACCTGCACGCCGGCGACCACGAGCGCCGCGGTCAAGACGGCCAAGGCAACGAGGAAGAATGTGCTGAGCATGGCTGCCATTGCTCACTCCTTTCATAAACGAATGTTGTTTCTTAGCAACCTCTCGGATGGTGCTAAGAAACGATTTCTTAGCAGGGCCTCTTCGCTTGCTAAGAAGTTGCTAAGAAACACCTGTCGCCCGCGCGCCAGATTATGCGGATTTGCAGCGGTTTCTTGCTGTCGCAACAGTTTCTTAGCAGCTAAGAAACTTGCTAAGAACTTGGGGGGGAATTGTTTCTTAGCAATTCCCCCCCCTTTAGGGGTGCTAAGAAACTTGCTAAGAAACGCATCCAGCGCCACTTCACACGCTCCTCAGGTCGCCGAAGCGATTGTCGAGGACGGCCCACTTTCCCCGCTTCGGGTTTGTCACGAGGCCGCGCCGCTTGAGACGGGTGAGCATGTTCCAGACGGTACTAGGCGTCGTGCCCAGCTTGTCAGCGAGCTCCTTGGCCGTCAGCCATCCGCCGGCGAGTTCCTCGAGAGCCATTGCCTGAAGGGCGCCTTCCTCACTGACGATGTCCTCAGCCTTGGTGAGCTCGACGGCCACCTCGTCCTCGGCAAAGGTGAGACTCAGTCCCACCGAGGGCAGCGGACCGAAGTTCGTCTTGCGGCAGAAGAGGCCCAGCCCCAGTTCGTGCTCGTCGGTAGTCTCCGAGGTGCGCACCTCCCAGGTTGCCCGGGCGTAGTTCTCGAAGAAGATGGAGCCAATCGGCAGCCGCTTGCCGTTCTCTTCGCGGCGCTCGTTCTTCGTGATGTGCGTGAGCGTTAGGCTCGCGGCGTGCGTGTGCGAACAGAGCTTGCGCAGGGCGCCGAAGTACTGCACGGCGGTCTCAGCTGACATGATGTCGCCGCCGCAGGCGGGGCCGGCTGAGTCGATGATAACCAGGCCGGCGTGAGTCCGAGCCATGTCTTCGGCGATGGCGCTGCCCTCGTCGACCAGCGGCATCACACACTCGCGGTAGGCCGGCGCTGTGAGTTCCCGGCCGAAGCGGCGTCGCAAGGCCGCTCCCACCAAGGTGGCGCGCCGGTCGGCCTCCTGCCGGTCGGCTTCCCAGTCGCAGTAGAGCACGGATGTCGGCTCGACCGCATGGCCGGCGAAAGGCAGGCCGTTCTCAAGCAGGAAAGCAAGGAAGAGTGCGACGTAGCTTTTGCCACCGCCGCCGGGACCGTAGAAGAGCACGGTTTGCCGCTTGAGAAGCAGGGGCTCGACCAAATAGGCCGCCTCCGTGTGCTCCACGTCGAGCCGCAGGGGCCGGGCCACCTCGGTGTGCTCCTCGCGCTTGACGACCTCGCGGCAGGTCTCCTCGATCACTTGGTCCCAGTTCAGGCCCTCATAGTCGAGACGTTCCTCAAGTGCCCTGGCGAGCTCGCGCTTGCTCCGCGTGGCGACGAAGTTCAGCGCCCCGGAGTGCAGTTCAGCGATCCCGTCGCTCAGGTGAGCCTCAACCGTGACGCGGCCCGTGAAGCGACCGTCTTTGTGTTGCCGCAGGCGATCGGCAGTGACGACCACGGCCTCACCGCCATGCTCGGGCGCGGTGCCGTTCAGGGGCCAGGTGACGACGTATCGACCGGCCACCTGCACTAGGTCGTAGCTTGCCACCGTCGCCTCACTGCTTTCCGCCGGCGGGGCCACAGCCTGCGCAAGGGCACAGCCGGGGCCGGCTCCTGCACCCATTCTGCCGCCACCCGCCAGAGTTCGGGCTGATAGGGATAGCGCTCCTGTACAGCGGCCCAGTCGACCTCCACGCCGCGAAGATAGAGGAAGCTGTCGGGGTCCAAGTCGGGCACGTCAGGCAGCGCGAGCTCTGCTTCCAGGGAGATGACCTCGCGCAGCCAGAATGGGAATAGGCAGGGGTCAGTCGCCATCGTCGGTCACCACCCCGACGAGTTCTTCGGGGTCGGGCTCCGGCACGGCGTGGCCAGCGGCGGCCAGCATGCTGGCAAGGATCGCCCTGAAGTCGAGACGCTCAAGGTCAGCGCTCATAGCTCGTCTTTCCCACGTCCGATGAGCCAGTCGATCAAGGACCCCAAATCACGAGCGCTGACCTGTTGTGCGAGCGTTGCAGCGTCCAGGCCCAGGGCACGAAGCTGGATCGCCGGCAGGCAGAAGAGAACCCGGCGGCCGACCGTCATGTAGAGCTGTTCGACTTCCCCGCGCTGGCGTGCCAGTCGCAGGCCGTTGACGCTGAGCCCCAGCAGACGAGCGGCCTCAGCCTCGTCGATGAAGAGGGCAGTGTCGCGCGATCCTTTCACGGTCCACTCAGCCCAAAGGCCGTCTTGAGGAGCGCCGCATACGCAAGAGCTTCACGGCGACGGGGATGACGATCGCCTTGTTCCCAGCGCCACAAGGTGGACGGATGAACCCCGAGAGTTTCCGCGGCCTCAACCAGCCCAATTCCGGCACGGAGTCGGGCACGGCGCCCACGGCCGCTTTCGGCCATGAGGCGCGCCCAGGCGATGACAGAGAGATCCTCACTTGTGTAGTGCATGAGCAAAGTATGGGGTGTGGGCAAACAGACGACAAGGCTTTGCCTTTTGCCTAAAGGCCACAAGTCGAGGCAAAGTGACAGGAACTTAGTGGCGAAAGCAGGTATCTCAACTGACACTTGCCAATGCTTTGCCACTAGTGTACACTTCGGGCATGGCAGTGCTAGCCGAGCATGCAGTCGTACAAGCCGTCTACGTCTGGCAGCCGTCAGACGGTCAGCCGACGTGGCTGGTGACCTTCGACTTCGCCGAGATCCACGGGCGCATCGAGTGCATCGGCATGGCGATGCGCTCGTACATCCGCGACCGGGCCGAAGACGCGTCCGGTGACTATCCGGCCTACCGGACGGGCGGCGCCATCAAGAGGAGTGACCTTTTCCACGTCCCCGCACACAGGCCCGCGTCACCACTCAGCATCCTCTTCGACCCCACTTCAGCAGCGTATCGAGAGTGGAAGGAGTACCTGAGGCAGGAGGAAGACGAGGGGGATGCAGTTGTAAATGCAGAGGCGCCAGATCCATTCCCCCGCCTGGCGAGATACGATCCGGAGGCCCTGGAGGCAGTGCTCTACTTTGGCGACTTGGTGCTCGAACCGCGACCGCTTCGCGCGGTCACGTTGCGGACATTCCCCTTCAGCTATTGCATGAACCGCGCCCGCCAGCAGATAGCTGAGTTCTACAGCATTGGTATCGTGCCGCGCCATGTAGCCGGCGCCCCACGCGCCGCGCAGCGCAGAGCAGTCAAGAAGGTAGTCACGGCCTTCGCCCCTAAGGAGCGCAAGGGCGGGCGCCCGGGCAAGTGGACGATAGAGGACCTCAAAGAGGTCGCGCGCCTATACAAGGAAGCATGGCGTACGGGTACGAGGAGCCCCACGAAGGACGTCGCCATAGCCATGGGCATCAAAGTCAACGTAGCTGCCAAGCTAGTCTCCCGGTGCAGGAATCCGAAGATCGCTCTTCTGCCCCCGACCGAGCGACGCAAGGCCGGCTGGACCGGAAACCCTCTACCGGCCGCCTGGGCCGACAGATTTGCCAACCGAGAGGCCGACTTAGAGGCGGAGAACAGGCAGCGGATGGCAGAACTCTTGGCCACGATTGCCGAGATGGAGAAGTCAGGCAAAACCGGCGAGCCGTCGAGCAAGGACGAGGAGGAGCCCCATGAGCACAACCGATAAGATGCGTGGCGGAATCCGCCGCCGTGGCGAGCACGGGAAGTGGAGCTTCACGATCGACCTTGGCATACAGCCGGCGCAGCGCTGCACTTCGTGCGGGGCCCGCTTCTGGGTTGACCGCAAGGCGAAGGCTACCTGCCCGAAGTGCGGCGGTGCACTGCGTGAGACGCGCGAGCGCCGCCAACAGCAGGTGGGCGGCTTTGAGACGCGCGCAGCAGCCGTGAAGGCGCGTACCAAGGCCCTGCACGAGCTCGGCCAAGGGACGCACGTCGTGCGCGACAACATCACGTTGGGGGAATGGCTGACCGAGGAGTGGCTGCCTTCCCTGGCGATCGGCAAGCTCCGCGAAACGACACGCGCAAGTTACGCCTCGCACGTCGCCCATCACCTCGCGCCGACCAAGCTCGGTACGGTGCCCTTGCAGGAGCTCACGCGCGAGCGTATCGCGGCCCACTACGCTGAGCTTCTTGAGAACGGCCGCGCAGATGGTAGCCGCGATGCGACCGGCGCCCTCAAGGCGCTTTCTGGCTCCACGGTGCGCAGGGTTCATGCGACGTTGCACCGAGCCCTACGCGACGCGGTGCGCTCGCACCTGCTACCGCTAAACCCTGCCGACGACATCGAGCTACCCAGCGCCAACGGCGCTAAGCGCAAACTCATGGCGTGGGACTCGAAGCAGCTGCGCGCGTTCTTGGAGAGCGCGAGAGAAGATCGCCTCTACGCCCTTTGGCTCACCTATGCGACCACGGGCGCCCGCCGCGGCGAGCTGCTCGGCCTTACCTGGGACGATATCGACCTTGAGGCCGCGCGCCTCACGATCCGTCGCGCCCACGTCGAAGTGGCCGGTGGCATCGTGGAGAGCCTGCCGAAGACGGCCAGCGGCGCCCGCACGATCGAACTCGACCAAGCCACAGTCGCGGCGCTGAAGGCACACCACAAGGCGCAGCTCGTGGAACGTCTGGCAGCCGGGCCGCGCTGGCAGGAGACCGGGCACGTCTTCGTCGACGAGTACGGGCAGCCGCTCGCCCCCGGCGTGGTCTCGCGCCTCTTCACGGCGCTCGTCAAGGCATCGGGGTTGCCGCGTATCAGCCTGCACGGGCTGCGGCACACCTACGTCACGATCGCCCTACTGGAGCTCGGCTTGCCGACGAGCATGGTCTCGAAGCGCGTCGGGCACGCCAACGAGGCCGTGACGCTCGCACTCTACAGCGAGTGGATGCCTCGCCACGATAAGGAAGCGGCTGCAGCTGTGGCCAGCCTCGTCGTTCCGCAGGGCTTCTGAAAGAGGACCGTCGTGCTCTTGTTGGCAAATGTTGGCAGAAGTGGGGTCATGGCCAGGGCTCCCCGGCGTGTCAGTGAGCACGAAAGTGCCACTTGTGCAGGCTCTTCTTCGAGGGGAGTTGGTAGCGGCGCAGGGACTCGAACCCCGGACACGCGGATTATGATTCCGCTGCTCTGACCAACTGAGCTACGCCGCCAACCGGGAATGAGATGATACCAGACACGACGATTCCCCTCAACG
>Ga0078972_1009980_pt1 | contig 18205 bp, 30 predicted proteins | sample YelNatPaOPGAMG01_FD_67568 | JGI IMG/M metagenome (GOLD analysis project Ga0078972, IMG submission 67568) | Hot spring thermophilic microbial communities from Obsidian Pool, Yellowstone National Park, USA - OP-RAMG-01 (SPADES assembly) (version 2) | ecosystem: Environmental > Aquatic > Thermal... | reverse complement strand
CTTTTTAACGGGAATTATCCCAGAAGTTTCAGTATCGCCCGCAAAAACAATCTGCTCCCGCACTAAACAAAAAATGAGTATCCAACCTAAAAAGTTTTTAACCTTTAAGTTTATTCTCCCCTTAATCATTTCATCAATCTTTCCTTTTCCAACGCTTCTCGTTTTGCCTTTTCAAAACTACTAAATCCCCTGTTACCCACAAAAAGGTCATCTTCCAACCTTTCCATCACCCAATAAATATTTCCCGTATAAGGCTCAAGTTTATAAAGATTTTCATCAAAAACCACCAATGAACTTCTATCAGGAAACCTGTATATAAAACTATATATCTCATAAGGAATTACATCCCAAACATCCCCTCCATACATCTTCATAACACCAACTCTTCCCGAACGACTAACCCACATTAAATCCTCTTCATATCCCTCTACCTCAATATCCCACATCTCTTTATCCACAAAATCTTCCTATGTAGTTGGAGGGTCAACCAGTATTTTCAAGACCTCTGCTTTCTTCCACCCTGGTTCAGAAAAATCTTCTACAATATCCAACAACTTTCTTGCTTCATCAAAATTTAAATTTAATCCTTTCGCCACATATTCAACATCTCTTTCATCAAATTTTAAATACGCCATCTCAGCACCTCCTATTTGTTATTTTTATCACTGAATAATCGTATTGCCAGTTCATCAAGCAATCCTCTTTCCTTCACCTCCTGAAACTCCTTCTCAACCTTTTTCTCAATCTCCGCTTTCTTCTTCTCATACTCCTTATCAATCTTTTTGATATTCTTTTCTTTCAACTCCTCACGAACCCTGATTTCTTTATCAACCTCGTCCCGCTTTTTCAAAATCTTCTGGATAATTGAAAAAAGTTTCTGCTTATCAACGCCGACCCTCAACACAATAAAAACTGCTATAACTAAAACCGCAACGATGACATACCAGTATTTTTTAATTCTTAACAACATATTACTCACCTTTATCCTTCTTTGGCACATCTGTGCCAGAAAGAAAATTCTGCTTTGTCAACCACGCAATTATTATCCTCGTCAAGTTTGAATCAGGTTTCTGAATTTCCCTGATATAAAGAGCGAGAATGCCAAAAATTGCCCCGATGACCACCACAATTGTCTTGAACCCTGACAACACAATCAAAACCATCCAAGCGACACAGAATTGAACTTTAAGGGATAAAAAATCATCTATTACCCCCACTATCCTCCAAAAAAACTTTTTTAAAGTAGTCATCATTTACCTCAACTTTTTGTTACTTTTGTTAAGTTTATATTTAAACAAAAAAATTGTCAACTCCCGCCTCCTTTTAATGGCGGAAGTTTAGTAGCAACTTTTATAAAATCATGAAACCGACTTCTAAAATTGTAATTCATTTTTTCGTCCATAATGCTTTCTACAAAAGAAGTTTCTACTACGGCAATACGGGGTGTCCCGTCGGGATACAGGTCTTCATAAGTCACATCGCACCCCGTCATGTAAACATATAAAACATCGGGATTATCATCATAACCTATTCCCAAATTAGGAACATACAAACGAAGAAGTGGTGGGGGATATATAATTCCGCTTTTTAAAGTAGGATACATTAGTCTACGCAACCATCTCACAGCATAATTTATGTCAATCGTGCGGGTATATCTTGCGAGAGTAGTTGTAAAATTGTAGTTTTTTATTTCTTGAACTAATACGATTGAAAAAGAAATTGTCCTTTCTGTCCCTTTCAACCAGCCATAAATGGGGTGCGAGGATTTTAGCGGATTTCTTGAAGTAAAATTCACGCTTCTACTATCACTAAAATCTTCTGGAAAAAATTGACATTCAAATTCTGCTGAAAAATCTCGGTTTTGTTTATCAATATCTTCCATAATTCTAATACGCAATACTTCTAATTTATCCTGTATTTCTTTTGCACTTTTTCTCAATAAAGATAATAGTCCTGCCATTTCACCGCCTCACTAACTTTAAATCTTCAAAATCGGTAAAGCGGTCTCTTAAAAACTTTTCTCCTGACGCCCTTGTTTCTATAAATTCAACATCAACAACTGCAACACGGGGAGTATTATCAGGATACAAATCTTCATATCTCACATCACATCTCGTCATATAAACATACAACATATTTAAATTCTTACCATATCCTATCTTTAAGTTAGGAGTGTATAAACGAAGAAGTGGCGGAGGATAGGCTTTATCAACAACATCGTAAAAAGGGTAAGTCAACCTCCGCAACCATTTTATTACAAATCTTATATCTTCCGTGCGAATATATTTTTTTATCCCTTTTTGAGCCTTTTCAGGAGCGGGCTTGAATTCATAATTTTTAAACTCTTGAACTAATACAATTGGAAAAGAGATTGTCCGCTCACCCGAATAAACCCACATGTAAATAGGATGCGACATTCCCAAAATATCTATTGTGGCATATTCCACTTCTTTGCTATCACTAAATTCTTCAGGGAAAAATTGACATTCTAACGAAGAAGAAAATTTTGTAGTCTCTGTAGTCTCTTCAATAACATCAATACGAAGACGCTCTAACTTATCTGTTATCTCTTTTGCCCCCTTTCTTATTAAAGAAAGAAGCCCCGCCATGTTTTATATCACAATTCTTATATTAAATGTTGCACTTCGCCCCGCATATTTCAAAAAAGAAAGGTAAGTTCCATAAGCAATTAAGTCATCTTGATAATCAAAAATACCTATCTCGCCATAGCGAGGTATCCCGCCCCCGCATCCTTCATTTGCTTCATCACTCGCAACTTCTACCGAGATAAGAATACTATTTATATACCCAATATCAGAGGGATATGGTTCTATTGTTATATTCGCTGGCAAAATTTCTTTTTGAAAAACTTGTTTGTTATTAACATCACAACCTTTTGCTTCTAAATCGGTATAGGTGGGGTCGGGAATTTTAGGAACATTGGGGTCATCATACCCACCTTCTCCTATCTTGAAATATGCTATTCCCACAGGATTAAGGTTTCCAGGATAACTTACTTGACGCCCTAAAAGTTTTGCTATTTTCTCTCGTCCTTTATGTGTTATCACAGCATTTATTACTGGCATGCTTTACTCCGTTAAAATATAGTTTCCAAACACAATTCCTTCTTCGTCAAGAGAGTAATCATCTAAAATAGTTTTATCAATTCGGCGGAATAGATACACTACTTCTTCAAAAGGACGCAGTCCTGTCAATCGCACATGAATAGGTAACAATTCCTTCATTCGTTGCTTCATGTTGATATATAAAATGGCTATATTTTCCACTATCCCACCTCGCCACCCCCATTCAATCTCAATCCAGTTTGTTTTAACGCCTCCCTGAACAGGAGTTCTATAAAAATTTCCACTATCAACAGGATATTCCCAGAGTTCATAAGGCATGATTTCAAAGCCATATAATCCACCTGCCACTTTGTATGCTTCAACGCTTCCTTTGATGTCAAGCACCTCCCAGAAAAATTCAAGCACCCGCCGTATAACCGACATAGGATTATTCTTATCAAGAATGAAACCATACTGCTTCGCATATTCGTCATAATACCGAGTTTTTTGAGGATTAAAAACATCAGGTAAGGTTTCAATTTCTGCTTTGATGTTCTCAAAAATATCCATCATTGCTTCATAAAAACGGCGAAGGTCAGAACTATCTTTGTAAATTTGAGAGGTGAATTCCCATAAACTTTCCCCCCATTTCGTCTTTCCAAACCTGCCTTTACCAAACTTACCTCGTCCAAAACCCATCTTTATCCCTCACTGGCACTCGTGTGCCAAAACTTCTTATAGCAGAATTTGTCCATTTCGCACATATAACTTGTTGTTTTCTCTAAAAAATAATACCAGAGCATTATCAGTTTTTCCAACGGAATTTCCGACTTTTAACTCAATTTGAGCATTTTCAGTTAATCCCCGCACCAGTTCAACATATCCAATCTGTCCTTCTTCAATTGTGATTGACCCCGCAGGGACATAGCAATAATATCCCATAACAAAAGTTCTTATTTTCAAATCAGAAGTCCAAGTAACCTGTCCTGTCGCAGGATTAAATGTTAAAGTTTCCAGACCTGTTATAATTAAATTTCTGTCTTCAACAGAAGCATAAAGATATGCATCTATTCCATTCGCAAATAACTCAAAGGTGGGATACCAGTAATCCTCATCTTCAGAAGGAAATGTTATTTTTAGTTTCGTCGTTTCACTCATATTCTCACCTCCTATTCACTAATCGGAATAATTGTTACTTGTCCTTTCACAATAATCTCATATTCCTCAACGACCATGTCACCTTTTTCCGTAATTTTTGACGGGTCTTCGGGGCAGGATAAGGTAACATGAGCATAATCAACTCCTTCAATACTTTTTACTACATTATAAACATCGGATACTCTTATATCCTCACCAAAGTTTTTATATTTCAAAAATTCTTCAACCTGTTTCTTAACTTCATTCATAACCTCAACAGCATTGTAAAGCGTAGAATCAATCCTCACCTCTACTTGAGTATCACAATGAAATGCTTTCTGCATACCATCCTCAACCTCAATTGTCACAGGAATAACTTTTATTTGTTCCAAATAATTCTTCAAATCGTCTTTTAAGGTTTGCGAAGGGGATATATAATTGCCTTCGGAATCGGAAGCGAGGATATAAACTACGACATGATTTGCCCGACAGGTGCTATCAATAATCCTATTCAAATATGCTTTTAGAGTATTTCTTAAATTAGGGTCAGTAATTTGATTGATTAAATGGTTGAGATAGGCATCACTTTCAATTGACCTGACAATTATAGCAACTCCTTTTGCGACCCCAGGATAAGTATTGATAAGAGTATCCCAGTCTTTTTTGGTAACGGCTTTTTTGGATGTATAGAAAAGTAGAGGAGCATAATAACGAACTTCATCAAGAGAAGGTGGATTTTTTCCGCCCGTCGGTCGCTCGGTCTGTTCCACCGATAAATCAATACGAACTCCATTTACTACCACATTCCCAGTAAGAATTAACTCGTTAGGCATGACATCATTTCCTTTAACCCCATCACAGATGACATAATGTATTCTTATTTCAGCCCCCGCTTCTGGAATAAGTCCTGTCACTCCGTCACCAAACCTCACATACGGCGGAACAGCGTTGTATTCAAACTCAAAAATTTTGTCCTTCAAGGGATTAAGAAAATCTACTTCTTCCCACTTTTCACCATTGACATATACTTCAACAGAGGAAATATATTTATCGGGTTCAAGTGGTGGTAAAATGAATTTTTGATTCGGCATGCCCGTTGAAGCATAAGTTACTATATTCGTTTCGCCCTGTCGGAAAGTAACATCTTGTTTCATGCCCGCCGAGTTGGGCGGGAATATCACTTGCTCAAGTGTTTCAAAAATATAACCCGCCGACGACACTGCTTTTAATCTTCTATCAACTAAAACAGGAAAAGGATAATTCTGATTCATGACAAGTTTTCCTTTTACTTTTGATGAAGTGGCGCCTTTCCATTTGTAACCCACATTCCTCGCAAGTTGAAGAATTGAATTCCTCAAAAGTGCGGTTGATAAATAACTTTCAGAAGCATACATGTCTTGATAGAAAGAAAGAGTATCCACCGCCCATGCCACTATTTCCATAAGCATAACCCCCAAATCAGAAGCAATTAAGTGAGTATATCTATCCTTGTAATACTTTGCGATGAAACCATAAAATTCGTCAAGTGCGGTTTGATAATCTCGTCCAGTGTAAACTAACCTTCCAACCTCCCGTTGAGGACGATATAAGTTAATAGCGGGATAATCTACCTGTAATTCTATCCACTGCGTTCCGTTCCACATATAAACTTTATTCCCTGTATATCCATTCCAATCTTCAAGAAGATAATAAATCTCAAATTGTTGAGGGTTTGATGGTAATTCTTTGACTTCTCGGATACTTAAAATCATTTGCCTTTCTCCACACTAACTTTTACACTTTCCACAATTCCTTTATACTCAAAATCAATTAAAACATCAACCTGATTTTCATAAGGGTATTCCAGCGTAATATTCACCACTTCAACGGAAGGGTCAACCGCCTTAATTTCTTTCGGTATCATCTCCTTTATAATACCTTCCATATAATTTTTATCATGCTCAAAAACAAGTTCATGAATTCTACTACCATAATCAGGTCGCATAATTCTTTCAAAAATTGCCGTCATAAGTATCTGCATAATACTCATCTTTTTCAATTCTATACCCGTCGCACTTTGAGATATTCCCTCTGGACCCTCACCAAAAGGAAAAGCAATGCCTCTATCTATTTTTTTCTGAATAGGCATCACTACCTCCCATTTTAATTTTTTTGGCACTCGTGTGCCAGTTTTTTAAAAAATCTTCATGAGATATATCCCTCATAAGGCGTCGGGTTAGGAGTTGTATTCAATGTTCCCGACACCCACACCTTTTTTGTAAAGTTATCAAGAGCAGTTGCCAGTTCATCGGCTTTATCCTCAAATGTCTTGTTAACATCTAAATCTGTCAAAATTGTGTATAAATCCGATGTTAAATTGCCTATTCCATCTAATCTTGATACTACTGATTGACCTGTCGGCGGGGCAGATACAACAAAAATCACTCCTGTCCAGTAATTTGAAAATGCTGTCACCAATTGTGAAACTTTGTCGCCTATTTCAAGAGAAAGCACAGAAAAAATGGCATTTAAATCTGAAATAAGAGTGGGAAGTTTAGTGTCTAAATTTGAAGGCGTCCCGCCCTGCGGGTCTGTCGCACTCAAACTATAAGTGTAATACGCATTCGCTATTTTCACAGCTCCTTCATACGCAGTGACAGGATACGATTGTAAAGCCTCTAATAATCCGTTTTTTAAAGTATCTTTGTCTAAACTCATTTCGTCTTCACCTTTTGTGATAAACATTGTTCAGCTTGAGGGGCATTGTCAGGAGGTCCGCTTGGACCCACACCTGTCGGGTGTTTATGTTGCATAAATAGATTTTTCCATTTGTTCCCTAAAACAAGAGGTTCATCCGCATCTTCAATCAGGTAGATGGTTGAATTGGCATGAATAGTGATTTCGCCCGTTTCATCGTTGATAATAATTTTATTTCCTTTTTTTGTAACTATTCCCCGCACCTTTGGATAATTTGATTTCATGTCTTCTGGTATATTCTCTTTGAAGTAATGCCCGCCGATATAAAGAGGATAACAAGGGTCGCCCCTTTCAAACATCACATACACAATTTCATCTTTTTCAGGAACATAGAATTCCCCATGACCTCGTCCTGCCCAGAAACCAATTGGAATTGCCCATGCCTCAAGCGGTTTAGGACTAATAATATCCACTATTACCTTTATCCGTCCCATTTTTAAAGGGTCATTGTTATCAACCACCTTCCCTCTATAAACCCCATAGAAGCGTCCTAAATATTCAAGTCCCCGATACCTTAAAATATCAATTAACGACTGTAAAACTTTCATCCCTGTTTATACCATTTAAAGTCAGGTTCTCCTTCATATCTTATTGCTTCTATTGTAGTTTCTATCCCACTTTCACTGATGTCATGAGTAAGATGCATAATAGAATAATAGTCAGTAAACTCACTTTTTCCTAAATCTACTTCTATTACATTGCCAGTTTGTATATTCAAAATTCCTGTTGTTGTAAATGTAATTTGTATAAAAGGCATATCTCTTTCAAGAACTCCCGCATACGCATCTATGGGAGTATAATTTTCAGAAGTAGTAGTATCCACTGATAGCGAAACAAGAGCAGGGCTTCCTTGCCCCTGCGGAGGTTGAGGTTGCGATATTGGTTGATTTGTTTGAGGATTTGTTGGTTGTTTTTCACTCTTTTTTTCCTCTTGTTTTACTACCATAGTTGTTTGTTTTTCTTTCCCTTCTACTACATCTTTTTGTTTTATTGGTAATTCTGGCAAAAAAAGTAATTGCTGGGGCGATACTTCAAAACTCAAAATGGGAAAAGTGGTTTTAAAATCAACTTTCTTGAAAAGGGTAAACTTTTTCACGGGCGATTTTTTCTTTAAATAGGAAGGTGTCGGCGGTGGTATTATTTTTAATTTCATTTTATTATCCTCGTTTACAATTTTAAAATCAAAACCTAAATCCTCTTTAATAATCTTTTTTAAAAAAGCGAAATCATTTGTTGTTTGTGCATAAGTCACAGGTGGTAAATTCATCATTTTAGAATTATATTTTTGTATTTCTTTAAAGTCGGGGTCAAGATTATGTTTTGAACATATTTCTCGCACGGCTTCCTGCCAAGTTTCAAGTTTATTGACACCTGTTGTGGTTTTATTCATCTGCAATATTGTAGAATACACTTTTGAGATAAATGTCTGACCACTGCTTATAAATCCGTTAATAGTAAAATCAATTCCTTCGCCCACTCTAAAAGAAATATTTGTAATCATTCCTGAACATTTAAGAAAATTATTTTCTTGTTTGATATATCCAACCTCATAATCAAGTGAATTTAAAATTTTTAAATAGCCTCCTCCTTCTTGTAAAAGAGCGTAACCTTCTTGAATAGAAGGAACAGAAAATTCTAATGTCAATTCACCGACCATACCTAATTCTAAATCAATTGTCGCTCCCGTAAGACTATTTTCTATTTCATTCCGCTCAACACCTTGTATAAATACCATGTTATAAAAACTTAATGGCATTTTATCCTAAAAATCTATCTTTTACTTCTGCGGAGGGAATATAAAGTTTTTTACCAATGTGAAGTCCCAGCGGGGGTAACCAAATATCATTCACAAGAGCGAGAAACCACCATAAGTAAGGCGTTCCGTAAACAGAATGACTAATAACATCAATTCTATTTGTTGTAATATCTATTTCTGTGTCGTCATCGGAAGGTATCACTTGCGGGTATTCAGGATGTCCCCAGAAAACAAACCCTTCTTTACTCTGATATAATGTCATAAATCTTAATCTTGAGTTAGGTCTTAATTCCATTGTTTACTTCCTCAAAGCTTCTACTCCGCCCGTTCGCCAAATTGTGTTTTTAGATTTCGCTTCAAAAACTTTCATAATCCTTTCTTTGTCAGGTTTGATACTTAAAGCTACCTGTGCGGGACGCTCACCAACTTTTTGTATTTCCTTTATCATCCTCTCTAAAAGTTCATTCGTCATTTCTATATTCGCATTTATTTTATTCAAAACATCTCTTAAACTTTTCTCTATTGAAACTTCAAAAATTTCTTTTATTTCCCTCATCTTCGCAGGAGGTAATTTCTGTAAATCCTCTGATAACGCCGTTGTTTCTTCTAATGAGGTATTTAAATCTTTTATACTTTCTGTTGATTTATCTACCGATTTTGCAGTATCTTCTGTCTTTTTCTTAAAGGAATCAGCAAATTTTGCCCCTGCGTCCCATGTATCAATTATATTCTTCTGAAACCAAGGGATTTTCTTTCCTAAAAATCTCATAAGTTTACCGCCCAAACCGAAAGTCATAAAGTCAACAATTTTTAATAACCATTGCCCTATTGAAACCATCGTTGCCAGTAATTTATCACCTATGCTTGCCCCACTTTGCCAGATATTAAAAAATCTTTTAAACATTTCTACTCCATGATAAACTGCTCCTATTATAAATGACAACCAACCACCAAATTTTACTCCTATTCTTAAAAATCTTGTTATTCCTCCGCTAAATTTCCCTGTTATGCCAACCGCACTTCCCATCCACTTAACAAAATTGCTTAATGAAGTTCCAACTTTTCCAAATAATGCTGGTATCTTTAGAAAAACTTTAAATACTCTACCAATAACTCCAAAAAATTTACCAAAAATCCCTGTTACAAGTTTCAATATCCCGCCCGTCCTTCCTGTCATCATACATAACAGACGAAATTGAATATACAAACTCAACATTTTACTTATCAATCCACCAAAAAAACTAAAAAGAGGACCTCCCATCACCATTATTCCCGCCATGCTTGAAACAAATCCTTTTAGAGGACCAACCGACAATTTACTTAATATATCGTATGTCCCGCCTAATGCTTTGTTATACAATTCCCACATGGGAGCCAATCCTTTTAACTTATACTCGTCCCACGAAATCGCAAAAAGTTCGTCTTTTGCTTTCGCAACTTCTTTGATTATAGGCGGGGCTTTATATAGAGTATTTATATAATCGTCATAAACTTTCTGTAGTCCTTGAGTAGATTTATGCTCTCCTTTTACTCGTTTCATCATTTCTCGTAAAACATCAGCATTTTGCCACATAACATGAATAACATCGCCAAAAACATCTTCTAACCCCCACAATACCCGCTCAAAGGCTTTTGTATCCTTCCCACTCTGTTTAACAGCTATTATCGCATTTAATAACCCTTCTATAAATTCGTCAGTCGTTTGAGCAGATTGTAACATACGCAATCCTTCTTTGCCTAATGCTATTCCCATCTGGTTTATCACCTCAGTTAATTTCTGACCAATGGCATGAGTTCTCCGCATATCGGCTTGAAAATTATAAAGTGTCTCTGAAAATGCTTCCGTCAATTCACTTGCATCTTCCATGTTGGTAGTAACTTTTCTAAATACCGCCATTGAATTCACTATTGACTTACTCACAAAAGACCAATTTTTCTTCAAATCAATTCCTTTATCACGAACTTTTATTATGATTTCAGCAGCTCTTGTTAACCCCTCCTCAATATCTTTTCCACTGAGGTTAGCGGTTTTAGCAGCATGAATGAAATAACCCGCAAACTCTTTCAACTGGTCAGCATTGATTGCCCCTTGTTTATACAATTCTCCAAAAGTGCTTGTAACTTTTTCCATATTAACATTTAACGCTCGCGACATTTGTGCAGCTATTCTCATAGATTTTTCCCAATCAGCAAATTTTTCAGCATTGAATTTTGTAGCATCTGTTAAATCACCTAAACTATCTCTTGTGCCATCAAAATACTCTATAAGGTCTTCCATGTCAGCTCCAGTTTCACCAGATACATTTTTCATTGATTCTACAATTTTATCGGCAATTTCAGGAGCAACTCCTAATCCGATAAGTTGTTGTTTAAAAATCAATATATCTTCAGCAACATCTTTTGAAGGTTTAGAAACTTCTTCTAATCGGTCTCTTAAGTCGGCAAATTTTCCACCTATTCCCGCAAGTGTAGTCCCTAATTTTGAAAAGGATTTATCTAAATCCGCAAAAACTCCTTTCAACCCCTTGTCAATTCCATAGAACATGAATTTTAAACCTAAAAAGTTGACTGGCATTACTTCCTCCTCAAGCGTTCAAGTTCTTTTTGTTCCCGCCAGAGTTTTTCAAATTTAACCTCTACAAATGCCTTACGACGACTGATAGGCATTTTCATTATATCCACATATCCTAATCCCATCGTTTCCATCAGAAAAAAGACCTCGTCCTCTAATGTTTCTTTGTCTATGTTGAAAGGGAAAAAAAACTTTTTTGCCCAAAATCTATGTCTGTCTTGAACTCGTTTCCACATTTGTTACACTCTATTTCTATTGTTGTATCTATACCTCCCTCATGTTTTTCAAATTGTTGTCTCAAAAATGCTCGGTCTTTCATTGATAACTTTTTTAAGTCTTCAATCGTAACGGGTTGTCCATCAAGTTGTATCACCCGCAAGGCAATCGCACTTGTCAAATCTTTTACATTTATCCTGTCTTCAAGTGAAGCAAGAGGGACTTGACATAAAGCAACCCGTCCCGACGGCAATTGAACTTTGTATTCAAGTGCCTTGTCCTCATCCTTAACTTTGACTATATCAAGTGTGTAAAGGTCAACATTTACATTTAATTTACTCCCGCAGAAAGGACAAATTGTAATAAAAGAAAATTCATTTCCCAGCGACACTATTCTTAAAAAGAGAAAAGCAGAAAGGCGGTCATTCACCGACATCCTTCTGATTATTTCAGGCGTCGGCTTTAACTCATTATTGTCCCTTGCCAAAAACTTTACTATCGTCCTTTCTAAAATCATATTGATTTTTTGAGAAAAAGAAAGACGGGATACTAAAATATCTTCCTCCTCACCCGTCATCTCCCGTAAAATTATACGAGGATAAAACTTTATCCCGTCATATACCCCTAACGGAAGTTCAAATTCCTGCATAACAAGTCCTTTTGAAGTAGTCATCTTCGCAAGTTCTTCTAATTCTTCCTGTTTTGCTTCCTCTAACTTCTGTTTCAACTCCTCTATATCGTCAGGCATTTAATCCTCCTCTTTCATTTCTTTTTGTTCATCTCGCACAAAATTGATTATCAACTGGCGAAGAATATCTGAAACTGACCTGCCCTGCGTTTCCGCAATCGCTTTCAATTTATCATACCACATCTTTTTCAAGTCAAAGTTGATGCGTATCATTTCTGTTTCTTTTTTATTTACCATTTGAATAAATTTTACTCAAAGTTTATTTAATTGTCAAGTCCCCTAGTTTTCTCTTTTTCTTGGCAAAAAATACTATTTATGATAAAATCATCTCAACAATGAAACAAGTAAAAAAACAAGAAAAAAGAATAGCGAAAGAGTTAAAAGGCAAAAGAATTCCGTTATCGGGGGCGGGTTGGGAAAAGTGGGATGTAAAATCTGATAAATTCATTGTGGATTGTAAACAAACAGCAGGCAAAACTATTTCTCTGTCCCGCAAAAACTTTGAAAAAATCAGCCGAGACGCAATCGTTCAAGGGAAAATTCCTGCTTTTCACCTTCTTTTTGAAGGAAGTCCCTTCCCAGAATGGGTCATCATCCCCTATAATTTCTTCAAAAACTTGATTGAAGAAAAAAATGAGATATAATATAAAAAACAAAAGGCACATAAGTGCCAGAAGGAGGTTAAATGATGTGGGACAAGATACTAAAAACAATAAAAAACATAGAAACACCAAAGATGATTCCCACCGCCATTTCTTCTAATGGAAATTTCAAACCTGAAATTCAATCAACGGGCAAGATACTAATTGAAGTTCTTGATAAATACTACTCTATTGACGAAATTCAACCTGTCAACGGGCAAAATTCTTTTTTCAGGGTGACTTATATCCGAGAGAATTTTTGCCCTCTCAAAGAGTATATTCGGTTAAAGAACAATATTGTTATCACTCGCAAAATACCTTTCGGGAATGATTTATTGATGAAAGTTGGTGAATTTTTACATGATTATTTAAGAAAAATCTTTTTATCCTCACAAATCCACCTTGAAAAGATTGATGAAGAGTTTAAAGACCCTGAATACTGGTTAAGAGGACATCCCGACGGGATTGCCACAATCAATAACACAAGATATTTACTGGAAATTAAAACAACTTCTTCTTTACCAACCACAATTCCCATGAATTACCTTTTACAAACTTCTCTTTATAAGCATCTCTTAAAGGCAAATGGAATTGAGATAGATAAAATTTTATTCTTATTTGTTCAATACATGATTGACAGGTCAGCCCCTCAAATTAAACCTAAAATAGTTGAAATAGTAGTCAATCCAATTGATATTTCATCTATTCTGTCCAGATTAAAAGAATACATCTCTTGTGTCCAGAAAGATAAATTTCCACAAGGAATTTGTCAAAAGAATAATCCTTTGAGATATTGCGAAGTAATGGAACAATGCCCCGCAATAAAAAGTTAAAACTAAAAAGTGAAGAATTTATAAAAAAAGAAACCTCTTTCTCGCAAATTCTGGCGCCTGATACTTTAATTATAGGCGTTGACCCTGGACTTCTTAACATAGGTATCTGCCTGTTATACCACATAAGTCCCTTTTATGATGACCAGAAAAACACTATCTTTCAAATATCATTCCATCAAATCAATTTACCCGACCAGCAGGATTATAGATTTAAAATCATTACTCAATTTTTAGAATTATTAAAAGAATTTCTTAAAAATCATTATCCCAGTCAAATAGTATTAACTTTTGAGAATTACCCCTTCTTCGTAAAAAGTAGAAACATTTTTCAAATTGCAGAAGTAGTGGGTAGTTTAATTACTATCACCCGTCTTGAAACTCCTCTTATACCTCTAAAAATTGAAAAAATAACTCCGCAACATGGACGGGCAATTGTATGCGGTGTTAAATCGGAAGATGAAGCCCGTAAAACTATTATTACTCTTTTTAAGAAAAATCAAATTATTCAAAATCTTTCTCCTCACGAAATAGATGCTTTTATTGTTGCTAATGCTTACCTTGTTGATACTTATAAGACAGGAGTTGTAAAAAATAATTTTTATAAGATAATTTTAACAAAAAAAGAGTGAGGCACAATGGAAATAAATGAAAATGAGGTGTTTTTGACAGGGATAGTAGTAAAACAAGGGACAGAAACAACAACAAAAACAGGACTTAAATGTTGCTCACTTGTCGTTAGAACCTTGAAAGGAACTACCGCAAAAATCAATTTCTATGGTGATTTGTTAGAGAAAATAAAGATGATAGAATTGGGAAGTCTGGTGACTATAAAAGGAAACCTGATGAACCGCATGGTTGATAACAAATATAAAGTTTTAGAAATTTTAGGACTTGATATAGATTTAATAAAAACAAAGGAGGAAACCGATGATGACAAAAAAACAAAAAGAAAATAAAATTGTCTCTCAAAAAACAGAAATTGAAAAATATGATAAGCAGAGAGTAAAACAGGTCAGGCGAGATATTCTTACCCTTAAAAATAATATAGAATCTTCATATTTTGAACTGGCAAAGTTACTATATGAAGTTTATGAGAATGAATACTTTAAAGAATGGGGATTTGAGGATTTTGAGGAGTATTGTCATAAAGAACTTGAGTTCGGCGAAAGAAAAGGGCGGTATCTTGTCTCTGTCTGGTATCATCTCGTTATAAAAAATGAATTTGAGGATAAAGAACTGGAAAAGTTGAAAGATATAGGCTGGACGAAAGTGCGAGCATTGATAAGAGTAGTAAATAAAGATAATTTAGATGAATGGGTTAAGCAAGCAACAAGTATGACCGCCGAAAAACTTGATTTGAAAACCAAACAAATTGTTTTAGAACAAACCGCAAGTGAGGAGGTTGAAGGTGAAATAGTAAAAGAGATGAAAAGATTTACCTGCGTCCTTGTAGATGACCAGATAAAAGTAGTAGAAAAAGCATTTGAGATTGCGGGAAAAATTGCTAAAAGTGATAAACGAGGACATTTATTATCTCTAATCTGCCTTGACTTTCTATCCACAAGAGCGGGTGAAGACCATACCCTTGCTAACTTCCTCAACAATGTTCTTCAAAAATTAGAGGATTATAACAAAGCATAATGCCAGAAAATTATTTTTTCTTTATCACCACCGACGACTGGGAAGACCTGAATAGAAAAGCAAAAGAATTAAATTTTTCTTCTTTTTTTGAAATTGTTAATATCATAGGTTATGGTCTCTTAACTGGAAATAAAATTATAATAGACTTTTTGATAACATTAGATAAAATTAAAAAAGAGGAATCAAAGAATGGAACAAGTCGCTAAAATTATTCCATTCCCTATCCTTGCCGAAGTAGAAAAAGTAAAACTTGAAAAACGCTTCAAAGAAGTGAAAATTCGTAATTTCATAAATAATCCCCAAAAAGTCCCCGCTTCTATAATCCGTAAAATTGTTGAAAAAATCCAGAATCAAAAAATTGATTTTCTATGGTCGTTATGGTGCTGTTATTGTGGCGAGGCAATGACCTTTGAAAACTACATAGATGTCCTTGAATTCCTCAACTTTCACATAACTTATTGTCAAGACTACTTCTTCTTTGAAATTATCTTTTAACCAGCCAAGAACTATTTTAACATTATTTTCTCGTAAAAATGCTTTATCCTTCTCTTATCATATCTAACAAATTTTTACCATATATACTTTTAAAATATCGCACGAATTCAGGACTATCGTAAAGTTCTATTGCTTTACCATCTTGCTCAATGACAACTATCATATCTACATTTTCTTCCTGTAAAAGCGTTTCAAATTCAACTTCTAAATGCTTCTCAACATCTTCTTCAGTCTCTAAATCTTCAATATAGGTTTTTAGGACTTCAAACAAATCAGTAGCCAAACTTCTAAACTCTGCTCTACTTAAAACTAACCCTTTCGTAAACATTTTTTACTTCTTTTCTTTTTTATAATTCTTTCACAAGATATTCCAGTGCCTCACACATCACTCGCAAATTTTCAAGTTCCTCACCAACAATTTCCTTTGGCGTCCATCTTTCTCTCTTTGCTCTTTCAGCTTCACGAGGAGATAGACAAGCCCTGCGAAGTGTCTCATAAGCAGCTGCAACTGCTTGGTTTCTGGGATACCCTTCTCTAATCATTCGTCTGATATTATCCTGAAATGCTTCCATTGAACATCCTTTTTTTAGTGGCATTTCAACCTCCTATGCGTATTTTGTTAGTTTCTTTAGTTCATTATTCAAATTATCTATATCCCGACCAATCTTTTCAATAATTGAATAGTATTTTCCTAATTCTTCTGGGGAATATCCCGCTTCATCTTCAAGAATCTGTAAATATCCTATCAATGCGGATAATCCATCTATAAAACCATCAGCAGTAAACTCTAAAAATTTTCTAATTCCCTTCCCTGCGGGCATTTCCCATTGCCAGATTGCCCGTTTAAAATTTTGAGAGGCATCATTTAAACTTTTTGATACTACTTCTAAACTCGGTGCGGGTTCTTCCACCGATAATTGTTCTAAAATACTCTCTAACCTTTTTACCAATCTGTCAAATCTTCTCATCTTTCTAACCTCCTTTTTTAGCAGGGAAATACACTAAACCATTTTTTGTTAGATAATAATAATCAGTTACGGCGTCCAGAGTTTTTAACCAACCCCTCTCTTCAACCCAGTCAGCAACCGCCTCACCCCACTTTATCTTCACATACGGCTGTTTTAATATTTCTCTAATTGACATGTCATAATCACTATGAAGGGTAGTGGCAGGTTCATTACGCATATCATAATAAAAATCGTCTATCGCAACTTCTAATGTCTCTACATCCCCCTCTTCCTCATACTCCACATCTTCATAACCACCTCTCATATAGTAATAAGGCACTATACGAATCCCATATTCTCTCCTTAATTCTTCCTCTAACTCATCCGCCATCTCTTTAATAGTTTCCTCTTCAACATAAATATATTTATCATACCATTCTAAAGGTAAAGATTCTGGATTTGTCTTTAATATGTCTTCTATAACCTCCCTTGCCACCTGTCTTGCTATGTGTTTTGCCTCATCTCTATTATAGATAAGATGATACCATTTTTTAATTGCACGAAACTTTCCACAACGCCCGTATTCACTCCAATCTCCTCGCAAAGTCAAAGTATTTTCAAGTTCCCATTTCAGATCCCTCTCCTTACCCCCTTTAGAAATAAATTCTTCTCTAAACTCCTCAAATAACTCCTTTAATATATCTTTTTTATCCCATCTTATCATTGCCTATCCCTCTATAAAATAAACTAATCCATTTTTCGTAGTATTATAAGTCCCATCATATCTACTCAAAAAATGTTCCCAGCCATCTATATTAACTGCATCTCTACTCGCTTCATCTATATCTATTTGTATCCAAGGCTGTTTTAATAAGTTATCTAAAGTATACATTCCTTCTTCATAAACAAAATAGTTGACAGGGTCTTCTAATCCCCTTTCAAAATCTTTCAGTCGTTCTTTTATATACTCCTCAATCCATCTTTCCTTTTCAGCATCTAATTCTTCTTTCCGTCTTATTCGTTCTTCCTCATCTTCAATTTCGTCTAATTCTAAATACTTATCTTCAAATTCTTGCTCTGCTTCATATTCCGCATCTTCCCTTAAAAAAGACTCTTCATCAGCAAGTATTATATTCTTATCAGTTTCAGTAATATAAATAAAATTTGATAACCAATCTTTATTAAAAGATTCAGGTTCATTTTGTAATTCTTCTTTAACAACTTCAATTGCTATTCTTTCGGCTTCGTCTTCATCTTTGATTAAGGTATAACGCTCACCATCTATTTCTACTGACCCGCTATCCCCAAAATCCGCCCACTCTCCCTCGTCTAATGAGAGTGTTTCTTCAATTTCATCTCGGTATTCCTCGCCAAACTCATCAACTAATTCTTTTATTACCGCTTCTCTTTCCCATTCAATTGCCATTTTTTACCTCTTCATTTTTGTTATCTAATTAAAACAATAATGTCTGGAAGTA
>Ga0078972_1009978_pt1 | contig 18207 bp, 18 predicted proteins | sample YelNatPaOPGAMG01_FD_67568 | JGI IMG/M metagenome (GOLD analysis project Ga0078972, IMG submission 67568) | Hot spring thermophilic microbial communities from Obsidian Pool, Yellowstone National Park, USA - OP-RAMG-01 (SPADES assembly) (version 2) | ecosystem: Environmental > Aquatic > Thermal... | reverse complement strand
TCCCAGTTAAAGTAACTACGCCATTTACTGTATCTACATCTATGGAAAGTGCTTTTAGATCAGGATCTTCTATTAATTTAAGTTTAACCTTTGCAGTAATTTCTTTATCAGAAAGATAAGAACCTACTCCTCTTTTTTCTACTCTTAAGTTGTTAACTACCTTTTTAACTCCCTCAACATTTCTTGCAATTTCTATAGCTCTTTTTATCTCTTTCTCACTTTCTACAGCTCCAGTTAAAGTAACTACACCATTTACTGTATCTACATCAATTTTCCGAGCCTTGGTTATAGGGTCTTCAATAAGTTTTAATTTTACTTTAGCAGTAATAGTTGCATCATCTATTTGAGTTCCTACACTTCTTGGATCTGATCCTACTTTATAACCTTCGTATGCAGTCCCTCCTCCTACTACAAGCCATCCACAACCTGAGATATTAAGAACCAAGATTAAAAAAAAGATCAAACTAAAAATTTTTAAATTTTCTTGAAATTTTCCGATAATACTATTAAAATATTTATTCATAGGAGACCCCTTATGAAAATATATTCAAAATTTATTTTTCCAATTGATTTTACCACTGAATCTGTAACTTCAAAGAGAGAAAAAAATCTTTTTGAAGAATATTTTAAAATTGCTCTTTCCGAAATTGAAAAAAAAGAACTTTTAGAAAAAACTCAGAAAGAAAGAATTAATTTGGTATATCAAAAATTAGAAAAAAGCTTTGAAATTTTAGAAAATATTACTAATTTAGAATTAAATGAGGCTTCTTCTGAAACTATTGGAGATTTTATTTTGGCTCAAGCTTTAGAAATAAATAAAATTTTAGAAACTTTACCTGAATCCTCGCTAAAAAATCTTTTAAAAGATTGGGCATTTTTTGTAGGAATTGAAGCTCAAAAAATAAAACAGGGATTTTATTCTTAGGTCTTTCTATCCTTTAAAGTCAATTCCAATAATTTCTGAATAAGTGCAGGGAAACTATAACCTGCAACTTTTGCTGCAAGAGGTAAAAGACTTGTTTCTGTCATCCCGGGAATAGTATTAGTTTCAAGCACATAAATTTTATCTTCTACTACAATCATATCAGTTCTACTGTAATGTCTTAACTTTAATGTTTTGTGAGCTATAAGTCCATATTCTTGAGCTTTTTTTGTCAATCTTTCTGGAAGTCTTGCAGGACAAATCTCTTCCGCAAGACCAGGAGTATATTTAGTTTCATAATCAAAAATCTCTGAAACCTTAGGGACTATTTCTACTACTGGTAAAGGACTATCCTCTAAAACACCTACTGTTATTTCTTTCCCTTTAAGGTATTTTTCTATAATTATTTCCCTATCTATACTGAAAGCTTTTTCAAGAGCATTTTTAAGATCTTCTTTCTTTTTCACAACACTTAATCCAACACTTGAACCCTGTGTAGCAGGTTTAACAACTAAGGGGAAACCAATTTTTTCTCCATAAGCTTTTATTGTCTCAAAGGAAACTTCTTTGGAAAAGGTCTTTCCTTCAGGAACATTAAGTCCAGCAAGTTTATATAGGCTTTTAGATATTCCTTTATGCATAGCAAGGGCACTTCCTAAAACACCTGCTCCTTGATAGGGGAGCCCTATAGAATCTAAAAATCCTTGCAAAGTGCCATCTTCCCCTCCTGGTCCATGAACTACCAAAAAGGCACAATCAAATTCTTTTGCTCTTTGAGCAAGCTTGGGAAGGTCTTTAGCTGGATCAAAAAATTCATATTTATGCCCTAACCTTTCTAAAGCCCTTTTTACTCCTTCTGCTCCTTTTAAAGACACTTCCCTTTCAGATGAAGTTCCACCAGCAAGAAGGGCAATCTTTAATACACCTATGGAGGACATCTTTTACCCCCTTTATTTTTTCTAATTCCATTATTTTATCAGGTGTAAAAGGAAGTCTATTAAAAATACGTTTTTCAATTAAATAATTTACCCTTTCCAAAGATTCTAATCTCAAAATAATTTGCTCATCTTTGCCATATCTTTTTTTTAAATCTTCAAATCTCTCTTTCAAAGTAACTATTTTATCATGCATTACTCTTTTATCTGCATAATGAACTATTTCTTCCTCGGTAAGAGGTGAATCTATAGAATCTATTTCTAAATGAATGTGTGCTTTTATAATCTCACCTATTCTTTTATAACCCAATTTCTCCATAAATTCATACCCCAGTAAAGCATGATTTTTACCTGTTAAAAGGGCCTCATACTTTTTAATATCATGAAGAAGAGCTCCTACAACTAAAAGATGGGAATCAATTTTTTCTCCATTTTTTTTCAAGAAACAACCAATAAATAAAGAAATAAGAGCTACTTTTTCTGAATGTTTTATAATGTGTTCAGGGACTTTTTCTTTTTCCAAAAGAAAATAAGCTTCTTCAAGAGAAGGAATCATATTCTTTAAATAATTATTTAAATTTTAAAATTATCAAAAAAAGAGGAGAAGAAAGTAAAACACTATCCAATCTATCAAGCAATCCCCCATGCCCTAAAACAATTTTTCCTGAATCCTTTTTATCCACAACTCTTTTAAAGGTTGACTCAAGAAGATCTCCTATGCTTCCTACGAAAGATAGAATTAGAGCAATTAAAAAATTAATATTCTCATCAAAAAGACTCCAGTGATAATTTAAAAAGAGGGCTACTATTAATGCAAAAATAATTCCCCCAAAAAATCCTTCCCAAGTTTTTCTTGGTGATATCCTTGAAAAAAAAGGAGTTTTCCCTAAAATTTTCCCTACTAAATAAGCCCCTGTATCATTAGCAAAGATAACAGAAAAAAAATAAACCAAATATTCTCTTTTAAAGGTTTGTAAAATTTCCCAAAAGGGATAAAACCCTATAAAAATATAGATAAGACCAATAAGAAAAGGGAAAAAAATTCTTTTAAATTCTTCTTTTTCGTATTGAAATAAGTGAGGAAGAAAGGAAAAAAAAAGAAAAAAGTAAAAAATATAAAAAACTGAAGTTTTATATGAAAATATAGCTAAAAAACTAACTATAAGAAGTGTTTCACCTAATAACCATAGAAAAAAGGGAATTTCATAAAGATTTTTCCATTCATAAAAGCACAGAAAGGCAGAAAGAAGAATAATAAAAGAAATGATAAATAAACTCCCCTTTAATAAAACTAAAACAAGGAGAGGGAAAAGAATAAGAGCAGTAATTACCCTTTTAAGGTTCATAGATTTTTCCAAATCTCCTTTCTCTTTGTTGGTAAGAATAAAGAGCTTTTAAATATTCCTTTTCATCAAAATCTGGCCAATAAACAGGTGTAAAATAAAATTCTGTATAAGCTAATTGAAAAAGTAAAAAGTTGGATATTCTCATTTCTCCACTTGTTCTTATAAGAAGATCTGGATCAGGGATATCCTTAGTATCTAAAAACTTTCTAAAAAGATTTTCGTCTATATTTTCTGGGGGAATTTTTCCTTCTTTAACTTCTTTTGCCAACTTTTTTGTAGCTTTAATTATTTCAGCTTTTCCTCCATAGCTTAGAGCCATACATAAAACCATTTTATCATTATTTTCTGTAGCTTTCTCAATAAACTCCAATTTATGCTTTAGCTCTTCTGGAAAATCCTCTTTATCTCCTATTACCTTAAACTTTATTCCCTCCTTTTTCATTTTTTCAAATTCTGCATCTAAATAAATTTTTAACAATTCAAGGAGGGTTTCAACTTCCTCTTTAGGACGGAGCCAGTTTTCTTTTGAAAAGGCAAAAAGAGTAAGATAGGGAATGCCTAACTCTTTAGTTTTGTAAACAATTGTTTTTGCTACCTCTGCACCCTTTTTGTGACCATAAACTCTTGGTAAACCTTTGCTTTTTGCCCATCTTCCATTGCCATCCATAATAATAGCTACATGCTTAGGAAGTTTTGAAGGATCTAAAATTATTGAAGAATCATTTAAGGAATTTTTCATTTTAAGGAGCTAAAATCTCATTTTCTTTTTCTTTTAAAGCTGTATTGATTTTTTCAATATATTCATCTGTCAATTTTTGGACCTTTTTTTCTAATTGAAGATAATCATCTTCAGATATTTCTCCTTTTTTCTTGGCAGTTTTAAATTTTTCTAAAACATCTCTTCTAATATTACGAATAGCTACTCTTGCTTCTTCTGCAAGTTTACTTGCTACCTTTATAAGTTCTTTTCTTCTCTCTTCAGTCAAAGGTGGCATAATAAGTTTTATAGTTTTTCCATCACTTGTAGGATTAATCCCTAAATCAGATTTTTGAATAGCCTTTTCAACTTCTTTCACTAAATTTATATCCCAAGGTTGTATAACAAGCATTTTACCTTCCACTACATTTACAGTAGCTATCTGAGGAATAGGCATTTTTGTACCATAACAGTCTACTTTGATAGTTTCTAAAAGTGCAACTGAGGCTCTTCCCGTTCTTATGTGAGAAAGCTCTTCTTTAAAATTTTTTAAGCTTTTTTCCATCTTTCTTTTTACTTCCTCCAAATCGGAATTCACAAATCCATCACCTCCCCTCCTAAGGTCTTATTAAAGTTCCGATTTTTTCTCCTAAAACTGCTTTTTTAATATTCCCTGATTTTAAGATATTAAAAACTAAAATAGGAAGTTTATAATCTCTTGCTAAGGAAAAGGCAGTTGCATCCATTACTTTAAGCTTTTTTTGAAGAGCGGAATCAAAAGTAAGAACATCATATTTTTTAGCTGTAGAATCCTTAACTGGATCTTTATCATAAACCCCATCCACTTTAGTAGCTTTAAATAAGATTTCTGCATTAAGTTCAAGAGCTCTCAAAACTGCTGCAGTATCTGTGGTAAAAAAGGGATTTCCTGTACCACAAGCTAAAAGAAGAATTCTTCCCTTTTCTAAATGTTTGAGTGCCCTTTCTCTTATGTAAATTTCTCCTGCTTTCACCACCTCAAAAGCAGACATAATTCTACAAGGAATATTTTGAGAAATTAGGGCATCTTGAATTACCAATGCATTAATTAAGGTTGCAAGCATTCCCACACAATCTGCCCTCACTCTATCCATCCCCTTTTCCTGTCCTATAACACCTCTAAAAATATTTCCTCCTCCAATTACAATTCCTAACTCTATTCCAAGATGATACACCTCTTTTAATTCTTCAACTATTTCCTTTACAATTTGATGATCTATTCCAAAGGATTTATCTCCTAAAAGAGCTTCTCCAGAAATTTTTAAAAGAATTCTTTTATATTTAGGTTTTTTCAACTCATTCTCCTATTTGAAACCTACAAAATCTTTTAATTACAATTTTTTCCCCAGTTTTAGCCATAAGTTCATTTAAAAGATCTTGAATGGTAAGGTCTGGGTTTTTAATAAATGGTTGTTCCAGTAATACACTTTCTTTATAAAATTTTTCCAGTTTTCCTTCAACTATTTTAGGAATAATATTCTCTGGTTTCCCTGCTTCTTTTAATTGTTCTTCATATATTTTCTTCTCCCTTTCTAATATCTCTGATGGAACCTGTTCTCTACTTACAGCTACAGGATTGGTAGCTGCAATTTGCATAGCTAAATTATGGGCAAATTCTTGAAATTCTGAAGTTCTGGCTACAAAATCTGTTTCACAATTTACCTCAACTAATACCCCAATTTTTTTATTACTATGAATATAGGTAGCTATAACACCTTCCAAAGTCTCCTTAGCTGCTCTTTTGGTAGCAATGGCAAGACCCTTTTTTCTGAGAATATCTATAGCTTTTTCTATATCTCCTTTTGCTTCTTCTAATGCTCTCTTACAATCCATAAATCCTGCTGCTGTTCTCTCTCTAAGTTGTTTTATCAAATCTAAACTAACTTCAGCCATTTTAACCCCCCAAGAAAAAATTTTTTATTCCTTTTCCATTAATTTTTCTGCTTCCTCTTCGAATCTTAGCTCTTTTTCTTCTTCAATAAGAATTTCTTTCATTATTTTATCCACCTTTTCTTCTTCTCTTTCCAAAAATTTTTCTTCAAGAGAAATTTCTTTATCTGTCTCAGCTGCCATCCTTTCTTTATAAATTTCTATTCCTTCCAAGCAAGCATCAGCGATTTTACTGGTAATAAGTTTAATAGCCCTTATGGCATCGTCATTTCCAGGAATAATATAATCTATAAGATCGGGATCGCAGTTTGTATCAACAATAGCAATAATAGGAATACCCAATTTTCTGGCTTCTTTGACAGCAATCTCTTCATGTACAGGATCAACTATATATAAAGCTTGAGGTAAAGTTTCCATATTTTTTATTCCTGCTAAATTTTTTTCCAGTTTATTTTTTAATCTTTCAAGCCTTAATCTTTCCTTTTTAACAAATCTCTCAATAGTTCCATCCTCAAACCAGGTTTCAAGTTTTTTAAGTTTTTCTACACTTTGCCTTATAGTTCTAAAATTAGTAAGCGTTCCACCAAGCCATCTATTAACCACATAACACATCCCACATCTTTCAGCCTCTTCTTTAACAGTTTCTTGTGCTTGTTTTTTTGTTCCTACAAATAAAATTTTTCCTCCTTGAGCAACTAAATTAACAACAAACTCATAGGCAATTTCAAAATAGTGTAGTGTTTGCTGTAAATCAATAATGTGAATCCCATTTCTTTCTCCAAAAATAAAAGGCTTCATTTTGGGATTCCATCTGCGAGTTTGGTGTCCAAAATGGACACCAGCTTCAAGAAGCTGTTTCATAGTAATGTGTGACATAACCTTACCTCCTTTGGGGTTTTTTACTTCCGTCTAAGGTGGATTAAACCCAGTATCCCTATAGGGGACACCCCAATCCTTAGACGTGCTTTTTAGAGACATAATTAAATCACTTTTTACCTAAATTTCAAGCTACAAAATAATTCTATAAAGTTTTAAGGACTCCAATATCTTGAAAAAATTTTATTTAGGTGTTTAATTTTTTGTAAATTTACAACTCCTAAAATTAAGGAGCCTTTATGTATAAAAATTTTAAAAATTTAAAACTTAATTTACTTTTAAGTTTTTGCCTTATCTTTCTTTTAATTTTTAGTTGGGGATTTTCTAAAGAATCTAAGGAAAAAAATGATGAAATTTACAAATATCTTAAACTTTTTTCTCAAGTTCTAAAATTAATAGAGGACAATTATGTAACTGAGGTAAATCCTAAGGATTTAATTTACGGAGCTATTAATGGAATGTTAAATTCGCTTGATCCCTATTCTTCCTTAATGAAACCTGAAGAGTATAAAGAACTTGAAATTGAAACCAAAGGAAGTTTTACAGGGATTGGGATTGAAATTACTATTAAGGATGAAATTATAACTGTAGTTGCTCCCATAGAAGATACCCCTGCCTGGAAAGCAGGTATTAAACCGGGAGATAAAATTTTAAAAATTGATGATAAACCTACTAAAGGAATGAGCCTATTAGAAGCAGTAAAGCTTTTAAGAGGTCCTAAAGGAACTAAAGTAACTATTACCATTCTTAGAAATGATAAAGATATTAAAGAGATTACCTTAGTAAGAGATGTGATACCTATAAAAAGTGTTAAAACCAAATTACTTGAGCCCGGATATGCATATGTTAGGATTACAAGCTTTCAAGAAAAAACTCCTCAAGAACTAATTGAGGCTTTAGAAAAATTAGAAAATAATCAACAAATAAAGGGAATTATTTTAGATATGAGATTTAATCCTGGAGGGCTTCTCTCTTCAGCAATAGAAGTGGCAGATGAATTTTTAGAAGATGGTCTTATTGTTTCTGTAAAGGGTAAAAGTAAGGAAGCACAAATGGAATTTAAAGCAACACCAAATACCTCACAAAGAAAACACTCCTATCCTATAGTTATTCTTATTAATCATGGAACAGCCTCTGCTGCTGAAATAGTTACCGGTGCTTTGAAAGATAATAATAGAGCGCTTGTTTTAGGACAGAAAAGTTTCGGGAAAGGTCTTGTGCAAACTGTAATTCCTTTAGGAGAAGATTATGCAGTAAAATTAACCACTGCCTATTATTATACACCGAAGGGAGTCTGCATTGATAAAATTGGAATTAACCCTGATATAGAAATTCCTGAAATAGAAACTCCTGGGGATAAAAACTCAGAAAAGGCAAAAGAAGATAAAGTTTTTAAATATTTCTCAAGCCCCGAAGAAGATTTCCAAGTAAAAATGGCTCTTTCCATACTTAAAAATGTTAGAGAAATTTCCAAATTGAGATTTTAATGTTTGATCTGAAAATACTTCTTTTTCTTACCCCACCTTTATTATTAGCCCTGACAGTGCATGAGTTTTCTCACGGATTTATTGCCTATCTTTTGGGAGACCCTACTCCTAAATTAGCTAATAGATTAACTTTAAATCCTATTAAACATTTAGACTTTTTTGGAACCCTCACTTTATTTATTACTCAGGCTATAGGATGGGCAAAACCAGTCCCTATAAATCCTAATTATTTTAAAAATCCTTGGAGAGATATGGCTTTAGTATCAGTAGCTGGACCTCTTTCTAATATATTTTTAGCTATTTTATTTGGCTTTTTTTTTAATTTGTTTAGTAATTTAGAGTTAAATCTCCAAAATTTTGCCATCTCTGATCCTTTATCCTTAATATGCTATCTGGGAGTAAAAATAAATATCGGTCTCGGAATTTTTAACTTACTTCCTATTCCCCCTTTAGATGGAAGTAAAATAATAGTAAAATTTTTACCTCTTCCTCTAAGAATAAGCTACTTAAGATTAGAAATTTTTGGTTTTTTTATTATCATTTTTTTAGCTATAACTGGAATACTTTCTAAAATAATTTATCCTATTATAAGTTTTTTTTCTGATTTTATTTTTTATTTTACAAACATCTTTTAAAAATTTTATGCTGAAATTTAAAATAGAAATTTTATAGTGATTGGGAGTTAAAAATGGAAAAAAAGGTTTTAATATTGTGGCTTTTAACTATTCTTTTTTGGGGTGTTTCTCCAGTAATAGAAAAAATAGGTCTTAGAAGTGTTGAACCTTTGCTTGCTCTTTTTATAAGAACTTCTGCAGCTTTAATTGCAATTTCTCTAACTTTATTTTTAAGCCCTTCTATTTCTTTATCTTCTTTAAATTTAAAAAATGTAGGAATCCTTTCTCTTAGTGGAATTTTAGCAGGATTTTTAGGAATGCTTACTTATTTTTCTTTACTTAAAGCTAAAAATGCTTCGCAAATTGTTCCCTTAACCTCAACCTATCCTTTAGTGGCAACTTTACTGGCTATTTTATTTTTAAAAGAAGAACTCAATTTTTATAAAATTTTGGGAACTACTTTTATAGTAATAGGAATATATTTATTATTTAAAAGTTAAACCTTTAGTGGAGGTTATCTTATGGAAAAAACCTTAGTAATGATTAAACCTGATGGAGTTGAAAGAAATCTTATTGGTAAAATTATTGGTATTTTTGAAGAAAAGGGGCTTAAAGTAGTTGCTATTAAAAAACTAAGATTAACAAAGGAGCAGGCAAAGGCATTTTATATAGTTCATAAAGAACGACCCTTTTATGAGAGCCTAACAGATTATATAAGTTCTGGATCAGTAGTTGCTATAGTATTTGAAGGAGAAGATGCTATAAAGAGAGTGCGTGAAATAATGGGAGCAACAGATCCTAAAGATGCTGAAAAGGGAACTATAAGAAAACTGTTTGGTTTAGATAAAGAAAAAAATACTGTGCATGGCTCAGATAGCCCTGAATCAGCTAAAAAAGAAATTAACTTTTTCTTTAGTGAATCTGAATTAATCGCAGCAGAATAAATGACAGAAAAAGAGTGGCTTAAATATCTTAAAAAATATCTTATAGAAAATTCTTATATAATAAAATCAAAAAATGAAGATTGCGCAGTTATAAAACTTAGTAAGAATAAATATCTTCTTTTTACTACAGATGCCTTAGTAGAAAAAATCCATTTTCACTTTTCTTACACTTCTTTTTTTGATTTAGGAGTAAAACTTGCTACTTCAAATTTAAGCGATATAGCTGCTATGGGAGGAGAACCTAAATGGGCTCTCTTAACCTTAGGTTCTCCTAAACCTATAGATAAATCTTGGATTAATCCTTTTATGGAAGCTCTAACTTCTACTTTAAAAAAATTTGAAACCCATTTAGTTGGTGGTGATACAGTTAAAAGTCCTATTTTCTTTGTAAATTTAGCACTTATAGGGGAAACTAAAAATCCTATTTTAAGAAAAGGTGCTCAACCAGAAGATTATATCTTTGTTTCAAGACCACTGGGAGAAAGTTCTGCATTTTTAAGACTAATTCAAAAAAAATCCTTAAAAGATATTCCTGAATCTGTAAGACAAGCACACTTGAGACCTGAACCAGAAATACTTTTAGGAAAGGAACTTTCTAAACAAAAGCTTGTTACCTCAATGATAGACATTTCAGATGGACTTTTACTTGATCTTTGGAGGATATGTGAAGAAAGTAAAGTAGGGGCTGAGCTTTGGGAAGATAAGATTCCAGTAGGTAAATTTGCTAACTTAGAAGAGGCTTTATCTGGTGGAGAAGAATACGCACTTTTATTTACTGTAAAAGAAAGGGATCTTAAAAAATTAGAAAAATTGGCTAAGAAAATCAATAGGAATTTTTTTAAAATAGGGAAAATTATTAAGGAAAAAAACCTTTATTTAATAAAAGGGGAGAGAAAATTAAAAATTAAACCAGAAGGATTTAATCATTTTAAGAATTAATAAATTAAGAGGGGGAATAACCCCCTCTTAGATATTACTTATTTTTCAACATTGACTTTAATTACCTTTTTCTTTTCTTCTGGTTTCTTTGGTAATACTACTTTTAATACACCATTTTTATAAGTAGCAGATATCTTTTCCTCTTCTATATCACATGGTAATTGAATTGATCTTATAAAACTACCATAATATCTTTCCATTCTATAAAAGTTTTCTTTCTTTTCCTCTTCTTCTTTTTTCTTTTCACCTTTAATTACTAATACATTGTCAGATAAACTTATTTCTATATCTTCAGGATTTACACCAGGAACATCAACTTTTACTATTATTTCATTATCTGTTTCTGAAACATCAATTGCAGGTACCCATTCAATACCCTCAAATTTTTCTGTTAACCAACTTTTACCAAAAAATTCTTGCCATATACGATCCATTTCTCTTTTTAATTCTTGTAACGGACGCCAAAGAATTAAATCTGCCATATTTATCACCTCCTTTATATTTTTTTGTTTTTTTATTTTTACTTTTGTATCTAAAAATAAGTATACTTTATTTTTTTTCAAGGGTTTAAAATTTTGTATTGAAACTTGAGCAATCGTATTTATTTTTTAATTTAAAATATTCCTAAATAGGGGGTTTTAAAGATGAAACTTGATAAGTTTACTTTTAAAGCACAAGAAGCTTTACAAAATGCCCAGCATTTAGCTGAAAATTATAATCACCCTCAAATAGAATCAGAACATCTTTTAAAGGCTTTAGTTGAACAGGAGGGTGGAATAATACCTATAATTCTTGATAGATTGGGAGTTAATTCAAAAATTATCTCTTCTGATTTAGATGAAATTTTAGAGAAATTCCCCAAACTCACTTATGGAACCCATCAGTTATATATCTCTTTAAGTTTAAAACAAATTCTTGATAAAGCTGAAAGTTTGGCTAAGGAAATGAGAGACGAATATATTTCTACTGAACATCTATTTTTAAGTATCATTGATAGTCCTACAAAAGCTGGAGAGATTTTAAGAAAGAGAGGTATTACTTTTAGCAATGCTAAGGATGTAATTATGAAAATAAGAAAAGGGCAAAGGATTACAGATCAGAATCCAGAAGAAAAATATCAAGCCTTAGAAAAATTTGGAAGAGATCTTACAGCACTTGCTAAAGCTGGAAAACTTGATCCTGTTATAGGAAGAGATGAAGAAATAAGAAGGGTTATGCATATTCTTTCCAGAAGAACTAAAAATAATCCTGTTCTTGTTGGAGAACCAGGTGTTGGTAAAACTGCTATTGTAGAAGGACTTGCCCAGAGAATTGTTGCTGGAGATGTTCCTGAGGTTTTGAAAGATAAAAGAATTATTCAATTAGATTTAGGAGCCCTAATTGCAGGAACAAAATTTAGGGGAGAATTTGAAGAAAGACTTAAGGCTGTTTTACGTGAAATTCAAGCCAGTGAAGGAGAAATCATTCTATTTATAGATGAAATTCATACCATTGTAGGAGCTGGAGCTGCTGAAGGAGCTATGGACGCAGCTAATATGCTTAAACCTGCCCTTGCAAGAGGAGAATTAAGATGTATAGGTGCAACAACCATTGATGAATATCGTAAACATATAGAGAAAGATCCTGCATTAGAAAGAAGATTCCAACCTGTTTATGTGGATGAACCAACCCCAGAAGAAGCTATTGCTATTTTAAGAGGTCTAAAAGAAAAATATGAAGTTCACCATGGTGTTAGAATTACTGACAATGCTATTATTTCTGCTGTTATACTTTCTCATAGATATATCAGCGATAGATACCTTCCTGATAAAGCCATAGATTTAATAGATGAAGCAGCTGCAAAGCTTCGTATAGAAATAGATTCAATGCCTACTGAAATAGATGAAATAGAAAGAAAGATTAAACAACTTGAAATTGAAAAAGTTGCTTTAGAAAAAGAAACCGATCCTAAAGCAAAAGAAAGATTAAATAAATTACTTGAGCAATTAAATGAACTTAGGAATGAGGCTGAAAAATTAAAAGCTCAATGGTTGAAAGAAAAAGAAGTGATACAAAAAATTAGAAAATTAAAAGAAAAAATTGATCAACTTAAAATTGAAGCTCAACAAGCTGAAAGACAGGGTGATCTAAATAGAGTTGCTGAAATTATATATGGGGTTATTCCACAGCTTCAAAAAGAATTAGAAGAAGAAAATGAAAAATTAGAAGAACTTCAAAAGGAACATAAATTCTTAAAAGAAGAGGTAGATGCTGAAGATATAGCTGAAATTGTATCCAAATGGACAGGAATCCCTGTACGTAGACTTCTTGAAAGTGAAAGAGAAAAACTTTTAAGAATAGAAGATAGAATAAAAGAAAGAGTGGTTGGTCAGGATCATGCTATTTCTGTAATAGCAAATGCTTTGAGAAGGGCAAGAGCAGGTCTAAAAGATCCAAGAAGACCCATCGGTTCTTTTCTTTTTATTGGTCCCACAGGAGTAGGAAAAACAGAACTTGCAAAGGCACTTGCAGAATTTATGTTTGATACTGAAGATGCAATGATAAGAATTGATATGACAGAATATATGGAAAAACATTCTGTTTCAAGATTAATTGGTGCACCTCCTGGATACGTTGGTTATGAAGAAGGAGGACAACTTACTGAAGCAGTGAGAAGAAAACCTTATTCTGTAATTTTGTTTGATGAAATTGAAAAGGCCCATCCCGATGTTTTTAATATTCTCCTTCAGATCCTTGATGATGGGAGATTAACTGATGGGAAAGGAAGGACTGTTGATTTCAAAAATACAATTATAATTATGACTTCAAATGTAGGTAGTTTCTATTTTCAAGATTTATCTCTTTCCCGTAAAGAAGTGGAAAATAGAGTGTTTGAACTTCTAAAATCCACCTTTAGACCTGAATTTTTAAACCGCCTTGATGAAATTATAGTCTTCAATAATTTAACCAGAGAGGATATAATTAAAATTGTGGATATTCAAATTAGGTATCTCAATGAAAGACTTTCTGAAAAGGGAATGTTCTTAGAATTAACTGATAAAGCAAAAGAACTTCTTGCTACCTATGGATATGATCCAGTTTTTGGAGCAAGACCACTTAAAAGAACTATACAAAAATATATTGAAAATACCTTAGCTTTGAAAATTTTAGAAGGGATTTTTTCCGAGGGAGATAAAATAATAGTTGATGTAAATGAAGCAGGAGAATTTGAATTTAAGAAGGCTGAAGAATTAGAAGAATTAAGGAAAGTTGCCCTTCATTAATGAAGAAATATAGAATAGTTTTTTTTGGAAGCCCTGAATTTGCTATACCCTCTTTAGAAGCTCTTTATGAAAAAGAAGAAATAGTTGCTGTTGTTACCCAACCAGATAAACCAAAGGGAAGAGGGCTAAAAACCTCTCCTTCCCCTGTAAAAGCTTGGACTTTATCAAAGGGTCTAAAAGTATTAGAACCAACAAGATTGAAGGATCCACAATTTATTCAAACACTTAAAGATCTTTCACCTGATTTAATTGTAGTTTGTGCTTACGGAAAAATTCTCCCTAAAGAAATTTTAGAAATTCCTAATTTTGGCTGTTGGAATATTCATGCTTCCCTCCTCCCAAAATATAGAGGTGCTTCTCCTATAAATTGGGCAATCTTAGAAGGAGAAAAAGAAACTGGTATTACTATCATGCTTATGGATGAAGGACTTGATACAGGACCTATACTCTTACAAAAAAAAATAAATATTTCAGAAGAAGATGATGCTAATTCTCTTTCCCAAAAATTAGCTCAGCTTGGAAAGGAGGCTATTCTTTCTGCTATAGAACTTCATAAAAAAGGAGAATTAAAAGAAATCCCTCAACCTGAGGAAGGAATTTCTTATGCTCCCGTGTTAAAAAAAGAAGATGGATTTTTTACCTTTGAAGAACCAGCTGAAAAAATAGAAAAAAAAGTAAAAGCCTTTTTACCTTGGCCTTCTGCCTTTACTTATTATAAAAAAAAGCTTCTAAAAGTATTTTCAGCAAAAGCTATTTTGCTAAAACATAAAGAAAAGCCAGGGACTATCTTAGATATAAATAAGGATGGAATACTTGTTGCCACTTCAAAGGACGCAATATTATTGAAAGAAGTTCAATTAGAAGGTAAGAAAAAAATTTCTGCTTATGAATTTGCCTGTGGTCAAAGACTTAAAAAAGGTGTTCTTTGGGACTAAGTTCAGGCACCTTCCCTTTATGTAAAACTTTTAAAATAGGAGAAGCAATAAAAATAGAACTATAAGTTCCTACAATAAATCCTATAGTTAAAGCTAAAGCAAAGTCTCTAATAACTATACCTCCAAAAATAAGTAAACTTACCGATCCAAAAAGAGTTGTAATGGTAGTAATAAGTGTTCTTGCAAGCATTTCATTTATACTTATATTAACTAATTCATCAAAATTTTTAGATTTCCTATTTAAAATATTTTCTCTTATTCTATCAAAGATAACTACAGTATCTGTTAAAGAATAACCTGCTAAGGTAAGTAAAGCGGTAATAAAAAGGAGATTTATTTCTTTACCTAAAAGGTAAAAAATTGCTAAGGTGAAAAGAACATCATGAAAAGTTGCTATTCCTGCTGCTAAACCAAAGTTAAAATTAAATCTAAAAGTAAGATAAAGCACAATACCTAAAAGGGCACCAAAAATAGCTAAGGTAGCTTTCTTTTTTAATTCTTTGCTTATAGTAGCTCCTATTTCTTCTTTCCCTAATAAAGTAAAGTTATATTCGGGAAATTTACTTTTTAAAGTAGTTAAAATCTTATTTACATCTTCGGTAAGAGTTTCTTTAGAACTTTTTAGTTTTAAAAGAAGCATATTTTCACCTTTAACATCCTGAAGGGTAAAGTCTCCAAAACCTGCTTGAGAAAGTGTCTTTCTTATTTTATCTAAGGAAGGAGGAATTTCACTTTTTAAATAAATAAGAGTTCCGCCTGTAAAATCTATCCCCAGATTAGCCTTTCCTCTAAAGGCTTGAATAAAAGCTAAAATTCCTATTAAACTAAAAAGAATAGAAAATATAGCAAAAATCTTTTTATATTTCATAAAATCAATTTTAGGATTTCTTATAATTTCAAAAAATTTGACCTTAAATTCTTTGCCTTTTTCATACAAATATTCATAAAATATCTTGGTTGCAAAAATAGCTGTAAATAAATTTACAATAATAGAAATGGACAAAGTGACTGCAAAACCCCTAATAGGACCTGTACCAAAAAGAAATAAAATTAAAGAGGTTATTAAAACCGTGATGTGGGCATCAAAAATGGTCCAAAAGGCTCTTGAATATCCTTGAAAGATAGATGAATAGGTACTTCTTCCTAATTTAAGTTCATCTCTAATTCTTTCAAAAATAAGTACATTAGAATCAACCCCCATTCCAACACTTAAAATAATTCCAGCAATTCCAGGAAGAGTTAAAGTAGCCTGAAAGGCTGATAGAAGAGCTAACAAAAAGTAAATATTTAAAACAAGTGCACAGACTGCTATCACTCCAGAAATCCTGTAATAAATAGAAGTAAAAATAATAACTGCTGATGCTCCTATTAAACCTGCTATAATTCCTTTCTGAATAGAATCTTTTCCAAGGGTAGGTCCGATAGTAATATTTTGTAAAATTTTAACAGGAGCTGGGAGAGCTCCTGCCCTTAAAACAAGAGCAAGGTCTGATGCTTCTTCCATTGTAAAACTACCTGTTATTTGAGCCTCTCCTCCTGAAATTTTTTCTCTTATAACTGGTGCTGAACGAGCTACTTCATCAAGAACAATTGCAAGCCTTCTACCTACATTTTCTCCAGTAATTTGTTCAAATATTTTTGCTCCTCTTGAATCAAATTGAATCCATACATAGGGCTCATTAAATTGAGGATCTATTCGAACTTGTGCATTTTTAAGATATGTTCCAGTAAGAACTGCCTCTTTTTTTAAAACAATAGGCTTTTTTATTATTTTCCCTGTGGTTCTATCTTTCTCTACTAAGAAATAAAATTCTGAATCTGAAGGTATATAAGGCTTAATTAGTTTTCTCCATTCTTCTATAGGAGCATCAAGAGAAATTTTCTTTTCCCTTATTAAAGAATTAATAAGGGCATCTAAATTCAATTTTTGCATAGCTTCTTCATCTACTAATTTAAATTCAAGCTGAGCTGTTTGACCTACTACATTTATTGCTCTTTGAGGATCCTTTAAGCCAGGAAGCTGAATTACTATTTTGTCAGAACCCTGTTTTGTGATTATAGGTTCTGCTACTCCAAATTGGTCAATTCTATTTCTTATAACTTCAAGAACCTGATCTAAAATATGTTCCCTTATATAAGAAACCTTTTCCTGAGATAAACTAACTTCTACAAAAAAGGCATCTTTCTCTTTCCCTTCTTTAACTATCTGCAATTCCTTAAAACCTTTTATTATTTCATCTTTAAATACTCTTAAATCTTCCTCTTTATAAAACTTAAAAGTTGCCTTATTTTCCTCAGGAATGACCTCAAAATTTATATTTGCTCTAAGAGCTTGAGCTTTTATATCTTGTAAATAATTATCAAATTGGGTTTTTAGAGCTTTTTCTAAATCTGGTCTAAGAACTAAATGAACACCTCCCTTTAAATCAAGCCCAAGTTTAAGCTCTCCTCTATAAACATACTTTTTAAACCAGGGAGGAAGGTCTTTTACAAAAGTGGGAAGAAGTAAAAAAACAGAAAAAAGTATTAAGAAAACTAAAAGTGCTATTTTTAATTTTATCCTAAGGGACAAAGTCTTTTAGCCCCCTATTTACATTTAAGTGCTTTCTTTATATTTAGCAAATTATACCTCAAAAGTTCTATATAACTACCAGGCATATAATAGGTTCCTCCAGACCAAAGTTTCATTACTTTTATTCCCTTTTCTTCAAAAAATCCTCTATACTTTTCAAACTCAGGATCTACTAAAAATACAATTTCAACTCCTTTAGTTTTAAGCTTTTTATACATTTCTGTTAAAGTTTTAATACTTGGTTCTCCTTCTTTGTGGGGACTTTTTAAAAGTGTTATTTGTTCTATTTTTGAATCTTTTAAAAGATAACCAAAAATAGGATGACCTAAAATATAAATTTCTTTAAATTTACAATTTTTTAGCTCACTGTAATCTTTTTTAACCTCTTCCAAGGACCTTAAAAATTTTTGAACATTTTTTTGATAAAAATCCTTTTTATAAGGCTCTTTTTTGCCTAAATAATCCCCAAGTTCCTTTATCAAAGCTTTTACTCTTTCCAAATCAAACCAAAGATGAGGGTCTAAAAACTTTTCTTCTCCTTTGGAAAGACTTAATATTTCTTTTTCCTTTCTTAACTCATATACCCTTTTTGCCCATCTTTCAGTTCCTACAATAATAACTAAATCGGCAGTTTTAATTTTTTGCCATTGAGATAAAGTGGGTTCATAGGAGTGAAAATCTTCTTTTTCACTTTGGAGTTGATAAATTTTGCCATCACTTGCTATTTCTCTTACAATTTTTTCAAGAG
>Ga0078972_1009977_pt1 | contig 18207 bp, 19 predicted proteins | sample YelNatPaOPGAMG01_FD_67568 | JGI IMG/M metagenome (GOLD analysis project Ga0078972, IMG submission 67568) | Hot spring thermophilic microbial communities from Obsidian Pool, Yellowstone National Park, USA - OP-RAMG-01 (SPADES assembly) (version 2) | ecosystem: Environmental > Aquatic > Thermal... | reverse complement strand
CAACTTTAGATAAGCCAATGTCTTTTTATGGTTTATCGATTGTTTTAGGTGGAGCTGAAGTAAAATTATTAGATATGGTAGCAGCTTATAGTGTTTTTGCTAATGATGGTTATAAAATACCCCTAACTCCAATTTTAAAAATTGAAGATTCAAAAGGTAATCTAATAGAAGAAAAAGAAAATTATCAACCAATTAAATTACTTTTTTCAAAATCAGTAAGGTTATTAAATGATGTTTTAAGTGATAATGCAGCCAGAGCCCCTATTTTTGGTTGGCATTCTTTTTTATATTTTGAAAATTATCAAGTTGCTGTTAAAACAGGAACAACTCAAAATTGGCGCGATGCTTGGACTATTGGTTATACACCATCTCTTGTTGCTGGTGTTTGGGTTGGGAATAATGACAATACCCCAATGAATGGTTTGCCTGGAGTTTTAGGAGCTGGTAATGTCTGGCATGCTTTTATGGAAAAAGTTTTACCAAAATTCCCAAAAGAATATTTCCCAAAATAAAATATGACTTCTAATCTTTATTATCTTTTTGATCCAATTCAATTTCCAGAATTTGGTTTTAATTTTTTTAAAAATAAAAATTTTTTCTATCGTTTTCAAGAAAACAAAAAATTCTTTTTTAGAACAATTTATATACCATTTGGACCAGTCTGCAATAACAAAGAAGGTTTTAATGAATTTTTAAAGCATTTAAAAACCTTGAAATTCACAAAAATTATTATTGACTTACCAATGATTTATCATAAAGGCATTGAAGAAGAGATTGTTTCAAAATTATTAAAATCTGGTTTTAAAAAAAAGAATTATATTTATCAAGATGAAGAAACAATTATTATCCAAAAAGAAAATTTTAAATTAAATAGCAAAAAATTTTATAAAGTAAAACAAGGATTAAAAAATTTTGATGTTATAGTAAAAAAAGAACTAAATAATGAAGAATTAGAAAAAATCTATCAAATTTATCTTTTTTCAGCTAAAAGAATTGGTTTTTTGGCAAAAAAAATTGATGTCTTTAAAAAACTTTTAGAAAATGCTTTAGTTTCTTTGGCAATAGATAAAAACACCCAGAATATAGAAGGCTATGTCTTTGGCTATTGTTTTCAGAGTTATCAAAATATTAAAGGAGATAATATAGCAAATTTTTTAATGGTAATGTTTACAGGATTAACAGATAAAGGAAGAGAAAATAATCTAGGACATTCTTTGCATTATCAATTATTCAAAGAAGCTTTTGAAAATTATCAAATTGATTTTATCGATTTTCATGGTGCTAGCAGAACAAAAAATAGAAGTTATACTGAATTTAAAAAAGAATGGGGAGGAAATTTTTATTCTTTAGCAGGTAGTTTTCAAAAAATTAATTTATTTTAAAAAGATTTAATTGGCATTAATATATAAAAGAAACTATCATCGCCTATTGGTTTAAGCAAAGCAGGTCCATCTTTAGAAGAAATCCCCAAAAATATTTCTGAACTTTGAATACTATTAATTCCTTCTAATAAAAATTTATAATTAAATAAAATTTCAACTTCTTCTCCTTCAATTTTATATAAAGGAATAAAAGATTCATTACCTCCTTTCTCTGGAGATTCAGCCGAAATTTTTATTTGTTTTTGTTTTTTTAGAAAATTTAATTTTACTTCATTACCTTTACCAGTAAAAATACTGGCTGTTTTTAGGGCATCAGTAAATATCTTTTTGTCGACTTGAATATTCAAAATAAATTTTTTAGGAATAATTTCTTGATATTTTGGATATTCTCCTTCAATTAGTCTTGATTGTAAATGAAAAATACTATGAGAAATTTCATCATTATAAACTTCAAATAAAATTTGGTTAGAATCGAAATAAATTTTTAAAAATTCTTCTTTTAATATTGAATTAATATTTAATAAAAATTTACCTGTTTCTACAGGCAAAATAATTTCTCCTTCTTTTTTAATATATTCTTTATCAGATAATAAAATAGTTTTTTCAGCTAATCTAAAACTATCAGTAGCTGCCAGTTTAATTTTTTCTTTTTGAAAATTAATATAAATTCCAGAAATTTCTGGTTTAGCTGAAGATAAAGATGTAAAAGAAATAATACTACTTATAGCTTCAGAAATTTTTTGTAAAGAAATGTAATTTTCATTTTTTTCCTTAACTAAAGGAATAATAGGGAAATCTTCGTAATTTTGTCCTTGAATCCTTGTTTTTTGATTAACTGTTTCAATAATTAAATTTAATTTTTTTTCTTGAATTTCTATTTGTTCTTCTTTAATTAAAGATACTAAATTATATAGTAAATCTACAGGCACCAAAACTTTACCTTTTTCTTCTATTTTTGCTAAGATCCACCAAGTTAAACTTAATTGTAAATCAGTACTAGTTAGTACTAAAAAATTTTTTTCGCAATCTATTAAAACATTATCTAAAATTGGAAAATTTGGGTTTTTTTTAACAATTTTTGATAAAAAAGAAACTGCTATTTTTAAATTTTCTGTTAATATTTTAATTTTCATAATTATTTAAATTTATAAATTGAATAATTATAAGTTTTGTTAAAAAGTGGAAAAAATATCCGGCCTTTAATTTAAATATTTTTTTATATCTTTTATTTTTTAAATAATCTAATTTTTTGTTTAAAAAATAAATTTTTGAAATTATTAACAAATTTTTCACATTTTTTATTCTATAAACTAGCACTATAAATTCTTTGTCTAATTAAATTTAATTCTTGGTTTAAAGTGGGATCTTCTTTTAAAAGTTTTTCAATTTGTTTACAAGCATACATTACTGTAGTATGATCTTTGCCTTTAAACTTTCTACCAATAGAAGGATAAGATTCTTTTAATTCCTCTCTTAAAAAATACATTACTATTTGTCTAGGTTTAACAATTTCTTTTAATCTAACGTTTTTTAAAATATCTTCTTCTTTAATATTATAGAAAGAAGCAACAGTTTTTAAAATAGTTTGAAAATCAGTTGTTTTTTTAGGAGAGGAAATTAAATTTTCTAAAATTTTTTTAGCGTCTTCTAAAGTAATTTCTTTTTTATTAATTTTTGAATAAATAACTAATCTATTCAAAGCCCCTTCTAATTCTCTAATATTAGTTTGGATATTAGAGGCAATATATTCTAAAACTTCTTGCATTAAATTTATATTATTTTGTTCGCATTTTAATTTTAAAATTGCCATTCTTGTTTCAAAATCAGGAATGCCAATATCACAAATCATACCTCCTTCAAAACGTGATCTTAATCTTTCTTCAATGGCTGGGATTGCTTTCGGTGGTCTGTCAGAAGATAAAATAATTTGTTTTTGATTTTGATAAAGGTAGTTAAAAATATGGAAAAATTCTTCTTGAGTTTTATCTTTGCCGGCAAAAAACTGGACATCATCTATAATTAAAACATCAATGTCTTTTAATTTCTTTTTTAAATTAGCAATTTCATTATTTTTAATATTTTCAACAATAGCCGTAATAAATTCTTCAGCTTGAGTATATTTAACTTTTTTATTAGGCCAAAGATTTAGAATTTTATTACCAGTGGCTTGTAATAAATGGGTTTTACCTAAACCTACGCCACCATAAATAAATAAAGGATTATATATTGTGCCAGGGTTTTCAGAGACAGCCCAACAAGCAGCATAAGCTAATTCGTTAAAAGAACCAACAATAAAATTTTCAAAAGTGTATTTTGAACTTAAATTACTTATTGGATTAATTTTTAAATCTGAAAAGAGTAATTGATTTTCATTAATTTTATTTACTTTTTCTTCTTCTTTTTTACTTTTTTCTTTTGAAATAATAAAAACAATTGATTTAATATTAGGCTCAATTGAATGAACAATTTTTAAAATAATATCTTTATATTTATTTTCTATCCATTCTTTGGCAAAAGTATTAGGAACCTCAATTATTACTTCATTATCTTTACTGATTGAAGCAATTTTTGTACCTTTAAACCAAGTAGCAAAATTAGCTTTTGAAATTTGAAATTGAAGTTGGGCTAAGGTTGCTTGCCAGAGTTCTTCTTTGGTCATATTTTTGCTACTTTAGTTATTTTATTTTCTCATTTTAAAAGTATAATGCAATAGTATGTAAAAATCAACAAAATAAAACTTTTTGTGGAAAAATTGTGGATTTCTTGTTTAAAGATTCTTAAAAATTATTTTCTTTCAAAATAATTTTTAAGAAAAAAAATAATAATAGCTGAAAAAAGAGCGATCAAAAAAGCAATTAGAAAAATTATCTTTGGATTGTCTAAATAAAAGATTTCACTATTTTTTATTCCATCAGAACTTTGAAGATTATTTTTAATTTCAGCTTTCAAATTATTTTTTGCTTCTTGGCTTTGAAATTGGTTTTCATTACCAGGAGTTAAAATAGAGCACCATTGCCATTGATTTTCAATTTTACAAAAAGATTTATTTTCTGGTGCATTATAATAAGAAAGACTATCAATAAGATTATTTTTCTCATCTTTTAAAAATAAAGTTTCTTTATCATTATTTAAAATAATTTTTGTTTCTTTACTTTTGAAAATAATAATTTCTTTTGGTAATAATTTTTTATCTTTTGGTATTTTAAATATTCTCTTAGACAAATCTGAAATTGACCAATTTGAAATATCTATTGTTTTATCAGAATCGTTTTTTAATTCTATCCATTCATTTTCTTTATCAGAACCTTTTGGGTTTGGTAAAATCTCATTGAAAATTATTGAAGCTTTAGTTTTATAACAAAATAAAAATAAAAAGAAACAGAAATAAATAAAAAATTTTTTTCTATTCATTTATCTTTATTTAAAAAGACTATCTTCCCAGGTTAATTTTTCTTTTAAATGTTGATAAGCTAATTTTGTTGCCACTCTTCCCTTTGATGTTCTTTCAATAAAGCCCAATCTCATTAAATAAGGTTCATAAATTTCTAAAATTGTTTCAGGCTCTTCGGCGCTGGCTGCAGCTATTGCTTGTAAACCAACAGGTCCTCCTTTAAATTTTTTAATAATTGTTTCTAAAATTTTTCTATCTTGAGAAGTTAGTCCTAAATTATCGATTTCCAAAGCATCAAAAGCTTCTTTAACAATTTCACTTGTAATTACACCCTGATTTTTGACTTGAGCAAAATCTCTGACTCTTTTTAGAAGATGGTTAGCTATTCTTGGGGTAAATCTTGAAGCTAGAGCAATTTTTTTAATTGCCTCTTCTTCAATTTGAATGTTCAAAATTCTAGCTGATCTTTGTAAAATTTTTTCGATATCAGAAAGCTGATAAAAATTTAAGCCAAAAATTGCCCCAAACCTTGATCTTAAAGGAGCCGAAAGTAATGATAATCTAGTTGTTGCTCCAATTAAAGTAAACTTTGGCAATTTTATCTCAATAGTTTTTGCCATAGGGCCCTTGCCTAAAATTAAATTTAGTTTGAAATCTTCCATTGCAGAATATAAATATTCTTCAACAAATTTATTAATTCTATGGCACTCATCAATAAAAAGAATACTATTTTCTTGTAAATTTGTTAAAATGGCAGCAATATCTCCAGCTCTTTCTAGGGTAGGTCCAGAGATAATTTTTAAATTAGCTTTAATTTCTTTTGAAATTAAATAAGCTAAAGTTGTTTTCCCTAAACCAGAATTTCCATAGAGCAAAATATGCTCTGGCATTTCCTGCCTTTGTTTAGCAGCTTCAATTAAAATTTTAAGATTTTCTTTAATTTTTTCTTGGCCAATATATTCTTCCCAAGTTTGCGGCCTTAAAGTGAGATCTAACTGGTCTTCTTTATTTTTTGGGTCTCCTCTTGACATTTTTTTGAAATAGTTTATTTTATTATTGGCTCAGAACCTTAAAGAAATGAATTAGGATAAAAAGGCCAATCTTTTTTATTCCTAAGTCATTTCTTCTTTAATTTTCATTTTAAAATTATAAGGTTCTGAGCCATTTTTTTATTCTCCGGTTACTTGAATAACTTCATCTACAGTAGTTATTTTTTGTAATACTTTTATTAAACCATCTTGCTTCATTAAAATCATTCCTTTTTCAATAGCTTTTTTCCTAAGACTAGATATAGAAGGAGAAGTTAAAATAAATTCTTCTATTTCTTCATCAACAGTAAAAAATTCATAAATCCCAACTCTTCCTCGATAACCTGTAAAGTTGCAGTATTCACAACCTTTTGGAACGGCAATTTGAAGATTCTCATTAATATTTTCACCTATTAATTCTTGAGGAACATTTTGAAGTTCTTTTTTAAAAAAATTAACTTCTTCTTTAGTAAGATTTCGATAAGTGGTACATTTAGGGCAAACTTTTCTTACTAATCTTTGAGCAATAGCTAATTTTAAAGCCGGGGCAATATTAACTGGTTTTTCTCCTAAAGCTTGAAATCTAGCAATTGTGCCAGCAGCATCATTAGTATGTAAAGTAGTTAAAACCAAATGGCCAGTTAAAGCTGCTTGAAGAGCAATAGTGGCTGTTTCTTTATCTCTAATTTCGCCTACTAAAATTACATCAGGATCTTGTCTAACAATAGCTTTTAAGCCAGAAGCAAAATCATATCCTTTTTGAGGATTTACTTGAGTTTGAGAAATGCCTTCTAAATGATATTCAATTGGATCTTCAATAGTAATTATTTTAACTTCAGGGCTATTAATTCTTTTTAAAATTGCATAAAGAGTAGTTGTTTTTCCAGAGCCAGTAGGACCTGTAACTACAATCATCCCATTTGGTAATTGAATTGTTTTATTTAAAATTTCTAAAAGGTCTCTTCTTAATCCTAATTCTTCAATTTCTTTTAAAGAGTCTGGATCTAATATTCTCATTACAATTGATTCTCCATATTCAGAAGGTAAGGTTGAGACTCTTATTTCAATATTTTTTTCTTCCCATAAATTTACCGTAAATCTACCATCTTGAGGTTTATCTGTGATATTTAATTTTATTTCAGATAAAAGTTTTATTCTTGATAAAATTTGATGATAAGTTCTATTATCAAAATTAAAAACATTATGTAAAATACCATCAATTCTAATTCTTAATTTAATATTATCTTTTTCAGTTTCAAAGTGAATATCAGAAGCTCTTAATAAAGGGGCGCCACCCATAATTATTTCAAGTAATTTTGTAATATCAGCTGTAATGTTTTCTTTAATAATTTCTTGAAATTTTTGGATATTAGTAATTTTAACAATGGTATTTTCGTAAGATTTATTAGAAATAATAAAAATTTGAGTAATTTCTCTTGCCATTAGTTTAGATTAAATTTAAAAATTTTGATTTAATTTCTTCAAAAGTTTCTTTAGGATTATTAATTAAAACCCAATTTTGTTTTTGTTCTCCCTGCATTAAAGAAGAAACTTTATTGCTTAAATCGATATTAGGCGAATAAAATATGATTTTTTTAATAAGAGGCGAATTTTTTTCTAAAAAAAATAAAAAGTTATTTCTAAGTGTTCCTTGTAAAGTAAATTTTTCTAAAATATATTTTAAATCATTTTTATTAAAAGAAATAGCATTAAAATCATTTGGAAACAAACTCGTTAAAACAATTTTCTTTTCTGGAATAAATTCGCTTTTTTGAAGCGTTTTTAATAATAGTATATTTTCTTTTGAAAAATCTTTTTCTGTTAAAAAAGAAATTACCTTTTCAAAATCAGATAGATTTTTAAGATAAATTATTTTTTCTAATGTGGTTGAATTATATTTAGTAATTTTAAAAAAATCTACAGAACTTAAAATACCTGCTAAAAGTGTATTAGCAATATCTTTTTTAAAAACACTTGGTAATATTTCTTTCAAAAAATCAAAAACAATTTCTGAAACTGAAGAAGTATTAATATCAACTAGATTGATTTTTCCAAAATTTTCATTTAAAATTTGATTATCAATATTAATAATAATTTTATTTTGAGAAGTTAAAGAATATTCTTTTAAAAAGTTTTCTAATTCTTCTAAATTTTGAAATCCTATAGAAAAAATAATTTTTATGTCTTGAAAGGTTGTTATTTTAATTAAATCTTTATCAGAAATATTTTTGTTCTGAAAATAAAGTTTTATTCCCTCTTCGTCTTTTTCATAAAAAATTTTTATCTCTTCTTTTTTTTCAAAAGGTAAGGAAATAAATAAGGTAGAATAAAAACAAAGAGGTAGATTTTCAAAAAAAATAGAATATTTATTAGGGTCGTCTTTTAATAAAAGATTTACATTTTTCCTTAGTTTTTTAAAAATATTAAAAAGGGCTAAAGAAGCAAAAAAATTATCTTTTTTAGAAGAATTAGGGGCAATAATAATATTATCTATTTTTAAAAAAATGTCTTTTAGTTTTGTTTCCATATTTGTTTTTATAAAAGAAAATTGTTTATTTAAAATAAAATATTTTTTCAATAAAGTCAATGTTTAAAAAAGAGAAGAAAAATTATATTTTTATTACGCATTCTCCTCAGGAAACAAAAAAAATAGCAAAAAATTTAATTAATTTTTTACTAAAAAACAAAAACTTTTTTCCAAATCCTAAAATTATTTTTTTAAAAGGAAAGCTAGGTAGTGGAAAAACCACTTTTTTACAAGGTTTTGTCGCACCTTTAAAGATAAAAGAAAAAATTTTAAGTCCAACTTTTGTGATCATAAAAAGATTTAAAATTAATAAAAAAAGATGTAATTTTACAACTTTTTATCATATTGATTGTTATCGATTAAAAAATGAAAAAGAAATTTTAAATTTAAATTTTAAAGAAATTATTTCAGATCCTAAAAATATAGTTGCTATAGAGTGGCCAGAAAAAATAAGAAAAATATTACCTAAAAAAGGAATTAAAATTTATTTTCAGATCCTAGACTTAAAAAGAAGAAAAATAAAAATAAAATTTAATGTCTAAAAAAAATTTTTTAATTTTAGATTCAAATTCTATTTTACATCGTGCTTTTCATGCATTACCCAAATTAACTACTTCAAAAGGGCAACCAGTGAATGCTGTTTATGGGTTTTTGTTAGTTTTATTTAAAGTAATTAAAGAATTTTCTCCTGATTATATTTTTGCTTGTTTTGATTATCCAGCAAAAACATTTCGTCATCAATTATTTAAAGAATATAAATCTAAAAGACCACCAACCCCTGATGATTTAAAAAACCAAATTCCAATTTTAAAAGAAATTTTACAAAATTTTAATATCCCTATTTTAGAAAAAGAAGGATTTGAATCTGATGATATTATTGGTTCTATTATTTATCAAATTAAAGAAAAAGAAAAATTAGATAATGTTAATTTTATAATTGTTTCTGGAGATACTGATATTTTACAATTAATTGATAAAGACACAAAGGTTTATCTTTTACAGAAAGGGATTAAAAAAACTCTTTTATATGATGAAAATTTATTTAGACAAAAATTTTTCAATTTAGCTCCTAATCAACTTATTGATTTTAAAGCCTTAGTTGGAGATAGTTCTGATAACATTCCTGGGGTAAAAGGTATTGGTAAAAAAACAGCCATTTCTCTTTTACTAAATTATGGTAATTTAGAAAATTTATACAAAAAATTAGAAGAAAAAAAACTTAAAGAAAAATTAAGTTTAAAAATAAGAGAAATTTTAATAAAAGATAAAGAAAAAGCTTTTTTTTCAAAAGAATTAATTTCAATCAAAAAAGATATTCCTTTGGCAATAGACAATTTATTTCTTTGGGATTATGATTTTAATAATGTAGTTTCTATTTTTAAAAAATATGAATTTAATAGTTTGATTTCTAAAATACCCAAAAGAGAAACATTTAATAATAATCTAAAATTGTGGTAAAATAATTTATATGAAAAGGTATTCTTTATATTATATTTTTATCTTTATTACAACAATTCTTTTTTTAGAAAGTCTTGTTATTGCCTATTTTTTTACTTATCGTCAATATCAAGAATCAATAAAATCTTTAATAGAAGATAAAGTAAAATTAGGAATTATTATTAAAAATACACTTTATAGTTCTCAGTCTCCATTTTACAAACAACTATTTTCTGAAGCTGAAAGAAATTTTCTCAATGCAATTGCTTATGCAAGCGATCTCCACTTTATAAGAATAATTAATAAAGACGGTCTTATTGAAAAAAGCACTAATTCTCAAGAAGAAGGAAAATTTTTAATAGATGAGGATATTAAAAAAGTAATTCAAAATAATCAGTTTTTGGTTAAAGATGTTTCTTTTGAAAATGATAAAATTAAAGAAATTTTTTTACCATTAGAAGAAAACAAAGTTTTAAATTTTGGCTTTTCTTTTTTAAAAATAAATGAATTTAAAAAAACATCTTTTTTACAAAATATTTCAGTAATTTTTGTTTTTTTCTTAATTCTAGAATTAGCAATTTTCTTTTTTTTGAAAAATTTAATTGACCCTTTAAATGAAATGATAAAAGTTTTTAGAAAAATTAGAGAAGGCGATTTAAATGTAAAAATAGAAAAAAAAGGCGAAGGCGAAATTAAAGAATTAATTGATAGTTTTAATGAAATGATAGTGAATTTAAGAGAAAGTAGAAAATTTCTAGAAGATGCAAAAACTGTTTTAGAAATAAAGGTTCAAGCAAGAACTAAGGCTTTAAAAGAATTAGCCGAATCTCTTGAAGAGCAAGTTAAAGAAAAAACAAAAGAACTTCAAGAAAGAATTGATGAGTTAGATAGATTTAAGAAACTAGCAGTTGGTAGAGAATTAAAAATGATAGAATTAAAAAAAGAAATAGAAAAATTAAAAAAACAATTAGAAGACAAAAACAATAAGAAAACTTAATTTTTATGGAAAACTTTAACGATGATATTCAAAAATTAATTAATTTAAAAGGAGAAGTAAGAGGGGTTGTTTTTAAAACTGATTTAGAATTTATTTTATCAAAAAAAGGAGAAGAAGGATTAAAAAAAATAAAAGAAGAGTTAAAAAAAATAGATATTGTAATTGATTATGAAAATATTAAACCAATGGATTTTTATCCAATAGGTTTAAGAATAATTTCTCTTTTAATTATAAAGAAAGTTTTTAATTTAGAGGAAAAAGATATTGAAGAAATGGGATTTTTTGCTTCGAGAGTATCTTCTATGACACGCTTTTTTATAAAATTCTTTTTTTCTTTAGAAAATTTAGCAGCTAAAGTCCCAACTCTTTGGGGGCGTCATTATACTATTGGAAAAATAGAAGCTTTTTTAAATGAGAAAGAAAAATACGGACAAATAATAATTAAAGATTTTTTAGTCCATCCAATTTTATGTACTTATCTTAAAGGTTATTTTTCAGGAATTTTAAAAATGGCAATTAATCAACCTGTTATTTGTCAGGAAATAAAATGTCCTTTTAAAGGTGACGATTTTCATTTATTTGAATTAAGATGGTAAATTTATGGATAAAGAATTAGCTCAAAAATTAATGGAAATTAAAGGAGAATGTCGAGGGATCACAATTAAAACTGATTGGGATTATATTTTTAGAATAAAAGGCAGAGAAGGAGTTAAAAAAATAGAAGAGAAAATGGCTGAATTAGGTTATCCATTAAAATATGAAGAAATTAAAACAATGGATTTTTATCCAATAGGATATGATGCTATTTCTATTCTTTTAATTAAAGAAATTTTTAATTTTACAGAAAAAGATTTAGAAAATATGGGTAGAGAAGAAACTAAAAGCTCTTTGTTTTTTAGACTTTTGATTAGATATTTAATTTCTTTAAAAACGTTTGCTAAAGAAGTTCCTAAAACTTGGAAAAAACATTATACTATAGGAGATTTAGAGATAAGTGAAATTGATGAGAAAAATAAATATGCAGTTTTAAAATTAAAAGATTTTTCTTTACATCCAGAATTTTGCCAAATTCTAAAAGGTTATTTTGCAGAAACATTAAAAATTTTAACTGGAGCTTCAGAAGTAATTTGTAAAGAAACTAAATGTACTTTTAAGGGAGATTCAGAACATGAATTTTATTTAACATGGAAGTAGAAAATATTTTAGAAGAAGATAATAAAAAAATTGATATTTTAATTGAAGATTTAACTCTCTTAGAAAGCTATGTAAGAGATCTTTTTACTTTTTTACCCTTTCCTATTTGTTTTGTAAGTCCTTTGGGAATAATTTTAGAAGCAAACCCTGCTTTTCAAGAGATTTCTCATTTTAGTTTTTCTGAATTAGTTGGAGAAAGCGTAGAAAAATTATTTCCAAAAGAAGAAATCCAAAAAATAATAAAAGAGACTTTTCAAGAGAAATCTGTAAATAAAGAATTAAAAATTTTTACAAAAGAAAAAAAAGAAATTCCTGTTCAAGTTTTTACTAAAATAAGAAAAGATGAAAATAATAATATTTTAGGTCTTTTTATAGGAGTTTTTGATCTTACAGAAATTAAAAAATTTCAAGAAGATCAGAGAAAAACACAGTTAGCATTATTAAATATTTTAGAAGATGTTGATAAAGAAAAAATAAGAGCAGAAGAAGAAAAAGATAAAACATTAGCTATTATTAATAATTTTCCTGATGGAATTTTAATTTTTAATGAAGAAAATATTCTTACTCTTTTAAATCCAAAAACAGAAAATTTTTTGAAAATAAAAGCTAATGAGGTAATTGGAAAAAGTTTTCAAGAACTTAAAGAAATTCCTAGTCTTTCTCCTTTGTTAAATTTAATTGGAGATAAAATAACTGGAATTTTTAGAAAAGAGTTAGAATATAGTGAAAATATAGTTTTTCAAGTTTCTTCTATCCCAATAATTATTAAAGATATTAAAAGAGGATATATTATAACTTTGCATGATGTTTCTAGAGAAAAATTAATTGAGAGAATGAAAACTGAATTTGTTTCAATTTCTGCCCATCAATTAAGAACCCCCCTTTCTGCAATTAAATGGTCTTTAAAAATGTTATTAGATGGTGATTTAGGAGATCTAACTAAAGAACAAAAAGAGTTTGTAGAAAAAGCATATTTATCTAATGAAAGAATGATAAGATTAGTTAATGATTTATTAAATGTGACTAGAATTGAAGAGGGAAGATTTTTAACTAATTTAAAAGCAGAAAACTTTGTTGAAATTGTAAAAGAAATGTATCCTAATTTTCAAGAGTTAGCTAGAAAAAAGAATTTGGCAATAGAGTTTATTTTAAAACAAGATAAATTTCCATTGGTTTTAGTAGATAGAGAAAAAATTAAAATTGTTATTCAAAATTTAGTTGAAAATGCTATTCATTATACCCCAAAAGGAAAAATTACTATTACTGTAGAAATAAAAGATAATAACCTTTTATTTTCAGTAAAAGATACAGGGATTGGCATACCAGAAAAACAAAAAGATAGAATCTTTTCAAGATTTTTTAGGGCGGAAAATGCAATTTTATCAGAAACAGAAGGAACTGGTTTGGGTCTTTTTATCTCAAAAAATATTATTGAAGCTCACGGAGGTAAAATATGGTTTGAATCAAAAGAAGGAGAAGGAACAACTTTTTACTTTACTCTTCCTTTAGAAAAAGAATTTGAAGAATTTATAAAAAGTTTAGTTTAATTATATGATTTATTTTAATTTATTTTTTATACCAATAATTTTAACTGAAATTATTTCTTCTATAAGAGTTTATAAATCGTATCAAAAAACAAAAATTCATAATTTAAAATATTATGCAATTATTATTTTCCTTTTAGCTTTATTTTTTTTAACAACTATTACTCCATACCCTTTTATTTCTAATTTATTATTGCTTCAATTATTTCGAAATTTTTCTTTTATCTTTATTTATTTAATTTTAGCTTATTCTGCTTCTTTAATCAGTTATTTTATTTATAAAAAAACCTTGCCTTATTATTGGTTTTGGTGCATTACTTTAATAGGAGTAATAATTTTTGTTTATAATTTGTTTTATTTAGAGCCTGCAAAAATTTACTATATTAAAAACTTTATTTTTATTGAAGAAAATAGAAATGAAATTATTTATTTTATTACCGGATTTTTAGGAATATTAAGTTCGATTATTGTTTCTTTACTTACTTTTAAAATAAGTATAAAATTAAAAAACAAAAATGATAAATTAGAAGGAATTTTAGTTGCAATTTCAACTTTTTTTGATGCTATTGCTGTAATGTCGTGGTTTATTTTAAAGCCATTTTTAGGTATCTTTACAAGTTATATTTTAGTGCTTCTTGCTTGTTATTTATCTGCTTGGTTGCCTTTTTTAATATATTTAATTACTAAAATATGGAAAAAATAAAAACAGTTTTTCTAAAGGGAAATTATTATCAAATAGGATATCAGCATGGAAAAATTTTAAAAGAAGAAATTAAAGAAATTATTGAAAAACTTCGAGAAATAATTTTTTATCATGAAGGTAAAAAAAGGGGAAAATTTACCTATGAAATACTTAAATTAACAACCATATATTTAAATTATTTTTTAAAAAAGGAATTTAAAGAAGAACTTAAAGGAATTTCAGAAGGAGCTGATGTTGATTATAAATTAATTTTATTAGAAAACTTTCTTGAAGAAATTGCTGAGTGGTATTTTTCCTCTAAAATTAGGAAAATTTTGCCTTTTAAATGTTCTGCTTTTGTAGTTAAAGAAAATGACCAAATACTTGCTGGAAGAAATTTAGATTATAGCGAGGCAATGCCACCAGCTAATATATTATTTGTGTATTATCCTGAAAATAGCAATCCTTTTGTTTCATTATCTTGGCCAGGAAATATTGGTGCTTTTACAAGTTTTTCTAATTATTTATCTATTTTTCTTTTATCATCTCCCTTAAAGAAAAAATATTTAAAGGGAAAACCCTGGGAGATTTTCACTAGAGAAATTATTCAAAAAGATAATAGTTTAGATTCTGCAATAAAAGAAATTTTAAGAGAAAAAATTTTTTTAGGACAAAATATTGTTTTAGTTTCTAAAGAAAATGCTGCTGTTGTGGAATATTCTCCTTATAAAAAAACTATAAGAGAGTTAAAAGAGCAACTTATTATTACTAATCATTTTGAAGATAAAGAAATGTCTTTATTACAAGAAGGACTCCAAGAAGAAAAACCTTTATATACAGAGGTTCCTGAAGATTGGTTTACATTATCTGGTAGTAAAAAAAGATTTAAAAAAATTGAAGAATTGTTAAAAGAAAAACCCATAACTCTTGAGAAAGCAAAAGATATTTTAGGGCAAATTTCTACAAAAGGAACCCTTCAAAGCATTGTTTTTTTGCCAAAAGAAAAAGAATTACATATTGCTTTCAATTCAAAACCACCAGTGACTTTAGGAGAGTGGTTAAAAATAAACTTGAAAGATTTAATTTAAAGGTCTAAAATTATAATAATATTGATTTTAGGTCGAAAAGTAATAAAATAAAAAATATATGGCTAAAAAAATTTTATTAGTAGAAGATGAAGAATTAATATATTCTTTATTAGAAAAAAAATTAACTCAAGCAGGATATGAAGTTACAGTGGCTACTAATGGAGAAGAAGGGTTAAAAAAAATAAAAGAAGTTTCGCCCGACCTTATTTTGTTAGATATTATTATGCCCCAAAAAGATGGTTTTTCAGTTATGGAAGAAATTCGAAAAGATAAAGAACTACAAAGAATTCCAATTATTGTTATTTCTAATTCAGGCCAACCAGTCGAATTAAATAGAGCAAAAGAATTAGGAGCTAAAGATTGGATTATTAAAACTGATTTTGATCCTCAAGAAATTATAGAAAAGGTCAAAAAATATTTAAATGAATAATTTTTATGTCAAAAATTTTAGTTATAGAAGATGATAGATTTTTGAGAGAATTGATTATAAAAAAATTATCTCAAGAAGGTTTTGAAGTTGATTTTGCTGTTGATGGTGAAGATGGACTAACTAAAATTAAAGAAGGAAAACCAGATATTGTTTTATTAGATTTAATTTTGCCAACAATTGACGGGTTTGAAGTATTAAGAAAATTAAAAGAAGAAGATATTGTTCCTTCTTTACCAGTGATTATTCTTTCAAATTTAGGACAAAGAGAGGATATTGAAAAGGGATTATCTTTAGGTGCTGCTGATTATTTAGTTAAGGCTCACTTTACTCCAGATGAGATTGTTCAAAAAATAAAATCTATTTTGATAAAATAAAATCTTTTTATGCCAGAACTTCCTGAAGTGGAAACAATTGTTAGAGGGTTAAAAGAAAAAATTATAAATTGCAAAATTATAGACGCCTGGACTGATATTCTCCAAAATATTAAAAAACCTAAAACTTTTTCTGATTTTTTAACTCAAATTAAAAATAAAAAAATTGAAAACATTTATAGATTAGGAAAAAATATTATTTTTGAGCTTTCAGATGATTATATTCTTTTAATTCATCAAAAATTAACTGGGCATTTACTATATGGAAAATGGGAAAAAGATAAAAATGGCAAATTTGTTTCTAAAATTCCAGGACCCTTGAAAGATGATCCCCAAAATAATTTTTTACATTTAATTTTATTTTTAGATAATGGTTTTCAAATTGCCCTTTCAGATTTAAGAAAATTTGCTAAAATTATTTTGCTTAAAAAAGAAGAATTTTATAACTTAAAAGAAATAAAAAATTTAGGACCAGACCCTTTAGATAAAAACTTTACTTTTGAAAAATTTAAAGAACGAATTTTTAAAAAGAAAAGAGGAAAGATAAAAAAAATATTAATGGATCAAAATATTATTGCTGGCATTGGCAATATTTATTCAGATGAAATTTTATGGAGAGCAAAAATACATCCTAATAAAGATATTTCTCAACTATCAGAAAAAGAATTAAAAGATATTTATCAAATAATGAGAGAGGTTTTGCTAAAAGCAATAATTTTGGGAGGAGAGTCAATTTCTGATTTCAGAAATATTTTTGGCAAAAAGGGTAATTTTGATAAAATGAGAAAAGTATATCGTAGAGAAGGAGAGAATTGTGAAAGATGTAATAATAAAATCAAAAGAATAAAAATTGGAGGAAGATCTTCTTATTATTGTCCTTATTGTCAAAAACTATGATTTTTTTTCTTTATGGGAAAAATAAATTTAATATTAATAGAAAAGCAAAAGAAATTATTCAAGAATATCAAGGTAAATACCCAGAAAAAATTTCTGTTGAAGTTGTTGATTTAAAAGAAGAAAAAAATTTTCAATTTGAAAAATTAAAACAATCTTTTCAACCCTCGCTTTTTTTAGAAAAAAGAATTTTTATAATTAAAAACGCTTCTCTAAATACATCTTTTAAAGAAAATTTTTTAAAAGAAGAAGAGTTTTTTTTAAAAATAGAGGGCATTTTAATATTTATTGAAGAAAACGTAAATAAAAATGATAAATTATTTTTATTTTTTAAAAAAAACGCCAAATGTTACCAATATGAAGAATTAACTCCTTTTGAAGTAAAAACAATTGTAATTAATAAGCTAAAAGAAAAAAAATTATTAATAGATCCTTACGCTCTTAAAATTTTTTTAGAATATACAAATAATAATTTATGGCAGATTGAGAATGAAATCGAAAAGTTAATTGCTCTTAAAGAGAAAAGTATTTCTAATATTATTTCTGAGAGAGAAATTAAAGAATTAGTACGGCCAATTAATTTTAACTCTGAAATTTTTTTAATGATTGAAAAAATTATTAAAAAAGAAAAAAGATCGTCCCTTAAACTTTTAAATAAAGAATTTTTAGCAGGTAAAGATTATGTGTATTTGTTTCCGATGATTGTACAGGGTTTTAGGAATTTATTATTATTAAAAGAAAAACCTAACTTTGAAAAAATCGAAAAGATTAAAAAAGAATTTCAACTTCATCCTTATACTATAAAAAAAGCTATTGAATTATCCAAATTTTTAAATTTTCAAGAAATTAAGAAAATATATAATAAATTTTTAGAAATTGATTTGAAAGTAAAATTAGGAAAATTAGAACCAAAAAATGCTTTATATTTATTAATAACTGAAATTTAAAAATTAATTTTTTTTATTTAAACCTTAATGATTGAAAAAATTTTATGACTTTAGGTATTTAAAAATTCCAAGTTATGCTTTATATATTAATTAGAAATCCTGAGTCTATATCGCCTTTTTTAAAAGCAGTAAAGAAAAGTTATTTAAACTATATATAATAAAAATCTGTGAAAAAATCTATGAAATCAGTTTTTATTCAAGCTAATGCTAAAATTAATCTTGAGTTAAAAATTTTAAAAAAATTAGAAACTGGTTTTCATCAAATTGAAAGTATTTTTCAATCAGTTGATTTAGC
>Ga0078972_1009976_pt1 | contig 18209 bp, 21 predicted proteins | sample YelNatPaOPGAMG01_FD_67568 | JGI IMG/M metagenome (GOLD analysis project Ga0078972, IMG submission 67568) | Hot spring thermophilic microbial communities from Obsidian Pool, Yellowstone National Park, USA - OP-RAMG-01 (SPADES assembly) (version 2) | ecosystem: Environmental > Aquatic > Thermal... | reverse complement strand
CCAGTTACAGTTGGCCCTCCGAGTGTATGTCCATGAGCCATTGCACTGTGCGTATGCGTTGACGATCCACCCGTCGCGCCGCCATTGGTGGTGTTGTTCGGTACATGTTTGATGTACCGGCCCATTGTGTTCGGGCGATTAGCACCATACCCCGAGGGAGCACCATTAGCCCACGCGCCACCGTCGCAGTGCTTGTAAGTGTTCGGGATAGATGCAAGCGAGAATGCCCATACCCCAATCAAACCACGTGGGGCTAGTAGGCGAGTATCCAGGTCCACTGCCCCTATACGGCCAAATGCATACGCTGCTTGGTTGGACCCAAAGCCAGTGAAGCAGATGTAGTGAACGGTCCGGTTGGCGGGCTCATTAGAAGCCGATCCCGATGTGAGGGCTGTACTCTGGAGTGTGTGTGTACAGTCGTAGGCATTATTCCCACCCCCGCCCTGGTCTACGCTTTGATCGAATGCCGATGCATCCCCCAATGTGTGTGAGTGGCTTACGTCATGCGTGTGGGTAGCCGCACCCCCCGTACCTCCAGGATCGGTACTACTGTTCGGGACATTCCGGAGGTACTTGCCCAACAGGTTCGGGGTAGTCACACCATTCACAGTGGACCCATCGCACTTGGACCAACCCACCGGAGCGGTGGCCGTATTCCAGGCGAAGATTATCTTGTAGGGGGGTAGGGCATCCCCCGCGAAGTCGCGACTCGTCAAAATGCCCCTGGTGCCGCCACCCTTCATTGTGAACACAATGGGGATGGCAGTGGAATACGGGGGCTCATTGCTCTGGCTATCCAACGTGTCGCTGCTAGCACCGACACTGTGAGCATGGTTCGGTGCGGCTATGCAGTCACCTTCGATGCGGCTAGCCCCGCTGCCGCACGCGGTACAGGTATGGGTATGACTCGGGACGGTGTGGGTATGGGTGTTTGACCCACCTGTTGTACCCGGCGTATCGCCACTAGCAGCGCATGCCTTCGGGTACCGACCATCGCATAAGCTCGGCTTCGTGTACGTCGGATCGTTGGTACTGGTCGTGCCGTCGGCTATCTCCCAGCCAGCGGGGATGCTCGTATAAGTCCCGAACCACCAGGCAATGAGCCCCTGTGGGATCGGCAGTTCCTTACAGTCCGCCGCAGTGATAATCGCTCTAGCCATCGCTACACCGCCACGTAGTCCATTCTCACGTCATCACCTGTCGCCGGAGCCCACGCGAAGGTGACGTAGCTGTTGCCGCTGGTGAACGTGTAATCCGTGGTGGGCCGCCTAAGCAACCCGTTCACGTAGACAGCTACCTTGGAGCTGGCCACTCCGCTCCCGATGTTGAACTGGGTCGTCGAGCCGTTCGGGGTGGTGGACGACTGCGCGTGCTGCCACAGCTCGCCGACAGTTGCCTCGGTACCATCGGATTTCTCCGTGTACCATTTCCCATCCGTCTTCGGGTACAGCCTCAACAGCCCACTTCCGGGTGCACTCGGCTTGCCAGATAACGCCACACCGTCCAGATACGGCACGGGATTGATTCCCGCCCACCCCCTCTCGTCAGTAATCGTGAGCGGCGTACCACTACCAGCCGGCACCAGCACCTGCGCCAGCGACTCCTCCCATATCGTTCCATCCTGCTGGAGGGACGGCGGGGCGGGCGACGCCGCCGGAACACCGGTCTTATTGACGACCGTGACGGTTCGCCCGTCGCTGGACAGGTTCAGCTTCACGACGATCCGGTCGATGCGCGGGTAGGTAGCATCCGGAGTGGCCAGCGCGACATTTTTGCTCGCGTCGTTCCGGTACCAGTACCCCTGCGTCATATACTCGCCGGTGTCCACGTTCACGCTGACACCAGCTCCGGCAGTCACCGCAAGCATATTCCCGACATCGCGGATCACCCCGTTGCGGAGGAGCCGGTGTAGGACCTCCGCAAGGTTACCGGACGTGTACTGGCGAGTGTCGCCGCTATAACCGTCGAAGAAGCGATAGTATTCGGCCATAACCAACTCCTTACTGCCAGTAGCCTATACATAACCACTCGAACAGATACGTAGTCCCTCCTCCGTCTGGACTCCATACCACGAAACTGGTAGTAGATTTCGATTTTTCGATGATCTGTGACCGATAGGGAGTCCCATCAGGATTAATGCAGGTAATCATGAGACTGTAACTGGTGTCCGCAAAGGTTAGTGGCAGGGAAACTGTGACCTGGATATTAGTGCCACTGAGGTTGCCTGCCGACACTCTACCCCAACATATTTGGAGACCCCCCAACCGGATTTGGCCCGCACTACTACTACTAATCTTTGGTACATCTGATCCGAGCTTAGTTCCAGTAGCCGCACCGTCTGCCAGCTTCGTACTAGTGACATTCCCATCCGCGATCTTCGCCGTGGTGACGGCACCATCCGCCAATTTGGCCGTGGTGACGGAGCCATCCGCGATCTTCGCCGTGGTGACGGCACCATCCGCCAATTTGGCCGTAGTCACGGAGCCATCGGGCACAGCCTGATCCTGCCTCACGGCCACGTCGGCACGGTCGATAGCCTGCCCCACCACCGTCAGCAGGTTCGCAGGCGGGGCCCCGAACGCTACCTCGATCTGCTCCCCAGTCTCCGGCTCCAGCGTCACCGTCACCTCGGTGATACGCAGGTGCTGGAGCACTCCCCAATCGAGGTTGCGCACCGTGACTACGTCGCCCAGGTCCCAGTCTTGCCGGTACTGGAACGGCCCGCCGGTGAGGATCTGGGCTTCCAGCCGGGTCTTCGGGCCCTGTTCGTCGAGCTTCGCCCGGCCCCGGTCCGCGAGCTTGGCCGCCGTGTCCAGGTCCCGGGCATCGATAAACGCCTCTCGCCGCGCCGTACCCGCCGGAACAGATGTTCCATCGTAGACCGTCACGATCTGCCGGGCCGCCCCCTCACCCTGACCGGCCACGTAGGCAAGCGTAGCACGGTTGAGCATCGTCCATTGGTAGCCGAGCGTCTTGAGGTTGCCGAAGTCCGGGCTGAAGATGATCGGCGGGTTGGTCGACTGCGCCGTGCTGCGATCCACCCCGGGCACAACCTTGAACTGGAGCCCGGTCGATATCCCGACCAGCTCCCAGCCAATCCCGCCCGCCCTGGCGCACTCCTCCAGCTTGTCTACCAGCATCTCATACCGCGCCTTCACAGCGATAGAGGATCCTCGCCCCTGGTCCGTCTCATTGCTGACGAGCGAGATAGCCCGGTTCGCATCGGCAGGCGAGATAACGTTGGCCGTCACGTATCCCTTCATTACCGTTTCAGCGGCACCGCTACGCTCATCATACGCCTGGCCAGCCGGCGGCAGGCATATGCGCCGCGTGATGATGTCCCCGCCGCGCACGGTCCAGACCTCAGATACCCGGCCCTGGTCGTCCAGCGCCAGCTCCCCGTGCTCGATGACGGCCGTGAATTCCACCTGGCCGTCCCGCACGATCTGGATCAGGTTGTCCTCGACCAGGTACTCCGCGCCTTTCGCGTACCGGGAACAGTGCAGTTCGAACGTGTTCGGCTGCTGCCAGCGCCGCGTCCAGGTAAGCGACGTGTACTCATCCAGCACCGCAAGGCGCTGCATGGAGCCGTTGAGGATCCACACCTGGTAGTCCGGATTACCGCCCGACATATCGGTTCCTCCACGAGACGAGCATCAGTGCCGATGGGTTGCTGCCCTCCTCCGCAAACTGGAGCTCGTTGTTGCCGGGCTCCAGCGACCAAAACTCGGAGTTGCTAGTGAGGTAGTTCATGATGTTCGTCTTCGCCCCTCCCGGAGCTACTAGACTCACCTCTTTGGCCCCGAACGCCGTGTTGATGTAGATACTGTAGCCCGACGCCACGTTATACTGGACCTTCATCGTCTTCCCGGTCGTGAGGTTAGTCGCCGACGGGTTCAGGCACGGGCCCACCAACGTGATCTCAACCGGCGCGTCCACATCGCCATCATTGGTAGCCAAACTCGCGCTCTTCACCGTCGCGAATGAGATCGGGAACTGGAACGGGAACCCCAGCCCTCCAGCCAGGCTCGCGGCCTGCAGCGTGCCGGGCCGGTACCAACACGGCTCCGCGGCAATCAGCGACACCACCGCCCGCTGCCAGGTAGGGCCGCTCGCATCCCCGCCAGGGAACTCTACCGCCTCCGGCACGGCATCCAGCCGCCACTCGGTGTCATCTGGGTCCGTCCAGGAGAGCGTCCCGGCGCCGAGTTTGGGGCTAAGTGCCCTAGCCAGCGCACGCCGCAGCACAAACAGCTGCTGCCGGCTAGATGCCAGGATCATCAGCTCGATGGTGACCGACCGTTCCTTGATCAGCTCATCCCGGACGGTCGAGCCGTCCTGGAACGGGGCCCTCTGCGTCTGTACCTCGGCCGGCCCGCCACCAGTACCCGTAATCCCCGTCACGATGTACGGACTGTCGAGTGCCAGCACGCTACCATTACCCGCCGTCCACCACAATCGCTCAGTCATAGTCCGTACTCCAGCGCGAGACTTCGTAGCATCCGTTCAGTCTGGCGGCGGTAGCTGGAGGGGGACAGCGGTTCAGGGGATTGGATCACTAGCTGCCCAACCAGCGGTCCCGCTGGAGTCTGGCGTATCCGGTTCAGCGGCACCACCGCCTCAGGGCCGGCCTCGCCAATCAGCGCAAGCGTCGGGCGAGTCACGACGCCGCCGGATTGAAAACCGGGGACACCCGCGGCCTCGAGGGCATTGTAGTCGGGGGCTCCCGCTGCCTCCCACGCAGCTCTCCTCGCCGCGGCATCCTGTTCGGCGGTAGTGCCGCCTCCCAAAGACGGCAGTGACGGTGTCGGGATGTTGAATGACACACCGCTCCGGCCATCAATCACGATCCAGCCAAAATCAAGGTGGATCGACCGCACGGCATCGCCAATCCACTCGGCGAGTTTCGCCCCCAGCTTGCCTAGGGCGTCACCCATCCCTGCGATGATCCCCTCGCCCATCTTCAGAGCGAACTGAATCAGTTTTGGTACGCCTTCGGTGACGATCCAGGTAGTGATGGTCAGCAACAGCCCCGCGAGCTTCGGCAGAATATCGATCGCCGCTTGCGCCACCCAACCGATAGCTGCCGGGAGCCACTGCCCAAGGAACGTCTGCACCAGCATCGGGGCATTGGCCGTCAGCCAGTCCATGACGTTGCTAATGAACCGCAGGAGCTGTGGCACGATGGCCACTGCTGCATCAGCCACCCAGTTGACCGCAGCACGCATCCAGCCCCCGAGCGTGTCGATTAACCCCGGCACCTGCTCGACGATCCATGCCAGGAGCTGTGACGCCAACTTGCCGGCCTCCGCCAACAGCGGTGGGATCATCGGCCCGATCCAGGCTATGAACTGCTGGCTCCACGCTGCCAGTAGCGGCCCCAGTTTCCCCGCGACATCCCCGACCAGCGCGAGAACGCCCTGAATGGCCCCGCCCAGATCTCCGCCGAGAGCCTGCCTGGCGATCCCCGCCACGCGCCCAAACCAGTCCATGGCATTCGCCGCGAACTCCTTGATCACCGGAATTGCCCGCATGAATGCGTTGACGAACGGCTCAACAGCGTTCGCAACGTCATCACCGAGCACCTCCCGTATCTTGTCCATCACGATGCCCATCGCCCCGGCATCTGTGGTGAAAGCGGCAACCAGCGCCCGCAGCGCGTCGGGCAGAGCCGTGGCCAGTCGTGTCACCACCGGTGTCACCGCGCTCAGGAGCTGGCTCAGCGCCGGTATAACCGCCCCACCAATCGCTTCCTTGACGTTGCCCAACTGCGTCTGCAGGATCGTGAGCTGACCCGCGAACGTCTGCCCGGCAGCCACCGCCGCGCCCCCAAACTCGGTCTGCAGTTCGCCGAGGATGACCTTCTGCGCACCCATGAGATCGCCGGCGTCCACCAACGCCTTGATCTGGGCTTCCTGCGCGTCCGTCAGCATGACGCCCACACGCCGCAGAGCCGTCACGCCCGCAATTGGATCCTGGAGCGCCTTACCAAGTTGGAGAGCCGAGCTCTTGAGGTCCTGTCCCAACGCCTGGGACATGTTCAGCACGGTCTCAGTGGCCGTAGGGAAGATATCCTGCCCGATATTCGTGAACGTGAGCAGCAGATTCTCGGCACTCTGGATTGCCTCATCCTCGAATGGCGCGATCTGCGATAGCTGCGTGGCCAGGTCGGCAACGGCATCTGCCGACATACCCGCCGCCCCCTTGGTGCTGGCCAGAACCGCATCGGTAGCCGCCGCGATCCGTTCGGACTCAATGGCGTCGCTCAGCAATCCGCTTGTGAGCCCGGCCAACGCATCCGACACGGCATTGATCCCGAGCCCTGCCAGCCCGATCTTGCCTAGGCCACCTACGAGGTTATCGATGGCGCCACTGACAGCTCGCATCGGGGCACTTGCGGCGTCCTTGGCGGTTATCAAAATCGAAAGAGATGCACTAGCCATTTCTCACCTTATCGGCCACGTCGAGAAGCTGCATCGCACGAAGCAGGGGTACAAGAGACACATGCTCCAAATCCTCGAGCTTATAGGCGGGGAACGTGCGGCAGATGACGGCCCGTTGGTACAGCATCACAAGTCGTGGTGAGGGGTTTGCACGCATACCGGCGAGCCATCTAGTAAACTCCTTGAGTTCGGCTTTTGGATACCTGCCATGCGCGGCTCACCCCCTGGATGAGAGACTGCATGTCGGCAGGCTTCAGTCGCCGCAACCCCGCCCGGTCTATCCCGCCGGGCAGGTCGCCCCCCTTGATGACGCGACCCAGAGCGTCTAGTATGAGTTTGAATCTCTGGCTCTCCAGGTCCTCAAAAAAACCGACGTCCATCTCGTCCGGATCCACCATGACGTAACGGTCCGCCAATGACCCGTCTAACTCGACACGAATCAGCTCTCCCATGTCACCTCCTAGCCAATCAAAAAGCCCCTGGATAACCCAGGGGCCGTGTGCACGATCAGAACACGGACTGTATTACCAGTGCGCCTGTCTCACAACCGAACCGATGTACCTTCGCCCATCACGAACGTAGGTGCTGATCACGTAAACGTAGCGGCCATTCTTATCGGCGGCGCTTACCATGGCCTCTACCCTAGCGTATTCGTTGCCAGAGACCGGGTTGCGATCTCCAGCCTCGTCGGCACTGATCCTCGCGACAGTGAGCCCGACCAGTCGTAGCCGGTATTCGTCCCTATCATTGTCCGGCTTACTGCCAGGAAACAGGGCACCCATCAGTCCCACATCCCGTGCGTACAGGGCTCGGACATATCCCTCCGCGATCCGTTCGGTACTCACCGGCTCGGCAGCCCGCGCGACAGTTGGCGAACCGGCTTGAGACTCTAGCGTCGCTGACGGGCTTGCACAGGCCATCATTACCAGGCCAGATAGCCATGTGATTACCAAGCCCACCCATCTGGTTCTCATTTCCATGGACCTCCTGTCATCGTAGTAGAACCAGTCTACCACGCGGAGGCCTGTTGGGATCACGAGAACGTGACCGCGCCGGTCAGCTTGTATGTAGCCTTAACCTTCATCATCTCCCCTACGTCAATGGGCAGGTCAAGGCCGGTCACAACGACGTTTGCCGTAATAGTCCGCGTCCCGTCTCCGATGACTAGCGCCGTGGACGATCCGAGCAATCCGCTGAGATATGCCCACGTGCCGGTGGTGTTGATGTTGTCGTAGAACAGCTCGTGATCTATGTCATCACCGCCCTTCAGACCGGCAATCGACTCGACCCAGTCATCGCCGATCGTCGTGACATCATGAGTCTTGGCCGATACCTTGAACCCTAGCGAGACAGTATCGGCTAGCAGTGACTGCCCGCCCAAGGTGAGGATTGTCAAGTCCTTGCCGTGTACCCGTGCCATGTCATTACCTCCACACTAGTAGCGCGCAAAGCCGGCTATGAATGTGCATGAACCAGCCACGTCAGCGGTCCATGCGGCGCGAACGTATCGCTTGATTGTACCTGTGACCTCAATAGTCGTGGCCCCAATGGCCGTTTTCCCACTGACAGTCGCGACGTCCGACCAGGGGTCTGTGCCACCATCATCGTTGGAATGCTGTATCTTCAGAGTCCAGGTGCCAGTGATCGCCGTGATATGGAGTGTGGCTCTGCCTCCATTGGCAGACGAAGCGCCGTTATCGCAACTCGCCCCTGTGCCGGTCGCTACCTCCGTCGCTAGCGGGTGCAGGAGCCGCCCGTGGAGACCCACCCTGCCCGTACCTCGTAAGGTACCCTTTAGCTTGATCATCTCACCGACATCGACTGGTTGGTCCCGCGACTCGAGGATCGCGTCGCTGAACAATACGCCCGCGTCGCCCACGGAGTCTGCGTTGCCATCGTAGACGGAGAGCACCCCGCCAGCAGCACCGAGCAGGTCCTCAAATTGCCGGCCGATACCTCCTACAGCCGAATCATAGAATGCCTCCAGATCCGCACTCCATACGAGAAGCCCGGGCCAGCTCTCGGCCCAGCCCCCACTGGCCAGCCTCGTTATATCGTGCGTCCGGCATTCCAGTTTTGGGCTGATTGACGTTACATCACCGCTGATATCCCGCCCCGCTAGGTAAGCCCGGCATGCCGAGCCATGCATTCTCGCCAACTACATCACCTCCCTACTGCTACGGCCAGACCGTGATGGCGAACACTACACCGAGGTATTCGACGGTACCCACCTCATGGAAACCATAGTCGCGCCACGATACGTCGAGTGTGGTTACAACGCCTGCCAATGTCTTATCGGCTGTCATGGCGGCAATTAGGCTCGATGTCCCGGTCGGGTCCAGATATGCATCCAGGCGGTCCTGCGCTCGTGATAGTCCGGCTGAGACAGGGGCCGCCAGCAGTAAGATCTCGAACGTATACACGCGGCTACCGCCGATCGCCGTCTCGGTGCTCATGCTCTGGGGCATAACGATAGCGGCCGGCACACGAACCTGATCCGGCCATGTGTCGTATGCATGCAGCCCAGAAATCGTGGCAAGCCGCCCCATGATCCCATCGCGAATGTCCGCTAGCTGCCCCATTTATCCTCTATCTCCTTGGCAGCACGAGCAAGGATGTTATTAATCTGGTGCTGAACCTTATCGAGGCTGCCACTGAACCAGCCTTTTGTGGGCTGGCCCATGAATGGTCCGGATCGATAGTGGTACCGGGCAGAGCCCTCGAGCGCGCCGCCGTACCGGAAGCCCTTCCCACGTTTCCCTCCCGGTTTCACACGATTCGGGAATACTACCTTTGCCCACAGAGGCACTTCCGCTTTTTGCAAGCGCCGCGTAATGCTCGACTCGAGTGCACCGGTCTGCTTGGGCGCTCGATGCCTGGCCTCGCGATATGCAATGTCCGTTGCCCGCTCCAGCGCACTGATCCACGGCCTAGCATGCACGGGATCATCGCGCAACAAGCGGAGCACCTTGCGAATGCCCTCCACCCGAATGTCGATCACCGGCTGCGCCATCAGCCTACCTCCAAACGTCGGTAGGTCTCCAGCAAATACTTAACGTCCCAGTCGAGCCGCATGATCACAGCAGTCTGCCCGAATTCGGGGTCACCAGTCACACCGAATGGCGCGTCCTTGCGGCGGTAGATACGCGAGCACTGGATGATGCATGCCTCCTGGACAGGAGCCGGAGCGCTAGCCGCATATCCGAATTTTCCGACCACTTTGACGCCGCGCAAAACGCCGGTCGGGAACGAGTAGTTCCCGTTCGGGCTCACCCGGATTGTGGTGTAGGGCTCGCCGTCCAGAGCGGCATTCGGTGGCTCTAGCTCGTAGTCCGTCGCGGCCCAATTCGTCTCGTAGACCTGATCCCCGTCTTCGTCGGTCGCGATGCTCGTGACGCTCACGATATCGTCTGTGAGCAGACAGTCGCTCTGAACAGCAGTGTAGTACCGCGCCTCGTCACTAGTGGTCGTGTAGAACCGCCGGCCGCAGTAGCGATCGATCCAGCGTGAGACGGCCGTGATAACTGCCTCCAGCGTTGTATCGTCATCCGTATCCGTGACCGCAATTCCCAGCCGCGATTTGAGGATATCCAGGCTGGTATAGCCGTTAGTGATTGCCATTTCATCCCCAACAAAGAACCCGCCGTGAGGCGGGTAAAAGCTAGCCCCCGAGCGTGTTCTTGCTACCCGAATACAACCCGACCGCCGCCAGCCCGGCCGCCAGCCCGGCCAGTACAGCCTGGTACCAGTCACCAAAACCCGGCACCACCTGCGCGGCCTGGTTAGCCACCACGATCACCACGCCGGCCACCACAGCCGCTAGCGGTGCCCATCGGTTCTCTAGCCCGAGACTCTTCGCTACCGCCACGATGGCGATGATGAGGGGCACAACGGCCACCCCTGCGATCTCACCTGGTATCATTGCGTCACCCCCTTGATCCCCAGGGCCGCGGCCAGTGTGGCCACCAGCCCGTACAGCCTGCTCTCCCAGGTTCTGGCCTGGCTAGCTGCTTCCACCTGCTTGAGCCGCGCGTCGTGGTCGGCACACCTCGGCGGGATCACCGACAGGTCCCGTCGTAGCTCGGCGAACTGCTCAGCCATCCGCTGCTCCAGGCGATCTATCCTGTCGAGCAGCATGCGGGGCGTAATCTGCCCGTTACCCTGCTCCATGCGTCACCTCATCTAGCCATAGAGGAACGGTGCCGCTCGCCTATTCGACCTCGTTCGGTGTTCAACATCAGCCGAACCCGGACCCATCGCATGGCGATGCTCCAGAAACCGGCCGGGGGCTCATATCGAGAACCCCCGGCCAAATCAGATACTAGCGTGACCAGCCTGTTACGAGGTAAGCGCATCCAGCATCGCCGCGAAGCTCTCCGCATGCCGCACAGCGATGTCCACATCCTGGAGCGCTACCACGCGCACTGTGCCGCTCGTGCTCCCGGTATATGGGTCAACCAGAATGTCCAGGACGCCCCACATGCCGATGATCAGATCAGCCCAGTTCCCGAAGAAGATCGCCGAGCACACACCAACGCTCGTCCCCTTGTCCAGATCACCCCGCACCTGATTGGTAACAAATGCAGGGTAGCCGTTCAGCGGGTTAGGACCACTCTCCCATACCGGGATATCTCCATACGTCGCGGTCTTGAGCGTCGTCTTCAGTTTGCCCCGCACCTTGGCATTGGTCATATAGGCCAATGCGCCCACATCCGCGTTATCGACAGCGACCTCAGTCTCCAACGCGACGATATTCTCCCAGGTCGGGGCTGCGCCATTTGTGCCACCAGCGACAGATCCAATACCGGGTGTCGCGGCAATTCCCCGAGGTTCGCTCGATGTCCCACTGCCGTGCAGCGCTGCCCGGTCAATCGCCAGAGCCAGCACCGTTGCCAGATCGCGCCGCACGAAGGCCTCAACATCAATACTCGATTGCAGCAGCAGTTTCCGACTGATGTCGGTGTACGCCCCGACCGTCTTCGGGCTGAGAGGCACCTGATCGACAGCCAGCTGGCTCTCAGTTGGCGCGCCCGACTCGGCCACCCAGTATGCCGTTGCACCACCGGTCTGGCGAGGTATGGCGACATTACCTTGTAGCCCAGACATGACTGTAGCGCCCGCTGCTCGCACCGCCATACGGTTGCGCAATATGTCGATGAATGACTGCGCGAGCAGATCGGTCGCGACGGTATAGCCACCCGCCGTATTGGTGCCAACGGTCAGATCGCGACGCTCGGACTCCAACCAGTCGTATGGCACGTAGAATCCATTGGGCTCCTTTCCGATCCGCTTGGCCACGGCCTCTGACGCCTCGCGCTCCAGTTCGGCCCCGCGCCAATCGTGATTGGCAGCAGCGCTGATAGCCCGCAGAATGGAGTACCGTCTAGTCTCGGACGGGCTCATGCCGATGCGCGGGTCCGGCTTCGCCGCTGGCTGTCCCGATCCCAGGCTCGCCAGCCAGGCCGCGCGGGCCTCCTGCTCCTGGATCGTGGTAAGCTGTCCCTTCAGCTCGTCCCACTGGGAGCGCTCCTCAGGGGTCAAATCTCGTTTCTCAGTAGTCGCCCGCTCGTGCAGCGACCGCAGTTTCTCCATGATCTCGTCTCTGTTCATCGTCCGCTCCGTAGTGTGAGTTCTAGGATCTCCAATTCCCTCGCGTATGACGCCAGCGAGTGGGCATAGCCCGGCTCGTTCTGGAGGGGAGAGTGGTCGTGCGCCGGCTCTCCACCGGCGAGGGTCCGTAGCTCGGTCGTCATTAGTTCCAGCTCGTTTAGGCCGGATCTGATCAGATTCCGGTCGGATTCGGTCAGTTTATAGCCATATTCCGCCGCAATCGCCAGCTGTCTAGCTCGATCCAAGGCAGGCGTGCCAGCGACATTAGCCAGCATCGTGGAACGCGCGGTGATCTCGGTGGCCGGAGCCGCCGGGAAAACAACGGGCCCCGCCTCATACAACCGCACCTCACGGAGTATTCGTTGGGGCATTTCCTCTCCAGCGGCTTGTATCCATTCCTGCTTGATGGCGTCGAACCATATGGACATGCCAGTGACTTCGCCCCGTTTCACGGCGTCCACGACAGGACGTCCCCATTCATTGTCAGGCGGATAGATGATGGCATGCAGCCCCCAACCATCCTCCTCCAGCTTGAGCGTCCCAGCTCGGGTGCTCCCCAGGACGATGTTGGGGTCATGGTTGAAAAACGCCTTGATGTCCTGTTCCTGAAGGGTCTTACGGAACGCCCCTGGCGCAACCGCTTCCCGCCAGAGGTCCCAGATCACATACTCATCATTGAAAACACTCGCGTGGCCTTCTAGCACAGCCCAATGCTTGGTCGTCTCGCGGACCTCGACCCCGACGAATGGGAACTGACGCTTCTCATGGCCGGCGGGCATACCCGTCGCGCTACGCAGGGCCGGTGGCTCCCTCCCGGCATCCCGGAGATGTGTGGCCAGGTGGCGCCACACGCCCTCGCGGTCGGCATCTGGAATGGTCGTTCCACCGTGTCCACCATTCAGCGTTCCAATGCCCTCCGTACACGGGGTCACAACCGCGGGGCCAATCTCACCATCCGCGCTGACGCGATGGTGGATGAATTTCCAAGCCTGCTTAGTTTGTGGATTAGCATCCGCGTCCTGATAGGCATGCGCCTCGCGGTAATACGATGCATTCTCATCGGTCCGAAGTCGGGCCCTATTAGCCGGCCCATCCCACGGCTCGTCCACGACGTCGGTATGGTGAGCCGGGATAGCAGCTCTCCACTCATGACTGCCGACGGCAGTCTCCGAGTCACCCCAATTCCCGCGACCCTCGCCCTCCTTGGCAGGCTCGAACGACTTGCCATCATGATCCTCGCAATGGCGTCGTGCCTGATCCACCGACCAGATATCCTTCGGGTATCGGTAGGATTCCTCAGTCATATTGTCCTGGCCCTTGAGACGGCCCATGATTATGTCGTATCGTTTGCCATCACTTTCTCGGCTAACCCGCCGGAAGGTATCTGGCTGAAAATCATCAGGGTTGCGGAGTCGACATGCATGTTCATTCGGATATGGCATTCTGCACCTCCATTCCGCTAGTACTCGCAGGTTGCTCGGTCACTTGGCCCGCCGGCATCATATTGCTCGGCATCCATAGATCATCCCCGTGGTGCACAGGTGGTGCACAGCTATAGCAGGCATGATCTCACCCCTCCCCGCCCGACACGCCACCAGCGGCGCCCTTTGGCAGCATATTGCCATTGATGTAGTAGACGCGGCCTTGCCCGTCGGGCTGTGGATTCATGTTCTCCAGCTCCCGCCACTCGTCAGCCGAAATCACCCCGTCCTGGAGCTGGATGTGTAGGGCCTCCGCGCGGGATTTGGCATCCCCACGCAGCAGGCCGTCGACCAGGAATTCGCAGAAATATCGACCCCTCTCGATTGGCCCGAACAATTTCCTATTAAGCTCCTGCTCCCACCGCACAAGCCATGGCCGCAGGGTATAGGTCACATAGCCGATACCCAGCTGCTCGATGCCGGACCCCCACGAGGTGTCCTTCGTCTCGTGCTGGATCATGTGGAGCGGCACGCGGAATATCCTGGCGATCTCCTCGACCTGGAAGCTCCTCGTCTGGAGGAACTGTGCGTCCTCGTTCGGCATCTGGACCGATTGCCAGTCCAGATCGGCATCCATAATGGCGACGCTGTTTGACCCAGCACCCTGGTGCAAGCGCTGCCATTCGGCACGGAGGATGTCGCGCTGCTCTTTCGTAAGCCGGCCCGATTTCAGCTTGAGGATCCCGTTAGGCGTCGAGTCGTTGCCGAAAAAACGCGCGCCGTATTGTTCGGCTGCCAGGGCCAGTCCCATGGCCTGACGATGATACGCAATAGGCGACAGACCAATGATGCCATTGAATGATAGGCCCGGGATATGGAGCACCTGCTGGGCTGTGAGCACGAGTGGCTGAGACCGCCTGTCGCCCGGCCCCGAGGTGTCAGGTTGGCATATGTATCGCAGGTTGCCATCTGGTGCCCGCTCGATGTACATCCGCGCCGGATGTAGCGGCCAGAGCGAGATATACGCCCCATCTGGCACGATTTGAGCGTAAGCATTGCCCCATAATAGGAGATGGAGCATCATCGTCTCACGGAGGACAAAGCTAGTCATTTCGGGATTTGGCTGATCGTGCAGTACCGGGTATAGGGCATGATCCACCGCCCTATCCTTGCCCCCACCGCCACGCCGGCGGTAGACGAACAGCGGCAATGAGGCCACGCTCTCAGCCAGCACCCGCACGCAGGCGTATACCGCGCTGATGCTGAGCGCCGCGTTCGCCGTCACCTGAACCCCGCTCGCGGTGCTCGACGCAGCCACACTGCGCCACAACTCCGGCGAGAACGTGACGCCGCGCCGTTCCGGCTCGACCTCAACCCCGAGCAATCGGGCGAATATGCTACTCATCGTAGTAGCCTCGTCATCCCCATCCCCACCAGCACAATCCCAAGCCAGACGATGCTAAGTGCTGGCAAAATCGAAAATAGGCCAGCCGCAGTTACCCCGATGCCAACTAGTAGCAGCCCATCCGTAATCACATCTCTCATAACACACTCAGTAGCTCCCCCGCGTCGCGGTACTGGTGGTTGGCATCACCATGCCTCATCAGCCGATCCAGCGCCATCACCAGGGCAACGATCCCGTCGATCTTTCCCTGGCTCGCAGCCTTGTCGGGTTTCAGATTGCCCGCCGGATCCTGCTTCACAGCCACGTTCCCGGCCATCCACCGCAGCACGGGATTGCCGCCGTGGTGGAGGCCGCGTGCCAGCAGCCTGCGCTCAAACTCCTTCATGGGCGCGGCCATGCTCAGGAAACCCTGGCCCATTCCGACTACCTTCAGCCCCTCGTCGGCCAGTTCCATGGCAAGTTGGTAACCCTGGAACAACCGATCTACGTTGAGATCAACCAGCCGGAACTTGCTGGCATCGGCCAATACCCGGCTCTTCACGGCCTGATAGTCCACCGCGTCACCCGGCGTGACCGTCAGGTAGCCAGCCCGAGCCCATGCCTGATACTGAGCCGCGTACTGATTCGCAGGATCAAGCAGGCGAGCCTCCGGGCACCAGAACCGCGCGAGTATGTCCACCGCCTCCGACTCGCCTTCACGCGAGAAGACCATCACCCACGCCGTGAGATCCGACACGCTGGCCAGGTCCAGTCCGCCATAGCAAACCCTCCCCGCGAGATCCTCCTCGCGGATCAGCCCACCGGCGTTGGCATCCCACAAGTCGAGGTCGATCCAGCGGTCGGACTGCTGCGTCCAGACGTTCAGGTGCAGCCGGAGGAAGCCGTTCTGCGTGGCCGGGAGATGCCGGGCCTTCTCCGCCTTCCGCTCCAGGTCATCGATCTTCACTGATACACCCAGGTTTGGATTCGCCTTTGCCCATGCTGCTGGGTCATCCCATCGGTCGCCTTCGTCGATCGTCGCGATGTACGCGAACCAGGTATCGTCCTCGATGCTCCGCTCCAGGAGCTGCATCGAGTATTGATGGTGCTCCCAACAGATGGACTCCCGGTCGTAGCCGGCAGTCGTAATCTCTAGCTGTAAAGGCTGCCGCCGAGCACCGGTAGCCGTTTCCAGCACGTCCACCACATCTCGGGTGCGGTGAGCATGCAACTCGTCGATCAGCGCCCCATGGACGTTCAGCCCATCCATTGTGTCGGCATCAGACCCCAACGCCAGGAAGCGACTCGCCGTAGCTTCAACGGTGAGCGCATCGCTGGATCGCCAGTGCCGCACCATCCGGCTGAGTGCTGGTGACGCTCTCACCATGCGAACAGCTTCGCCATGAGTAATTTTGGCCTGCTCACGCTTGGTGGCTGCCGAGTAGATCTCAGCCCCAGGCTCGCCATCGGCAACCATCAAGTAGAGACCAATGCCCGCGAGAAACGTGCTCTTCCCATTCTTCCGGGGCACCTCAATGTAAGCGGTCCGAAACCGCCGGAGCCCATCCGCGCGTTTCCAGCCAAACAGGCACCACAGAATGAATTGTTGCCACGGCGAAAGCTCAAAACCCTGCCCCGCCCATTCGCCTTTCGAGTGCTTCAGGAACCCGAAAAACTTGATAGCATGCTCTGCCGCTTGTCGGTCAAACCGAAGGCCCCGTTTGGGACCCTCTTCCAAATCTTGCATGTGTCTCTCGACGGCTAGACGTATCAACCGACACGCCGGGATGCTGCCATCCAGCACGCCAGCGATGTACCCCGCCACTGGATGTTTAGCCATTCTTGGACTTCAGGAACTCCTCCAGCGGGTCATCCCCCTTCTTCTCAGGCACTGCCAGCTTCACTCGATCACTAGGCGATAGTCCGAATTTACCGCCGTACAGCGACAGTTTCTCCAGCATCTTCACCATGGTGCCAACGGCTGCTCTCGGGCTTTCGTATCCCGAGTCGGCAACCTGGACCATCCCGTTTCGTTGAATATCCTTCACCGCGTCCACATAGAACGCCCACGTCTGGCAATACGCAGCAAACGCCGCGCGGTCATTGTCGCTGGCCAGCAGCCCAAGGCTCGCTAGCCGGGGCGCGAGGCGGTTCCACTCACGCTTCGCCTCGACCGACAGCCACTCGGGCCTCGACGGGATGCCAGGATCGGGCTCCGGCTCATTCTTGGGCAATGGGCGCTTGCCCGGGTTGCCTTGGATGATTTTCAGCTTGGTTGGTTTTGGCGGTCTTCCGGTTCTGGCCATCTAAACCCCTGGGGACTTTCGCGATTGCTCGCTTTGGACTGGGGCCACGGTTCTGGGCGGCCGGTTGGGGAGATTTGACACCCCCTACCCTGCTCGGCGCCGGCTGTTGCACCGATGACACAACACCCGACAGTTCTCGGCAGTGGATGTGCCGCCCCGGGATAGCGGCACGATATGGTCTCCGGTCAACGGGTTACCCGGCGTCCCACTCGTGCCGCATATCGAGCACCAGGGCTGCTCCCGGATCGCCCTCTCCACGATGCGGTACCATGCGGCCGTGTAGCCCCGCTCCTGGCGCGTGCCGCGCGGCGCCTCAGGCAATCTGTGCTGTGGGCATCGGCTGCCGTCTCTGACGAGATTAGGGCAACCGGGAACGACGCATGGCCGGAGCGGGTTGGTCGGCATGGCTGAATCAAAAAGCCCGCTTGAAGCGGGCTCTGGAGATACTTCTACACTCTAGCAGCATGATAGTGGTTGCTGTCCCCGATGTCAATACCTTTTGCAGGATTATCAGCCAGGCCAACCCAAGTATCGGGCCATTCGTTGGACTGCTCGTTGATAGGCCGCCAGTGCTGTCCCGTGGCGTAGCCGATATGTGACTTCGAACTCGCGCAATGGATAGCCGTCCATAACGGCCTTGACCGCGTTCCACTCAATGGACCAAATAGGGAGTCTCACCCAGGCCCCCTCAATATCAGCCATGATGTCGCAATACCGGAGGGGATCAGAACGGCGACAACCACGCGGGACAGACGGGGAGGACACAGGCACAATGCTACCAGGCGTGCGGATGGCGAACTCACGCAGTTCAGACCAATGCTCCAGCCAGTAAGCTATTCGCTCGGGTGTATAGTAACCCTCGAACTCACGTACCTCGACCATCAGCATCCTCCCCTCCGATCGTCTCAATCACCAGCCATTCCTGGCCCTGCGAGCGTCCACTATTGCCTGCTCCGACTCGGAAAGCTGTTTATAGGCTCGTTGCAATAAACGCCACATTCTGCTGCTCCCGCTCCACCGGATACGAGAAAACTCAGTGACTCGC
>Ga0078972_1009975_pt1 | contig 18210 bp, 22 predicted proteins | sample YelNatPaOPGAMG01_FD_67568 | JGI IMG/M metagenome (GOLD analysis project Ga0078972, IMG submission 67568) | Hot spring thermophilic microbial communities from Obsidian Pool, Yellowstone National Park, USA - OP-RAMG-01 (SPADES assembly) (version 2) | ecosystem: Environmental > Aquatic > Thermal... | reverse complement strand
GCATTTTTCTAAATCAATAAATAGCCGCTTCATTTTAATCCCAAATATCCCAAATATCTTTTATATCGCTAAATCTAAAAACAGGGCCATCTTTACATATATAATATTTACCTAAACGACAATGCCCGCATTTTCCCAAACCACAACTCATATTCTTTTCCAAAGAAAGATAAATATCTTTTGGTTTAAAACCTAAATCTAATAATTTAAATGTAACAAATTTCATCATTATAGGTGGTCCACATACAACACTAACTGCATTATTAATATCCAAAGGTAAATCCTTTAAAATACTCGTTACTAATCCTACATTTCCAGTCCAAGTCTCGTCTCCTACATCTACCGTTACAACAACATCTACTTTTTTAATCTTTGACCATTCTTTTAACTGCTCTTTATAAACTATATCCTTTGGGCTTCTCGCACCATAACGCAATACAATTTTATTATATTTATCTATCTCTGTAAAAAGGGACAATAAAAGAGACCTTAAGGGAGCTAAACCAACTCCACCACCAACTATCAAAATATCCTTTTTTAAAAATTCATTCAAAGGATAACCATTTCCAAAAGGACCTCTTAAACCCAAAACTATACCTTCTTTTGCTTTGTGCAATAAACCTGTAACTCTTCCAACGTTCATTATGGTAATATCAAATTCTTTTGTATTAAAAGGATTTGATGATGGCGTAAATGGTGCTTCACCAAAACCCGGATATGTAAGTTCTACGAATTGACCTGTTTTAAAAGAAAAACCATTTTTTGGCTTAAATACAAAAGTCTTTATATTTTGAGTTTCAGTTATTATTTTTATAAGTTCTGTCTCTTGTGGTATATAGATACTCATTTTAAATTAACCTCACTATAAGACAATTCCTTAAATATCTCCCTTAAATCTATTTTGGCAATACAACTATCAATACATCTTCCGCAACCTGTGCAGGCATATAAATTTAATTTTTCATAAAAAAATTCAAACTTTTTTATATAACGATTCCTAAGTCTATAACTTCTAAATTTTAAAGGATTTGCTCCACCCGCAACCTTTGTAAAATTCTTATATTGACAACCATCCCAACTAATAGCCCTTAGATAGTCTTTTTCTAATTTAGAATCAAACAAAAGAAAACAATGACAAGTCGGACAATTCATAATACAAGCTCCGCATTCAACACATTTTAAAGCTTCCTTTTGCCAGACATTAGCCTGATAATTATTTTTTATTAAACTATAAAGAGAATCTTTTTTTGGAAGATTTTGTGCTTTTAAATGGCTAAATAATCTTTCTATCATTTTTTTTCTTCTATCATTTATTTCTAAAATATGATTTTCTTTTGCCTCTTTAAATAAAGGTTCATTTTCTACAATAATTTTATCTCCCTTCTCTGATCCAACCTCTACTATATAACCGTTATCTATTGGTGATATGTTTAAATCAAAAAATTTAACAGGATAAGGCAATATATCCAATAAAACGCAAAAGCAGACCTCTTTAAAGTCTATACAATCTCCTGAAATAATAAGATTATTTTCCCTGTTTAATCTATAGTCTAAATCTTGAGGTTGTGATAAAAAGACATAATCCTGTATATTTAACGAAAAAAGATCGCAAGCCTTTGCCCCAACTATACAATACGGTTTTTTTTCTTTTTGCAGTTGATTAAAATATTGACCAACAGTTTTTTTGGCTGGGAAGAAAAATTGTCTTATAGAATTGACTGCTCTGTATTCGTTAAAAACAAATTCTTCATCAAAAACTTTCCAGAAGTATTCAGACTTTCTGTTTGGTGATATAACTTCATAATCTTTTTTTAATGTTTTAAGTAAATATACAAAATTTTTTTCACTGATAAAATAAAGACGCATTTTAAAATCTTAAAGTACTAATAAAATTGATTTAAAATTGATTTAAATTTTATTTAGTATATCAATAAAAAATAATTTGTCAACTTTGATATCTATTACATTTATAATAATTTTAAAATCAAAAACTTATTTTATTAAAATTTTTTAAAGCCTCTAAAACTTTTTCTTTAGGTATATTGCTAATTACCTCAACCTCACCTATTCTTTTTAATAAAACCATTCGAATGTTGCCTTTGATGAATTTTTTATCATAATTAAAAATCTTATAAAGTTTTATATAATCAAAATCTATATCTGTTTTAAAAGAATAAATATCCAAAATATTTTTTACTTTTATAACCTCTGAAAAACTGCACTTACCCAAAATAAAAGATAAATAAGAAGCATAAAGCATTCCTATTGCCACCGCTTTCCCATGCGAAATACTTTTATAAGAAGAATAGGTTTCCAAAGCATGTGCAAAGGTATGCCCAAAATTTAATATAGTGCGTAACCCTAATTTTTCATTTGGGTCTTTTGAAACTATATCTGCTTTTATTTTTATAGATTCTTTTAAAATTTTTAATATACTGTCTCTATCTAAAGATATTATTTTTTTATAATTGTCTTTTAAAAAATAAAATAACTCTTTATTTTTAATAATTCCATACTTTATAGCCTCGGCTAATCCATTTTTTAATTCTTCTTCTGGTAATTTATTTAAAAAAACTGGGTCTATAAATATAGCCCTTGGCTGATAAAATGTTCCTAAAATATTCTTTGCTTCCTTTAAATTTATCGCAGTTTTTCCGCCTATGGATGCATCTATCTGTGCCAAAAGCGTTGTGGGTATATTAATATATGGGATTCCTCTTTTATAAATAGAAGCCAAAAAACCGCCTAAATCACTTATCGTACCTCCGCCAAAACATATAACGAATATCTTTTTGTTGTATTTATCGTATTTCAATAAAGTATTAATTGCACTAAAAAGCCATTCTTTTGATTTGGCTTCTTCTCTATCTATAACTTTGAATACTTTATAATCTTTATAAATATTTTTTATTATATTTTTATATAACGAATATATTTTTTTTGATGTAATTATAAAAGCAAAATTTCCAATATTAAGTTTATTTAAATAGGGTTCTAAATTAGCGATATTAAAACCAACATAAACATTATAAGAATTCTCTTTTAAGTTTATTCTTATAACTTCCATTTTAACCTACTAAAAAAGTAGAAATATTTATTAAAAATCTGCTGTAAAAACTAAAAAAATTAAAATACAATAAAATTAAAAAAAACAAAAAACTTGTTAACTTATCTTTTAAAAAAACTACTTTGCTTAAAACAAATAAATTTACAATTTCAAAACAACTAAAAGGATATAACGGTAATAAATTAAATAAAAATAAACTTAAATTAACCGCTATTAAAACTATTGATAAATCTTTTGGAATAAATCTGATTTTTGAAATAAAAACAAAAATAACTGCAAAAAAAAGATAAACCAAAACGCTTATTAAATTTACAAAAAATATATCTCTTTTTGGCTTTTTAAAGTGGTAATAATTTATATTATATTTTTTAGGATATCCAAAAAATATAATACCTTTACTTATAAAAAAAACAATTACAGGAATTAAAATTGTTCCAAAAAAATCAATATATTTGAGTGGTTTAAATTCTAAATTTAAATTTTTGTCGCCTAAAAAATATCCTAATACTGTCTTTAAATATCCGGAAATTATTACTGAAAATACTAAAACTAAAAATGCTAAAATTAAAACCAATTTACTTTAAAAATTTTAATTTTTTAACTAAAAAATAGTTATCTCTTCTGTAAATAACAACTTCAACTTTTTTATTTATAAATTTACTATATTTTTTATATTTAATTAATAATGGTATTTTTCCTTTATCGGTTTTAATTATAAAATTAGCTTTAGAGATTGATTTTTTAAGAAAAAGTAAAGTTCCTCTTTGGGTTAATAAATCTAATCTTTTTAAAAAATTCTTATAAACCCAACCTTTTCCAAAAGGATAAACAGAAACCTTAAACCACTTGTCTTGTTTTTCTATTATATTTAAAATATCTCTATTCTTTGCTTTTCCTATAATATTTGATTCTAAGGAAGGTTGACTCCTTAAATTTAAAGTAGAAGCCTCTACCTTTAACCTTTTACCGTCTAATTCTTTTACATATTCGTTTAAGACATATGCAAAAAATCTTTTTGGAAGTTTTATCTTATACCAATCAAATTTTTCATCTATAACCTCTACAATTTCATTCTTTTTTAAAATACCGATAACAGAAGATAAAATTGTAGAATCAGAACGTATATTTACCTCGTCCTTTATAACTTTATATAGTTGGCCTGCATAAGAATTTAAAGTTAAAAAAATAATAAAAATAAATGTTATAAAAAATTTCATATAAATTATTTTTTGGTTTCTTTTTGTGTCTTTTCTGTAGTCTGCACCTGAGCTGCTGTCTGAGCTTGGCCTGCAGTCTGAGCCTGTGCCTGTTGAGATTCTTGCGCTTTTTCTTTCTTTGAAATCTTTACCCTTGCAACCTTTATCTTTGGCAGTCCGGTTACTTTTGAATCTTTACTCCACTGTCCTTTTTCTTTTAATATTTTTACTCTCTCTCGCCTGCTTAAAACTGTCCTTATTGCTGTAATTTTTTCTACCCATTTTAAAGAACGATGCAAACTCATAAAATTTACCTCCTTTTATTTAACATTCTTTAAGAAACAATCACTATATGAATTTTTTAAAGATCTCAATGCTTTCTCTGCATCTATTTTACTTGAAAACTCTCCAACAAACAATACTAAAAAATTTCCTTTCTTAGAGATAAAAGCTTTATAACCTTTCTTTTGCAATTTTTTAAGTTCTAATTCTGCTGCTTCTTTATTTGTATAAGAAGCTATCTGTATAACGTATCTTTCTTTATTGATTTCTTTTTGTTTTTCCTTCTCTTGCTTTTCTTTTTGCTTATTTGGCAAGATTTCTTTTTCTGCTTTTATCTTTGCGTCAGAAATATTAGCGCTTGCAACGTTATCTTTATTTTCTATATTTACATTACTTATATTTTTAACTACATCATTTAAAGCAGGCCCTTCATTTGTTTTTTGAGACAAATCCTCCTGAAGTAAAATCTCTTCCTTTTTAAATGGTTCTTTGTAATCTGAAAACAAATCTTTCTTTGCCTCATTTATATAAACTATTCTTCTTCCCCTCTCAACACCTAAAGAAAAGGACAAAAGAAACAACAATACTATTATAATAAATAATAAAATTAATGTATCCAAAGGAAGACTTATTTGTCTTCTTTTAGAATTTTTTTCTTTGAAATCAAAAAAATGTAATTGTTCTTCAGCCATTTTATAAAAATGATATTAAACGTTTTCTAACCGAAGGTCTTTTTAATATCTTTAAAAATGCATCTACAATATCTGGATCAAATTGTTTACCTTTTTGCAACTCAAACTCCTCTATAATTGTATCTAAATATTTTCTTTTTTTATAAGGTCTACCAAAAAACATTGCATCAAAAGCATCCAAAACTGATAAAAATCTTGAACCAAAAGGAATCTCATCCTTCTTTAAGCCATAAGGATACCCTGTACCATCATATTTTTCATGGTGATGTAATATAATAGGTATTACAGGCTTTAAAACCTCTAAATCTTTTATTAATTCAACACCTTTATATGGATGTTCCATTATAATTTTAAATTCCTCATCAGTCAATGGTTTCTGTTTTTTTAATAACCTTGAAGGCAAATGAATCTTACCTGCGTCATGTAACAATAAAGCGTATTCCAAAGATTTAATTTCTTCTTTTGATAACTTCATTTCTTTACCTAAAACCTTTGTCAAATAAAATATACTCTCTTTATTTATATAAGATGTTGGAACATATTGATTTAATAGTTTTGTTAAAGAATTTATATAGTTTATCATAGTTTTTTTGTTTTCATTATAAAGATTAAAAATCTTAAGACCTATTGAAGTTATTTCGCACATAGACAAAAACCAACGTCTATCCAATTCCTGAAATTTTAAATTATCTTTCTTTTTAATATAAATTATGCCCATCGGTTCAGAAAAAACAAAGGGGTAAACCATTTCTTTTTCAGAAAAAATTTCTTTTTGTTCTTTTAATATAAGGTTTTCTTTACCGGTCAAAATATTATTACCTTTTTTTATACTCTGTTTATTTTTATCTATATAGACTTTTATATATTTATTTGAGTTAAAATTTTTATATATTATAACAATCTTATCTGCATCAAATATATTCTTATAGATTCTTGAAATGCCTAATAAAAAATTATCAATATCAGAAGATGCGGTTATCAACCTATAAATTGCATGAAAACTTGAAAATATAAATTTATATTGCTTCATACTTTTTGAAATGGATTAAACAGTTTATTATATTCCTCTAAGGCATACATATCGGTCATACTGGATATATAATCGCAAATAGACCTTTTTATATTATTTTTATCCCTTAACTCATTTGGCAATAACATTGGGTTATTACAATAAATATCAAATATAGCTTTAATAAATCTTTTAGCCTTATCAGACATCTTTAATACCCTAAAATGGCAATAAAGATTTTTAAAAAGAAATTCTCTTAATTCTTTTCTTAATCCATTCATTTCTTTGCTAAAAACTGCAAGTCTATATTCACATTGTTTTACATCCTTACAAGTAGAAACCTTTGTCTTTTTTATGTTTTTTAAAGTATTTTCTATAAGATCAGTTACCTCCATATCTATCAAATTTCTTATAATTAAGTATCTGTATATGTCTTTATTTATATTAGAATATTCTTTTTTTATCTTTTTAGAAACCATATTCCAAAGAGATATCTTATCTAAATCTTTTTCTTCAATCATATTTGATTTTAAACCATCATCTAAATCGTGATTGTCATAGGCTATCTCATCTGCCAAATCTACTACCTGCGCCTCAAGAGTTGGCTGCTTATCTAAAAAAAATTCACTCACATCAACAAAATTTCTAATTTTATTAGCAGCACTATGCCTTATAATACCCTCTTTAGTCTCGTAAGTTAAATTCAATCCTACAAAATCCGGATATCTTTTTTCTAAAAAATCAACAACTCTTAAGCCTTGTGAATTATGGTCAAATCCGCCTTCATCTTTCATAAGTTCGTCCAAAACTTCCTCTATAGCATGCCCAAAGGGAGTATGTCCTAAATCGTGTGCTAATGCTATAGCCTCTATTAAATCCTCGTTTAAACCTAAAACCCTACCTATGGTTCTTGCGATCTGGGCTACTTCTAATGTATGCGTTAATCGTGTTCTATAATAATCACCTTCATGGTATACAAAAACTTGAGTTTTATATTCTAATCTTCTAAAGGCAGCGCTGTGGATTATCCTGTCTCTATCCCGTTGATAAATATCTCTATATGGATGCTCTTTTTCAGAATATTTTCTTCCTCTTGAATACTTAGAAGACATACCAAAAGATGATAATCTTCTAAATTGTATCATAAATATTTTTTAATTTTTATATATAAATCTTCTAAACTTTGAGAAATTATCTTTGTATCAGAAATTACAGGCATAAAATTTGTATCACCCATCCAACGCGGAACTAAATGCATATGTAAATGGTCCTCTATACCTGCTCCGGAAACTTTTCCTAAATTTACTCCAATATTAAAACCTTGAGGTTTAATCGCTTTTTTAAAAACACAAATCATTTTTACCAAAAGTTTATGTAAATCATAAACTTCAGAATCATTTAATTCTTCAAAATTAGCAATATGTCTATATGGGGCAATTAAAATATGCCCATTATTGTAAGGAAATTTATTAAATAAAACAAAAGAATAATCTGAACGAAAAATAACAAGATTCTTCTTATCCTTTTTCTCTTTATAGGCTTTACAAAAAATACAGACTTTCTTTTTTTCTGAAGTTATATATTTTATTCTCCAAGGAGCCCAAATTCTATTCAATTTTTAATATCCTCCTATTTATATTTTTACCTTCAATTTCTAATATACCATAAGAACAATATGGAGCATAAACCTTGTCAGTAGGCGAACCCGGGTTAAAATAAATCTTTCCTTTATATTCTTTATCACAAGGAAAATGAGAATGTCCAAAAATAAACAAATCAATATTATCAAATTCTTTGAAAAACTCCATATTTATATAATTAATAAGATTAGAAGGAGCGCCTACCCCATGGATTAAACCAACATTTAAATCTTCTAATTTAAAAATATATTTTTTTGGTAATTTGTTTATAACAGAAGAATTATCCATATTCCCACATACAGCATATACTTTTGTTAAACTAGATAACTTTTTAAAAACTTCATACGAAACAAGATCGCCTGCATGGATACAGTAATTGCTTTTTTTTGCTTCTTCTTTAATTATATCCGGCAAATCATCTCCGGCAATAGGTATATGCGTATCAGAAATCACCAACACACGCATTTTTAATTATTTCTTTTTCAAAGATTAATGTTCTTAAATTATATATAGAAAATAAATTATTTATATCGTTATAGTCAAATGCTAAAGTCTTATAGTTTTTTGCAAGCAGTTTTGCGGAACTAGATATTTCTCCGGTGGAAATAAATATTTTTTTAGATTGCTTATATTTATTTGCCTCATTTAAAAATTCAAACATATCAATATCATTAGTATTGTTAACTTTTAATCCACAAAATACATTATCTTTCTCGTACGGTATTAGAAAATAAAGATCCTCTTTGTCAGAAAGAATAACTTTTAATTTTCCTATATGCGGTAATATATACTTGATATTGTTTATATAAATAATATCATCTCTAAAATATGACAATAAATCCTTTATTTTTTCCACTTTATCTCTATAAAACTTATCTTTAAAATTGTTTATTTCTTTTTTTAAATTTTCTCTCCAAAAAAAGTATTTCATCTGAAGACTTAAAGGCATTATATTTACCCTAAAGATGTTTAATAACCAAAAAGAAAATAAATGATCGGAAATTTTATATATATTACCTAAATTTATAATGTAATTAAATCTATTAAGTCTGTCTAATTTGGATTTTAAAGTTTTTGAGTCATAAATATTTAGAGACACAAGTTCGCTTTTCCTTATATAACCACCTGAAATACTCAAAAGCACTTTAATAACATTATAATAATCCATAAATTTTTCTCTAAGGAATTCTATCTTTTTAATATATTTTTGGTAGAAATACCCATCTTTTCTATACAAAACTTCCTCTAAAATCCTTGTTAATGAATCAACTTCTTCAGAGCTTTTATAATTGTTTTTTATAATATCTGAAATTAAATCGTAATAAATTAAATTATTTCCTAAAATATTTACAAAAAACAAAATAGCAAACTCTGAAATATCAGAAGGCAAACAAGATTTAAAATATAAATACTTATCTATAAAATTAATATTATCTATATAAATTTTTTCAAAATTTCCAAAAAGTAAATTTAATTCATTTGCCAAAATATTTTCTGCTTTTAATATATCAGATGAAGTTAAAACTATCATACAATTTCTCTGCAAGATTATAAATTTAGCAAAAGCCTGATACCAAGAATTAAAAATATCATCTATGTCTGTAAAATTTTCTAGTAAAAATATATACTTTTTATTTGTTTCATTTACAATTTTATCCAATAGCTCAACAGCATCAAAAAAGGTTATATTGTTTTTCTTTAAAGCATTTTTTATAAAATTTACTGTATTTGGAAGGTTATTTTCTAAAGTTAGTAAAAAATAATCTAAAGACTCTATTTTACCTGAATATTCACTAAAAAAAGACAATGCAATATCTTTAAAAAAATCTTTTGAGTCTTTATAATTTACAGAAACCCTAATGTAGATAAAATCATTATATTTATTTTCAATAAGATAATTGTCTAATAAATACGAAATCTCTTCGGTATCTAAACCGAGTATTGCTAAATTCTGTCTATAACCAGATTTAAAACCTTCTATTCGCTTATCTAAAGTAGAAAGTTTTAACTTCCAAGATTTTTTTACATTCATAGTTAAAAAAATTAAAAGTTAAAATTAAAAATAAAAATTTTTTAATTTGCCCAAGTTGCTCTTAAAAATTTAAAAACCTTTATAAAGAGCTAATGTTTAACAAATAAAATATAAACGTAACAAGCGGGCGATCGGACACAACTCTTTTTGCGATAGCAAAAAGTTTATATTTAGTTGTGCCCGAACTGCTTACAAAATTAAAAACAAACCTTTATAAAGAGCTAATGTTTAACAAATAAAATATAAACGTAGCGAGCGGGCGATCGGACACAACTCTTTTTGCGATAGCAAAAAGTTTATATTTAGTTGTGCCCGAGTTGCTCACAAAAATAAAATAAACCTCTATAAAGAGCTAATGTTTAACAAATAAAATATAAACGTAACAAGCGGGCGATCGGACACAACTCTTTTTGCGATAGCAAAAAGTTTATATTTAGTTGTGCCCGAGTTGCTCACAAAATTAAAACAAACCTCTATAAAGAGCTAATGTTTAACAAATAAAATATAAACGTAGCGAGCGGGCGATCGGACACAACTCTTTTTGCGATAGCAAAAAGCTTTATTAAAGTTGTGCCCGAGTTGCTCACAAAATTAAAACAAACCTCTATAAAGAGCTAATGTTTAACAAATAAAATATAAACGTAGCGAGCGGGCGATCGGAATCGAACCGACATATCAGGCTTGGAAGGCCTGTGTTCTACCATTGAACTACGCCCGCAAATTATAATAAATTACAATTTTCAATAACCTTCAAAGAGCAATAATCGCCGCACATTGAACACAAATCTAAATTGTCTTCTATATCACTTCTATATTTTTTAGATCTATCTTTATCTATTAAATTTTCAAACATATTTTTCCAGTCTCTTTTTGCTCTATATATAGATAAATTATAATCTTTATAAAACTCATCTTTAAATCTTAAAAGATCAACTGAATGGGCTGCAATCCTAAAAGCAATCAAACCATCTTTTATATCATCAACTGTTGGATGTCTTAAATGTTCTGCCGGAGTAACTACGCATAAAAAGTCTGCACCATATAAAGCCGCAATACTTGCACCAATACTTGCGGAAATATGATCATAGCCTGCTGCTATATCTGTAACCAAAGGACCGAGTAAATAAAAAGGTGCGCCAAAACATAATTTTTTCTCTAATTCTACATTAAAAGCAACCTCATTTATCTTAATATGCCCGGGTCCTTCTACCATAGCAGAAACCCCGTTTTTTATACATAATTTTACTAATTCAGAAATAACGTTCAATTCAAAAAGTTGCAATTTATCAGTTGAATCAGCAATACTACCAGGTCTTAATGCATCTCCTAAACTTAAAGTTATATTGTATTTTTTAGCCAAAGATAGTATATGCTTAAAATTCTCATAAAGCGGATTTTCTTTATTATTTACATACATCCATCTTGCTAAAATAGCTCCACCTCTACTTACTATACCACAGACTCTTTTTTCTTCCTTAAGAATATCAAGGGATTTCTTTAAAATACCTGCGTGTATAGTAAAAAAATCTACTCCATCTTTAGCCTGCTTTTTTAAAACCTCCCAGATATCGTCAAAAGTTAATTTATCAAAATCTCCATCTCTTTCTTTACATTTTACAGCAGCTTCATATATAGGAACAGTTCCAACAGGAACAGTTGAATTTTTTAAAATCATTTTTCTCGTTTTTTCCAAATCTTTCCCCACACTTAAATCCATAACAGTATGGGTTCCATTTTCTATTGCAACTTTTAATTTTTTTAATTCCTCTTCTATATCATCTCTTTTGGTAGATGTCCCTATGTTTGTATTTATCTTTATTTTTAAACCCTCTCCAATTGCAATAGGTTTAGGAATATTGCGTTTACAATTTGACAGAATAACGGCCTTGTTATTTTTAATCTGTTTTTCCAAAAAACTTGCACTTATATTTTCTAATTTTGCTACTTTTTTAATTAGAGTCTTTATTGACATTTTTAAATCCTTGCTTTGTATATATATCCCTTTCTAATAGATAAACATTATAACGAATATTTTTTATTTTACAAACAAGTTTTGGTTTTAAAATCTTCAATAACTCTTCAAGAACCCTTAGCGCTTCTTTTGACCTCTGTAAATTAGTATATAAAATATCAAAATAATCTTTTCGGAAACTTTCTAATTTATCTAAATCTTTACCTAAATCTTTTTCTGAATCTCTATATTTTATTGCCTCTTTTATGATATTGTCTTTTAAAAGAAAATCCAAAGAATGTCTTAAATTTCTTGCTCTTTTTCTTAAATTATTATTTTTTAATACAAAACGTTCTAAATCTTCAACAACGCGCAAACCTTCTTTAAATCTATTAAAATTTGCATCAATTACTCTTAACAATTGTTTCATTTTTAATCTTTTCAATTATCTTTGATGTAGAATAGCCTTTATATAAATTAACTCTCACTATTTTTTTTGCGTATTCTCTTCCAACAATTTCATCTTCTTTATAATCGCCACCTTTAACTAAATAATCCGGCTTAATCATCTTTATTAGATTTAAAGGGGTAGTCTGGTTAAATAAAACTATATAATCTATATAACTAATAGCAGAAAGTATCTCTAATCTTGCATTCTGGTTTAAAATAGGTCTTGATTTTCCTTTTAGTCTTTTAATAGAAAAATCAGAATTTAAACCAAGTATAAGAACATCTCCCAATTGCTTTGCTTTTTTTAAAATCTTTATATGTCCCGGATGTAAAAGATCAAAACAACCATTTGTAAAAACTATAGTTTTTTTTTCTTTCTTTAATTTAAGAACTATATCTTTGATTTCTTTTATTGATTTAACCTTAACTAAATCTTTCATCTATTATTTCACATATTATATGGCCAACTAAAATATGCATTTCTTGAACAGTTGCCGTATCATCTGAAGGAATAATTAAAGCCACATCAACAATATCTTTTAACAAGCCTCCATCTTTTCCCAAAAAACCAACTGTTTTTATATTCTTAGACTTTGCCTCTTTTATTGCATTTATTATATTTTTTGAATTCCCGGAAGTTGAAATCCCAACAACCAAATCATTTTCTTTTGCAATTGCTTTTATCTGTCTTGAAAAAATATATTCAAAACCAAAATCATTTCCTATGGCAGTAATTATAGGTATATTAGTGGAAAGAGAAATAGCCTCAAGCGGTTTTCTATTTTTTTTAAATCTTCCAACAAATTCTGCTGATAAATGCAAAGCATCAGATGCACTTCCTCCGTTTCCCATAAATATAATCTTTCCCTCTTTTTTAAATGTAGATATAAATAATTCTGCCACCTCTAAAATTATGGAGGTATTATTTTCTAAAAAATTTAAAGCTAATTTATGCCTTTCTATGGATTTCTTTACTATATTTTCCATTAAAATTATTTAAAAAATGTCTTCGCTGATTCGTATAAATTTAAATCAACTGTCTTTAATTCTCTTGTAGCCTCTTCTAAACTCACATCTACTATGTCTTGGCCTCTTAAACTTACCATTCTTCCAAATTTTTTCTCTTTTATTAAATCATAAGCTTTTATCCCAAATCTTGTTCCAAGAACTCTATCAAAAGCTGTTGGAGAACCTCCCCTTTGGATATGCCCTAAAACAACTGAACGGGTTTCGAAACCGGTTTTTTCTTCGATAATCTTAGCCAAAGCCTCTCCAATCCCTCCTAATCTTACATGTCCGAACTCATCAAGTTTTTCTTCCTTTGTAGAGAGTTTATCTTTAAAAACTGCTCCCTCTGCCACAACTATAATGCTAAATAACTTATTTCTCTCCCTTCTTCTTTTAATAGCTTCACAAACCTCATCAACATCTATAGGAACCTCAGGAATTAGTATAAAATCAGCACCTCCGGCTATACCGGCATATGTAGCAATCCAACCAGCATGTCTTCCCATAACCTCAACGACAATTACTCTATTATGAGACTCTGCTGTAGTATGCAATCTGTCAATACATTCCGTAGCAATATTTACAGCAGTATCAAACCCAAAAGTAAAGTCTGTGGCTGATAAATCGTTATCTATTGTTTTTGGCACTCCTACTATTGGAAGCTTATAGTCTTTATATAATTTAGAAGCAACACCTAAAGTATCCTCTCCACCTATAGCAACAAGAGCGGATAATCCAAGTTTATTAAAATTTTCTTTTGCAATAGCCGGGCCATTTTCTTTTTTATAAGGGTTAGTCCTTGAGGTTCCTAAAATAGTCCCGCCTCTTGGTAAAATACCTGAAATACTATCCAAATCAAGTTTTATAAAATTACTTTCAAGTAATCCCTTCCAACCATATCTTATACCTAAAACTGTATCATTGTTATTTATAGCCTTTCTTGTAACAGCCCTAATAACAGCATTTAAACCCGGACAATCTCCACCGCCTGTAAGAATCCCTATTTTCATTGCGCCTCCTCCTTTCTTTTAATAATTTCTAAAAGGTATTTGTACTTCCTCTATTGTAGGTTTGTTTTTACCAACACTAATTTTTCTAATCTCGAATTTTATTTTAATTTCTTTATCGCCTAATATATTATTCAACCTCTCTTTTATTTCTCTTTGCGCATCGCTTACAAAATCCAATATATTTATTTCAGATGTAAGATTCCCTTTTATAACTATATCTATATTTTTTTTAACCATCTTAACCTGCGGTCTTATATGCGTTAATTCTTTTTTTGAATTAAGCAATCTTGTTATTATATCTTCTATGGCAGATATAAAAATTACCAATTCCCCTTCTTTTGTATTTAATTTTATTACCTTTTCTTTTCTAAAACCAAAAAATATTCCAAAAATTTTTAAAGCAAAAAGTATAAATATTACACCTATACTTGCAAATTGAACGCGTAAATTAAAGATAAATTTTTTTTCTAAAATAAAATTGTTTATTAAACTTAAAAAATAATCAGGATTATAGGCTAAAGAAATAAATAATATACCAAAAATTAAAAAAAATAAAATACAGATTAAATTTAAAATCATTTTTTTCCTCCTTCTATTTTTTTTATTTTAACGTCTACAACAATGGAATCTACGTTTATATTCCTAAATAAATAATCTATCACTTTTTTTTGAACTTCACATGCTACATCTTGCAAGTTCTCATCTAAACTTATGGTTATAGGGATTGATATCTTTAAATCTTTACCTAATTTTATCTTGGTTGTAGTGATATTAAAAATTTTAAATATCTCTCTTATAATCTCCGGCAGACAATCTGCACCAACTGCTTTTACTCCTTTAACACCTAAAGCTATATTTTCTATAATTTGAACAAGTGCTTTTTTGTGAATTTTTATCTTTCCAAATTCTGAACTTAACTCTCTATCCACTCTTCCCCCTTTTTTAAAAATTTGTTTAAAAATGTTGTACTATAATTACCCTTTCTAAAATCTGGATCTTTTATCACTTTTTTACAAAAAGAAGAATTAATATTAATCGGTCTAATTATAACTTCATCTAATGCTCTCTCCATCTTAGAAAGAGCCTCTGTTCTTGTTTCCCCTTTCGCTATTATTTTTGCCAACAAAGAATCATAATACGGTGGAATTTTATAACCTGAATATAGGTGAGTATCAACCCTTATATCTTTACCTCCCGGAAAATAACAAAAATCAATTTTTCCTATAGAAGGCAAAAAATCTTTATCAGGATCTTCTGCATTAATCCTACACTCTATGGCATGATTTTTAAAATTTATAGAATCTTGCTTTATATTTAATTTTTCCCCTGCTGCTAACAAAATCTGCAATTTAATTAAATCTATTCCTGTGACTTCTTCTGTGACAGGGTGCTCAACTTGAACCCTTGTATTAACTTCCATAAAATAAAAACCGCCTTTTTGATCAAATAAAAATTCTACAGTACCTAAACTTCTATAATTTATCAATTTAAGACCTCTTGTGGCGTATTCAGCAAGCTTATGTCTTAATTTATTGTCTAAAACAGGGGAAGGTGCCTCTTCTATAACTTTTTGATGTCTTCTCTGAATGCTGCAATCTCTCTCTCCTAAAAAAATTATATTACCATAATTGTCTGCAGCAATCTGTGCCTCTATGTGCCTTGGATTTAAAATAAACTTTTCCATATATATTTCAGGGTCTCCAAATGCGGCCTCTGCTTCAGATTGTGCTGTAATAAATGCACTTATAAGGCGAACATCACTATGACAAACCCTCATTCCTCTGCCACCACCACCTGCTTTTGCCTTTAAAATTACAGGGTACCCAAACTTTTTAGCAACTTCTAATGCCTCTTCTTTGGATTTTATACCATTTTTACTACCGGGTATGAGAGGAACTTTTGCTTTCTGCATTATCTCTTTAGCCTTTAGTTTATCACCTAAAAGTCTTATATTTTCTGAAGTTGGACCAATAAAATAAATACCACAAGATTCACAAACCTCTGCGAAATAAGCATTTTCAGCCAAAAAACCATAACCCGGATGTATTGCATCGCTATCGGTTATCTCAGCTGCACTAATTATAGCAGGGATATTTAGATAACTATCTTTTGGATGGGCTTTCCCTATACAAATAGCCTCATCTGCAAGTTCAACATGTAAAGAATCTCTATCTGCTTCAGAATATACTGCAACAGTTTTAATATTTAATTCTTTACAAGCCCTTATAATCCTTACTGCAATCTCTCCTCTGTTGGCTATTAAAATCTTTGAAAACATATCTATAAAGGTTCAACTAAAAAAAGAGGTTGCCCAAACTCTACAGGTTCTCCATTCTCAACCAAAATCTCAACAATCCTCCCTGAAACCTCTGATTTTATTTCATTCATTAATTTCATTGCCTCAATTATACAAACAACCATACCCGGATTTAATATATCTCCAACTTCTACATATGGTTTTGCACCCGGAGAAGGTGCCCTATAAAATGTTCCAACCATAGGAGATTTTATTTCAATTAAATTTTCTTGTTTTTTTACTTCTTCCTGCTCTGCTTTCTGTTCCTGACTCTTTATATCAATATGAGTAACTTCTGATAAACTTTCTTTAGAAAATTTCTTTAACCTTATCCGCTTTCCTTCTTCTTCAATTTCAAGCTCACAGAGATTATTTTCATTCATAAATTCAATAAATTTTTTTAATTTATCTAACTCCATATTCCTCCTCCATATTTTTCTATAAAAAATAAATATGTTTTCTTCTACTTAAAATTTCTGCTCCTTTATTTTTAACTAAAACGACATCCTCAAGCCTTATTCCAAATCTATTATTTAGATATATGGCTGGTTCAATAGTTATAACCATATTTTCTTTTAAAATCTCTTCATTAGTAGGACCAACAGAAGGCAATTCATGGACTGATAAACCTAAACCGTGTCCCAAATTATGACCAAAAAATTTTCCAAAACCTTTATCTTGAATATAATTTCTTGCGGCCAAATCAACTTCTTTTATCTTTACGCCCTCCTTTATTTTTTTAATACTCAATTCCTGGGCTTTTTTTACTATATCAAATATTTTTTTTACAAAATTACTCATTTTTTTTCTCAAAAAAACTCTTGTAATATCAGCGCAATAATTATTAAATTTTGCTCCAATATCTACTAAAAAAAAATCTTTATTTAAAAAATTGCCATTCGGAATATGATGGGGGTAAAAACTATTATCCTTATTTGCTACTATTGGAGAAAATGCTATATTGTTTGCCTTTAATTTTAAGAATCTCTCTACCTCTATAAACAAATCCATCTCAGTCATATTTTCTCTATAAATTTCCAAAATAAATTCAAACGCTTCTTCTGTTATATTTATCGAATCCTTTATAAAAGAAATCTCTTTTGAACTTTTAATGCTTCTTATTGTCTCTATAAAATCAATTGTCTTTAAAAATTCTATAAATACTCTGTCAAAATTACTCTTAAATTCTTTATATTCTAAATATGTTAAGTGTTTTGCCTCAAATCCAACTTTTTTAAGACCCAAACTTTTTGCTAATTTTGCTAATTTTTCAAAAATATCTATTCCGGATGAAGATATAACCTGCCAAGATTTATTTTTTTTAGCCTCTTCTTGATATAAAAAATTTGTAAAACAAAAAAGTCTTCCATCTCTTGTTATCAATAAATAACCTTCTATCTCTCTAAAATTTGTAAGATAAGTTATATTAGTAGGGTTTGAAATAACAAAACCATCGCAATTTAACTCTTTTAATTTATCAATACATTTTTTAATTTTATTTTCCATTTTTAAGAAGAAAAACTATGCAAGAAAGCGCAAGAATATAACTTAATTTTCCAAATCCGCTAATAACTCCC
>Ga0078972_1007308_pt1 | contig 18211 bp, 20 predicted proteins | sample YelNatPaOPGAMG01_FD_67568 | JGI IMG/M metagenome (GOLD analysis project Ga0078972, IMG submission 67568) | Hot spring thermophilic microbial communities from Obsidian Pool, Yellowstone National Park, USA - OP-RAMG-01 (SPADES assembly) (version 2) | ecosystem: Environmental > Aquatic > Thermal... | reverse complement strand
TGGTCTCGCTGCTCAATGACGCGGAGGTCGTGCATGTAGCGGAAAATTTTCGGGTAACGCGGCAAATCAGCAAGGACCGCGTAAACGCAATCTGCTGGGGCATTTACGGTCGTCGCTATGACAAGCCTCAAAGTCTTCATCGGCTCACATCACCCTTGGTCACCATCGTCTTTCGTCGCTCAAATTTTGATGCAAGTTGACGCCTGTCGCTATGACGGGCGAGCAGATGACCTTGTAGGCGACTTCTTGACATACTTTACTGCGGCGGTTGCGCCAAATTGAGCGAGAAAGGAGGCGGTTGCTTTGGCTGAGCCCAAACTTCATGTCCCTGCACCGAAGGGGACTGGATGGTTCACCGTTGTCTCGCCTCAACTGGGGCAAACGAGGCAAATCACTTTCTCGCTTTTGAGGCTTGAGGCGGGGAGCGAGTATGAGGGTCAAGTTGGGGGCGAAACTGTCGCCGTTTTGCTTTCGGGCATTATGGATGCCGAAGTGGATGGCAGGCGCTGGTCATCGGTCGGGCAAAGACGCGATGTTTTCAGCGGCAAAGCCTATGCCCTCTATTTGCCTTCAAACGCCCGCTTCCGCATCCGAGCAAATACTTTCGTTGAATTGGCTTTCGGGACAGTCCCAGCCCCGACGGGCGGCGAACCAACCCTCATAACTCCAGACCAAGTTAAAAGCAGGAGCGTCGGTCTCTTCAATTGGCGTCGCGATATTGACGACATCGTTGACTCTTCCTTCCCTGCCCGCCGCTTGCTTGTCGGTGAAACCAGAAATCCGCCGGGCAATTGGTCTTCTTATCCGCCTCACAAACACGAGGAAGAGAACCCGCCTTTTGAGACGCAGATGGAAGAGGTTTACCACTTCCGCATCTTCCCGCCGACGGGTTTCGCAATCCAGATGATTTACACTGACGACGGCGAGTTGAACGAAGCAATCATCGTCAAGGACGGCGACACTGTTGTCATTCCGCGCGGCTACCATCCAGTTGCCGCCCCGCCGGGATACGCCGTTTATTACCTTTGGGTTCTCGCTGGCGAGCGAAGGCAAATGTTCGTCAAATTTGACCCTGCCCACGAATGGGTGAACGGTGCGGAAGGCATCTTGAAGGAGTGGCATCGTTGGCTTGGGTGAAGTTCAGGGAAAGGGGAGGACAAAGCCATGACAACTCAGAATTTCAAACTCGGTGTCGTCCAGTTCATGGCGTTCCCGAATTCCGACCAAAACTCAGAGGCATTGCTCGCTTCCCTCAAAACCATCGCCCTTGATGCCGATTTCAGTTTGGTTGAGGTAACGAGGATGCCAGACCAAGAGACCCTCACCAAAGTTCGCTCCCTGCTGGAGTCAGCCCAGTTGGATTGTGGGTTCGCTGCGACCCCAGTCATCCTGAGGCAAGGACTGAACCCTTCGGCGACTGACGAGACTGTTCGGAGAGCAGCGTTAGATGAACTCAAAAAGTGCGTTGATGAAGCCATCGCTTTAGGGGCAAAAACTTTGACGCTGATGAGCGGACCGTTCGGCGGAGACGAAGCAGGCGAGTTGAGGGCGTTCATCAAGACCCTTGACGAAATTTGCGCTTACGCCTCTGACCGTTCTGGCAGTGAACCGCTCATCATCTTGGTCGAGCAGTTTGACCGCAATGTTGACAAGAAGGCACTTGTCGGTCCGAGTCCACTTGCTGGGGAATTGGCGTCAGAGATGCTGAGCCGTCACGGGAATTTCGGGTTGCTCATTGATTTGAGCCATCTGCCATTGCTCGGTGAGACCGTTGATGAGTGCCTAATCTCGCTCCCGTCAGAATCGGTTCGCCATGTCCACATCGGGAATTGCGTCACTGCACCTGACGATCCCCTTTACGGTGACCAGCATCCGCCTTTCGGCTACCCGAAAAGCGAAAACGGTGTTGAGCAAGTTCGCATCTTCCTGAGCGCCTTACACTACAGCGGCTATTTCTCCCGCCCATCCCCTTACGGCTTGCCGACGGTGAGTTTTGAAGTGAAGCCGCTGCCCGATCAAGACCCTCTCATCGTTTTGGCGAACGCAAAGAGGGTTTTGAGAGCCGCTCTCGCAAGTTAAAGTTGCCGCAATTTAAGGGGCGAGCGGAAATGATGTTCACGCTGACGCCCGCAAAACATCGTGTCGTCTACTACGAAAGAGGCGTGCAGGCAGAGTTGATGGCTACCCTCACAGGGTATTCGGGCTCGGTCGTTTCTGTCTCTTTCTCCCCAAACGACAAACTCCTCGCTTCAGCGAGCCGGGACGGAACGGTTAGGCTGTGGCTTCTCCCAGAAGCGGAAACTCAAACCGTTTGGGAGTTAGGGCATCCCGTCTTGTCCGTCGCTTTTTCACCCGATGGTGAGTTGCTGGCAGCAGGAGGGCATGGCGGCGTCGTCGGGATTTACCGAGTGAACGAGGGCAAAGCGGCGGTGGAAATGGAGTTGAGGAACGAGGTCGTCCAATCGGTTTCGTTTTCGCCGGACGGAAAACTTTTGGCGATTGGAACGGGCGTCTGGGACGAAAAGGAGCGAAGGTTATCAACGGGTTCGGTCAAACTTTGGAGTTTGGACGGTAACGAGTTTGTTGCTGAACGGGCAGGCTTTGAAGCCCCGATAAACTCTGTCGCCTTCTCACCTGACGGCAAATTCTTTGCGATGGGAAGTTGGGACGGCAAAGTCAGGATTTGGCAAGCGGAACCCGAATCGCCCAAATACACCGTTGTCGCCCATACAGGTTGGGTTCGGTGCGTGGCATTTTCGCCCGACGGCAAATTGCTGGCTACGCCCGGCTTCTCCTATCAGCCGATGGGAAGTTGGTGGGAGACACCTATCCCGATTTGGCGAACGGATGACGGGAAACTTCAAATCCTGCTTCGTGCCGGTCTCTTGGGTTTCATCAGGGGTCACCGAGGTCCAGTCAACTCCGCAGTTTTCTCCCCGAACGGCTATTTGATTGCATCGGGAGGCAACGACAAAACTGTCAAGATTTGGCATGTCGAAGGTCGGCTGCTTTGTTCGCTGGAAGGTCACATAGGCTTGGTCAACTCCATCGCCTTTTCGTCGGACGGAAAGTTTCTCGCTTCTGCCGACTCCGATGGCTCCATCTTCCTTTGGCGCATTATTTCCCTCTTCTGAGCGGTCATGGGTTTCAAGTTGCGGGTCAAGGGGTTGCGGTTCAGGGTTTTCGTCCGAACGCATGAAACTACCTTCAAACTGGCACTTAAAGTTTCAGCCTTGCCTTTTGCGCTTGCGGGCGATTTCTTCGGCTCTCTTGAGCCACTCCTCGTATCCCTTCGCCGTCATCAACTTGCCCACACACCGCAAATAAAGAACGCCCAAAGGGAGCATGAAAATGGCGCAACTGAAGGTTAAAAGCCAAGCCGCCACACCAAAAGCCAAAAGCATGAATGGGACTGGACTTCGTTGGAAAGCCGAGTGGATTAGCATTATGAAGGGCACAAAGGTCATGGGCTAGAGCAGTTCCCCTGCTGAAGATTCTCCGCCCGCAATGCCTGTTCCTGAAAGGTAGAGTGCAGCAGCGAGAAAGAAAAAGGGCATCACGAAGGTAGCCATCGCCATGATTGCGAGTAACCAAAGGCTCATTTTGGTTGGCAGCACAAACAGTTGCGGCAAGGCAATGAGCCAAGCGGAAACGAGCGGAATGGCGAAGATTTTGACCGCCAACCAAAACCGAGGGAACCACAAGCCAAACCAAATTTGCTTTGCCGTTAACCTTGTCAAGACGATTTGCTCTATTATCCGCAACTGCCCCCAGCGACTGAGGTCATGCTTCAGTTCATACCACAGCAAAGCCAGCGTGGCTGTCAGGAATGTGGGAACACAAAGAAGGATAGGCGTTGCAAAAAGCAAATTGGGCAGCGAAACCCGCAACGGCGTCAAAAGCGTAACGGCGGCGACAACGAACCCGAGGAGCGAGAGCGCAAAAGCGAAACGAAGCGTTCCGACAGTGTGTCGTCGCTGCCAACGCAATTGAACATTCACGAGTGCGTTGTCCCACTTCTCCATCATCTTATCCTCAAGCCTGACAATCCAACCGAAAAGCGGGTGGTCGGCAGTGAGAGCGACTGGCTCAACTTCAGCAACGGGAACAGTTTTTCGCCCCATGAGAAACAACAAACCGCTCCAAGCCAACTGCACAGTCGCCATCAACCACCAAGGCGGAAACACGATTTGATTGAAGCCTGCGATAGCGAAGGGCAATTTCATCGTCCCTACCATGCTCAGCGGAACGAGCCAACTTTGAATGCCTGCCAGCGCACCAACCCAAGAAAACTTCGGTGCGTAAGAGCCGATAAGCAAAGTTGCGGGCGAAAAGAACCAGAGACCCCGAAGAACCAAAACCAAAGTGTCACTGCTTGCCAGAATTCTCTCCCACCCATGAAAGCCGAGCGCATGTGAAGCGGCGTGAACAATTGACAGGAGAGAGCCAACCAGAGCCACTTTGAAAACAATGTTGCCTTGCCCTTCCGCCATGCCGAAGAAAATGCAGCCTGCCAAAACTATCCCGTCAAGGGCAAGCACGCCCCAAAACCCTGACTTCGGCTGTGAAACTTGGTCGCGGTAGCCGAAAAGCAACCTGAGCACGCAAAGTGAAAAGGCAACTTTGACGATGTAACTGACAGGCAAATATGCCCACGCCACACCCCAGAGCGAAACGAAGAGCAACAAACCAAAAGAATCTCTCCAACGGAGCACCCTCAACTGCGACGGGATAGGGCGCTTCTCCAATTCCCATGCCTCCGCTGTCACTGAGTCGATAATGAGCGAGACAAAAGCGACGGTCACGACAAGCCAAGCGGGAAATGTCCAAACGAAAAAGCCCATCGGTTGAGTCAGCAGGAAAGGGACATTCACCCAAAACGGCATTACTGTCGGTTGGCTAACAACGACATAAAACCGACCGAAAAGGCATACTAAAGCCAACACTGCAATTGTGGGGCTACCGATAACTGCCAAAACGAGCGGAATCAAAATTGCCCTTGCAGGGACACCCCAAGCGAAAGCGGCAGCGTAGAAGGGAAGGCAAAGGAGCGCAAAGTGGGCAGAAAAGACGATTCGGCAAAACTTGCGGGCGAGAACGAGCCAAACAGCAGGGACACCCGTCAGCAGCAGATCGTGCCGATTTTTCTCCCACCAAAATTGCCCCAACAGTTTGGTGATAGTCTCAGCGTAACCTGCGGCGGCGATAAGGTGCGAAATTGTGATGGCTTCCAGCAACCAACCACCTTTCAAAAGCAGCGGCACTTTCAGCAACTCCACCACTATCATAGCGAGCAAAGAAACGACGCCCACGAAGGCTAAGGCTATTATTTGCCATTTCAGGAAGGGTTCAGGCTGATGCTTTGCCCGTTCCAGAAGCAGGCTCAAAAATGGGTTTGCTGCCGGATGGAAAACGAACCTCAGCCCGTCAATGGTTTGCCATCGCTGCCCCATCTTCGTTCGCCCTTCAGGAAATTTTGCGCGATTCGTGATGCGTGAAGCGTGAACGAGCAATTTTGAACTTCACTTGCTCGGCGGCGAATGGTCTTCATGATTGGGACGCTTAGCGCAACTGTTGGAGCAACTCGGATGCTTTTGCTTTGAACTCGGCGGTTTGGGCGTTTGGTGGTTGGTTTTCGTTGGCTGCTCGTTCAAGGAGTTGTTTTGCCCCTTCCCTGTCGCCCGCTTTCAAAGCGCACCAACCCGCCCAGAAAAGCGCATCGGCATCGTCAGTCCAATGCGGTCGCCCGACATTCAAGTTTTGTGGGTAATCGGCAGCAGCCTCAAAATGCTTCCTCGCCCTTGCGAAATCGCCTTCACGCATTGCTTGATGCCCAAGTTGCATTTGCGCTTCCTTCCAAAGTTGCCGCAAAGCAAATTCGCCTTCCCAAGGCTTGAAGTTGCCTTGAGACAACAACTCAACGGTCTTTGCGTAATTGCCGACACGAGCATAAGCCTCAGCCCATCGAGCGACAATTTGCGGCTTGCTCGCAACTTCCTTCGGCGCACCCTCAAACAACTGAACCCGCTTCTCATGTTGCCCAAGCGCTGCCAAAACGGCATCCCGTTCCAGCCACAACCGCCAAGCATAGGGTGACAAAGGACATGAGGAACAAGACACGAGTTCAATGGCTTTGTCGTAAGCCTGTCCTGCTGCGGGCAAATCGTTTCGGACAACCCGTTGCATCAACCCAATATTCCGCCACGCCAAAGCCTGCAATGTCGTTTCCCCCGTCCCGTTCGTTACTTTTCGCCAATGCGCCATTGCTTCGTCCCATCGCCCGACGGATGCCAACCAAGTGCCGAGCAAGTAATGCGCCAACGCATCTTGCGGGTCAAGCGTCAGCGCCACTTGCAATGCCACTGCATCTTCGTGCCGATAAGGGAAGACGAAAACGGGCGATTGCTTTTGGGCGTCTTGGAGCAACGCCATCACTTCCGCCAACTTGCCCATCCGCCACATGGCATAGGCTGCGTGATAAAGCAGCATCGGGTTGATGCTGCCATTTTGCTCAGTGAACCGTTTTGCGACGGCAAACCAAACGCTAACCGTTCCCCACGCACCAATTTGCTCGTAATCGCAAACCGCATCAAGCCACAGTTGCTCGTCAACAAAAATTCGCCTCAGAGCCGTTTCCTCGTCCCCCGTCCCCCGCCCCTCGTCCCGCAGGAAGTGCCGTTCACTCCAAAGCAGCGGTTCAAGCGGGTTGACTTGTTCGCAGCGGTTCAGAAGCGATTGCGCTAACTCAAAATTGCCCAACTTTCGGGCAGCGAAAGCGGAAAGGGCAAGAGTTTTGCTGTCTTGCGGGTTTCGTTCCAGCGCCCGTGCAAAACAGTCAAGGGCAGTTCGGTAGTCGTTTCTCCGCAAAGCCAATTCGCCCAAGACCGCAAAGGCAGCGGCTGCATAAGTGTTGCTCCGTGTCAGCGCCCAAAGCGAAGCAACCTCGTCCCCCGTCCCTCGCCCCTCGTCCCAATAACTCGCCATTGCTTGCCACCACAGCGCATCTTCATTTTGCGGGTCAACGCTCAACGCTTTCTGAGCCCACTCCCTCGCTTGTTGCCATTCGCCCCGCTTCAAATGCCACTGAGCCAAACCGTTCATGGCTGAAACGCATTGCGGGTCAAGGGACAAGGCTTTTCGGTAACACTCAGCCGCTGCCTCCAACTCGTTCCGTTCTTCGTGCTCCCGTGCTTTCAGCAACCAAGATGTCGGCGTCGTCAGTTCGCTTGGATGATGTTCGGGCAAGCCGATGTGCGGAGCAGGTTCGCTTCGGTAATCAACTTTGACCGATTCGCCTTCAAGCAACAACTTAACTTGCAACGCAGTGTGTTTGCCGTCTTGGACAGCGATGAAGACGGGAGCATCACTGTGCAAATTCACAGTCAAGGCGACGGGTTCGCCTGCGGGCAAATTCACTTGCGTTCTCTCCAAGACTTTTTCGCCTTGCCTGACCGTGACGGTTGCATCGTCCATCGGGACGAGTGCGAAAAATTTCAACCGCAACTGACTACCTGACCTTTGTGCGTTGACTGCGATTTCGTCGGAAGCGTGAAGGACGCCGCCGATGCCCCAGACGGGAAACCACGCCTCACTCCAAGTTTCAACGGCTCTCGGTGGCATGAGCCGATGGACACCTTGATGGACGAACCGTCCGCTTTGGATTTCGCAGTAAGGCTTGCCTTCGTCGCAAAGCAAATTCGTCCAAACCCTTCCGTCGTCTGCGGTTCCCCAAGTCCAAAGTTTTCGCCCGTGAACTTCAAATCGGTTAGCGTGGTGCAAGACGCCGTAGTCAAGTTCCTCGTAGTAGCAGCCGAACCAATCGGCTCTCAAATCTTTCGCAAACAAGTCGGTCGGTCGCTTGTGAGTTATGTATCGGCTCAAATCCGTTCCGTCTTGGATTGGGAAGTTGGCGATGCCACGAGCGCCCCACCACCAAGAGAAAACTTGCGTGCAGGGCAAAAGGAAACGAAAATCGTTGCGGGCAGGGACGGCGACATTCGTCCAGAAGTAAATGCGATGCCAAAAAGGCGTTCGGTTGAAGAGCCAAATTCGTGTGTGCAATCGCCAATCGTTGGGGCGCAAGGTCACGCTCGCCGTCCATGCCATCCTCGTCAATCGTTCAATCGTGCCGACGGAAAGGGTGACGCTACCGTCGGGATTTTCTGTCAAGTGCCAAGGGAGCGGGTCGTTGGTCGTGACGGTGTGACCGACTTGCGGGAAGTTGAATTCCAAACCGCCCGAATACCAAGCGCCACGAAGTGCTATCAGCCCAAACTTCAGCGGCTCGTTGCGGTAGAAAACTTCGCGGTCGTTTTTCAAGTCTCGCACCGAATGGATGTGACCGCCAAACTCAGGCAAAACGGTGACCCGCAACAAGCCGTTGTCCAAGATGACAGCAGTGAACTCCCGCTCAGTTAACTCGTCGGTAACATCGTCTTGCATCGGGTAGGGATAGACTCGTGCTGTTCCCGTCCGTTGAAGCGGCGGGAACGGGTCTTCGTTGAAGCGATACATTTTCAGTCTCATCTTTTCCACGCTCGCCGTCACTTTGCTACTCATCCCAATCACCCCTCGCTTCATCATCGTGTGCGTGTTGTGAATGGCTGATTGCCGCCAACAATTCTTTCGCGCGGGCAACTTTATCGGCAGGGACGAGCAATTCCATAACGCTACTGTGAACCTCTGCGGTTCTGGTGATGGTCGGGATTTCGTTGGCGTTAAGCCACGACTGAACCGCAGCGATTTCGCCCGGCAAACCTCTCATCAGGACAGTCCATTGGCTCATGGTTCATCACCCCTTTTCAGGTCTCGTCATTTCCTTCATCTGCGGCTTCGTCATCGGAAGTTGACGGCTCAAACTGTTGAAGCAGTTGGAGTGCCTCTTCAAACTTCGACGCTGGAACGAGAAGGCTCATGGTGCCGGTGTAAGGGTCGGCTTGCATCGTGAAAGTCGGAATGCTGTTGGCGTTCAGAAGGGACTGAACTACAGCGACATCGCTTGGCAATCCCGTCAAAAGGGTAACCCATTCGCTCATGGCTGTCACCTTCTCTTTGGCAGCGTTAGGTTCGCTCAAGCAAGCAAACGCACCTTGGGTTTTCGAAAACTTCTGAAGGAAATGCTGTTAACGCGCCAACCAATGCACCAACTCACTGATTCGCCGGACGACGACAAAAGCGCCGGCGCTCCTCAACGCCCTTTCCATCTCATCGTTGCGGGCGATGCCTATTGGCATCAAACCCGCACGCAACGCTGCTTGGACATCGGCTGGATGGTCGCCGACAAACGCACAGTGCCAACGAACAAGTGCAAAGTGCGGGGTGCGGAGTGCCAAGTGTTTCGGATTTCCACACGGATCATGAACGCCCAACTGCCTCAGCGCAAACAGCAAGTGCTCAGGGTTCGGTTTCAGCGTTTTTATGTGGTCGCGGGTGACGATGACATCAAAGGGAAGCGGGTGCCGCTTCAAAACAGTTTGGACAGCCTTCATGCTGTTGCGAGTGACCAAGGCGAGTTTGAACCCCTTCGCCTTCAATGCCTGCAGAGATGGCTGGACATCGGGTGGCGGCTCTGCAATTTTCGCTGCTTCGTCTTCCATGCCCGTTATGATTGCTTTGGCTCTTCGCTCCAGTTCCTTTGCCCGCTCAAGGTCAAATTGAGCCAACCAATTCGCTGCCTGTTCAATCCGCTCCCAAGAGAAGGGTGCGGTCAAAATGTGAGCAGGGACGCCGAAAGCAGCAATAGTTTCGTTGACCCGCTTTCGCATCAGCGGGAAGTCAATTTCCAGCGTCACCAAAGTCCCGTCAAAGTCAAACAACACCGCTTTCATGCCCTTCATCGTGGCGGTTCTGACTCACCTTAGGTTTTCGGCTTTCCTTGCGCTTTCTTTTCTCGTTTCCCTTCAGGTCGCCATTTCGCGAGCAATTCCTCGATGGCATCCCAATCTTCTGTTGGCGATGGTTGAAGCACTCCGTTTTGACCGCACAAAACTGCTTCTGAAACAGCCCACCGTTTCAGTGCTTGACTGCTCCATCGGGAACCGCTCACCAAGGGCACAGCCCAAAGACCTGCTCGTCGTGCGATTTGGGCTCGTTTGATTGACCTCTCAACATCTTCACGAGCGACTGTCGCTGAAAGTTCACAAACCAGCAGGAGACTTTGCCCCGCAAATTTGCCCTTCCGGACTTCGCCCATCAAAAGTAAGTCCGCTTGCAGCAACTCATCGGATTCCTCGGGCGAAATTGAACCTTCTGCCTCAGCCTTCTCCAACCGTTCCAAAATCTCCTGCCCCACTTCCCTGACATTTCGTAGCAACCGGCTCAGGAATCTTCCAGCCTTACGCCAGTAGTCCAGTTCCTTTGCAAGACCTCTCAGTTCGCCCAAGGTGCTTTCAATCCTCATCAACCGTTCGTCCACGCCCTTCATCCAACCCTCAAAGTTGTGCGGCAAAAGGACACGGCGCAACTCGTCGCGCAGCCAATCGTTTTGCCGCAACAACTCAATCAGCCGCAGCACATCCTTTGCCGTCAAAGCCAAACTGACTCACCTCAGCATTTAATCCTTCAGCGGGAAAAGCGGCGTAAGTGGTGCAGCGAGCCGTTCCAGTTCCTCTCGCTCCTCTTTTTCCAGCGGTCGGTAATTTTTCGCGATTTCAACCGCCATTTGGAACAGCCTTTCGTCGCCGGGCGGGACAGCAACTGCAACTGGTTCTTGCGACAGCGTGAACCTCAGAGCAAGTTGGGCTTGGTGGCGTTCCATCAGTGGCTCATACCAGCACTTTTGGACTTTGCGTTCACCGCTCCAGTAAGTTTTCGCCATCGCTTTGATGGCGATGACCGCCGCTCCCGTTTCCTTCGCTTTCTCAAGCACTTTCCGCCCGAACCCGTTTTTGAGCAGCGAAGCAAAGTTTATGGGCAGCATTACCGTGTCGAAGGGATACCTTTCAAGTGCCATCAAGGCTGCCTCTTCCGAGTGAGCCGAAAAGCCGACGAACCTAATCAAGCCTTTTTCCTTCGCTTCCAAGATAGCCTCCATCGCACCGTTTGGACCGAAGGCTTGCTCAACATCCTCTTTCGTCCGCAAAGCGTGGAGTTGGTAAAGGTCAAAGTGGTCGGTTTGAAGCCGCTTCAGCGACTGGCGGAGGGCTTCTGCTGCCCCCTGCTTATCGCGCTTTTCGGTCTTGCAGGCAAGGAAAACCTTGTCCCTAAGCCCTTTCAATGCCGGACCGAGCCGTTCCTCAGCGTCGCCGTAAGTTGGGGCGACATCAAAGTAGGTGACGCCATTGTCGTATGCCCAACGGACCATCGCATCTGCATCTTTTTGGGGCATGTTCATGACGACGATGCCGCCCATAGCGACTGCGGAAACCTCAACGCCCGTCTTGCCCAAAATTCGTCGCGGCATACTTCCGTTACCTGCGCTCATTGCGGATGCACCTCCCAAAGCGATACCGACGGTCTTCAAAAACTCGCGCCTTTTCATTCGCATTTTCGGTCACCTCGTTCCGCAAGGCTGTGGCAAAGTTTACAACATGCAAGGTCAACAGGCAAGTGAGGGGACGAAGTTCATGGCTCGCCGGAGGAAGGCTTCGGCTCAACAGGAAACTCAAGGGCTTCCGCTTTGGGCTCAAATTGCTGTTGTGCTGTGGATGGTCGGAACACTCGTTTGGTTCTTTTCTGACCACAAAATCCAACAGTGGTTGGCAGCCATGATTTCTGACCTGATTCAATGGCGTTGACAAGGGCATGAATGTGCCCCAAAGTTTGTGGTGGTGTCTGAAATGGTCACTGTGCTCACGGAAGTCTACGAAATCCTGCGGAAACAGTTCGGGGACGAAGATGCCAAGCGGTTGATGGAATTTTTCCAGCAGAACCTCGTCCGCCTTGCCACGAAGGACGACATTGCCCAGTTGGAGCAAAGGGTAATGACTGAACTGGTGGGCAAAGCTGACAAAGTTGACCTCGCCCGAATTCGCGAGTTGCTGGAATACAAAACCGACAAAGAAGATGCCGCCCGAATTGAGACGGAATTGCGACAGAAAGCGGACAAGGAAGATGTGGCGAGGATTGAAGCGGAACTGCAAAGGAAAGCGGACAAGGAAGATGTTGCTCAATTAAGAGCGGAGTTGCAAAGGAAAGCGGATAAGGAAGATATTGCCCGCATCTGGGAGGTCTTGCAGCGGAAAGCCGATAAGGAAGATGTGGCTCGGCTGGAAGCGGAAATCAACCGCAGGGCACTGCAAGAGACCGTCGCGAGGATTGAAGAGGAATTGAAGCGGAAAGCTGACAAGGAAGATGTTGCACAATTACGGGAAGCGTTGGAACACAAGGCTGACAAAGAAGATGTCGCCCGCCTGTGGGAAGCGCTGGAACGAAAAGCCGATAAGGAAGATGTCGCGCAAATCCGCGAAGCCCTCTTGAGGCTTGAATCGCGCATGAACCTGCAGTTCGTCGTTTTGCTGCTGGTGATAATCGCGACCAACCCGAAAGTTTGGGAGTTGCTGGGTCGGATACTGCCGTTCATGAAGTGAGTGGTGAGAGGGAATGGCTGAGCAGCAAACCGCAAAACCTGAGACTTCCGACGAAGAACTTGAACGGCTCAAAAAGATGGGCGAGGAAATTTACGAACGAATCCGCCACAAAATAGGCGATGTTCCGGCAAGGACACTCATTGATTTCACCCTGCTCGCCCGACAAAGGTTACCGACAGCCAGAGAAATTGCCGATACGATGGAAAATTTGAGCAAAGGCATGCCGATGTCGGATGCAAAGGTCATCATCAAATTCATCTTGGAATGGGCGGAGCGAAAGCATGGTTTGCGCTTTCGTTGATTGCTTTGCTGGCATAAGCGGTGACATGTTGCTGGGCGCCTTGATTGACGCAGGCGCTCCCGTTGACAATTTGCTATATGGCTTGGAGACCTTGCCCATTTCGGGTTGGGAGTTGAAAATTGAGCGGGTTCGCAAAGGTGCCATCGCAGCCACCTCTGTGTCGGTCATCGTCAACGAAAAACAACCTGAACGGCATTTGTCGGACATTGAAAGCATTGTCTTCGCATCGCAACTCCCCGAAAAAGTGAAGGAGCAAAGCCTTAAGGTCTTCCGACTGCTTGCGGAAGCGGAAGCGAAGGTTCACGGCATCGGCGTCAACGAAGTTCACTTCCACGAAGTCGGAGCCGTTGACAGCATCGTTGACATCGTTGGTTCGGTTTACGCTTTGCATTTGTTGGGAGTTCAAGCGGTTTATGCTTCGGCGTTACCTTTTTCGCGCGGAAGGGTTAAAACCCTTCACGGCGATTTGCCCGTTCCCGCACCTGCGACGATGGAACTTCTCTGCGGTGTGCCTACTTACCCGTTGGACATTGAGGTTGAACTTGTGACTCCAACTGGAGCGGCATTGTTGAAAGCGCTGGCGAATGAATTTGGCATGCCGCCGCCTTTTACGCCCCGAAAAGTCGGCTACGGTGCTGGAAAGCGGGATTTGCCCTTCCCAAATGTCTTGCGGGTCATCGTTGGAGATATGCCCGATAATGTCGCCCTTGAAAGGGAACGGTTAGTTGTCGTTGAAACGAATTTGGACGACATGACGGGCGAGATGGCAGGTTTCGCGATGGAAAGGTTGTTGACGGCAGGGGTGAGGGATGTGTGGGTCGTTCCAGCACAGATGAAGAAGAACCGACCTGCTATCGTCCTCTCCGTCCTTTGCGACCATGAGAAGTTGCCGACAGTTTTGCAAATCCTTTTGAGGGAGACCACAACTTTGGGCGCGAGAGTTCAGGAAGTGGAAAGGTTGTGCTTGCCTCGCGAGATTTGGGAAGTGACGACACCTTATGGGACAGTCAAGGTCAAAGTCGCAAAGTTGGGCGACGAAATTGTCAACATCGCGCCCGAATACGAAGATTGCCGACGACTCGCTTTGGAACGCGGAGTGCCGTTGAAAGAAGTTATGTCCGCAGCAATTGTTGCAGCACGGGACAGAATTGGCAAGGCGTGAATTCATCTCAAGCCGAAGGCTAATCCTGTCCCGATTAGCCCAATCCAGAAGAGCAGATAAACGAGAGCGCCGCAGCAACTGATTACCAAAAACACAGTGCCGATGATGCCCAAGACCATCCCAGCCGTCGCTAACCCTTGCCCGCTGTCGGGTGAAAGCCCAGCCTTGATATCGCGCAACTCCGCCGTACCAAGCCACCAAGCGAAAGGTGCAAGTAACCCGCACAAAATCAACCCCAAGATTCCCAACACCAACGACCAGATTGCCCTACTGCTTGCGGGCTCACGCTGCATGATTGCGCCACCCCTCAAAATCATGGGTCACGCAAGAGCCTTTCAAATTCGTCGCGAGTTAAACCAGCCTGCCTCAACATTTTTGCAAAAAGCCATTGTGGGATGTCTTTGCCGTGCTGGTGGCTGATACGCACGGTGTATTCTCGCCCATTGGGTAACTTCTTCCTCCAAGTTTCGTGCTTTTTCGAGCGCACGACAGTGAAGCCTAACTTGCTTAAAACTCGCCGAAACTGGTCGTAAGTGTGGCTCATCTGTCATCACAACCCTACCAATCTCTTCACCTTTTCAAGGCTGCCCAAAGACAATAAATAGCGGGCATGAATGATGCGCGGATCACGAAGTGTTGGGTCATTGTCATGATCTTCCACCAACACCTCAGCAAAATCCCACATCTCTTCAGCCAGTTCGTTAAGGGCTTCTTCCAATGTTTCGCCCCATCCTGCCGCTTCCATTTCCTCGCACCACGCCCCGAACCCGTTGTCCTCAGGCACATATTCCACCGTGATAGTGAATGTCAAGGGCGGGTCAGTGGTTAAAACTTTTCTGACGATGCGCTGCTCAACGGTAATCACACCTGTGAGGGCGTCTGTTTGCGTCATTTCAGTCACCACCTTTTCGCTCGGCAATTCACGCACCAAAAGTTTGCCACAACCTTCATTCAACTCGGCAGGTGAAAATGGGTGGCAAGTGGAAGTAGGTGATGGAAGGTTCGTTTGTCCCCAGAAAACTTTTCGCCATCTCAATTGCGTCCTTGATGCTCGGAGCAGTTTCAACACCCATCCGTTCCGCAACACGCTTGTTCCCCTTGACGAAAATCACTTTGCCCGCATAGGCGTGACCGAGGCTGCCCCAATACCACATGTAGAATGCATGGACGCCGTGATAGGCGTATTCGTGCCGATACAGGTGAATGTATCGCTCGTTGGTGGCGAACGACGCTTCAAATTTGCGCTCCATCTCTCTCGGGTCGCGTGTTTGCGGAAGGACAAAGTTCCAGAAGTCAATGTAACTCGGGTGGTGCTGCTTGTGGAAGCGTTCGTAAAGCGGGTGGGTGAAAATCAAAACGCCACCCTCGCGGAGCAGCGGTTTGCCGATGGACATCAGGTGGAACAAGTAGCCAGTCGTGAGGCAGTAAACCAAGATGGGGTTCATGATGCTGTTGACATTGTAGGGACCGAGGTAGGGAGCACCGCAAAGCACGATGTCGCTTTGCCCTTTGACAGGGACTTCCTGCTGCTCGGCGAGTTTTTGCAGTGTCCGTTCGTGAACGCTTTCAACCTCGCCGGCAAAAATTCCGATGACGCCGTAAGGCGCTTTGACGCTCTGCCAAATTCGCCAGTTGATTTCAAAAGGAGCGACTGCGCACCCGAAGCGAAGCATCTGAAACCAAATTGCTTCCCACTTGCTCCATGACCTCTCGGGCTTTTGCAAAACCTGAAAAATCGGCGGGAAGGTGTTTGAGTTGAGCACCGTCTCAATCTGGAAGCGGCGAATGTGTTGCTCAATCAACCGGTCTTGCCGCTGCAAGACGCCGTGAAAGGGCGAACGAGGCGGGTCCATGTAGTAGGAAGTCAGCAGCATGTGGGCGTTGTGGTGATAGCGAACGGTTGCGTAATTGGTCACGCCAGTGACCAAAGATTTGTGACCGCCGTCCATCGGAGTCAGGTTGATGTTGACATAGACCACCAAGTCGCTTTCAGCCACCCGCCGATTGAGCCAAACTTCTTCGCCCATCTCTGTCTTGCCGATGAAAACGAGCCCTTTAGGATCTTCGGCATCGTGGTTGTAAAGTCGGAGCGGGTAGAAGGCTTTGAAAATCCGGTCACCGACTTGGTGGCGCAACTCGTCGGCTGTCATTTTGCGGTGCAAGCCCGTAGCAGCAATGAGGTGAACATCGTCAATCCCTTTCTCGGCGCACTTTTGCAAAACCCGTTCAATGATAAGTTGCCGAATGTCCGGTTGCTGCATCGGCGGCAATGGCAGCGACAGGTCATCAAAGACGATGGTGACTTTCATCCCGCGCTTGAGTTGAGCAGAAAGTGGGTCAGCGTTTATCGGGTTTTCAAGGGCTTGCTCAATGGCTGAATCCAAATCGGCGATGGGCTCAATAGGTGGTGGTGCGTAAACGACCCTTGTCCCGACGGGCAAACTCTCCCAAACAAACCCTTCGGCGCAGAAGAACAAAAACTTCTCCCGCTCGCTTTCCACAACCCTGACCAATTTCTCCTTGTCCGCCACGACCATGTTCCATCACCTTGACTTTTCCCAAATCTGGCTCAGGTTATATTTTGCAGCGTGATGGGTTGTCTTGCGGGTTTTGAGCGGTCAAAATTTTGGGCGGCGTTCAGAAAACTTTCAAGCGAGGTGGTCAGTGATGGAAGCGTTGATGAGGTTCTGTCTGGGCTTAGGCAGTTTGCCGCTTTTGCTTGACGCCGAAACTCGTTCCATCTCCGCCGAGAACCCGACGGGCGAGAAAGGCGGCGGGGCAAAAGCAGAACCAACCCCTGACAACCCCGCTTCCGAGTTGGGACGAGGTTGGAAAGTCCGACCATGCATCACTCTGAAATCGGGCGAAACAGTGACTCTGGCAGACATCAAAGGGTGCGGCATCATCCAACACATCTGGATCACAGTCACCGAAAAAGCCTACCGAGATTGCGTCCTGCGAATGTTTTGGGACGACGAGGAAACACCCTCTGTTGAAGTCCCGCTGGGTGACTTTTTCTGCAACGGGCACGGCTTGCGCTATGAGGTCAACGCCTTGCCAATCGTTGTTAATCCTGTCGGCGGTTTCAATTGCTACTTCCCGATGCCTTTCCGAAAGCGGGCGCTCATCACCGTTGAAAACCAGCGTTGGGAAGACATTCACGGCTTCTTCTACCAAATCACCTATGCCCTCGTTCCAGATTTGCCCGACAATATCGGCTACTTCCACGCCCAATGGCGTCGCTCCATGACGACCCGCGAACGACCTGAACACACGATTTTGGACGGCGTCAAGGGGCGCGGTCATTATGTCGGGACTTTCCTCGCTTGGACGCAACTTTCAAACGGTTGGTGGGGCGAAGGCGAAATCAAATTCTACATTGATGGCGATACCGAGTTCCCTACGATTTGCGGGACGGGCACAGAAGATTATGTCGGCGGGGCATGGGGCTTCGGCGGCAAAACTTACTCAACGGCTTTCTTGGGTTACCCCTTCCGAAAAGCTGACCCGGGCGAGGTCCCAAGACACTGCCTTTATCGCTTCCACATCTTTGACCCAATCCGCTTCCGAAGCGACTTAAGGGTGACAATCCAAGCCCTCGGCTGGTATCCCAACGGCAAATTCCAACCGCTAACCGACGATATTGCATCGGTTGCTTACTGGTATCAGACCGAGCCACACGCTCCGTTCCCAACCCTACCGCCCGCGAAGGAAAGGTGGTCAAGATAGAACGCTGAATTGGGTGAGGGTGTTCGGAAAGGGAGGGCGAGGCTTCTGCCGAGCCGAACATATCAGCAAATCGTGAGATGGGCAGGTTGGCAGATAGGTAGTTGGGCAGGTCGGAGGAATAGGCTCACCGGGAGGTTCGCCCTCCCATTGGCTCAATTTCCGAACGCACTCGAATTGGGTTGACAGTAGGGGGATTTTGCGTTAGCCTTTCAGTAGTTCCAAAAGGTGCTTTGAGCAACAGCGTTGGGAGAGTTGTGTTTTGCGATGACAGACCCGAAGGGAAAGGAGGCGACGGAGTGGGCTGTAAATGGTGGCTATGTGGACTGGTGAGTGTGTTGTTGGTTTCGATGTCGGTCGCTTCTGAGCAGTCTTCCAAAACTCACCCGTTGGTTTCGGCAGCGAAAAGATACTTGGGCATCCGTTACCGATACGGCGGTTCATCGCCGTCTCGCGGTTTTGATTGTTCTGGCTTCGTTTACTACTTGCTGAGCC
>Ga0078972_1009971_pt1 | contig 18215 bp, 10 predicted proteins | sample YelNatPaOPGAMG01_FD_67568 | JGI IMG/M metagenome (GOLD analysis project Ga0078972, IMG submission 67568) | Hot spring thermophilic microbial communities from Obsidian Pool, Yellowstone National Park, USA - OP-RAMG-01 (SPADES assembly) (version 2) | ecosystem: Environmental > Aquatic > Thermal... | reverse complement strand
GCCGCCAAGCCCGTAGGGGCGGGTTTCCAAACCCGCCCCTTCCCCCGACCGCGCCTTCTTTGGCCTCCTGAGGCCCCTGGTACGGGCGGGGTTATCCCGCCCCTACTACCACGATCCGACAATGCCCGACAAACCCGCCCCTGCCAAAGCAAAGGTGGGCCAGTCCATAGCCCTCCCAAGGGCCTTGGGTGAACCAGGGGAGATAAGCCAGGGATAACGCCGAAAACCGTCTAAAAATGGCGCGCACCCTTCCGAACCACTGCGCGAGTTGTCATTTCGCCGAGGATATGCTAAACTGTCTACCGCGTGTAGGGCTTTTTGAGAGGAGCGAAAATGACCCAGAAAGAAAAAAGGTTCTTCGATGCCCTCGAAAACGTCTTCATCGGCGTGCCGGTGGAAGGGGAATCGGGCTATATCAACCTGATGCAGATCAAGGCCCAATATTTCCGACGGGTGCTGGCGCCCCGCCTACAACGAGAAGCCGACGACGCCATACGCGCTCTTTGCCAGCAGGGCGCCACCGACACCGATTTGGATAAAGTCCGGGAGGAGATCTTTGATAAACTCTACACCTTCTTCCACCGCTACTTCACCGAAAGCGGCTCCCTGGGCTTTTTCTTCACCCCCTATCACCAGAGCATCTACGAGCGGGTCTATACCGATGACCGGGATGTGATGCTCTTCTGGAAAACGTCCCGCCTCTACTACGTCAAAACGGACCGCCTTTTCCAGAGCATGGAGGTCTCCGTGGACGGTTTCCGCTTCTACTTCGACGTCTCCGGCCTGGAGCACAAAAAGGCCAACGAGAAGCGGGAACTGGTCTATACCTTCCGGGAACGCCGGGACGACGGCATCCTGGTCTTCTCCGTCTCCTATTCGGAACGGGGCACCCAGACGAAAATAGACGACATCCGCCGGGCCGTTCGGGACGCGCTGGGGCTGAAGAAGTACACCGATGCGGTCCCGTCCGAGGAGATTCTGGAACGGGCGTTCCGCATTTTTGAGCGGCAGAGCCAGGTAGATTACTTTATCTGCAAAGATGCCCGGTCCTTCCTGCGGGAGCAGTTCGACCTCTGGCTCTGGCAGTACCTCCTGGGCCGGCCCGGCGAGGAGCCCCAGACGGAGTGGACTGAGGCCCGCATCCGCCACCTGCAGGCCCTCAAACGGCTGGCCTACCGGGCCATCGACCTCATCGCCGCCTTTGAGGACGAACTGGTGCGCATCTGGAACAAGCCCAAATTCGTGCTCCGCTCCGGCTATGTGATCACCCTGGACCGCATCCACGACCGTGATCCCCAACTGGTGGACCGCCTGGTCGCCCATCCCGGCTGGGCCGACCAGGTCCAGGAGTGGCGGGACCTGGGCATCGTGGGGGAGGACTTCTCCGACGGGGCCCTCTGGGAGACCACCCTGGAAGGCCGGCGCCTGCACCCGCGCTACCGCTATCTGCCTGTAGACACCCGCTACTTCAAGGACCTGGAACTGGCCATCCTGGCCCTCTTTGACCCCCTGGACGAGGCCCTGGACGGCTGGCTGATCCACAGCGAAAACTATCAGGCGCTGAATACGCTGCGAAGGAAGTTTCAAGGAAAAGTCCGTACCATTTACATAGACCCTCCCTTTAACAAGGAACAAGACGCAGATTATGCCTATATGGTGCGTTACAAAGATGCCACCTGGATTACATTGTTGGAGAATCGGCTTCAGATTGCTCGTGAGATTCTCAGCAGCGAGGGGAACCTGTTTGTCCGATGCGACTATAACGGCAATATGTTTGTCAGGATGTTGCTGGGGAACTTGTTTGAAGTGTTCAAGAACGAAATCGTCGTGAAGCGAACGCGTACCCTGAAAGGTGAGCCAGGGCGCTTCCATACAGCGACGGATACAATTTACTTTTGTGCCAAATCTGCCCACTCGGTGTTTCATGGTTTCAGGACATTGAAACCAAAAGCAGAATGGGAATGGGTAGAAATGCATCTTCCCGGGACCAGAAAGGATGAGGAATCTCTGTACAGAGTGTTTTTTGGTCAAAGAATGAAAGCACCAGAGGGCCGAAGATGGGCTCTCAGTCAGGAGGCAGTTGATGATGCCATAGCGAAAGGATTAGTCAAGTTAGATGAAAGGACAGGTATGCCCAAGTTTCTCACCAAATGGGAAACGTTGGGTTCCAATTGGACGGATATATCAGGATATAGTCCTACTTGGGGATTTACAACGGAGAACTCTGAGCAACTTCTTCAAAGAGTGATAGAGTCTACCTCTCAAGAGGGTGACATGGTTCTGGATTTCTTTCTGGGCATTGGGACAACAGTTGCTACAGCCCATAAGTTGAAGAGGAGATGGCTTGGTGTGGAAATGGGACATTATTTTGGGGAATTCTATCTTGATAATGGGGATAAAAAAACCGGTATAATGGGACGCATGAAGGAAGTACTCGCAGGCCGTGGTCATCATGAGCCTTGTGGCATATCCAGGTCAGTTCACTGGCAAGGCGGCGGCTTTTTCAAGTACTACGAACTGGAACAGTACGAGGACACCCTGCGGCGGACCCGCTACCTGGACGATGCTCCCTTCACCCCGCCGCCGGCGGAGGACCCCTGCCGGTACCTCTTCCTGCGGGACCCCAAAATGCTGGAGGCGCTGGAGGTGGACCTGGAGTCCGGCGCGGTGCAGGTGGACCTGAGCCGCCTCTATCCGGATATCGACCTGGCCGAGACCCTCTCCAACCTGCTGGGCAAGCCGATCCGCCGCATCCACCCCGCCCCCGATGACCCCACCCGCCCGGGCCGGGTGGAGTTCACCGACGGCACGTCGGAGGACCTGCTCCAACCCGACTGGAGACAGATCAAGCCGCTGATCTGGTGGTGAGCCGATGACCCGCGTCCTGTTGCAAAGGATATTGGAGGAAATCCCGGAGGACAGCCTGTCCCCGTCCTGGCGGGACCTGGATTTCACCCATTTTTCGGCGGCCAAATCCCTCTGGGACTACCAGCAGGCAGCCCTGCGGAACGGGGTGCGCATGCTCTGGAAGTACTACCAGGAACTGGCGGATTACCAGCCGGGGGAGGGACCGGAGGTCAACCGGGAGCGCAAGCAGCGGCTCTGGTGGTGGTACCAGGCCAACGGCCTGCAGGACGATTTCACCGTGGACCTCTCCCGTCTGAACCACCGCCTGGTCCCTCTGCTACAGGGTGGGTACGAGCCCCAGGGACGGAAGTTGCCCTACGAGCACTTTATCAACCGGATGGGCTTCTGGATGGCCACCGGCAGCGGAAAGACGCTGGTCATTGTCAAATTGGTGGAAATCCTCTGGCGGCTCATCCAACGGGGGGAGATTCCCCCGCATCCCATCCTGATTTTGACCCACCGGGACGACCTGCTGGAGCAACTGAAGCGGCTGGTGGATGAATTCAACCGGAGCCGGAGCGAGCCCTGGATCCTCCTGCGGGAACTGAAGGAGTACCCGAATGTCCTGCGGGAGAACCCTTCCCTGTTTCGAGATCGGGAAGTGACCGTTTTCTACTACCGCTCTGACAACCTGAGCGATGAGCAAAAAGAGCGCATCATCGACTTCCGGAACTATGAGAACGACGGTCAGTGGTACCTCCTGCTGGACGAGGCCCACAAGGGGGATAAGGAAGAGTCCAAACGCCAGTACATCTACTCCCTCTTCTCGCGGAACGGCTTTCTCTTCAACTTCTCGGCAACCTTTACCGACCCGCGCGATGTCGTCACCACCGGCTACAACTTCAACCTGGAGCGCTTTATCACGGCCGGATACGGCAAGCACCTCCTCATCCTCCAGCAGGAGATGCGCCCCTTTCAGGACCGGGAGGACTATACCGGCGAGGAAAAGCAGCGGGTTGTTCTAAAGACGCTGCTGCTGCTGGCCTGTATTCAGAAGTCCTGCCAGGCTATTCGCAGGGTTCAATCCGACCTGTACCACCACCCCCTCCTGCTGGTCCTGGTCAACTCGGTCAACACCCAGGACGCCGACCTGCTGCTCTTTTTCCGGGAACTGGAACGGATCGCCCGGGGAGTGGTTGAGGAGGCCGTTCTGGAGCAGGCGCGGCAGGAATTGCTGGCGGAACTGGCGGGCCGGCCCCCATACCTGTTTGAGGAGGAGAGGGCCTGGATTGACGAGGAGACCCTGAAAGGCCTGACGTACCCCGAACTTCTCCGACTGGTCTTTCACGCCGACGGAGGCGGCGAACTGGAGGTGCTGGTCCGTCCGTCCAACCGCCAGGAACTGGCCTTCAAGGTCAAGACTGCCGACCGCCCCTTTGCGCTCATTAAAATCGGCGACATCTCCGGCTGGCTGCGGGACAAACTGTCGGGCTACGAGGTCAACGAGCGGTTTCAGGACGAGAGTTTCTTCGCCCGCCTCAACGAGGACGATTCGGATATCACGATTCTGATGGGCTCGCGGACCTTTTACGAGGGCTGGGATTCCAACCGCCCCAACGTCATCTGCTACATCAACATCGGCGTGGGGGAAGATGCGCAGAAATTCATCCTGCAATCGGCCGGAAGAGGGGTGCGCATCGAGCCGCTGCCGGGGAAGCGGAAGCGTCTGGTTCCCCTGGCCAACGCCGGCCAGGCTCGCCGGGACCTGGTGGACCAACTGAAGGACCTGGTCCCGGCTGTGGAGACCCTCTTCATCTTCGGCACCAACCGCCAGGCCCTGCAGACGGTGATGGCAGGGCTTCGCCAGGAGCGGGCCAAGACCGGAGTCCGGCAACTTGCGCTGTTTGAGGTGAACGAGGCCGCACGGGAGCAACCGTTGCTGATTCCCGTCTATCGGCCCTCGGACTCCCTTCTGGCAGAGCAACGGCAGATCGCCAAGTTTGGGATAGACCGGGAAGAGGGGGAAGCCCTGCGGCAATTCGTGGAGAACACCGACGACCGGGTGCTCCTGGCCCTCCACGATTCCGTCCGGCCGAAGCAGATCCGGCTCCTGCGGGACTCCCTGGCCCAACATGAAAAGTTTTACCAGTACAACGGGCGAAAGTTCGGCAGTCTGCGCCTGGCCCTGCAGCGGGTGCTGGATTACCTCGGGGTCCTGCTGGAGCGGGTGGAGGGGCTGAAAGTGCTGGAAGAGGAGATTCGCCACTATCGCCATATCGCGGTTCTGGAAGAAGTGGGGGTCTCGGCACTGGAGGAGAAGATCCGGCGGGTGAAGGCCTACCGTTCCCCCCAAGAAGTCGCCGCCGCGAAGGAGCGACTGAAACTACGTCTCCAGCGCGGCGAACTCGGTTTAGACGAATTCACGGAAGAGATCGCCAGGCTGTCGCAAATTCCTTCTGTTCGGGAAGAGCAGTTTGAGTACAACCACCGGGCTGTTCGCATCCGCCACATCGCCCGCCACTACTACCTCCCGGTCATCTTGAGCGAGGACGAGCGGGTGGACTACCTGCAACACATTATCCAGACTCGTAGCGAGGTCCAATTCATAGAAGCGCTGGAGAAATATCTGGAGCAGCCCAATAACCGTTTCCAGGACCTGGATTGGTGGCTCTTCAGCAAACTGGACGAAAACCTGGACGACGTATATTTGCCGTACTACGACCCCTTCGCCAACCGCCTGGTCCGCTTCAAGCCCGATTTCATCTTCTGGATGGTGCGCGGCAAGGACTACTTTATCGTCTTTGTAGACCCCAAAGGAACCGAGCATCGGGATGCAGACCGGAAACTGGAAGGGTATCGGCTCGTGTTCGAGGATTCCGGGCGCCCCCGGGTCCTCCCATACGATGGCCTCCAGGGACGCGTTCTTTGCTTTCTTTGGACGACGGACACGGCCCGGATTCCGGATACCGGGGATAAAAGGTATTGGGTGGATCGTGTGGACGATGTATTGGAGAGAACTCTGGGTACTCTGGAGTGAGGGGAGGCCTTCTCACTACCCCAACGACCCCTCCCTCAAAACCGAAGATGACCAGCGGATTCATCGCGCCCCGGTCTGGCGACGGGCCGAAAAGGAGGAAAGATGATACAGACCCAGGGGTTGACCCGGCGTTTCGACGGCCGGCCGGCGGTGGAGGACCTGAGCCTGGAGGTGCATGAGGGCGAGGTCTTCGGCCTCCTGGGGCCGAACGGGGCCGGCAAAACCACCACGGTGCGGATGCTCACCGCCCTCCTGGCCCCCACCTCCGGAAGCGCGGTGGTGGCCGGCTTCCGCCTGGGGAAAGAGGATATGGAGATTCGCCGGCGCGTCGGCCTCCTCACCGAAGCCCCCGGCCTCTACGAACGCCTGCCGGTGCAGTACAACCTGGAGGTCTTTGCCCGGCTGTACGAGGTGCCGGAAAGGGAAATCCCCGGCCGGGTGGAACACTACCTGCGGATGCTGGACCTCTGGGAGCGCCGCCGCGACCCGGCCGGCACCCTCTCCAAAGGGATGAAACAGAAACTGGCCATCGCCCGCGCCCTTTTGCACGAACCCCGGGTGCTCTTCCTGGACGAACCCACCGCCTCCCTCGACCCCGAAGCCTCCCGGATGGTGCGGGATTTCATCGCCGATTTGAAGAAGGAGGGCCGCACCATCGTCCTCTGCACCCACAACCTGGACGAGGCCGACCGCCTCTGCGACCGCATCGCCGTGCTCAAGCAGCGCCTGATTCGCGTGGATACCCCCGAAAATCTGCGCCGGGCCCTCTACGGGCGGGCCGTGTGGGTGCAGTTGCGGGAGGTGCGCCCCGAGCACCTCCGGGCGGTCCGGGCGCTGCCCTTTGTGCAGGAGGTGGCAGAGCAGGGGCGGGAACTCCGGGTGCACCTGGACGATCCCGAGGGGATGAACCCGCTCCTGGTGCGGGCGCTGGTGGAGGCCGGCGCCGAGGTGCAGTTTGTGCGCGAGGAGGAGCATACCCTGGAGCAGGTCTATCTGGACCTGGTGCGGGAGGAAAAGGAGGCCGGCCGATGAACTGGGACAAAGTTCGCGCCGTCATCGGAAAGGAGTGGAGGGACGCCTTCCGCAACAAGATGGTCTTCTTCAGCCTGGTCTTTATGCCGCTCCTCTTCGCCGTCCTGCCCCTGATCATGCTGTATTTTATGGGGCAATCGCCCCCGCAGGAGGTCTCCGGCGACGACCTCGGCCCCTTCCTGCTCTACCAGACCTACTTCGGCCTGGAGAACCCCCTCCATGTGGTCATGGTCGGCATGGCCAGCATCTACACCATCATCTTCCTCATGTCCCCGCTCATCCTGCCCATGATGATCGCCAGCGACAGCATCGTCAGCGAGAAGGTGCAGAAGAGCCTGGAGCCGCTCCTGGCCACGCCGATCCGGGTGAGCGAACTTTTGCTGGGGAAGGCGCTGGCCGCCATCGTCCCGGCCGTCCTGGCCACCTGGCTGGCCTATGGGCTGTACGGAGCCCTGGCCGCCCTCTTCCTGCCGGGCCCGGTCGTCGGGGTCATCTTCAGCCCGGACTGGCTGGTGGGCATCGGAGTCCTTTCGCCGCTGATGGGCCTTTTCTCGGTGTGCATCGGCATCCTCATCTCTTCGCGGGTCAACGACACCCGCGCCGCCCAGCAGATCGGCGGCTTTGTCGCCCTGCCCCTGATGCTGGTCTTTATCCCGATGTTTCTGGGGAAACTGGCCCTGACGGCGGTGGTCTTCCTGCTGGGGGCCGTCCTCTTCCTCTTCCTGGACGCCGGCACCCTCTGGCTGGCCACGGCCATCTTCCGCCGGGAGACGATTCTGACCCGCTGGAAATAGAACGGGAGGGGGTCGGCCTTGGCTTCCGACCCCCACAGTTGGGCCGTGCACCCGCCTTCGACCGGTACCTTCCGGCTTACCCGAACCTGCCGGCTCCGGCCAGGCTGCCCTGTGGCACCCGGAGGGGGCTGCTTACCGTTGCTTCCTCCCGGACCTGGCGGGGTTCGCAGTTCTCCGCCGCACAGGACCCGACCCTCAACGCCACATGGCCCGGGCAGTCCCACAAGGCCCGGCCTCGGTTGGGAATTCAACCCCGCTATAGCGGATTGCGGGTTACAGGGCACCGCTAGTTCCCCGTCTAGCACGGCCCAGGGAGATGTTACACCCAAAGGGGCTTTTTGTCAACTCAGCGTACCCGTTCTCCCAGAACCTGCCGCAGGAGGTTCCGGGCCTCCCGGTCCGACATGTTGACCAGTTCCCATTTCTGCTTGCCGGCCGTGGTGACGATGGTCATCTCGGGCCGCTCCTGCCTCGAGTCCTCATCGGCCAGAAAGCGGAAGCCGCCTGTCCCCCGGAGTTGGATGGAACGGATGGTCTGGGGATAGAGGACGAAACTGCCCGGCTTCTGGGCCAGCAACAGATCCAGGGGGGGGCTCCTGGTATCGGCGGTAGAGCACGTTCAGCCAGCCCCACTGGGCCCCGATCTGGCCGAAAAAGCCCTTCCCCTCGGCCCTGGCCTGGTCCCGCGCCGCCCTGACGGCCTCCCGCATTTCCTGGTTCGTGAGAGGGAGCATAATAAGCCGCTGCGGAGTCACCACCATGTTGAACGACTCGACGCCCAGGCCCATAAGCCCTTTTCGCCGTTGCAGGGAGATGATGCCCAGGATCGGCTCGGCCGGGGCCGCCGGCTGCGGGGTCGGGGCTTGTGGCTGCGGGGCCGGAGCCTGCGGCTGCGGGGCCGGCGGACTTCCCGCCCGGAATCGCCCCTTTAAAGCAACTCCTCCTGCAACCGCTGAATTTGCTCCGGGCGGAGTTTCTCCAGCGGCCGGCGGGCCAGCGGGCCGGCCTGTAGCGATGGAACCTGCTCCTCGTAGGCCGGCCGGTCCTCCACCTGGTAGAAGATGCCGATGGGAATCCGCTCTCCCCACTCCTGTGCCCGCGCCAGGGCCGCCGCCCGATCGGTGGAGTCGTACTCCGGGTCGTCTTGAAGTTGGTAGACGCGAGGGCGGTAGAACTCGTAGGCATTCTGCCGGTTGAAGGTGACGCAGGGCTGGAAGACGTCGATCAGGGCATAGCCCCGATGTCCCAGAGCGCGGAGAATCATCTCCGTCAGGTGCGGGAGGTCGCCGGACCAGGAGCGGGCGACGAACGTGGCCCCCGCCGCCAGGGCCAGGGCTATGGGATTGACCGGGAGTTCCAGAGCCCCCCAGGGCGAGGTTTTGCTCACCCGTCCCCGGTCGCTGGTGGGAGAGTACTGCCCCTTGGTCAGGCCGTAGATGCGGTTGTCCTGGACGATGTCCACCAGGCCGATGTTGCGGCGGGCGGCGTGGAGCATATGGCCCAGGCCTTCGGCGTAGGCATCGCCGTCGCCATGGGTGCAGATGACCCGCAGGCCGTGGTTGGCCAGCCGGATTCCCGTCGCCACCGGCACCGTCCGGCCATGAAGGGTCATGTAGCCGTTGGCGCGGGTGTAGTCGGGGAGTTTGCTTCCGCAGCCGATGCCGCTCACCAACATGACCTCGTGCGGGGCCAGGCCGGCCTGGGCCAGCGCCCGTTTGAGGGCGTTCCAGATGGCAAAGTTTCCGCACCCGGTACACCAGGTGGGACGAACCGGGCTGGCAAAGTCGTCTACGGTGACCATACGGACCTCCTTCTGTAGCCCCTACGAACAACGCTCCTCCATATGGGCCAGGATATACTCCGGCGAAAGCGGCCGGCCGTCCCATTTCAAGATGCGACGAGAGACGGCATGGCCCGTTGCCATACGGAGCAGGTCGGCGAACTGGCCGGAGTAGTTGTTCTCCACCGCGACCGTCTCGCCGGTCAGCAACTCCTCCACACCGGAAGGGAGCGGCCAGATGTCGGCGAAGTGTAGCATCCGGACCCGAACCCCCTGGACGCCCAGCCGGTCCACCGCCTCCCGTAGCGGCCCGTAGGTGGACCCCCAGGCGATCAAGGTCAGGCCGGCGTCTTCGGCGCCGTAGGAGGTGGGGAGGCGCATCTCGGAGCGGGCCGCCTCCAACTTGCGCATCCGTTTCTCCTGCATCCGGCGGCGGTTCTCCGCGTCCTCCTCGATGTGGCCGTATTCGTCGTGCTCGTCGCTGGACGAGGCGTAGACCGCTTTCGGATGGCCCGGAATGGCCCGGGGGGAAACCCCGGTTTCGGTGAATGCGTGTCGCCTGTATTCGCCCTCCAGTCCGTCCAGTTCCTCCCCGGTCAGCAACTCCCCACGGTCGATGACCACGGCATCGAAATCCAGGTCTTCGGGGGCGACGTCCCGGACGGAGGTGGCCAGGTAGTGGTCGGAGAGGACGATGGCCGGGCACTGGTAGCGTTCGGCGAAGTTAAAGGCCCGCCAGCCCGCCTCAAAGGCCTGTTCCACCGTCCCCGGGGCCAGGAGGATACGCGGGAATTCGCCCTGGGAGGCGTGGAGGACGAAGAGGAGGTCGCCCTGTTCGGTGCGGGTGGCCAGGCCCGTGGAAGGGCCGGGCCGTTGTGCCTCGTAGACGACGACGGGGACTTCGGTCATCCCGGCCAGGCCCAGGGCCTCCACCATCAGGGAGAAGCCGCCGCCGGAGGTGGGGGCCAGGGCCCGCACCCCGGCGTATCCGGCGCCGATGGCCATGCAGAGGGCGGCGATTTCATCCTCTACCTGGAGGGTGACCAGGCCGTACTCTTCGGCATGGGCGGCCATCCATTCCAACACCGGGCTTCCCGGGGTCATCGGATAGCCGGAGACGAAGCGGCAGCCGCCGGCCAGCGCCCCCATGGCAAAGGCCTGGTTGCCGTTCAGAAGCAGCCGACGCGGCGTCCCGGGGACCGCCTCCATCCGAAAGGGGAAGTCGGCCTGAAAGGGACGGGCGGCCTCCACGCCGGCCCGAATCACCCGCAGGTTGGCCTCCACAACCGGGGTCCCCTTCCGGGCGAAGTTATCCCGGGCCACGCTCTCAATATAGGCCGGGTCAAACCCGATCAGCCCGGCGGCGACGGCAAAGACCAGCGTATTGCGCATCACCGCGCTCCCGCCGGATTCCTCGGCCAGTTTCGCCAGCGGAAGGGGGAAGTATCCAACGTCGGTTCGGCGGGGCAGGTCGGGAAGGCCGTCCCTCTCGTCGTAGACGATGGCCCCGCCGGGCACGACCGCCCCGATATGCCGCCGCACCGTCTCCTGGTCCAGGGCCAGAAGGAGGTGGACCGCTTCGGTGTGGCTGTACAGAGGACGGCGGGCGATGCGGACGGTGAAAAAGTTGTGGCCGCCCCGGATGCGGGAATGGTAGTCGGGAAGGCCGAAGACGTGGAGGCCGCCGCGCACCAGGGCCTGGGAAAAGCCCACGCCGCTGGATTCCAGCCCCATCCCGGCCTCGCCGCCGATGCGGATGCTCAGTTCCTCTGAGGACGGCATAGAAAACCTCCGACCGGAACAATGCTCCGGGGCCAATGCTGCCAGAATCCTGTGAGCCTATTATCGCCGCTTTTGCTTCGTCGGTCAAGTGGTCCACGCCACTTCGCTCCATGGCTTACGACGAACACTACGAACAGCGCCTATGCAGCCTTGACACCCGGCCCCGGCTGGGATATGATACGGACGCCCGACGCCGCTCCGCTGCGTGGCTTATGACGAACGACGGAGAACCTGTGTCGAAACTTTGGGATCAACCGGCAACTCCCGATTCCGGCCGGGCCGCCGGGGGGAAAAGCGGCCGGCCCTTTCCCTGGCAGTGCCTCCTGCTCCTCCTGGTGGTCGCCCTGGCCGCGGCCCTGCGCTGCACCACCCTCTCCTTCCAGAGCCTCTGGCTCGACGAGGGCTATACCCTGGTCGAGGCCGGCCGGCCCTGGGGCGAACTCCTCGCCGCCCTCTTCGACCCCCGCCAGGGATATCCCCTCTACATCCTGGGCATGAAACTGTGGAGCGCGGCCTGGGGAACGGGAGAGGCCGCCCTGCGCTGGCCCTCGGCCCTGGCCGGAGTCGGCGCCGTTCCCCTCCTCTACGTCCTGGGACGCCGCCTCTTCGGCCGGAGCACCGGCCTCCTGGCCGGCCTGCTCCTGGCCCTCTCCCCTCTGGCCATCTGGTACAGCCAGGAGGCCAAGGCCTACGCCCTCGCCCTCCTCCTCATCCTGGCCGCCTGGCTTTCCCTTTGGGAGGCCGGGGAGGGCGGCCGGCCCCTCTCCTGGTGGACCTTCGCCGGCCTGGCCTTCCTGACCCTGCTTGCCCACCGCCTCCTGGCCATCCTGTCCCTGATCGGCCAACTGGTCTATCTCCTCTACCTGGCCCGCCAGGGTCGGCTCAGCCAACGCTACCGCCCCCTCTTCCTGGGCCTCCTCCTGGGCGTCCTGGCCCTTTCCATCGCCGGCCTCTGGCTCACCCTGGGACAGGCCGGGGCCATCCGCCAGTTCGGCGCGGAGCACGATTGGTCCACCCTTCTCCAGACCTTTACCCAGTTCAGCCTGCGCATCGCCCCTACGCCTCCGGAGCCGGCCCTGGGGCCCGACCGGCGGGCCTGGCTCCTGCCCTTCGCCGGAGCCGCCCTGGTGGGCATGGCTGCCCTGGCCGCGGACCTGGCCTCCCCGGGCCGGAGGAGGAGGCGGGCCGTCTTCCTCCTCTCCTCCCTGGCCGTGCCGCCGGCCGCCTTCTTCCTCCTCTACCTCATCCGTCCCTTCTACTACGAACGCTACCTCCTGGAAGCCCTGCCGTTCTATCTCCTCCTCCTGGCCGTGGGCACGGTCTCCCTGGGACGCTGGAGCGTCCGCCGGGCCTCGGGGGTCCTCTTCCCCCTCCTCGGCGCAGCAACCCTGGCCCTCTCCCTCCTCCCCCTGGCCGCCTCCTGGCAACAGGTGCAGGACTGGACCCTTTCCTCCCGGCCGAGCAAAGAGCAGTTCCGCGAAGCCACCCTGTACCTCCAGCAACACCTCCATCCCGGCGACCTCCTCATCGTCCACCCCGGTTACATCCGCCCGTTGGTCGAACTGTACCAGAGCCGCCTCCCCCGCCGGCCGCTTGTCCTCACCACCCTTCGGGAACCTTTCGCCGAGAACTATACCCTGCGCGACTTTTACGCCGATATGGACGCCCTCACCCGGGGACGCCGACGGGCCTGGCTCCTCCTGGCTCCCTTCCATGCCGCCAGTTGGGATCCGAACCGCTGGGTCGAGGAATGGTTCACCCTCAACCCCTTCCTCCACTGCGACGGCGACCGACGCCCTCCCTGCGTCGAGGAGCCGACCTCCTCCGGCATCGTCTTCAACGGCCTCACCCTGTACTGCATCACCTTCAACGGCAACTTCCGGCAGGGCTTTCCCACGCCGACCCTTCCTGTAGAGTTCACCTTTGGCCGTTCCATCCGCCTCTTCGGCGCCGATCTGGAGCCGTTTCAACGGCCGCTCCTCCCCGGCGATGTCCTGCCCCTGACCCTGTACGTGCAGGGGTTGCAGGCCGATCTTCCCGACCTGGAAACGGTCGTCCGGCTGGTCGGCCCCGATGGGCAGGTCGGGGCGGAGACGGCCGGCCGTCCCCTGGGCGGCTCCCTGCCCACCACCTGCTGGCAACCGGGGGACGAGTTCCTCGATTTCTATGAACTCCTCCTGCCGGAAGGCCTCCCGGCCGGCCGCTACACCCTGCAGGCAGGCTATCGCCTGGCCACGGAACATCAGGCCCGGCTCCGCCTGCCCGACGGCTCCCCCTGGGCCGGCCTGACCGAGGTGGAGGTGGTCAGCCCTTGAACGAAAGCGACGGAAAACCTCCTGCGCCGAACCCTCCCGGGGGACGCCGTGACTGGCTGGACCTGGCCCTGGTGCTGGGAATCGCCCTGGCCCTGCGGCTGGCCCTGGGGTGGATTCTGCCCCGGCCGTGGGGATTTCCCCTGCCCCCGCTGGTCAGCGACGAGCCGGAGTATCTGGCCGCGGCCGGCGAACTGGCCCGGGGGCGAGGTTTCTCCTTCTACCTCGAATGGCCATGGCTGCGGCCGCCGCTCTACCTCCTCTTCCTGGCCCCCTTCATCCGCCTCTTCGGGCTGAACCTCCTGCCCATCCGGGCCGCACAGGTCCTCCTCAGCCTCTCCGTGCCGGCCCTGGTCTACCTCCTGGCCCGGGCCTCCTTCGGCCGGCGGGCGGCCCTCCCGGCCGGCCTGCTGGCCGCCCTATACCTGCCCCTGGCCGCCCTGCCCCACCTGGTTCTGGCGGAAAACCTCTTCCTCCCCCTCTTCCTGGCCTCCTGCTACGGTCTGGTGCGCTTCTCATCGGGCCGGGGCCGGGCCTGGGAGATGGCGGCGAGCGGGCTTTTGCTGGGCCTGGCCACCCTCACCCGGGGGCTGACCCTGGGCTTCCTGCCGCTGGCCGTGCTCTGGGCGGCCGCCGTGGCCTGGCGGCGGAGGCCCAGGGAGCGGCCCGTCCGGGCCCTCCTCCCGGCGGCCCTTCTGGCCGGCGCGGCCCTCCTGGCGATCCTGCCCTGGAGCGGGTACATCTCCCTCAAGGTCGGCCGGCCGATTCTGGTGGACACCACCGGCGGCTACAACTTCTGGCTGGGCACCCAGGGCGGCCAGTTCCCCAATACCCTCCAGGTGCAGCGGGAACTGCTGGCCCTGCCCGACCCGGCCGCCCGCCAGGAGGAGGCCTACCGCCGGGGTTGGGAGAGCATCGCCGCCGACCCCGGGGACTTTTTGCGCAACCGGCTGACCGAACTGGGACAACTCCTGCGCATCAACTACGGGGCCGACGAACGCCTCTCCGACGGCTTCGCCCGGGGAGAGGTCTCCCCGCCCCACCTGCTTTCCCTTCTGATTCTGGAGGATACCTTCTACGTCCTCCTGGTGCCGCTGGCCCTATGGGGGCTGTTCCGGCGGGGGAAGGAGGCCGGCCGGGGGCTTTTTCTGCTCTGGCTGGGGTATAACCTGCTCCTGGGGGTGGCCTTTTTCTCCATCAGCCGTTTCCGCCTGCCCTTCCTGCCCTTCCTCTGCCTGTACGCGGCGGCTCTGCGGGAAGCGCCCCGGCCGGCCGTCGGGAGGAAGGGAAAAGCCCGCCTGGCGGCGGCCCTCCTGCTCGGCCTGGCCTTCTGGGCGGCCGTCCTGCCCTCCTACCTGGGGCCCTACCCCTCCTCCTGGGCATCGACCCTCCTGGGCCTGCGCGCCCGGAGCGTGGCCGAGGCGCTGGCCCGGGCCGAGGCGGCCCTGGCCGCCGGGGACCGCGCCGGGGCCTGGCAGGAACTCCGGCCGGCCCTCCTCGCCCATCCCATCGGAAATGCCCCCCTGGATACGGCGCTGGTCGTGCTGGCCGAATGGCAACGCGCCGGCGGCGATGCCCAGGGCGCCCTGGCCACCCTGAACGGGCTGGACTTTTACCCGGCCCGCCTCCTGCGGGGGGACATCCTGCGCGCCCAGGGCCGGTGGGAGGCGGCGCGGAGCGAATTTTCCGCCCGCGAAGTGAAGGTGCGGAACCCCACGGGCTGGGCCTGGAGCCATCTCCGGCCGCCGGCCGGCCGGGAAATCGACCTGGGCGGCGGGCTGGACTGGGGGCTGGCCGACGGCTTCTACAGCCCGGAGGACGACGGGGCGACCACCTACCGCTGGAGCGCCGGAGAGGCCCGTCTCCGCTTTCCCGGCGCCGGGACGGGCCGGCCGCTCACCCTGCGCCTGCGCCTGCGGGCCTGGCGCCCGGCCGGCGAGCCTCGGCCCCGGGTTGCCCTCTTCCTGGAAGGGGCGGAGATAGCCCGCTTCGACGCCCCGGAGGAGTGGGAAGAGGTCGTCGTCCCCCTCCCGGCCATCCCCTCCGGCGCCGACGTCGTGCTGACCCTGCGGAGCGATACCTTCTTCCCCGGCCCGCGCGACCTCCTGGAGACCGGACAACTGCGCCTGCCGGGCGTGATGGTGGACCGGGCGGCGATAGAGGCGCGCGCCGATTGACCTCCCGCCTCCCTCATGGTAAAATGCCGGTCGAAGCCGGGCGGAGGCGAGGTCGGGGACCCGCGTCGCCGGGATGCGGAAAAGGAAGCCTTCGTGCCCCGGGTTGATCCAGGGATGGCCCAGCAGGCAGTTACAAATTCTCTGCGGTAAACAGATACCGGGAAAGATAGGAGGAACCATGCCCAAAAAGACGGTCCGCGACATCGAACTTCAAGGAAAACGGGTCCTGGTACGGGTGGATTTCAACGTGCCCCTCCAGGAAGGACGGGTGGGAGACGACACCCGCATCCGCGCCTCCCTGCCCACCATCCTTTACCTCCTGGAGCACGGAGCCGCGGTCATCCTGATGTCCCACCTGGGCCGGCCGAAAGGGGTGGACGAGGCGTTGCGCCTGGCTCCGGTGGGAGAGCGTCTGAGCCAACTCCTCGGCCGGCCGGTGCGCACCCTTTCCGACTGCATCGGCCCGGAGGTGGAGGAAGCCGTCCGGGCCATGCGCCCCGGCGAGGTCATCCTCCTGGAAAACCTCCGCTTCCACCCCGAAGAGGAGAAAAACGACCCGGAGTTTGCCCGGAAACTGGCCGCCCTGGGCGAGGTCTATGTCAACGATGCCTTCGGCACGGCCCATCGCGCCCATGCCTCGACCGAAGGGGTGGCTCACTACCTCCCGGCCGTGGCCGGCCTGCTCCTGGAACGGGAGTTGGAGGCCCTGGGCAGGGCCCTGGAGGCCCCGGAACACCCCTTTGTCGTCATCCTGGGCGGAGCCAAGATATCGGACAAAATCGGGGTGATTCGCAACCTCCTCCGCCGGGCCGATGCCCTGCTGGTGGGCGGCGGCATGGCCAATACCTTCCTCAAGGCCCAGGGCCATGCGGTCGGCGATTCCCTGGTGGAGGACGAGGCTCTGGAGACGGCCCGGGAGATCCTTTCCCAGGTCCGGGCCGCCGGGGTGGGCTTTTACCTGCCGGTGGATGCCGTGATCGCCGGGCGTTTCGCCGCCGATGCCCCATCCCGGGTCGTCCCGGTGGAGCAGGTGCCGGCCGGCTGGCGCATCCTGGACATCGGCCCGCGCACCGTGGAGACCTTCCGCCGGGCTCTCCAGGGGGCCCGCCTGGTGGTGTGGAACGGCCCGATGGGGGTCTTTGAGTTCCCCGCCTTTGCCGAAGGGACCCGGGCGGTGGCCCAGGCCGTGGCCGAGAGCGGGGCCTTTAGCATCGTCGGCGGAGGCGATTCGGTGGCGGCCCTCCAGCAACTGGGCCTGGCCGAACGCATCGGCCACCTTTCCACCGGCGGCGGGGCCAGCCTGGAGTTTCTCGAGGGAAGGCCGCTGCCCGGCGTGGAGGTCCTGCTGGACCGCTGACCCATGGGCCTGTCCCCCCTTCGGCTCCAGGAAAACGTCCCTCTGTCCTCCCACACGACCATCGGCCTGGGCGGGCCGGCCCGTTTCTTCCTCTCCGCCCTGGAGGTGGAGGAAATTCGCCAGGCCCTGGCCTGGGCCCGCGACGAGGGCCTGCCCGTCCACGTCCTGGGCGGAGGCTCCAACACCATCTTCGCCGACGAGGGCTACCCCGGCTTGGTCCTGCACGTGGCCCTGCGCGGGGTGGAGTTTCGCCCGGCCGGGGAGTGGGTGGAGGTGAGGGCGGCGGCCGGCGAAGCCTGGGATGACCTGGTCCGCGCCTGCGTGGAACGCGGGCTGGGCGGACTCGAGTGCCTCTCCGGCATCCCCGGCCAGGTCGGGGCGACGCCGGTGCAGAACGTGGGGGCTTACGGCCAGGAGGTGGCCGAGACCATCGTCGTCCTGGAGGCCCTGGACCGGCGGACGCTCCGGGAGGTGCGCTTCTCCGGCCCGGAGTGCGGCTTTGCCTACCGCCGCAGCCGCTTCAAGGAGGAGGACCGCGGCCGGTATGTGATCACCTCGGTGACCTACCGCCTGGCGGTGGAGGGCCGGCCGGCGGTGCGCTACGCCGAACTGCGCCGCTACCTGGAGGAGCGCACCGACCTTTCCGCGCTGGGGGAGGGCCGGCCGGCCCTCCAGATGGTGCGGGAGGCGGTGTTGGCCCTGCGCCGCTCGAAGTCGATGGTGGTGGACCCGGCCGATCCCCACTCCCGTTCGGCCGGCTCCTTCTTCCTCAATCCCACCCTGACCCTCGACCGGGCGCGTCGCCTGGAGGAACGCTGGCGGGCGTTGGGGGGGAAGGAACCCCCGCCCCTCTTCCCCTCGGCCGGGGGGGTCCGGGTCCCGGCCGCCTGGCTGGTGGAGCAGGCCGGCTTTCCCCGGGGCTATCGGCGGGGGGGGGGCGGGCTCCCCGCCCCCCCCGCCCCCCCCCCGCGCCCCCCCCGCCCGCCCGGCCCCCCCCGCCCCGCCCCCTCCCGCCCCCCCGGCGGCGCCCCCCCGCCGCCCCGCCCGCCCCCCAACCCCCGCGCGCTCGCTGCGCCTACAGGGCACAGCCCACGGCC
>Ga0078972_1009970_pt1 | contig 18215 bp, 15 predicted proteins | sample YelNatPaOPGAMG01_FD_67568 | JGI IMG/M metagenome (GOLD analysis project Ga0078972, IMG submission 67568) | Hot spring thermophilic microbial communities from Obsidian Pool, Yellowstone National Park, USA - OP-RAMG-01 (SPADES assembly) (version 2) | ecosystem: Environmental > Aquatic > Thermal... | reverse complement strand
GATCCGCGCCGGCAAGCTCGACGACGAGAGCCTCTCCCAGGTGCCGAACCTCACCTGGACCGACTCCGCCGGCCAGGTGCGCGTCAACCCCATCACCTACAGCCCCTCGGACCTGGACCATGTCATCATTGACTATACCTACGTGGTGCGGGCCGTGGCGCGCTACGCCGACCTGGCGAACTTTGTGCCCTTCAAGGACTGGCTGACGTATCCCATTACCGCCGCCCTGACCGTGCGCGGCTGTACGCACAACTGCCGCACCTGCGGCGGCTCCGTCTCCGCCTTCCGCCGCATTCACAACCGCTCCCGGCCGGCCTTCCGCTCGCCGGCGCAGTTGGCCGAGGACCTGCGCAACATCCGCCGCTTCTCGCGCGGCCCCATCTTTATCCTCGGGGACCTGCGCCAGCCCGGCATGGACTACGCCGAGGAGTTCCTGCGGCTGGTGGGAGTGGATCCCGGCCCGGTGATTCTGGAGCTGTTCGACGCGGCCGACCGCGAGTACATCCAGAAGCTGGCCCGCACCTTCCCCAACTTCACCATGGAAATCTCGCCGGAGTCCCATGATGATGAGGTGCGGCGGGCCTTTGGCCGGCCCTACACCACCGCCGCCATGGAAGAGACCATGGCCTACATCCTGGAGGCCGGCTGTAAGCGCCTGGACGTCTTCTTCATGATCGGCCTGCCGAAACAGGACTTCCAGTCCGTGATGGACACGGTCGCCTACTGCGGGCACTTGATGGAGCGCTTTGACGCCGGCGCCGATAAGCGCCTGTTCCCGTTCATATCGCCGCTGGCGCCCTTCGTTGACCCGGGGAGCGAGGTCTTCGAGCGCCCAGAGGAATACGGTTACACCATCCTCTTCCGCTCCCTGGAGGAGCACCGCCAGGCCCTGCTGGCGCCGAGCTGGAAATACGTGCTCAATTACGAGACGATCTGGATGGACCGGCACCAGATCGCCGATGCGACGTATGAGGCCGGCTTCCGCCTGAACCGGCTGAAAAAGCAGTACGGCCTGATTGACCCGGCCGTGGCCGACGCTACGGAGCGCAGGATTCAACGCGCCCGCCGGCTGATGGCCCAGATTGACGATATCCTCCAGATCACCGACCCCACGCGCCGCCAACTGCTGTTGAACGCGCTCAAGCCCCAGGTGGATACCGCCAACCTGTCCACCGTTTGCGAGAAGACCGAGCTGAACCTGCCGGTGGGCCTGCTGAAGTTCAACCTGCTGAACGCGGCCGGCATCGTGCTGGCCGGGGCCATGGGGCGCCGGCGGCTGGTCACCGTCCCCAACGGGGGTGGGGAGGAAAAATCGTGAGCCTGGCAGGGACAATCCCTGCCCCATGAAAGGAAAAAAACCGTGTCCGACAAGGTGTTGGTGGCGTATGGGAGCAAGTACGGTGCGACGGCGGAGATCGCCGGCCGCATCGGTGAGGTGCTGGGGGCCGCCGGGTTCACGGTGGATGTCCTCTCCGCGGACAAAGTGCGGGGTATCTCCTCCTACGAGGCCGTGGTGCTGGGCAGTGCGGTGTACGCCGGCAGTTGGCGCAAAGAGGCCGCCAAACTGCTGACCTCGGAGGCGGACGCCCTGGCGGAGCGGCCGGTATGGCTCTTCTCCAGCGGCCCAACCGGCCCGGGAGACCCGGTGCAACTGCTCAACGGTTGGCGCATCCCGGGTGCCCTGCGGCCCGCGGCGGAGCGCATCAAGGTCCGCGATATCGCCGTCTTTCACGGCGCCATTGATATGCAGAAGCTCAGCCTGCCGGAGCGGCTGATCATCAAGGGCATCAAGGCGCCGGCCGGCGATTTCCGCGACTGGGCGGCCATCATGGCCTGGGCGGAGGGCATCGCGCGGGCGCTGAGGCCTGCATAAACGCCGATTGCGCGTTTCAGGAGCGGGGATGTGTTGAAGCAGGGCTGGGTGGCGCTGGGACTCCTGGTCGCGGCCGTGATATGGGCCATGATCACGAGCTGGCGCCTGCTGTATCACGTCAGTTATGCCCTGGCATTCATCCTGGTCCTCTCCCTGCTCCTGACCCTCAATGACCTGATCGGGGTGCAGGTGGCGCGGCTCAGCCGCACTCACCGTTCCCAGGTCGGCAAGCATTTCGACGAGGAGTTCACCCTCGTCAACCGCGGCTGGTTCCCCAAGCGCTGGCTGGAGGTGCGCGATCATTCCACGCTACCCGGGCATCGCGCCGGCCGCGTCATCAGCGGCCTGGGGCCGCGCCAGCGCTATATCTGGGCGGTGCGCACCTACTGCGGACACCGCGGGCGCTTTCGCTTAGGTCCCTTGAGCCTGCACAGCGGGGATCCCTTTGGCTTCTTCTTCCTGTCCCGCCGGCTGGCTGGCGAGGGGGAGCTGATCGTCTATCCCTACACGGTGGACCTGCCGGGCCTTCAACTCCCCTTTGGCGAGCTTTCGGGCGGCACCGCTATGCGCCGGCGCACCCAGCACGTCACCGACCAGGTTGCCGGCGTGCGCGAATACGTGCACGGCGACAGCTTCAACCGCATTCACTGGAAGAGCACGGCGCGCGTCGGCCGGCTCATCTCCAAAGAGTTCGAGCTGGAGCCGGTCACCGACATCTGGCTGTATTTGGACCTGGAACAGCACATGCATGTCAGCGCGCCCTGGGCGGAGGAAATGGACCGGAGCGGGCCGGCGGTATTGTGGGGGGAGCACCGCACTCCGCCCCTGCCTCCCAGCACAGCGGAATATGCGGTCAGCGCCGCCGCCTCGCTGGCCAAACAGCTCCTCTCCATGGGACGCGCGGTGGGGCTGGTGGCGTACGGGCAGAAACGGGAGGTGATGCCGGCGGACCGCGGCCCGCGCCAGCTCGTCAAACTGCTGGAGGCGCTGGCGGTGCTGGAAGCGCGCGGCACCGTGCCTATCTCGCTGGTGCTGGAGGCGGAAGCGCGGCATCTGCACCGCGGCACGGGGTTGATCGTCATCACGCCGGCCTTCGACGTGGAATGGGTGCGGGTGGCCCAGGCGGTAGGCATGCGGGGTGTGCGCCTGGCGGCGGTGCTCATCGCCGGGGAAAGCTTCGCGCCGGCGCCTTCCATCGCACCGGTGCAGGCCGCACTGCAGTCCAGCGGCATCTTGTGCACGGTTGTGCGCCGGGGCGATGACCTGGCGGAGCGCCTGCGGTTCCCGGCCGGCGGCTGACCCCGGCGGAGAGTTATCTGACAACCGCCCCGGGCGTTTTCGCGGGATTTGCATACATTGGCGCGGCGTGCTATAATAATAGCTGAGTGAGCGCCGTATCACTCAATGCCTGATAGTCGCACGCGATGATGGTCGACGCCACGGAAGGGGTCGACCATTCTTTATATCGCGTCCAGGAAAAGAACACATAAACCGGTGCGGTGTGGCGATAACCCGTGGACGAAGTCGTCTACCAGTGCAAGGGTCTCAACGATTCCGATATCGAGCAGTTACAGCGCGTCGAGGCGAGCATGGCCATCCTGGCCGATGTCAACCGCTCCGATGTGCTGTTGTACTGTTTGCTGACGCCGGAGAAGGCGGTGGTCGTGTCCCATTCGCGCCCGCACTCGGTGTCGCCGGTCTATGCGGAACCGCTCGCCGGCCTATGGGTAGGGCCGGCGCAACAGCCGCTGGTCTTCCGGGTCCTGCAGGGGCGCTTCGGACTGCGGACACAGCGCTCTGCCGTCGCGAACGGCGCCCCCATCATGCAGAAAGTCCTGCCGGTGCGGAACCGCCAGGGGCGGATTATCGCCGCCCTCTGTATCGAGACCAACCTAATCGAGCACGAGCGTCAGCGCCGGCGCAGTAAGGTGTTCCAGTGGGCTGTGCGCCAGCTCCAGCAGATGGCCGCACGCGGCGAGCTGGCAGACGCGGCATCGCTCACGCCCTTTGGCGAGCACGATGGGATTATCCTGGTGGATCGCCAGTACTGCATCCGCTATGCCAGCGGCATCGCCACCAACCTGTACCGCCGCATCGGCATCATGGAGGGGCTGGTCGGCAAGCGGCTGAGCGAGCTGGGCACGCACGACGCGGAGATCGTCGCCCCGGTGTTCGACGGCTCGCACTGCATCCAGCAGGAAACCGATGAAGGGGGCCGCACCTGGATCAAGCGCGGTGTGCCCGTCCTGGCCGTCACCGAGGGGTGGAGGCGCTGGTCGGTGCTGGAACCACTGCTGGTGCGGCACCTGGCGCGGCGGGTGCAGGCAAGCCTGATACTGATCCGCGATACGACGGAAAGCCGGCTCAAAGAGCAGGAGATCAAGGTCAAGACCGCCCTCATCCGGGAGGTGCACCACCGGGTCAAGAACAACCTGCAGACCATCGCGGCGCTCCTGCGCATGCAGGCCCGCCGCAGTCAGTCCGAGGAAACCCGTCAGGCTCTGCAGGAGGGCATCAACCGCATCTTGAGCGTGGCGGTGGTGCATGAGTTCCTGGCCCACGAAGAGGCCAACGCGGTCAGCCTGCGGGAAGTGGCTACCAAGATCGTGCGGCAGATTCGCCAGGGCATTGTGGCGCCGGACCAGCAGATTCACATCACCATCGAGGGGGATGATGTGCTGTTGCCGGCCCAGCAGGCGACATCCTGCGCCCTGATCATCAACGAGCTACTGCTGAATTCCATTGAGCATGGCTTTCAGGGGCGCACAGGCGGGCGCATCGCCCTTTCCATCGGTGTGCAGGACAGCAACGTGCGCCTGTCCGTCCAGGACAACGGGCAGGGCCTGCCGGCCGATTTTGACCTGCGCACCGCCGGCAACCTGGGCCTGCAAATCGTGCGCACCCTGGTCCAGGACGACCTGAAGGGCACTTTCTCGCTGGAAAATACGCAGGATGGTGTGATTGCCGTGATCAGCTTTCCAAAAGGCATATCAGGAGGTGACTAAGTGGCAGATCGCAAACGGATCATAATCGCAGATGACGAGTCCATTATCCGTATGGATCTGCGGGAAATGCTCACCAACCTGGGCTACCTGGTGGTGGGCGAGGTGGCCGACGGCCGCAGCGCGGTCAACCTGGCACGCGAGCTTAAACCGGACCTGGTGGTCATGGATATCCGCTTCGAGGGGGATGATTTCGACGGCATCGATGCCGCCAAAATCCTGACGGAGGAGCGCATCGCGCCGGTCCTCCTGCTGACGGCCTACAGTCAGCGCGACCTGATCGAGCGGGCCAAGGACGCCGGCGTCACCGGCTACATCGTCAAGCCCTTCCGCGAGTCCGACCTGGCCGCGGCCATTGAGGTCGCCCTGGCACGCTTCAACGAGCTGAAGATGCTGGAAAAAGAGGTCGGCGACCTCAAGCAGGCGCTGGAGACCCGCAAGCTGGTGGATCGCGCCAAGGGCATCCTCATGGATGTGCAGGGGTTGACCGAGGCGGAGGCCTTCCGCAAGATTCAGAAGATGAGCATGAACACCCGCAAGCCGATGCGCGAGGTGGCGGAAGCCATTATCCTGGCGCACCAGGCGAGCCAACAAGAGTAAAGGCGTTCCTTCCCCAGGTAAGCGCATGGGTCCAGGTCTCCGGCCGGCCTTGGCCCGGAGACAGCAAAGAGGCGGAGAAGGGACGCGGCAGTCCGAATGGTGATTACTGCCGCGTCCCTATTTTTATTTTTCCCATACCCTTTCTAAAGGAGGTATTTCCATGAACAAGCCGGCCGACTTTCAGGAAGTGATGGCCAGGGTCAAACAGGACGAGGTCCGGGTGATTAGCTTACAATTCACCGATGTCACGGGCACGCTGAAAAGCGTCAATATTCCCCCCAGCAAGCTGGAGGAAGCGGTGCGGGTCGGGGTGTGGTTCGACGGGTCGTCCATCGAGGGATTCGCCCGCATCTATGAGAGCGATATGCTCCTCATCCCGGATGTGACCACCTACACCACCCTGCCGTGGACGAAGGAGACCGGCAAGGTGGCACGCATCCTGTGTGACGTGTACACGCCGGCCGGCGAACCGTTCGAGGGAGATCCCCGCTATATCCTGAAGCGCGCCATAAAGCGCGCCGCGGACATGGGCTTCACCTATAATACCGGGCCGGAGATCGAGTTCTTCCTCTTCAAGGCGGAGAACGGTCCTGTGGCGCGCCCCACCCCCTTCGACATGGGCAGTTACTTCGACTCGTCCCAGGGCGACCTGGCCGCGCAGGCCCGGCGCGAGATGATGTTCGTCCTGGAAGAGATGGGGTTGGAAGTGGAGATGGCCCATCACGAGGTTGCCCCTGGCCAGCACGAGATCAATATCCGCTACAGCGACGCGCTCTCCTGCGCCGACAATGCCATTACCCTGAAATATGCCGTGCGTTCCGTGGCGCAAAAGTACGGCCTGTACGCCAGCTTCATGCCGAAACCCATTTACGGCGTGAACGGCTCCGGCATGCATACGCATCAGAGCCTGTTCGACAAGAACGGCCGCAACGCTTTCTACAATCCGGATGACCCGTACCGGCTTTCGGAGACCGCATATCATTTCATCGCCGGCCAGCTTGCCCATGCCCGCGCCCTGGCGGCCGTTGTGGCGCCGACCGTCAACTCTTACAAGCGTCTGGTGCCCGGCTATGAGGCCCCGGTCTACGTCTGCTGGGGGCAGATCAACCGCTCTGCCCTCATCCGCATCCCCATGGTCTCCAAGGGGCGGGAGCAGTCCACCCGCGCCGAACTGCGCTGTCCGGACCCGAGCTGTAACCCGTACCTGGCCTTTGCTGTCATGCTGGCCTGCGGCCTCGACGGCATCGAACGCAAGCTCCAGCCGCCGAAACCGACAGAGGAAAATGTGTTCGAATTCGATGCCGTTCAGCGCGAAGAGGCTAACATCATCACCCTGCCGGGCAGTCTGTACGAGGCGCTGGAGGAGCTGAAGAAGGACACGGTGATCCAGGAAGCCCTCGGCCAGCATGTGTATCGCTGGTTCCTGCGGGCCAAGGAGCATGAATGGGACGAGTACCGCACCCAGATCACGCCGTGGGAGCTGGAACGCTACCTGACCATGGCCTGATAGGGCGCGTCCTGCGGTGAGAAGCGGTTCAGGCCGCCGGCCATCCTCGTTGCACACGGGTGGCCGGCGGCTCATTTGCCGGCCATGCCAGCTCCACGAAGTTCCCTTGACACGGCGCCCCCTGGCAGTAGGCGATGCGGCGCGCCGAGATATCCACCGTCAGCGACCATAAGGTCGCCATAATGCGATCATGGTGGCACAGCGGCGTGTCGTGATCCCTGAGCACCTGCTGTGCCCAGCTCCACGCCGGCTCCCCCGGTCGGAGCGCCAGCTCCCGCAGTTTCTCCGCACGCCGGCGCGAATGGGCATGGGTGCGCCGGCCGTGCAGTCTCTGCATGTCTGGGTGCTGGAAGTGATTGGTGACCGCCAGCCAGCTATCCCCCTCGCGCACCCGTTTGGCCAGCGGGTGGGCCTCCACCACCGCAAAGCCGCCGGCATCCGCCAGCAGATAATTGAACGCATGGAGCACCGGCAGGTCGAGCAGTAAGGCAACCGCCTGCCGGACGGTGGTGCAGGTCTCCAGCAGGATGCGCGGCACCAGGTGGAACGGGAGGCCTGGTGAAAGCCTGGCCGGCATCTCGGCCTGCACCAAGTGGAGCGCCGCGAACAGGCCGGCCTGATTGACACCGTCATAGCGGCCCCCAATGAGGCTGGCATTGGTGCCCAGGGTCGCCAGCGCGCCGGCCGGCCCGGCGTACAGCAGATGCCGACTGCGCTGAGAGCTGAGGAAATCATAGTTGCGGGCGACCATGACATGCCCATCGGCGGAGCGCCAGGCCAGGCTGGAGCATCCGCCGGCCTCGCCCGAGGGATGATGGAGGGAGAAGTGCGGCAGAACATCCTCCCACGGCCGGCCCTGGGCATCCGCATAGCCGCGGTACTCGTCCAGCAGGGGCGGATATATGTCCCGCACCACGTCGGCGCAGGCGCGCGCAAAACGGAGGGCGCGCGGAGGATTTTCCGGAGCCGGCAACTGCCGCAGATCCGTGACCGCGCCGACGGCGTACCCGCAGGCATAATGGTCGCCGGCCAGTTCGAAGAAGCGGTAATCGGGGTCTGCCAGTTCTGTCGGGAGGTTCGGCATAATCGGTTCCATTGTTCCTGGATATAGGGTCGGTCAGCCTGACGCCGGCACCTCGACCGAGTCCCTCACTCTCTGCCAGGCCTGGCGGATGGCCTGCAGTTCGCCCCATGTGCTGGGCATTTCCCCATAGCGCATGCGCACATAGGCTTCGGTGATATGTTCGATATCCCCGCGCTCTGCCCCAGGGAACGCCCGATACAGCAGGGAAAGGTACTCGTAGGGCGTGAAGACCGCCGGCCGGGGATAGCCGCGCCCTGCCGCAAGCTGACACATGTTCAGGTAGATGTTGCGGATGGAAATCTCCGCGTACCATTCCATGCCCAGCCGGCCGGGGCGCAGGCCGGCCAGCCGGTCCAGCATGCTCTGCACCAGGTTCTGCAGGTTATGCAACGCATCTTCCCGCCACGTCCCGCCCGGCAGGGAGCGCCGGCGTTCCTGGGGGCCTTCCGCCGGCTCGCGCTGGCCCAGCTTGCGCAGGGAAAGCGCCAGGCCGGCCAGGCTGATCATCAGCAGGAGCGCGATCACCAGCCACTTGGCGACCTCTCCCCAGGGGAAGCCGGCCCCCTCTCCGCCGCCGGGCATCGGTGTGGGCTGGGGAGCGGGCGCCGGCGGCTGGAAGGCCGCCAGGCCTTCCGACACCCATATCGCGAGCTGTTGGACCAGGCGGATGAGCCATTCCAGGATCGGCTCCATGACTACTCCCAGCGCCAGCAGGCCCTGGTACAAGGCCCGTTCCAGGACGTGTCCCAACGGCGCGAGCCATAGGCCGAGCTGACGGAAGCCGGCCGGCGATATCCCCCTCGCCAGGAGCCAGCCAAAGGCCACCACGAGGACGGCCGACCCCATTACGGTCGCCAGCCACGCCGCGCCAAAGGGCTGTTCCGCACCCCCGGGCAGGGCGGCGATCTCATCCACGCGCGCTACCGCCATAGCCACCAGGGCGGCCAGGAAAAAGATATACACCAGCAGGGCTATACCCCCGCCAAGCTCCGGGTACCACATCAGGCCGGCGGCCACCAGCCATAAGACGTTCAGCCGGAAGGAGAAGGCTACGGCCGGCAGGGAGAGCGGGCGGTCATGCAGGCGCATGCCGCGCCACCAGCACACCAGCAGAGTGACCAGGGCCGCTGGCCCGCCCGTCACGCCGGTGGTGAGAGCGCCCCAATCGGCCGCCCAATCCTTCAGCCATTCCCATGAGCGGAGAGGGACATCCCTGTACACATGAAAGCGGGTGAGGAGCAGGGCGCTCAGCAGGAGAATGCCGAGCAAGGCCCAGCGCTGGCCGGCCAGCGGCAGGCGCGAGCGCGTCAGCATCCAGGTGACCAGGAAGGCGCCGGCCATGATGCCGGCGGTGCCGGCCCAGGCGCAGAGCACGCTGTGCGGCGCCGCGCCGGCGGTAATGGGCACGAACAGCGCCGCCAGCAGGGCGCTCTCCATGACCCACAAACTGGCCAGCAGAAGCGCACGCCGGACGTACGGCGCATCCGGAAGCTCCATCCCAAGCGGCATCAGCAGTAGTCGTCTCACGGCACGGCCTCCTGGGCCGGCTCCGCCTGGGACAGCGGCTGGCGCAGGCCGGCGGCCATGGCCGCCGCGTCATCCGCCGCATCGCGCAACTGCGGCAGATGATAGGTCAGCACACCGTCCAGCTCCGGCGGAGGGCTCTCCTCCAGGGAGATGAGCACCATATGCCGGCCGGCCGCCCGCAGGCGCTGGAGCGACTCGGCGATCTCTTCGGTGACGATGCCGGTCACCACCACCATGGTGCTTCCCCAAGGAAGTTCCGCACCGGCGGTGATCAGGAGGTCCTCAAAGGGCACGCTGGCGATGGGCGTCACTGCCGCCAGCATCTCGAGCACCCGCACCAACTGCGCCGGCGCCCGGCCGGGCGGCACCCGGATGGGCTGATCCGACTCGGGCAGACAGCCATTGGCCACCAATCCCACCGCGTAGCGCCGCTCAGCGGCATAGTGCGCCACCGATGCAGCTACCATGATGGTCTTCTCCAGCAGGACCGGGTCGTAGCCCTGCCAGTACCGGCGGAAGTTGGCGACGTTGAGGCAAACCGCCAGGTTGAACGAAGTGGTTGGCTCGTAGACGCGCACCTGGAGGGACTGCCGGCGGGCGGTAGCCTTCCAGTGAATGCGGCGGAAATCATCGTGGGGCTGGTAATCGCGCACGCCCATGGTGCGGGAGGGGTCCTCGAACAGCCGCCGGCGCACCGCCAGCTCCCCCAGCGGGTCCTTGGCCGGCAGTCCCAGCTCCTCCAGCGGCACTACCCGCGGGTAGACGATGAGCCAATCCGTATGCGCCAGCCGCCGGCGGTCCTCGAACAGGCCGAAGATGTCGCCGGCGCGCAGGGTCGCCGGGCCGTAGGCGTAATAGCCGCGCTGGGCGCAGTGCAGGGTATAGACGCGCTCGGCCTGCTCGTACCAGCGCAGGGAATATATGGCGGAGAGCACGCCTGTCTGCGGCTTATGGCTGGGCTGGACCTGGGCATCGAGGACCGGGAGCTGGGTGGGGATCTCGTCCTCGATCTTCAGCCAGGGCACCGGCAGGAGTTTGCGGTTGGTGATACGGATGATGAGGGGGATATTTTCGCCGGCGAATGCCCGCCGCTCGCCGAACATGCGCTCGTAGACCACTCCCTGCAGGGCCAGCCGGTTCCACGCCCAGGCCGCCGGCAGGATGACCAGCAGGAGCGCGGCGATGGTGAGCAGGGCCGGCCGGCGGGTGACGAGGCCAATGAGGATGAGCACCAGCGCCAGCACGACCCAGGCCTCGGTATACTGGGTGGTCTTGGTGCGGTCAACAACCACCCGACGTCCAAATCCAAGGGGGCTTTCCATGCCTGTTCCGCCGGCTATCCTTCCACCGGCACCGGGACCGCGTCCACGATTTCCTGGAGCACCTCGGCCGGCGTACGGCCGCGCAGGCGCACCCGCTGGCTGATGATGATGCGGTGGGTCAGGACATGCGGGACCAGGGTCTTCACGTCGTCGGGGATGACGAAATGCCGGCCGCGCAGAGCCGCCAGCGCCTGCGCCGTATGAAAGAGGGCCAATGTGCCGCGCGGGCTGACGCCCAGCGATACCGCCTCGTGCTCCCGGGTGGCGCGCACCACCCGCACCATATATTCCCGCACCGAATCCTCCACGTGCACCTGGCGCACCGCTGTCTGCGCCTCCAGCACCTGCTCCGCCGTTGCCACCGGCGTCAACTGCTCCAGTGGGTCCTCCCGCTCGAAGCGCCGCAGGATGGCATTCTCCTCCTGTTCGTCGGGATAGCCCAGCGCAATGCGCATCAGGAAGCGGTCCACCTGGGCCTCCGGAAGCGGGAAGGTGCCTTCCAGCTCGATGGGGTTCTGAGTGGCCAGCACCATGAAGGGTCTGGGGAGGGTATAGGTTTGGCCGTCAATGGTGACCTGGCGCTCCTGCATGGCCTCCAGCAGGGCGCTCTGGGTGCGCGGGGTGGCGCGGTTGATCTCGTCCGCCAGGACGATCTGGGCGAAAACGGGGCCGGCGCGAAACTCGAAGCTCTGCGTCCGCTGGTTGAAGAACGAAATACCCGTTATATCCGAGGGCAGAAGGTCCGGGGTGAACTGAATGCGGCTGAACTGACAGTCCAGCGAGCGCGCCAGCGCCTTGGCCAGCGTGGTCTTGCCGATGCCCGGCACATCCTCGATGAGCAGGTGTCCCTCGCACAGCAGGGCGATCAGGGCCAGCTCAACAACCTCTTCTTTCCCGACGATGACGCGTCCGACGTTCTCTTTGACCTGTTCCGCCAGGGATTGAACCCCTTTGATTTCCATGAAGTGTTACGCCTGTTCGCAAGAGATGGACATCGTAAGGACAGTATAACCTGCCGGCGGGAATTGTCAAAGCTTTCCATCCCTGAGGCAGTAAGAGGTCATCCCCACAGCGCCCTCTCGGTCGGATATATGTGTCAGTGTGCCTCCAGCACGCACCATTCCAGCGTGGTCTCCGCCGCCGGCAGGGCATCCATGCCGGCCCCTTCCAGCAGGACCGATTGGGGTGTCGGGCGAGCGAGCCCTTTCCAGGATGCCGCCACCTGTATCGTCCAGCCGGCCTCCCGGAACTGCCGGAGCGCCGGCTCCCGATAGGCCATCTGCGTCAGCCCAAGCTCGTGGATGAGCGCCCCGTTCGCCGCGTCCTCTTCCGGGAAGAAGAAGGTCAGCACCACGAGGGTGCCGGAGACGACCCGCCGGAGCTCCCGTAGGAGCTCTCCTGGCTCCCGGATGTTCAGGAGACCCTGGTAGGTGGTCATCGTATGGACTGCGCCGTGGCGGAAAGGAGTGCGGCGGGCATCAAAGGCGAGGAGGCTGATGCGGTCCTCCAGACCGAGGAAGGAGAAGCGCCGGCGGTCGCGGCGCAGGACGCGCGGGCTGAAGTCGGTAGCGGCAATGGGACGGTTCAGCCGGCGCGCCATGCGCTCCACGAAGTGCCCCATGCCTGAGGCCAGGTCCACCACCGGCGCAGTATCTGCGGCAAGGAGCTGAAGGGCAAACTCGATCTGGCGCTCGGAACATTCCATGTATTCCCTGGTGTACAGGCCGGCCCTGGCTGTATCGGCGGCCTCCCGGGCCTTGGCGAACTCGCCCCGCTCATCGAGGATCATGGAGCGGAAGAACTGGTCCGCCGGCGCAAGCTCTTTCAGCGGGGTTTCCAGCAGTTGACGCTCGATATCCGGATGCTCGCGCAGGTAGGTGGAAAGCTGGCTTTCCACCTCCTCCCATAGGTCCTGGCGCGGCAGGTCCGGCGTCAGGAACACCCCGATGCCCTCCTGCACAGGGTATCTGGCGCCGCAGTCCGGGCATTCCGCCGTGCCGCTCACAATGGTATTCCCCTGGCGTTCCGCAACTTCCCATACCAGCCCGCCGTGACACGCCGGGCAGACCAGCATTTCGATCAAGTAATCGTGCATGCCGCCTCCCCCTTCCTATGCGCAGACAGGCACTGAGGGCGATCAGGAACTACCGCCGGCCAGAGCTTACCGGATATGCGGGACGCTGTCAACAACGCAAGATGACTTGTCGCGCCCCGCCGGCTGTGCTACAATTTTATTCGGGAGGTCTTCTCCTCTTCGGTGCCAGCGCTGAAGGATGCATATATGCAACGCTACCGCCTGTATATCGATGAATCAGGGGATCACACCTATTCGGCTCTGGATGACCCTGCCAAGCGGTATTTGGGTTTGACAGGTTGTATTGTAGAAACCGAGGTATATCGCACCAGCTTTCAGCCGGCGCTGGAGGCTCTTAAACAAAGGCACTTTCCCCACAACCCTTATGATCCGATAATCCTGCATCGGAATGATATCATTAATCAGAGAGGCGCTTTCTGGCGATTACGGGATGAAGATGCAAGATGCCGATTCAACGAGGACTTGCTCCAATTTCTGGAGCAACAAGACTATCTCCTGATTACTGTCGTCATTGACAAGAAGGCCCATATTGAACGCTATGGGAACGCGGCGTTTCACCCTTATCACTACTGTCTGGCGGTCTTGCTCGAGCGCTACTGCGGTTTCCTGAACCGCATCCATGGGCAGGGGGACGTTATGGCGGAAAGCCGGGGAGGAACAGAAGACCGACAATTGCGGGCTGCTTATCAATCCATCTGGCAGAGCGGGACGTATTTTCGGGCACCGCAGTTTTTCCAGCAAGTGCTGACCAGCAAGGAGATCAAGCTGAAGCCTAAGGCCGCTAACATTGCCGGCCTACAGGTCGCTGATCTCCTCGCCTATCCATGCAAGCAGGAAATCTTGCTCGCCCATGAAAGGATTCAGGACCCAGGAGATGTCTTTGGAAAAGAGATCAGCCGCTGTGTCGCCTCAAAATACAACCGCCGGTTGTCGGATGGTCGAGTAAGGGGGTATGGACAGGTGTTCTTAGGGTAAAAATGGGAAAAGCCAGGGTATCCTGGCTTTCCCACGCTGGCCCTGCACGGGCCATCCAGCTCCAGTTATCTGGATTACTTACATTATACCTGATTGCCATGACAAAGTCAAGGCTTTTTGAAAAGAGATTTATTTCACAACCTTTCGTCCAATGCGCAAGGGTGACATCGCTGGCAGTTCTCATCCTCGCCGGCCTTGTAGCCCTCACTCTGTTCCTGCCGGCCTTCCTGGCGGCGCGCAAGCTCATCCGCCGGCCGGCGCCCGACCCGCCGGCGGACCCCGCCGCGCTGGGCCTGCCCCACGAGGAGGTAAGCTTCCAGACCGAGGACGGCCTGACCCTGCGCGGCTGGTTCATCCCCACGCCGGCGCCGGCACGCGGCACCATCATCTTCTGCCACGGCCACAGCGGGAGTATGGACGGGGACCTGGGCTACGTGCCGGCGTTCCACCAGCACGGCTACAGCGTGCTGATGTTCGACTTCCGCGGCCACGGCCGCAGTGACGGAGCGCGCGTCTCCATGGGGTACCATGAGCGCAACGATGTGCTCGCCGCCATCCGCTTCCTGGAAGGCCGGGGCATCCACGCAGTGGGCCTGCTGGGCTTCTCCATGGGCGGCGCGACCGCCATCGCCTCCGCGCCGTTGTCGCCGGCGGTCAAGGCCGTGGTGACCGACAGCGCCTTCGCCACGCTGGATACCACCGTCGCCGGCGGACTGCGCGCCCAGGGCGTCCCGGAGCTGATCCCCCGCCTGGTGGGTAGGTTGGCGGTGAAGGTCGCCGACCTGCTTCTGGCCTGCCGGCTGGAGGACGCGTATCCCATCCGCTGGGTGAGCCAGGTAGCGCCGCGCGGTCTGTTCATCATCCACGGCGAGGACGATATCTATGTGCCGGCGTCGGATGCCCGCCGGCTGTACGAGCTGGCCGGCGAGCCCAAAGAGCTATGGCTTGTGCCGGGCGCCGGCCATCGGGAGATTGACCGGACTGCTCCAGAGGAATACCTGCCGAGGATCCTGGCCTTCTTCGACCGCTTTTTCCCAGATAGGGGAGGGGATACCGCATGAGACCCAGGAATTGGCTCGTGCCGGCGCTGGCCCTGTGCCTGGCGGTCCTGCTGGCCGCCTGCATGACGGCGCCGTCAGGAGAGGAACTGGTGCTGGAAGGCCCGGTGGAGATGGGAATAGAGGTCGGCGAGCGCCTGCCCGGCACGCCGGTGGAACTGCTCTCCATCACCGACGGCACGGCCAGGGTCAGCATCGCCGGCGCGCTCGCTGAGAAGAAGGTGGGCGATTCCCTCGATTGGAGCGGGACTGTGCGTGAGGGCGTGGAGCTGAAGCTGGCACTGCGCATCATCTGGATAGAGGAAGATGAACTGCGCACCGCCGGCACTGCCCGCCTCCGCATCCGTCAGCCGGCCCCTGCTCCCCAGACCATTGTCAGCGAGCCGCCCATCCATTATGCCCTGCCCATGACCGCCGCCGTCAAACGCTATCAGCCGGTGCCCGGCACCACTATCACCTACCTGGGCAAGGACCCCGACAAGGGCGCGGTGTTCGGCGGGGTCGCCGGCTATCCGTACCGCAAGGTTGCCGACTCCCTGACCTGGGAGGGGCAACTGCGCGAAGGGGTGCTGGCGCGCCACGAACTGCGCGTCATCTTGTTCACGGATGACCAGGCCCAGGTCGGCGGCATCGTGCATGTGTATATTACCCCAGAATGACCTGGCCATGACGGAACATCAACCCCCCGCCGCGGTTCTGCGCCCCAAGGATTACTTTTTCATCAACTGCTACTGGTTCGGGCTGACCTTCCTCTGGAACGGACTGCATACCATTATTCTGCCGGCAGTGCTCCTGGAGTTCGTGCCGGAGCACCACAAGGCGACCGCGCTCGGCATGATGACCTTTGCCGGCCTGATCCTGGCCATGCTGATTCAGCCGCTCAGCGGGGCGCTCTCGGACGCTACGACCACCCCATGGGGCCGGCGCCGGCCCTGGATCGCAGTCGGCGCCGCCGGCGCGCTTCTCAGCCTGCTCGCCATCAGCCTCAGCGAGAGCTTTCTCTTCCTGACCATCAGCTACGTGCTTCTGCAGTGCACCTCCAACCTGGCCCACGGCCCTCTGCAGGGGCTGATCCCCGACCTGGTGCCGCCGGCCCGACACGGCACTGCTTCCGGAGCGAAAAATATCCTGGACCTGGCCGGCTTCATCGCTGGCGCCATGACCGCCGGCTATTTCGTGGATCGCGGCCAGAGCCGGCTGGCGCTCGCCGTCATCGCCGGCGTCCTGCTCACCATGTTGATCTGCACCTTGCTCGGGGTGCGGGAACCGCCGGCGTGGGGCGAGCGCCTGCCGCTCCGGCAACTGCTCCGCCGGGCGCTCCGCCGCGCCTATTATTTCGATGTCCGCCGCTACCCCGCCTATGCCTACCTCCTGGCCGCGCGGTTCTGCATCCTGGTCGGCATTTACGGCGTGCAGAGCTTTGGCCAGTACTTTATCCGCGATGTGCTCCGCTCCCCTAATCCCGCCGGCGCGACGGCAGGGCTGATGACCACCATCGGGATAGGTGTTGCCCTGCTGGTGTTTCCTTCCGGCTATCTCTCCGACCGGCTGGGCCGGCGCTGGTGGAACATTATCGCGGCGGTATTGTGCGGGCTGGGGGTGTTACTGCTCCTGCGGGTCCAGACCATGGGAGATGTATATCTGGCCGGCGCCGTCCTGGGGGCCGGCTTGGGCTCCTTCCTCAGCGTGAACTGGGCGCTGGCCACCGACCTGGTCCCGCCGGAGGAAGCGGGGAAATACCTGGGGCTGTCGAACTTTGCTACCGCCGGCGCCGGGGCCACGGCGCGCTTAGCCGGCCCCCTGGTGGACGTTTTCAACCTGCGTGCGGCGGGGGCCGGCTATCACGCGCTGTTCATGCTGGCCGGCGCGGTCATCCTCTTCGGCGCCTTCCTGATCTGGTGGAAGGTGCCGGAGACCCGATCGGCCGGCCGTTTGCCGGCGCATTAAACGTTGTCCGGCTCGGTGACGGTCCGCTCAGGCTTGTTGCGCCGGCCGACGTGGCGGTAGATGTACCAGCCGATGCCGGCCAGGATGATGATGGCGATGGGGATGTCAAAGGGCCGCATGATGGCCCGGATCTGCTCCCAGTTCTCCCCGAAAATCCGACCGGCCACTGCCAGAGCCGCACACCATATGAACGAGCCGACGAAGGTCAGCACACTGAAGCGGGCGAAGCTCATTTTCACCACGCCGGCGGGGAAGGAGATAAACGTGCGCACGATGGGCAGGAGGCGGGAGATAAAGGCCGCCCAATCTCCCCAGCGGGCGAACCAGCGGTCGGCGCGCTCCAGGTCCTCTTCATGGACGAAGATATACTTGCCGTAGCGTTCCAGCAGGGGCCGGCCCCCGTAGGCGCCCAGCGCGTACGAGATGACGGAGCCAAGGGTACAGCCCAGCGCGCCGAACAGACCGCCGTGCCAGGCGGCTTCCCAGATGCTGTCGGTGAGCATCCAGCCGGCCAGCGGCATGGTGACCTCGCTGGGGATGGGGATGTTGGCACTCTCCAGCGCCATGATGACCACGACGCCGGCCCAGCCAATGGAGTTCAGCAGGGTATCCAGGAACGCGACCAGTTGATGCTCGAATGCTTCCATCTGTTTCCCTCATACGCCGTTTCCCCGCATCCTACCATAGAGTGTTCGTTTGGACAAATTACCCCTGCGCTGTCCTGTGGTATAATAATGCCGGCACGCCGGCCAGCTTTCCCAAAAGGAGGCTCCGATGGACCTATCCCATCCCCATCCCCGCGTGACAGCCGCCCCACGCTGGATGCTGTGTGTGCTGGTCACTGCCCTGCTGGTGTGGGGATTTTGCGCCGGCCTGTGGTGGCGCCCGCCGGCCCAACGCGCCCTGGCCGCACCCGACACGGTCACCATCACCCTCGCCCCCACCGCCCTGGCCGGCATTGCCGAGGGCAGTCCGACCCAGTCCTTTTCCCCAGCCGCTGGCGGGGCCATGACCATTGGCTGGAGCTACCGCGCCAGCGTCGGCCGGCGCGCCGGCCTGCTGTGGTTCGACCTGAGCGGCCTCCCCGCCGGCGTAGTGCCGCTCAAGGCGGTGGTCAAGGCCGACATCGCCGGGCACAGCGGCCTGGCCACGATGGTCGCGCACCTCTCTAGGCTGCGCGCGGGCTGGCAGGCAGGCCGGCCCACATGGAAGAACCGGCCGCCGG
>Ga0078972_1009969_pt1 | contig 18218 bp, 10 predicted proteins | sample YelNatPaOPGAMG01_FD_67568 | JGI IMG/M metagenome (GOLD analysis project Ga0078972, IMG submission 67568) | Hot spring thermophilic microbial communities from Obsidian Pool, Yellowstone National Park, USA - OP-RAMG-01 (SPADES assembly) (version 2) | ecosystem: Environmental > Aquatic > Thermal... | reverse complement strand
CTTCCTCAACTCTGCTATCTTTACCGGTTTTTCGAGATAATCGTATGCGCCGAGTCTCATCGCCTCCACTGCATTCTCAATGGAGCCGTGGGCGGTTATAACGATTATTATTGCCTGTTTATCAATGCCCATAACCTCTCTGATAACATCGATGCCGCTCTTCCTTTCCATCCTTATATCGGTAAGAACGAGGTCGGGTGTCTTCTGCTTATAAATAGCAATCCCCTCTTCCCCGCTTACGGCTGTATAGACTTCTATTCTGGAAGTAAGACCCAAGAACCTCTGTGTCTCATCGTTCTCGATAGCGGTCTTGAGCCCTATCCTTATAGTCTCGTGATCATCTATTATAAGTACTCTCTTCATAATTATTACTCAACAAGATACGGACTTATAATATAAATTTGTCATTGTAAAGTAAAGGAATTTTTTAGTTATCGGGGAAGAATGGTTTGAGTTCCTCTTCTGTGGGTGGTTTGCCAAAGACAGAACCCAATACGAGTCCTAAGATACTGAGAGAAAAAGACAGGAATATCGAGGGAATCCCGAATGGGTCATCTCCCTTCATCAGGTGAGGAAATATCTGAGGGAATATAATCTCCATAAAGATAGTTGCGAAGGCACCAATTGTTATAGATAGAAGACCTCCGAGTCTGTTTACCCTCTTGAAGACCAGTGCAGATACCAGTGCCGGAGTGATTGCAACCCCATAGATAGTGTAGGCAAAGTAAGAATACCGCAGAACAGAAATATTGGATTTCATTACCGTAGGTATGAAGATTAGAAGGAAGGCTATAAATCCGAGTATAACTACGAATATCTTCTGGAGGGCAACGACTCTCTTCGATTCGGGTTGAGGGTTGATGAATCTCTGATAGAAGTCCCTTATGATATTGGTAGAAGGGGAGAGTAGATAGTTCATTCCTGTAGAGACAACCACTGCACAGGCAGCGGCGAGTAGAAGTATTCCAAATGGCTGTGGTACGAGGTATCTGGCTGCCTGTAGCACTATGGAGGCGGGGTCGACGGTGAGTTTGTGTGTTATCGGGTCTGTAAACTTTGCAGCGGCAAATACCGCTATTACAACGACCACTGTTTCTACAATGATAGTGCCAACTATCCAGAGAGCTACTCCCTGTTTTGCCTCCTTGGGGGATTTTGCACTATAAAACTTCTGGTACATACTCTGAACACCCATCAGGAGCAGCATCGTAGAGAGGCAGTATCCGAGTGCCTTCAAGGCGGGGCATTCTCCAAAATCAGCCGAGAATACTGCAAAGTGTTCCGGCGGAAGTACTGCCCTCGCACCCTCCATTCCACCTGCTGCAGCAATAGTAAATGGCGTAGCAGCAATACAGGCAAGGACGATTATGATACCATTTGGCAAGTCAGTGTGTGCTACTGCTACCATTCCTCCCAGTGCAGTGAAGAGGATTACAAAACCCGCCGAGAGCGCCTGACCTACTTCGACTGATATATATCCGTCTGTAATTACATTGAGTATGTATCCACCTGCCCTGAATTGATAACTCACAATAGTTACGAAGGATATAACGAGGGCTATGGCACCGAAGATCCTTGCAAACTTGCCGTATCTTACCTCGAGGATATCCCCGATCGTATACTGTCCAAAGGTCCTTATCTTGGCTGCAAGAAAGTATATTATGGCAATTCCAAACCATGCCCCGGCTGGCATCCAGAGAGAGGAGAATCCCGCCTTTGCGGCGTATTCGGCACCTGCAATGAAAGTCCCGGAACCAATCCATGTACATATCAGAGTAAAAACTATATATGTGAGTGAGAGCGACCTGCCTGCCACCATAAAGTCGTCCTGAGACTTGACCTTTCTGGCTTTGTAGAAGTTGTATCCTGCCAATAGTAGAAAATATAGAAGGATTATCCAGATATAGTATTGCATCTCATTCTCCTGAAGATAAAAATCATAATCGATTTATACAACAACCTTGCTACATAACCGCAGATGGGGGTGGTGGCTCATCGGGTGAACCCGCATTCTTTACTGGGAAGTATACAAGAATAAAGGCAATTATGCCGAAAATTATAAGGCTTATTAGGTATGTGGGGTTCTCGAATAGCGCAGGTATCTTTACATCGAAGAAAGCGAGTGCAGCAAATATCAACCCCATAAGTGCCTCACCTGCAATCAGCCCCGAAGATAATAGAACTCCGATATTGGAAGACCTTATCTTCTGTGCATCATTGAATTTGTTTCTCTCTGCCACCATATCATAAATACCCCTGATGAGTCCGCCGACGAAGATTGCTGCAGTTGTCTCGAATGGCAGGTACATCCCTACACATACGAGCATTGGAGATTTTACCTGAACGAGAATGAGACCAACGGCCATCAACATACCAACAATTATCAGTGGCCATGTCATAGAACCGCCTACGATACCCTGAGCAAGCAGTGCCATAAGACCCGCCTGAGGTGCTGGAAGTGCCTTTCCTCCAAAACCCGTACCGCCCATTTTTATATCGCCTACATGCAATATCAACAATGGGATGAACATAACTGCAGATGCAACCACTACTCCAATTATATCGCCTATCTGCATCTTCCATGGAGTTCCACCGAGTATGTGCCCTACCTTCAGATCCTGAAGCATCTCACCTGCAACGGCCGCTGACACACAAATGACGGCAGCAACCCCGAGCACTGCGGCAACGCCCTGTGTGCCCTCCATTCCAAGCACCACCATAAGGAGGGCTGCAACAATGAGTGTGGATATCGTGAGACCAGAGATGGGGTTGTTGGATGAACCAATCATTCCAACGAGATAACCAGAGACTGCAGCAAAGAAGAAACCAGCAATCACCATAACTATCGCTGCAACGAGAGCGGCTACAAAACTCTGTGAAAAATAGTAATAGAGTGCAAATGTCAGGATCGTGGCAACAAGGAGGGCTGGCAGGACATATTTGAGGCTTATGTCCTTCTCTGTTCTTGCTACATCTTCTTGAGCACCGGCTGCCTTTTTAAGATCAGAAATCGATCTCTTGATGCCGTTTATCAATGAATTTCGCATTCTATAGAGAGTAAATGCAGCACTGACAAGCATTCCACCTATTGCAATTGGTCTTACAATCGATTTCCATACAGCATAGGATATCGCTATCCAGTCTGCGCTCTGCCCCTGTGCTATCAGACTTGCCTCGACCTTGTCTCCTACGAAGTAGAGCATAAGTGGTACGAATAGTCCCCAAGCAAGCAATCCACCGGAGAAGTTGAGAGCTGCAAGTCTGGGACCGATGATATAACCGACACCTATATATGCAGGTGATACACCCGGGGTTGTAATTAGTGCACCGCCTCCACCCTCTACGCTGGCACCTCCAAGCTTTACAGCCGATTTGGAGAAAACTACAAACTTTTCATAGATAGCGGGGAAGACATTCAGCTTTCCGAGTAACTGAATGAATGCGCCTACACCGAGAGCTCCGAATAGGAATTTGGCGCCTGTTCCTCCGCTTCGCCCCGCCTTGTGAATCTCTGATGCTGCAACCGATTCAGGAAATGGGAGGTCCTTATCCTCTACCATAACCCTTCTGAGCATAGTCACGAACAATATACCTATTATTCCTCCTATAGCCATTATTGCTGATGATTCCCAGAAGTGAGACATATCGAATTCGGGCCAAATCTTAGCTATATAGAATGCAGGAATTGTAAATATTGCACCTGCTGCAACCGACTCGCCGATAGAACCGATGGTTCTTGTCATATTCTCTTCAAGTAGTGAACCCTTAAATAGCCTCAGAACTGCCATACCAATGACTGCTGCTGGATATGTAGCGGCGATAGTCATTCCGGCTTTGAGACCCAGATAGGCATTGGCTGCCCCAAGAATTATGCAGAGTAAGAGCCCAATCAAAAGTGCCCTGAGCGTAAACTCCTTTACATCCTTCGGCTGATTGTTATTCGGGGAATTGTTCTCTGACATACGAAGACCTCCTGCTTTGTGAACTCCTTATATTAGTTATGTTTTGATTTTTCAAGTAAAAGATACAGAAATACGAAATTATTTAGTTATTCAGACAGACAAGGACAAATAGGTGTCAGTTAGATAAATAGGTGTCAGTTACAATCTCTCCCTCAATCCCTTCATTACTATGATGTTTGTTATCTATCAGATATTCTATTCTCCCCCGATGCTTGCAATTTGGTTAATGAGAATTACTTCTTTTTATCTCTGAAGGCTTTTTCGATCTCGATAATCTTCTTCTCCATCTCTATTCTGGTATCTACAAGTTCTTTGTATATCTTTTTTAGCTCTTCTATCTGTTTGTTGAGTTCCTCCGGACTCATATTGCATGGGTCGATGTCGATAATATAGGATTTTCCTTTGTCTGTGGCCTGTTGGTTCAATATACCGCTCTTCTCATAGGTAACCTCTATTCTTACCTTGACACTGGATGGCTGACTCGATTGACCACCAGAAGAATCACCGCCCGCAGATATGGTGTCGTTATAGCTTGACTCTGTACCGGTTGCTTTATCTGCTTTGGGAGTCGAGTTTTTTGAGAGGGAAGTGGAATCCTCTGCTACTCCCTTCATACTCTTCTTGACAACCGATATGGCAGAATCCTCATCAAAGAGAGACTGTTCTTTTATGAATGCCTGTGCCTCTTCTCTGAGTTTCTGCTTCCTTTCCATCTCTTCGAGGTTCTTGATCTCGGAATTCAGTCTCTCCTCTTTCTCCTTCAATATCATTGCCCTCTCTTTGAGCTCTACCGGCCCCTCGATAATACCATCTCTTACGAATCTAAGTTTTATCAGGTTTTCTTTTGGTTCAGAACTCTCTATCCCCGCCTTTTTCAGTTTTGCATCTATGTCTTCAATCTGTTGGTATTTCTCGTCCAACTGATTCGATATATTCATCGCAGCTGCAAGCAGTCTCATTAACTCTGCTTCTTCCAATAGATTGAGGTTCTTTCTGCTTTTTAAAATATTTATCTTGCTGAGAAGCTGTTCGTATTGATGATTCAACTCCTCTGTCGATGTCTTGATAGCCGTTCGGGTCTTTTGGATCGCTGTGATATCTGTGTCTTTTTGAGCATATAATGAAGAACCGATTAGATTTATGGACACAATCAAAGTTAGTGTTAATAGTATGCGTTTGAAATTCCTGCTATTTATGGTAAAAAACATCATAGCAAGTATTACATATAATCAATAAATATGCCAGTATTTTGCGCAAAAAAACACAATGAAAACAACAAGTTAAAAATTGGTGGACTATTAGCCGCCACTAATTGTCCATAAAATCTTGTAAATAAACAAAACTATATAATAACAATACAATGTTGATATCAGGGAGCCAAAGGTATTATCTTTGGACAACCCCGGGCAAAAGGGGAGATATTTGGCCTCCCTTAGGCGGCATAGGGCGGAAAAAAGTAACTGGCACCTTTTGGGAGTTTTGTGAAAAATATCCAATGATTTCAATGGGTTAGATACTGTATTCATTCTCGTGTATCATCGAATCACTTGCCAAATTGTCCAAGGCAAGGGTCAATTAATACCAGGTAAATCTTCAACCAAAAATTAAAAGATCGTTGAACAGGAGCAACCAGTAGACCCGTTATTATCTTCGAATAGATTATCTGATGTGTGGATATCAAAATTGCCGGTATCGGTAGGGGAGACTGCATCTTCTGGTTTTGAGGTGTCACCAGATACCGGGGTATCGTCTGAGGAGATGATGTCAGTTGTGATATCATAAGTAATACCATCCTCTTCGGTAGGATTATCTGCTCCCTTAATGTCGTTTCCTATTTGAGTGTCGGATAGGGCATCATTGTTTTGTTCGATATCTTCGGTAGTATCTGTTATCTGCCCTGCGTCTAATTGGGCATTTGTAAATTCGTAGGCACCCAGATCAATACCGTTTCCCTGCGGCCTTTTTACTCCATCTCTGTCAATTGGGGGAGCAAACTCCTCGCTCCCCATATCTATTGCAGGGCTATCTGCAGTCAGGTGCAAATCAAAATTACTATAGTCGATAAAATACTTCTTTGCCCAATCGAAGTCTATAATAAGGTTGTGGTCTGCTATTGTCTCCGGGCCACTGGAGATCTTCATAGCGATGTTGTTTCTGATAATGCAATTTTCGGATGGTGTGCCATCCTTGTGATTTCCGATCATAATCCAGGCAGGACCCGGGCTTTCCTGATTTATGTCTACAACAGTGTTGTTAATGATACGAACATTTCGAGCCCCTGAAAAGGTAATCCCGTGCCAGTGGTCCGTAATAATTACATTGTTTTCTACGACCCAGTCTCTATAGAATCCATCAAAACAACCTATTCCCTGAAGGGTTCCTCTAAAAGGCTGATTTGGGTCTGTGTAGTTGATTATCATATTACCTCTCAATACCACACCCACAACCTCACCTGTCCCGACCTTCCCATCGCTCCCAACTGACCAGGACTGGAATCCATCGTCGTGATTCTGATTGACATCATAGCAGTTCTTTACCAGATTGTATTCGAAGAGCCCATAGTCTCCAATACCGCGCAGACCATCTCCTGCAAAGTTCTCGATTGCGTTGTTTTGAACCTTTGCATACTTCCCAGATACGGAAATGCCAAAGTTGACATTCTTGAGGTAGTTGTTCCTGACAACACAATTTTCAGTCTGAACCGATATCCCCGAACAGGATAGATTATTCCAGTCATCTATGGTCCAGTTCGAGGAGTCCCAGACGGAGAATATGGTAGAGTTCTCGATTGTGGTATCCTTGCAGGGTCCCCGCCAGTTGTGGTTCTCGAAGACCACGAGTGTGTCCACCTTCTGATATGGTTCTTCGAAGGAGGGGCTGATATAAAGACCTCGAAATACCCATCTGGAGGCGCCAAGACACCTGATATTCTTTATCTTTGGTTGATGACCACTCAATGCCTCGACTATTATCGGGGTATCTTCATACAGGTCCATTAGAGTGATTGAACCGTGATAACCATTCATCAGAAGCAGTCTATCTCCACCCTTAATTGGGGCGCCTGGATTTTTAACCACCATATTACAGTCGGGCTTGTATGGTAGGGACTCACACTGCTTGCCCTCGATCAAATTGTTTTTTATGACCTCTTCGAGGGATGGAAAGGGTTTGTTGAGACTGCCATCACCTTCTAATCTGCCATTTATGGGGTCGAGATAGAAATCTTTTGCAACCAAATCTGATGTAGTGAGTAATATCCATATAATGGCTAAAGGGCTAAAGAGAAACATTATCCGGGTATTTTTCAAAATGGATGAAAAGAGAGATGTCATAATAATTCCTCCTTTGAAGTGGAATAGTTGGCAAAATTGGGAAAAAAGTAACTGGCACCTTTTGGGGATTTTTGGAAAAATATCAAATGATTTCAATGGGTTAGATACTGTATTCATTCTTGTTGTGTATCATCGAATCACTTGCCAAATTGTCCAAGGCAAGGCTCAATTAATACCAGGTAAATCTTCAACCAAAAATTAAAAGATCGTTGAACAGGAGCAACCGGAGGAACCTTCGTTTCCACCTCCGTCTTCTTCAATATCCTTTATGCCAGTATTGCCTGAATCGTTCGATTTGATATCACCACTGCCTGATGCATCATTTATTCCTATGTCTTTTACAGCGTCTGTGATACCCGAATCGTGCTCTGAGTATGTATCTGGTATATCAAGATAACCATTATCAGAGGTTGTATCGCTATATCCATAATCAACACCTGCATCCTGTTGACTATTTGGATTTATGCATTGACCATTTACACAGACTTCTGCCTCAAATGGACATTTGATATTGTTGCAGGGGTCTTCTACACACTTATTGTCAACACAAATAAATCCCTTATCACATTTCATTGTCGGGCACCTGTTCTCGATACAATCTCCACTCTGAGAGCATATCTCACCCTCTTTGCATTCAACAAAGGCACAGGGGTCATCAACACACTCGCCGTAGACACACTTCTTACCTATCTCACAGGATACCCTGGCACAGGATTTTTTGCATTCGCCATTTACACAGAACTCGGCGTTCTGTTTTGAACATTCTACATTCTTGCAGGGGTCATCAACACATATATAGTTTTCGCAGATCTTGCCCTCCTCACAGGGAATGTTATAGCAGTTGTCAGGCAGGCACTCTCCGTGCCAGCATTTGTAATTGTTCTCGCATTTTACATCCTTGCATTTATCGACGCATACGCCTGAGATACAATCTTCTTCGGGTTTACAGACCTTCCCCTTACAGGGCTCTACACAATAACCATTTACACACTCGAGTCCCTTTGGACATTCACCGGATTGACAGGGGGCCACGCACTCCCCCTCGAAGCAGTACTTCCCCTCGGGACATGGTGCATTGTCATCTATAATACCATTGCAATTGTCATCCTTCCCGTTGCATATCTCCTCAGGTTCAGGCCCACAACCACCGCAGTTGTTGAGGACTCCATTGTCTATCTCTCCATCGCAGTCATTGTCGAGTCCATCGCAAATCTCATCAATCGCTGTCTTGTCCGGATCGCATACAACTCTGGCATTTGCAGAATCGCATCTGGTATGCCCCTTAGAGCATTCACCTTTGAGGCCAGTTGCACAGACCTTACCACCACCTGGGTTGTTATCGTCTGCCACACCATTGCAGTCATTGTCGAGCCCATCGCAAATCTCGACCGAAGGTTGATTCTTCTGGAGGCACTTGAGCTCTCCTCCAATACAGGTGATAACACCCTCGGCACAGACACCCTTTTTGCCCGTATCACAGGCGGCACCACCGCCAGGATTACCTTCGTCCACCTCACCATTGCAGTTGTTGTCTTTTCCATCACATATCTCATATGGCAATGGCTCGTTTACTCTCACACAAGTGAGTACATCATTTACGCATTTCATCCTCCCTTCGGCACAGATTCCCTTCTCGCCAGTGTTACACGGTGCGTTTGTATCGATGCAACAGGGCTCGGCGTCGCATTTACTCCAAACCCCATTCACGCAGCTCTGCTTCCCCTGATGACCACAGAAGTTCGTACAATCTCTATCGGGTATGCCATTATCTACCTTTCCGTCGCAGTCGTTGTCGTAGCCATCACATATCTCTGTGGTTGGCTGCTTTGTCTGCACGCAGGTGAGTACATCGTCAACACACTGCATCTTTCCTTCTGCACATACACCCGGTTTGCCGGTGTTACAGGGTTCATAGGTAGGGGTACAACAGGGGGCTGCATTACACTTTGTCCAGTTCCCGAATACACAGGTCTGGGTTCCCTGATGTCCACAGGAGTTTGTGCATACCTTCGGCGCAATATTATTGTCGACCGAACCGTCGCAATCGTCGTCCAGTAGATTGCATTCCTCATTGGTGGGGAAGTTGACCTGGACACAGGTGAGTTTTCCGTTTACGCACTTCATCTTTCCAATCCCGCATACTCCCTGAAGCCCGGTATTGCAGGTGTCATTGGTGTCGACGCAACAACTCGTAGGGGCGTCGCAGTTTGCCCACTTCCCGTTCACACAGGATTCGTAACCCGTTCCGCAATCTGTGCTGCAGACTCTCTTGGTCGCCAGTTTTACAATTATATCGAGTGCTGCCTGCAATTGTTGTTGATTGTCAGCCTGATAATAACTCCCGGTGCCACCCGCATTTGCCATATTGTTGAGAGTGGTTGCATCTACGCCGCTTCCAAAACCTATCACAAATACCTTGACTCCAGAGGCATAGAGGGCACCGGCTGCTTTTATAGAATAATTGACAGCGTCTGCATCACAGTTGGGCTGACCATCGGTAATCAGAATTACAAAGTTGAGCCTTGTAGAGTCGTGGATTCCGCTGTATTTATTGACCGCCACGAGCGTCGAACCTGTAGGTGTATTACTATCCGGTGAGACGCTGTTTATCTTGTTCATTATTGCTGTTTTTGTGTTGTCTGCACAGCCTACATCGATTATTCCAGCGGCACAATTGTTGTCTGATGCAAACAGGGATAGTCCCCATCTCGCCTGATTCCCATAAGTATCCAGCAGGTACTGTATTGCAGCCTTTGCCTGAGTCCACTTTGTGCCTGCCATAGAACCTGACTTGTCAAGCACGAGCAAAATATTTGGATTGCTGCAATCCTGAGCAGAGAGCAGGTTAGGATAGAGAATAAAGCCCATTGTGAATATCAACAGAGATATTTTTAAGGTTTTCATACCAAACCTCCTTGTTTATTGTTCGAGGTCTAAGAGTCTTATCTTGTGGTTTTGAGAATCTGCCACAAGTATATTCTTGCCATCAGGGGCAACCCATAATAACATCGGGGTATTGAACTTGGTCAGATATCCATATCCGTCTGCAAATCCGTATGTGTTAGAACCCGCAAATGTATAGACATTCCCACCAGTAATGACCCTGATATTGTAATTCTGGGTGTCTGATACATAGATTAGCTCGGTAGTTCCACTCTTGAAATAACCAATACCTGATGGAGAATTGAACTGAGCAGTAGATGTTGTCCCATCTTTATATCCTGCGGTCCCGGTACCTGCAAGGGTAGTTACATTCGCTGTGGCTATTTCGATCTTTTTGATCTTGTTGTTATTTGTGTCGCATACATAAAGGTATTTTCCGTCAGAATCCGCAGTTATTGCGGTGGGTCTGTTGAACTTCGCATTTGTACCCGTTCCGTTTGCATCTCCCTGAGTAGAGCCCGCAAATGTGGTCACCGGGAAGCTGCTGTTGCTGAGGTCTATCCTTCGGATTTTATGATTGCCGGCATCGGCGATGTATAGATAGTTTCCAACCTTTACTATCCCCATAGGCTGGAAGAATGTAGCAGATGAACCAGTGTTGTTGTCTGCACTCCCGACAGCACCTGTGCCTGCAACGAGGGATGTTGTACCTGAGGAATTAGCCCTTCTTATCCTGTTATTCCCGGTATCGGCAAAGTAGAGATATGTCCCATCCCAGAATAGACCTGTTGGTGCGGCGAGCTGGGCAGCAGTGGTTGTGCCCTCTGAATATCCATAGGCTCCACTTCCAATTACCAGAACATTCTTGCCACTCGAATCGATCTTCTTTATCCTGTTATTCCCCGTATCTGCTACATAGGCGTTGAGGGAGCTGTCAATGACAAATACCCCTGATGGAGATTTGAATTGTGCAGCCTGCCCAATCGTGGAGTTATCACCCCAGGAGGAGCCCGCAAAGGTAGAGACTACAGGGTAGAGATAGACCTTTGCATCGGCGTACTTTGTATTATCTGCCTGAGATGTTGCTCTTACTGTTGCAACAACCCTATCGGTAATTTTATTTGGGGCGGTGTAATTGCCTGCATTTGTGATAGAACCGTAATTTGCACCCTCTACAACGGAGTAGGTGACCGATGTATTACTGGTGTTATAGACAGCGGCTGAGAATAGTTTGGTCTCCTTGAGCGCCAGTTTTACCTCGGTTGGAGAGATTGAGACCTGAATGGGCGGGGCTATCACCACCTGTGCCCCACCTGATTTGGTCGGGTCTGCCTTCGAGGTTGCAATTACAGATATGATATTCGGATTGGGGACATTTGCCGGAGCAGTATAGAGACCCGAGGAGTTTATAGTGCCATTCTGAGCACCTCCATATACTGACCAGGTAACTTGCTGATTGGATGTATTCTTCACAGTGGCTGTGAATTGCTGGGTCTTGTTTACATTTACATATACAAAGTTTGGTGAGACCTCTACCTCTATAGGTGCAACTATAGTAACCGTTGCTGTATCGAAGGCATTCGTATCGAAATTGGATGTAACTTTGATTGTGGCATTTGGTGGATTGGGGACGGCATCGGGAGCGGTGTAGTAACCGTCCTGCTCTATACTCCCATATTGTTTCCCCTGAACGACCTCCCATTTGATAGATGGGTCCTCGTCGGCATTCTCTATCTGAGCACTGAATTTGAATGATGTGCCGGCATTTACATCCTGAGATTTGGGGGATATCGTAACCTTGACAGGTGGCACAATAAGAACAGGTGCGATTCCGAAGGCGGAGTTGTCCTCCACACTCGTGGCCCTTATAACTATTTGAGGTGGGTTGGGTACATTTGCCGGTGCTGTATATAGCCCGGTATTGCTTATCGTCCCGAGGGAACCATCACCTGGATCCTTCTCAATTGACCATATCACCTGATTTGTCTGATGGGCATTTATAACAAGGGCGGTGAATTGCTTTGATTTATTCACATTTATGATTGCAGAGGAGGGTTGCACATTCACTTCTACAGGCAGGGCCACTGTAACTATGGCTGTATCGAATTTGGAGGGGTCCACTACACTTGTTGCCTTTATCTGAACCTCCTCTGGATTTGGGACATTCGGTGGGGCGGTATATAGTCCTGTATTGTCTATTGTACCATTCTGAGCACCCCCAATTACCTCCCAGATGACTGTCGTATCCTGAGTATTCTCTACAAGGGCAGTGAACTGCTGGGTCATATTGTTGTGAACAACCGCTGTCTTCGGTGTAACTGTCACCTTTACTGCAGGGAGGATGAATATGGAGGCATCGGCATATACCGAACTGTCCTCGACGCACCTGACTCTTACAACTACATTTGGATTTGCGGGCTGCTCCGGTGGTGCCTTGTATAGTCCCGTATTATCTATCGTCCCAAGGCTCCCATCACCGGGGTCATTTAATATCTCGAAGGTAACATCGGTGGTAACCTTTGCATTATAGACAGTCGCCTCAAATTTCTGCTTCCCCACATTTGCCTGCAGTGTTACACTCTCAGGGGATATCTCGACATAGAGTTGATCTACAACTGCGTCCTTTGAGACATCTGTGCCACCATCTGTATAATCCTCTGTCTCTGCGTCGGGAAGAGCATCTCCCTCCTCATCTTCGTAATCCGAATCCCGTGTGCCATCCTTGTAATCTCCATCTTTGCCTATGTCCTTATGAACATCTCCCGAATCCTGTGCATCAAGCCCGTAATCTTTGATTATTACATCAGTTATCTTTATATCCTTCCCCGTAAGGGCATCCTCGGTACCGTCTCCACCCGGTGTTGATGAATCACTACAGTTTGTCAGCCATAAAGAAACCCCTAATACGAGTATTATGAGCAATAGTCTACCTCGCATAGTTTTACCTCCTATACAAATATCATTATAACAAAGCACAACTGATAAATCAAAGGAATTTATTAAGTTGTGGGTAAAGATTCAGTTAGAGGAATTAGTCCGTGTCAATAATCAGTGGTCGGTGTACGGTAAACCGTGTCGGCCTTCGGAACATCCTTCTATCAAAGGAGAATTTTTACCTATCCATTCCCCATTTATCCATTTCCCCGTTTATTATTGTTATTACTTACCCATTTCCTACTTCTCACTTATCCATTTGTTTTTATGAGAGGGGAATTTCTGACTTACCCATTTCTTATTTACCCATTTACCCATTTATTAGTATACCCATTTATTATGTTTCAAGTAAATTTCTACCAACAAGTATTCCTGAACATCTGTTTTGAGAAGATGCGGATTCGGGAAACTTCTTCTTTCTCTTATAGTTCGGCGGAGGGATTTGCGCTGAGTGTAAGTGGATCATCGAACGAGTTGTTTTCGAGCCTTCTCACTGCTGAGGCAGCGATCATTGCTGCGTTGTCGGTGCAGAAACGCTTTTCGGGGAAGAAGACCTCAATGCCCTCTTCCCTTGACCTCTTCTCGAAATACTCTCTTATATAGTTGTTGAAGGCTACACCGCCGGAGAATAGAATCCTTTTCATTCCTGTCATCTTGGAGGCGATCTCTGCCTTCTCGAAGAGTGTCCTTGCGACCGCCTTTTGAAAGGAGGCCGCGAGATTGTTTCTGTCGGTCTCACTCTTTATGGGGTTCTTCTTTATGAAATCTATTACGAATGTCTTGAGTCCGGAGAAGCTGATATCGACTCTATCTGGCATCACTATTGGAAAAGGAATAGAGTCTTCGTCTCCAAGTCTTGCACACCTCTCTATCTCCGGCCCGCCCGGATAGCCCAGATTTAGGACTCTTGCTACTTTGTCGAATGCCTCACCCGCTGCATCATCCAGTGTGGTTCCTATCTGCCTATAACTGCCCCAATTGGCTACCTCATAAATATTTGTGTGCCCGCCCGATACAACCATTCCTATGAACGGTGGTTTCAATATGTCTTTGGAAAGTCTTATGGCAGAGAGATGACCCTCGAGATGATTCACTCCGATAATGTTCTTCTTCGAGGCGTATGATATACCACAGGCGAATACGAGACCAACGAGTAGGGAGCCCATAAGGCCTGGGCCATTCGTTACTGCTATTGCATCTATGTCGCTTAGATGGATTGCTGCCTTCGTGAGTGCCTCTTCCACTATTGGATATATCTTCAGGATATGATTTCTACTCGCTATCTCCGGTACCACTCCGCCATATCTCGAATGAATCTCTACCTGGGATGCTACTATGTTTGAATAGACATTGAATGAGCTGTCAATGACCGCGCAGCTCGTCTCATCACAGGAGGATTCTATTCCAAGTATGTAAATAGGTTTATGAGAGTTCATTCTTACTTCGTCTCGATCTCGGGTCAGGACCTGTACATCAGGCATTGCCACTTTGCACAATCATTTGAAGTACTCGACATTTATATCCGGGAAGATGTTGTCCCTATCCTCTACCGATTGCAGCCATTTGAGATTCACCGAGTGAGATTTTACCTCGTTATATATTCTTGTAAATCTCAATATGTGGTCTGTAAATCTCTTGCGGGCATACCCAACTGCTGTGCCTGTCTTCATAATGAATGCCCAGTCGCTGCTCTGTGCGAGGAGGAGCTCCCTTGCCGCCTGTCTTATGGCGCGGTTTTCTATATCATTCTTGCCATAGAAATTGTTTGCGAGTTCATTCATCCTCTTCTCTGCTATATGCAGGTGTGGGTATATCCACGAGTTCGAACCCTCGACCCATACCTCATAGTACCCCTTGTTGCCCCAAGAAGAACGGGCGGGATTTACTATCTGCTGGGTTGGGTTTCTTCTCAGATATTCGGAGAGGGTAATAGTCTTAAATACCTTCTGGTCGTAGAATGTCTTTCTGAAGAGGTAATTCAGGAAATCCGGCCCTTCGAACCACCAATGACCGAAGAGTTCTGCGTCGTATGGTGCAAGGATGATAGGTTTGATACCGAGTTTGGAATTGAGGTATTCGACCTGTTTTTCCCTGTTGAACATAAAGTTACCCGCGTGGATCGCTGCCTTGCTTAGAGCTACATCCCTGTTGTACGGCTGTTTGTGTTTGGTCTTGCCTGTGATTCTGTAGTATTTGACACCGGTGAATATTCTGATGCCATCGGGATGGATATACGGCTTTATGTAGTCGTAGTCGAGGTCGAAGCCTACATCTCTGTAGAACTCCCTGTAATCAAAGTCTCCCGGATACCCCTCCTCTGCACTCCATACCTGCTTCGAGGACTCGGGGTCCCTCCCGTAAGCCGCTACCCCATAAGGTGTAAATATTGGTGAATAGACGCCGTATACTGGTGTTGGTTTGCCATACAGGAGCCCGTGTGTGTCGAGTATGAAGTATCTGATATCGGCCTCGAAGAGGAACCTCTCCACCCCGTTGAAATATGCACATTCGGGGAGCCATATCCCCTTTGGGTCTCTTCCGAAGCATCTGCGATGGTAATCTCTGGCTGTCATTATCTGGGCGCGGACAGCCCACGGGTGGTCCTCCATAAGTGGCAAAAATCCGTGAGTCGCACCCACGGTGAGAATGTCCAGATAACCGGCATCCTGAAATCTCTTGAACTGAGCAATAAGGTCCTTGTGGTACTTCTCTTCGAAGAGATATCTCAGCCTCTGAAATCGGGTGTGATAGAACCACGCGAGTGAATTGAACTCGGGCTGATGCTTCGTCCTATCTATCTCCTTGCCTGTCAGGTCGATCAATCTGTAGAGGTGTTTTAGGTATCTATTCCTCAGCAATTCATCGTTCATCATAGATGCAAGTGATGGGGAGATAGTAATATTGAGATGAAAACCGACTCCATCACCCGCGAGTCCCTCGAATACATCGAGTAGCGGGAGATAGGTCTCCGAGATAGCCTCATAAAACCAATCCTCTTCCAAGAATTCATCATACTCTGGATGCCTTACGAATGGAAGATGCGCGTGTAGCAATATTGCCAAATAACCCTTTTCCATACTCTTAGATTACCTCTCTTTTATGACACTGTCAGAGGAGAGATTCCACACCAGCGATCTTCGTAACCTCTCGAGTATCTCCTCCGAGCCCTTTAGGTACCTTCTGACACCCTCTCCATTGGGTCCCCATAATTCCTCGATCAGGACGGCACCCTCTGGCAACGGGGATATATAGGGGAATGGAAGTTCGCTCTTCTCTCTCTGCAACCTGCTCAAGAGATAGGCGAGTTCTGATATGTCTTTGAGTCTTGGACCAAGTATGTCTTTGATTCTAACGAGTGGTATATCGAAAGGAATAGTTGCAAAAACTACCTCTCCTTTAGACATAGAGGCTGAAGGCATCCTTATGGTTTTGGATCTCAGAATCGGAAGGAATCCATATCTGCTCTTTACCACTATCTCGACAATGAAGTCCTTTTCGGGCGCATCTACAAAGGCATACCAGTTCTTTGTGCCGTATGGAATTTCGTATAGTAGATAGCGGTTTGCATTGCTGCCATCGTAGATGATATTGGTCACATCACTTATTTTAATGTAGAGTTTGCTGTCTACACTCTGAGTGAAATAGTGTCTGATTGTCTCACGGGAGAGGTCCCAGTAACAGAATATCCACTCCGGGTCTCTTGGTACTACATATATCGTGTCAACATCGTATGATTCGGGGAGGGTTCCAAGTGCCTCCTCTACGAATTTTCGCCTCGACATATCACCCATATCGTATTTGGTGGGCTCTACATCGCCTGTGCCGTGAACAGGCTTGTCCGAGACCTGCTCGAGTACTATCCTCGCCTTTGGTTCTACCTTTGGCTTCTGCCTTGTAAATGATGCCTTCTTGATGGCATCGACGCTCTTCTTTATACCCTTTGATACAGACTCGACCTTCTTTGCAATCTTTTTGGTCTTTTCTATCTGTTTTGTAGCCGTCTCCTTGCTCTTCTTTATCTTCTCTCTGGCTATGTCCTTGGTCTTTTCTATCTGCGTTTTGGCTTTCTTTGAGGCGTCTTCTGCCTTTTCTGTAATGCTTTCCAACAACTTCAAGAGCTGTGCCTTGGTCATACTATTTGAGACCTCTGCCTTGAACTTCTTTGCAATCTTCAACAGCTCTTCTTTTGACCTGCCAATCAAATCGATAGATTCTTTTTTTCGAGGCATCTCCATCCTCCTTTACCGTGTCGTGAATATTAGGTCTGGATTGTAAAAGAGTCAACTCAAAAATATCAGGCAGGTGTTATAGCCTTTTCGTCTCTTATGAGTGCGAGTATAGAATGGTGTGGAACTATGAGATACTTTTTACCTTGGAAGTCTATCTCTACGGAGGATTCCTTCAAGAATATTGCGTAATCCCCCTCCTGTGCCTGAAGGGGAATATACTTTATATCCTTTAGCTTTGCACCGCTCGGGAGCTCATAGATAGAACCGGGGTCATATACGGCGTACCCGGGACCTGTCTTAATCACCTTACCGGATAGAACCTTCTCCTTCTCCTTTACAGTGGGTGGCAGGTATAATCCGCCATCGGTCTTCAAATTCTCCTCATTCGGTTCGATCAATACCTTGTCACCAATGACTATTATGTAATTCTTTACATCCATAATGTATCTCTATTAATCACAACCCTTCAATAATTTCAATAAAAACCTCAGGAGTGTCAGTAAAAATTTAGTTACGAGTGGCAATCATTGCTGTTCATAAAGTTTGTAGATTCTGGGAATTTGGCAAAATAAGATGTAAGTTCTGTTTTAATAAAAAATTTTCACAACTTACCCATCTATCTGTTTACTTTGTTAGCCACACGCCTCTACAAGATAGGAATCAACACACCCGTCTGCCTTCGACAGACACCCCTCTACAAGAGGGGAATTTTCATTTACCCGCTTTGCCTTTAATCAACTATCTATTGCGCCTGACTAAAATACCACTGATAACTAAATATTTGGTAGCGCCCCTTAAAGTGTGTATGACACACTAACCAGGTCTATTTTACGATTACCAGATTACCATTTGAAATATAGTGGTTTTATAATTGGTGA
>Ga0078972_1009968_pt1 | contig 18220 bp, 12 predicted proteins | sample YelNatPaOPGAMG01_FD_67568 | JGI IMG/M metagenome (GOLD analysis project Ga0078972, IMG submission 67568) | Hot spring thermophilic microbial communities from Obsidian Pool, Yellowstone National Park, USA - OP-RAMG-01 (SPADES assembly) (version 2) | ecosystem: Environmental > Aquatic > Thermal... | reverse complement strand
CCTGTTATGAATCTTGGGAGACGGAAGGGAGACGTGGTACCTTCACCGGGCGGTGGCCGGGAGTCGGGTCGCGCGGCCGGGAAGCGCCGGACGCGGTTAGCGTGTGGCGGGAAAAAGGTGGAATGTCCCCCTTATCCGTGGGGCGGGGGATTGCGTTCGCGCTTGTTTGCGATAGACTGCCGCAGTGTCAACACAGCGGCGCAAAGCCGGGGAGGCTTTCATGGGAAAGGTTTATGCAGGCATCAACCTGGAGTTTGTGCGTCACGCGGACAAGCCGTTCGAATGGGCGGTGGAGAAGGCGGCGGCCATTGGTTATGAGTATGTCGAACCCATGGTCCACTGGGGGCGCGAACTGCTCAGCGAGGCGGGATATTTTCACAGCGTGTCGATGCTGGACGACCCTTATCGCGTGAAGCGCGCCTGCGAGAAGGCGGGCGTGAAGCTTTCGGGACTGTCGGCGCACACGCCGCTGTGCAAGCCCGAGATCAGCACGGAATATCTGAAACAGGCCATACGCTTCGCAGCCGAATGCGGTGCGCCGGTGGTGAACACCGACGAAGGTCCGAAGCAACCGTGGACCACCGAGGAAGAGGATTTCGTACTGATGAAATATGTTCTGAAGGAGGCGGCCGCCGTTGCGGAGGCGCGCGGCATTCTGATCGGCATCGAGCCGCATCAGCAGTATTCGCGGAAGCCCGCGGGTCTTGCGCGTATTGCGTCGCTGGTCAAGAGCAAAGCCATAGGGATCAACTTCGACACGGGCAACAGTTATCTGGCGGGGGAGGATCCGATCAAGTGGCTCAAGCGTGTTGTCGGCAGGCTTGTGCATCTTCACGCCAAGGACATCTCGATACAGCAGTCGCAGGCCGAGCGCGGCAAGGTGACCGGTACGCCGGTAGGGTGTGCCTGCGGCGACGGCGTGGTGGATTGGCGCAAGGTGGTCGAAATATGCCGCTCCGCGCCGCGCGACATCGTGATGTCTGTGGAGTGCGGCACGATAGAACAAGCCGAGCGCAGCCTGAAACACCTGAACGCTTTGCTGTAAGGTACTCTCGGGAAAGGCACTGCGCCGGCCATCAAGTCGGCGTGTGATTCCGCTTCATTTCACGACCAGGCCTTGTGCGCGCCTGTGAGAGCATGAACACCGGCGCCAGCTGCGCGGCGCGTATTGTGACCGCTTCGGCCGGTCCGGCATCCGACCGTACACATTCCGTGCTGTCCTGCTGCTGTGTTGCAGATAGCGCGAACATCTTGCAAATGTTGCACGCAATGCGATGATGAGAATGCAGCGATTGCGATTGCAGATCCGTAACTGGCGGCAGAAACGCGACCTGAGCCTATGGCCCACCGTTTGCACAAAGGTAGCGCAGCAGGCACCGGCAGAGCGGCCGGGGGGCGTGGATCGCCGGGCGCTCAATGCCCAGATATGGCGGCGCGTCGCATCAACCTTCTTATAGTTGAGGACGAACAGCAGCTGGCGAGGCTGTGGTCCAACGAGCTGGCACACAAGGCAGACATAACCGCCGTACACACCCTGGAAGACGCCCGGCGGCGCATGCGCGCGGCACCGTTCGATGTGGTATTTCTGGATCTGCGGCTGCCCGACGGAGATGGTCTGGATCTGTTGCGCGAGATAAACGAGCGCAACGAGGACACGGCAGTGGTCATACTGACAGGAAACGCGGATCTTGATTCGGCCATCGGGGCGGTGCGATACGGGGCGTACGACTACCTGCGCAAGCCATCGTCGCTGGTGGAGATGGAGCAGGTCCTGGACAGGATCATCCAGCAGATGCGCCTGCGCGACGAGAACGAGGCCCTCAGGCGACAGCTGCTCAGCCACGGCATTTCGGATGCGCTTGTCGGCTCCAGCCCGGCCATGGAGAACGTGCGGCGCCTGATAGCGAGAGTGGCGCCGACGAACACCGTCGTTCTGGTTACGGGCGAGACGGGCACCGGCAAGGAAGTGGCATCGCGGCTCATACATTCTCAGAGCATGCGCAAGGACGGGCCTTTTGTGCCGGTTAACTGCGCCGCCATGCCGCGGGAACTGGCCGAAAGCGAGCTGTTCGGCCATCGCAAGGGCGCTTTCACCAGCGCCGATCGCGATCATCGCGGACTGATACTGGCAGCGACCGGCGGCACGCTGTTCCTCGATGAGATAGGCGATCTGGCTCTGGACCTCCAGGCCAAGTTCCTGCGCGTGCTGGAGAGCGGCGAAGCGCGTCGTGTTGGCGACGACGAACCGTATCGGACTGATGCGCGCATAATCGCCGCAACTAACCGCGACCTGCGCGCGGAAACTGCCGCGGGAAGGTTCCGGCAGGACCTGTACTACCGTCTGTCGGCATTCGAAATCCATATGCCCGCCCTGCGCGAGATTCCCGAGGACATCGCCCCGATAGCCGTCCATCTGCTTGCGGCAGTGAATGTTCCCGGCGCGCGCGCCCGGCGTTTTTCCGAGGCCGCGCTGACGGCATTGCGCAGTTACAGCTGGCCGGGCAACGTGCGCGAGCTGCGCAACGTGGTCGAGCGCGCCAAGATTCTCTGCGACGGCGAGGAGATCATGCCGCAGCATCTCAACCTGCCGGCCGCCTGCGGCGCGCGGGTTGCGGAGCACGTCGTTCCCAGCACCATTGCCGAGATGGAACGCGTCATGATCGAGCGTGCCATGCGGATGCACGGGGGCAACAAGCGCGCCGCCGCGGCCGCCCTCGGGATCAGCCTGCGCACGCTCTACAACAGGCTCAAGACCATGCCTTCAGCCGCAAGGGCCGCGCTGTAAGCGCTCCGGTCGCGGGAGGCGAACCTATGTACGGAACTTCCATCCGCGCTCATACATGCTGACATCCGCCCGCCGCGCCAGGTCGTCTATGTCGATGGTGCCGATATTCTCGAAAACCTTTCTGACGCCATGTGCGAGGAGCCTGGCGAGTTTCTCGTCGTTGGGATAGCGCAGACCCCCGATGATGAAGTATGTGCCCGAGTGGTGCAGGGCGGCGGGGAAACCGGCCGGGTCGTAGGCAACCGTCGAGCCGTGCTCGCGCCACGGGCTGCCCCGCCCGTAGGCGTTGCGCGCGGCGATGGCGGCCATCTCGGGCAGTATGCGCCGCTGCCACACCATCGCCGGCACACCCTCGGCTGAAAGCGCGCTGACCACCGCCTCGCGCAGAAAGTTAGGCGGTCCGCCGTAGCCCATCGCCGCGGCATCGACGTGACACACGAAGTTGTACCCGTTCTCGGTGGCGTAAGCGGGTTCCGAGGGCAGGATCAGACCGCGCACTTCCGCCAGCTCGCGCCGCATCACGGCGAACAGCCGGCGGGCGCGGTCGATGTAATCGTCGATCCGCCGCAGCTGCGCCCGCGCATACGCCGCGCAGAGATCGTTGTACCGGATCATCCAGCCCATGCCGTAGGAGTGATAGTCGGGGTCGTCGAGCGGCTTGCGGAAATCGCCGAACAGCATCATCGCCCTGGCGCGCTCGAGCAGCTGCGGATCGTCCGTAACGAACAAACCGCCCTCGCCGGCGGAAAGCATCTTATTCTGATTCAGGCTGAACGCCGCGCAGTGCCCGATGGTTCCGGCGCGGCGATTGCGGTAGCAGCTTCCGTGTGCCTGACAGGCGTCCTCGATGACCATCAGATCGTGCCGGCGGGCTATGTCCAGAATGGGATCCATGTCGGCGGGCACGCCGTGAAGATGGACGACCATGATGGCGCGCGTGCGCGGCGTTATGGCGGCCTCTATCCTGTCGGGGTCGATGTTTGCCCAGCGCGGTTCGATATCGACGAAAACGGGGATGCACTTCTGATGCAGCACAGCCGTGGCCGAACTGGTCCACGAATACGCGGGCACGATGACCTCGTCGCCGGCCGACAGGTCGCACGCCGCAATGCACATCTGGAGAGCGGCGGTGCCGCTGGTGACGGCCAGGCAATAGCGGTTGCCGTTCCAGCGCGCGAACTCCTCCTGGAGCGCCTCGCAGTTGTCTCCCCAGGCGTGTTTATGGCCGCGCAGCGAGCGCAGGACCATTTCTTCGTCGAGCGGCGTGGTAGGGGGCCAGGGCGCTATGAGTCCTTCGGGAACCGTTCGCGGCCCGCCGCAGATCGCCAGAGAGGTGCTCATTTCCCGCTCCTTTACGGAAGATGTGCAGCGCCTGCGCGGCCGGTTCACTGGCCCGGCGCTGTCATGGCCCGGTGTCTGCGCAGTACTCGCGGCAGCGGAGCAGCGTCATGATAGCGAACGCCGTGCCATACGGCTGGTGGTAGTCCCACATGGCGAAGTCCCACCACGAGCCGTCGGGGTCCTGAGCGGCCAGGATCCATTCGGCCAGTAATTGCGCATAACGGCGCGCCTCCGGGCCTCCGATCATTTCTATCAGCCGGGCGGCGTAATAGTGGCCGAAATAATAGTAATACGGCGCCGTCTGGTACCACGCTTCATGCGGATACTGCCGCTTGCGGCCGATTTCGATGAAGTGGTGCTCCCGGGCGAACTCCTCAAGCCCGTCAATGGCCTGCTGTCGTCCGATGCCTCCGAAACCCCACAGCCACAGCGCGAGGTTGCACGCCTGATTCCGGCCGATGCTCCCGCGTGGCATGTTGGCAGGCATTCGCGGGAAGTACTTCAGGTTTCCCGAGTAGATGTAAGAGCCGTTGGGCAGCCGCTGTTCCAGAAGTCTGCGCAGCGCGCGTTCGACCATGGGGCGGGGCAGTTCGATGCCGGCCGCGTGCGCCTCGTGCAGCGCCACCAGAGCCGCGGCGGTGCCGAAACTGGTGGGCTCCATCGATGGCTGCTGCGTGCCCGCAACGAAGTCGTAGTAGTTCCAGCCGCCCACATAAGTCTGATATCTGTTCAGGCGGTCGATATGCCGCTGCGCCGCGCGCACCAGCGGTGCTGCGTCCGCCGGCGAGCGTCGTGCTTCGGCCGAAAGCGCCTGAAGCGCGTACAGGTGCGCCCATATGTTGTACAGCAGATAAGCATTGTCGCGGCGGGCGTCTCCCTGCTGCATGAGCCATTCAAGACCGCGGGCATGCGCCTCGCGCTCGCCGGCCTCGGCAAGCGCCATGACGCACAGAGCAGTGGTAGCCGTGCGGAATGCATCGTGAGACCCGGGCACCTGCGAAAGCACCTCAAAGCCGCGGGTCACGCGCCCGGTGCCCCAGAAGCCTTCGGCCTGCTGCGACTGGCGCAGAAAAGCCACTCCGCGCGCCACGGCGCTATCGATGCGCGCCGTGATCGGCATGGTGGCTGCGGTTCCCGCGGCGGGCGGCGCAGCGCTGCGTCGGGAGGCACAGCCCGCCAGCAGCAGCGTCAGCAGCATCAGGCTCGCGGATCTCATCTGCTCTCCGGCAGCACGATGCAATCGCCGGCAACCAGGCCGGCAATCACCTCGACATTCTTCCCGTCGGACATGCCCAGCGTTACGCGGCGCTTTTCCGTCGAGCCATCGGGGCGTTTAAAAGTCACCATGCCTGCGGACACGGCGCTGGCAGGAATGCACAAAACGTCGGCACGTGTTATTTCCATCTGAAACGATCCCTTCATGCCCGGCAGCAGCCGTGCGTCGGCCTCCTCAAGAGGCACCTCCAGTTTGAACGCCAGTGCGCCCGGCGTGCCCCTGGACACTACCATCAGAACCGGGCATTTCGCCTCGATGGTCGCCGGCGCCAGAGCGCCGGGCACGATAACCACTTTTGCCCCTGGCTGGATCCACAGTGCCTGATGTTCGGGAACGGTCGCCTCGAACGTCAGATGTCCCGGTTTCACCAGCCGCATCAGCACCTGTCCCGCCGTCGCCCGCTCGCCCGGACGAAGCGCGCGCACATCGCCTCCCTGCCACTGACCGTCAACTATCTGCCCGTACATCACCGTGCCGTCGAAAGGGGCGGTAACGGTCATGGCGGCAGCGTCCGCCTTGAGATCGTCCACCTTGCGCTGCGCCTGCTCGACGGCGATGCGCGCGCCGGCGAGTCCCGCCTTGCGCGTAACTGCGGCGTGTGCTTGCGCTATTTTCAGCGACTCCAGGGCATTGCGCGCCTGTTCCACCGCATCGCGCACGCGCTGTTCGGCAGCTTTGTATTCGCTCGTGCGGGTCTTTTCGCGCCTCTCCTCCTGCATTTTCAGCGATATCTTAGCGTTCTCCAGCCGCCGCACGGCGCGTTTTATCACGATGTCGGCCGTGGCAGTGGTGAGATCCTCGGCCTTGTACATCTTGCGCAACTGGTCGAGTTCGTCGGACTGGTCCTCCACGTAGTTACGGGCATTGGTCACGGCCAGGTCGGCCGACAGCAGCATGTGCGGACCGTCAACCGTTTGCCACCACTTAACGGCCTCTTCGGCCTGTTTCAGCGAATCTTCCGCTATGCGCAGCGACAGAGCCTCGGTTCTGACGGCCAGTTGCGCTTCCGCCTCCGCTTTCTGAAGCGCCGCAACAGCCGTCGCCAGTTCGTTTTCCGCGGATTCCAGCGCCCACTTCATATGTACCGGCTCGAAGGCTATCAGAACATCGCCCTTCTTCGCCGAAGACATGTGCGGCGCTATAGAGGAGATGACCAGCGGTCCGCTGTAACTGCGCAGCCTTATGCGCACATCGAATGCGTCACGGGCCTGAAAAAAACCTTCCCCGCGTATGTCGAGTTTGAGATCGCCTTTTGCGACCACGTGTATCGCCGGCATGGTCACTGGAGCAGTGGCCGGCGCGGTCGCAGGAGGCGTCTGGCCGCCGGTCGCCATGCCTGCGGCCAGAATCATCGTCAGAACACATGCTGGGAATATCGTACGCTGTTTCATCGGCTGTTCCTTCTCGCTCAATATCATCTGCGCTGGCCGCAGGCGACGCCACACAACCGCCTGATACGCCGGACCGTACGCGGCTGATGCGGCCGGATATGCCCGCACGACGTAGCGATCCTGCCTGCGCTGCGGCGTGGTCACGTATGCGCCGCTCAACGGTACTCGCCGGCGCGGCTTATGGCAACCTTAAGGGCGCCCTCAGTCCGCAAGCGTTTCCTGCCTCTGTGCCGCTGCGCGGTTCAGCGCGTGTTGTTCACTGCGCTGCGGAGCAGACCGATCTGTCTGAGCGACCGCACCGATTCATACAGCTCGCCAACCTGACGGTGATCCAGTGCGGCGTCGAGGACGATCAGTTCATCGATATACAGCCCCGACGGGCCGGGAAACGTGCCGAAAGTTACTTTATGAAGACCGTCGTCCGCGGTCAGCGTCCGTCCGCGGAGAACGTGGTCGGCCATCAGCGCGCCGTCGAGATACAGTTTCAGTTCGGCGCCGCCGGCGGCGGTGAAGACGGTGAGATGCCACTTGTCGCTTCCCAGATCCATGTTCTGACGCAGCGAACGGTCGAAGATGCCGTTGTGATCGCGTATTCCCTGAAAGCGATAGACCTGCATTACCTGCGCGGAATCGGTCAGCGCGCACCACGGGCCGCCACGGATGAACACCGATATGTAGCCGTTCGTTGCGCCCGTTATGGCGAAGAACTGTCCGCCGGCGTTTCGCGCCAGTCCGTCCGGCAACGACCACCAGAAAGCGATTGTAAGCGGCCTGTGCGGCGAAAGGGCGGCACCGGTCAGCACCAGCGGCATTCTGTCGGCAAGAGAGGCGCAGCGCCCGGAGAAGCCACCGGGCACGATTCGGGACCTGCCGACCGACGAAATACCCGCGCGATTGACCTCCGGGGCCTCACCATCAAAGGAATCGAAATACGCCACCCGTGTTTCAAGAAACGGCGGGACGGTCAGATTCTCGATGAACGGCGTGGCAACCGTGCGCGTTGCCGCCGGCGCAGGTGCCGCAAGCGCCTGTACCGCCGCGCTATCCAGAAGCATCGCTGCCACAATCGAGGATGTCGCCAGGATCCGCATGACAGAACCGCCCCACTTAGCGCGGCGTTATGCGCAAGCCGACCGTCTCATGCCGCGGTATCATCAGACGGACTGCGTTGCCGTCCGCCGGCAGGGGCGCTCCTGTTTCGAGGTTGGCCACCGCCATGCCGCCGCCGAAGCCCATCGCGCCGGCATCGATGGTGAGGGCCGCTTCAACGTCCTGTTGCGCATAACTGCATACCAGGACGATGGCACATTCGCCGGGCACGCAATACACGATCGCGGGAAGGTCGTCGCGCCCGGTGCGCACAGGCGAGGGCATTTCATCCCAGTAGCGGTACACCTTCAGCCGCGGATTCTGCATCAGAGGCAGCAGGGGGTCGCGCAGCGTCTTCCAGCATCTGCCCGAGCCGGAGGAAATCAGTTCGTGAACAAGACACACTCCGGCGAACGTGCGCTGTATGCGCTCGTCGCCGGCCTGCGGGCCGTGATCTCCGAGCATAACCGGCCAGACTCCCGCCAGTTCGCCGTTGCTGCACAGAAGTATGTAGGGGCGGCTGTGGCGATCCTGCACGTCGCCCTGCGAGTATTTCCATTCCCAGTCGTACTGCACCGTGGCGAAGGAATGCGCCGGCAGGGGGTTGGTGCTGGTCATGTGCGGCATGGTGATGGGCAGCATGTTCATGTCGTTCATCATCACGAACGTGCGCTTCGCCAGTTCGCGCATGGCCCATACGCCCGTCGCCGGAATTACGTTTCCCGACGCGTCCAGGTAGGCGTCGCTCATCATGCGGTTGTATGTCGGGCAGAAGTACCAGTTGTCCCAGTACACGCCGCGATTGCGCCCGTGGCGGAATGATTCGGCATACCAGTACAGAGCGTGGTCGATGTATGACGCCGACGGAACAATCTTTATCTCGCCGGGATGCCGCTTGAAGGGACGGGGGTTGTAGTCGTCGGTAACCCATTCATCCATGAACGTCGGATATTCCTCGCAGGCGTTGTACGTGGCGCGGTTGTAATAAAACACCATCGTGGCGCCGTAGCGGCTGCCGCCGACGTTGTGGTACACGTGTCGCTTCCAATTCTCCAGCGCGGCCTCCATCGACTCGGCGCCATAGGGCACGTAATCCAGCGACCGGAGGTAGTCCGCGCCTTTCTGTGCACACTGTTCAATTTCCTGTCGCGGGATCTTCTCCGTGTTGGCACGCGCTATCATGTGCCAGAAGTACATATCCTTGCCCGGCGGATACAGATTCCCGCAATCGCCGGGTCCGCCGTTCCAGTTGATGCACGTACCCAGAAGCGTATAGCGGTCGGTCCACCACCTGTGTCGCCATCCTTCCAGGCGCGGCTTGACCGGGGCGGCCATAATCCCGAACGACAATCTGCGCGGAGCGTCGAGCACAACCGGCTTATTCACCAGATGCACCCGCAGCACGACCGCGTCCCCCTGACGGATGACCTCAAGATTGGCTGTCTTGCGATCCCAGCTCCAGCCTTTGTCGTTCTCGGCAAACCAGCACAGACCGCGGTGAGGATCGCCCAGATAGATGTACGAACAGAAATTGGCCGGCAGATCGCTGCATTGCACCCGCCGCGCATCCCATATCACGCCCTGCCCGGCCGGCAGATAATCCGAAATTGTGTTGCGGATGCCGTCGCCCATCGCGTGGATCATCGTGGCCTGATCGGCGCGCAACGGTATCTCCAGCGTCAGCGCATCGAGGCTCCTGCCGGGGCTGGCGTTAAGCGTCAGATCGTATTTGAGCGCGCCATCGTATTCCCAGACAGCCAGAGCATGCGCGCCGACAGCCCCGAACTTCAAAGGCACGCTCGCCTCAACGCGATGTCCGGCGACCTCCACGAACTTGAGCGGCCCGCCCTCCACGACCGCATCGGCTCCGTCAACGACGGCCTTGAACGCCGCGGGTCCGGCGAGGATCGGTCTGCGCGCGCCGGGCTGGCCCGCAGTTACCTGATTTACAAGGCCTGCATCGTTCAGCGTGTGCTCGCGCAGAACCGTGCGCAGCATCCGGCCGTCGAGCACTATTGGCTCGAACGGCGGATAGACCCTGGTGCCCGTGCCCAGCCCCTTGTTCTCCCACTCGAACCGGTTGCGCTCAAACTCCCTTACCACAGGTTCTGCGGGGACATTCCGTCCGGCGGCCTCCATGGCCAGTTCGTATTGGCCATCGAGTTGGGGCACATCAAACACCGCCTCGCGCCTGCCGCGGGCCGGCTCGGGAAGCGTCCACCGTCCGATCGCATGCGCGTCGCCTTTGCGACGCAGCGTAAACGTCAGCGACTCCAGCGTTGCATCCGACGGCAAACCCGAAGTATCGGCCAGCACGCGCAGTTTCCGCAGATATGGATAGTGCCCGAAGCGGAAATCCATCGGCCTGACTACCACCGGCACAGTATCCCATCGCCGCTCGCGGGGCTTTCCCCATGCGACCCGCCGGTCGTAATGCACGACTTTCCCGTCGTCGGAGGTCACGCGGACCAGAAGATCGAAGGCTGTGCTGACTGTCTCGAGATGCCTGAACTCGTGAACGGCAGTACTTCCCGGCGCAACAACGAGCGTCTTTTCATCGCGGAGTTCCGGCATGGTGTTGCGTTTCAGTTCCACCAGCGACCTGACCTCACAGGGCGCGCCGCCCGGGTTATGCATGTTCACCTGAAGGTGCACCAGGCGCGTGAAGGGATCAGCAAGGTAGCGGTGCTGCACCGCCAGTCCGCCGTCCTTGACGAACGTAAACGATGTCCCGCCCGAGCGGAAACGCGGCGCGGTGGATGAGAACTTCCACGGCTGTTTCCAGTCGCGGCACACGCTGATGCCCCATGCGCCATCGCTGGCCCTGCGGCCGGGCGCCACGCTCGCGACAGGAATGCGTACTTCCGTGACCCATCGCGTTGGTGTGAAGCCGTGTCGGATTTCATAGCGCCCATCCCAGCCCGGCGGGGCGGCCTGTCCACCGCGGCCTTCTGCCTGGTAAAACCTTCGATTGGCGGCCGACGCCAGAAACTGATACTCCACGCCGCGCTGTGCCCCGGGAGCGGGGTCGATAAACACCTCCATGGCGTCGTCGAAGACGATTTTTACTACGTCGCGATCTATGGCGGTCAGCAGTTTGCCCTGTTCGGGAAGTTCGCTTTCCAGGGCAACGTAGATGTCGGTTTCGGTTGCTCCCACCCATGCTCTGGCCGAGCGCTCCTCGAGCTTTCCGTCCATCCACAGCCCGTCGAACCCGCACGCCGCGTCCCACTCGCCGGCGTCGAGCCTGCCGTCAATTACCGGAGCCCGTGGCATGAGCGGCACGCGGTATTCATCAGCCATGGCAGCCGCTGCGGCGGCGCACATCACGCACAACCACCACATCGCCGCGCATCGTCGATGGAAGGATATCGGTCGCCGCATACCTGCAGCATACTGCGCGACGCGACGCGAGAACATATTCGGCTATGCGGCTTTGGCCGGAGGGACGGGCTGTCAGGCGGGTTGGAGGCTTTCCAGAGGCATGTGGCTGCGTATGGCGGCAGCGAGCGCATCCGGGTCCGTCGCAGCCAGCCTCTGGAGCACCTGGCGCCAGCGATGGGGGAAGTTGCCGGCGGGGTCGTCGGGCAGGTGGCCCACCATGCGGTCGAAGGCCTCGCGATGGCGCAGGTATTCCGCCTTCACCTCGGCGAAACGGTTGCGGAATGCGCGGAGATACACTTCAGCGAAAGAGATTGGATTGGTCACATACGCCAGGCGCCTGTTTACCGGCTCGGCATACGCCGGGGCCATCTCCAGCAGACTGCCCTGATAATGATCGAAACTGCCCGTGTGATCGGCAACCACGATCTCCACGGGCATGCCGTCAGCGTCCTCGATGACTACCTCGTCGCCGTCGTCGAACACCACTTTGCCGGCGGCGCGCCGGCCGACGATCATGTTCACCGCCGCCGCCCGTCCCAGCAGATGAGCCAGCCGCAGCGCGTAAGCCTCGTTCTCCAGTCGCGACGGCGGAATCTTGTCGGTGGCGATCCCGCGCACGTACTCGCGCTGGAAATAAGGCGAGAGAATCCACGCTCCGCGGTACGCCTCGTTGCGTCCGTCATACACCTCGCGCACCTTCCCCGCTGTCACCCGCAGCGCCAGGTTCATGCCTATCTGGCGGCAGCCCAGACGCCGGTCGAGAATGTACTGGGTGTATTCCTCGGTCTCGACTATCGCCTGAAGCAGGCTCTTGCCCTCGTCCAGTCGCTCGCGCACGCCGTATTTCTGCATGCGGATGATATGTACCTGTTCCGCGGCGCCGGCGGCGGTCTTGAATTCCACGATGAACACGCCGCGCCGTCCGCCGGTATGCGGCCGCTGCGACAGCCGGTTTACCACGCAGCCGACGTTGATGTACTCCAGGTCGCCATACTCGCGCATGAAGTTGAGAATAAACTCGCGCGCCAGACGCCGCTCGGGCATGCTGCTGCTCTCGCACGCCAGCGACTCGACGCACGGGTCTATGATGAACTCGCCATTCTCTATGCGCCCCCCGGGAAGCCATTCGATCTGGAGGTAGAACTCCGAGCCCAGCCCCGCCATCACCTCCTCGCATATGGCGTCGTCGGCCGGATTGATCAGCGCGCTGAGCATGTTTCTCCGCCATTCGAGCACGTTGACGTCGTCGCGACGGAACTCCGGCCGCACCGCCCGGCGGAACCGCCCCCGCAGCGATTCATAGGCCGCACGCAACTCCGACGGCGACATCTGCGTGAAATCCAGACCCGCAAAAGACGCAGCCGAAAACATCGTGGCGTCCGCCATGAAAAAGTCGATTTCCGGGCTGCCAAGACGATTGCCCCTGCCGCAGTAGGTCTGGATCTCGATCAGATGGCGGCGCAGTTCCTCGTCGTCGAGGCTGGCGAGTCTGTCGAACTCCTCGAACGTGAGAAACCGCGTGCCCGTGGCCTTGTTGTAATAGTAGATCTCCCTCCCGCCGATCCCGATGCGCGAGGAGAGGATCATCTGTTTCATCTCCTCCACCGACTGCGGCAGACGGTTTATGCGCCAGTTCTCGCCGCGCCGTTTTATCGCCCCGCGCACGCGCGGATCAGCCACGTGCAGAAACTTCACGTGCTGCCGCGGAACGATCTCGCACAGCAGTTCGTCGGCTTCGAAGGCCAGGGGCATGTTGGCCGGGTCCGGCCGGATCAGAATACTGTCGTTCTCCATTATGAGATCGACCGACTCCTGCCACAGCTGGATCTGCTGTTCGTCGGTCAGGGGATCTTCGCCCCGCGCAACGCGGCAGCGATTGACGTGTTCGGAGTAGGCGATGCGCTGCGTGGCGTGAATGCCCGGAATCGTCACCAGAACGCGGGCGCGTGGAAAAATCGTGCCGATCCGCGATTTCAGATTCCCCTGTTCATCCCTGGCCAGCGGGTGTTCGCCAATTATCAGCAGATTCATCGGTTCAGTTCCCCTGCGAATAATAGTAGCCGCGCTGTGCCGCGGATGGTACCGCAGAATCGCCGGGCGCTGCTCATTTTCCGGCACGCTTTGCCGCAGAATTGTTCATACTGTGGACACGGTCACCGGCCCTCCGGCCGCAGCACGCTGCGGATCACATCCGCATATGCCATCAACGACAGATATGTTCGGAGGCTGAAGCCGTTGTTGTTGAGCGCTTCCTCGGAAAAGTCGCCCATGTACTGCTTCGGGTTGGACGGATGCACGCCGTCGCGGCTGATAAGCGTGAGCACCTGATATACGTCGCCGGGAGTATCACGGAACTTCGGCAGCGTGCCGTCCCAGTCGTCCGGACGGCGCCGCAGACATTCGCCGAAATAATCGATCACGGGCACGTTCATCTCCCGGCCGACCTTCAGCACCACCTCCGCGAACTGTCTGCACTGCGCAAGCCGCCCGCTTTTCGGCGGAATGGTGCTCAGGATCATGATCGTCCCGTTGTCCAGACATCTGCGCACAACTTCGCGCGTCCTGGCTTCGTATTCGTCTATCTTCACGCTGCCCAGATCGTTGGTCCCGAACATCATCAGCGCTACCTCGGGATTGAGCTTCTGAAGCCAGCGGTCGATGTTATCGTGGGCCCATCTGATGGTCATCATGCCCGTGTTGCCGTATTCGGGGCCTTTCCACTTGTCCCAGCACTCCCTGACCATGTACCCGTTGACCAGCTCCCACGCGCGGCGGGCCTCCGGATCGAGGTTCTTCTGCGACCACCGCAGCGGCGACCAGTACGCCATCGAAACGGTGATGGAATCGCCGAAATGCGCGAAGGTTCCATTCCGGCCGGTAAATCGCGCATGCACCTTCTTCATCGGCTCCACCCAGTAGCGGTCGGCGACGGGGCTCGTGGCCGGAGCGCCGTATCCGCTGGCGCAAAGCCACCACGCGATTACGACGACGCCAGTTACAGTTCGCGAAATCATCGTTCTGCCTCCTGGGCACATGGCGCCGGCCGCAGTATCTGCGGCAAGCCGCGCCTGCGGTACGCGCGTGCCGGCGCCGTTGGCCTACGGCCGGGCATTAAGAATCATGTCGCCGAACGCCGGCAACAATTCATATTTGCGCTGCCAGGGCGTGTACATGAACCCGCGCACGCAGGTCATGCCGCGCGCGGCCTCGAGCCAGCCCTTTACCTCGTTCAGGTCGGCGGCGTCGTAATAGCACGCCACCAGTATCTCGAATCCCTGGTCGGCGAAGAACTTCAGGCTCTTCTCCCGCGGTGCACCGCCCCACACGGCGATCTTCAGATCGCGCGGAACGTGTTTCCATGAGCCGGTATAGTCGCCTTCCACAAGATAGTACTCGCCCCGCGCGTTGTGATTCGGATCGAACATGTCCGACCATACGTATATCTCGGCGCCGGGAATGTGGCGCCGGATTATCTCGGCCTGGCGCGTGACGCATTTGCCAAGAAGCTCGGCCATATCGCGCCCGCGGCAGGCCGCGCACGTGCCTCCCATACGCACCTCGTCCATGTTGAGCATCACCCGTCGCGGCCGCAGGTGTTTGGCCAGCAGAGCCGCCTCGTGATCGTATATCTCGTACAGCGCCGGCTCCGCCATGCATACGGTTATCTGCGATTCGTTTATGACCATCGGGTGATACCAGCTCACGCGCATTTTCTGACCGTCGCGTATGCGGCTGCCCGCGGTAAGCCGCAGAGCCGGCCATGGGCGATCCACGTTGTAGAAGTTGAACGACGGGTCCGTCAGCGGCGCGTAGTCGGTTCCCTCTGCGTACGTCACAGTTCCGTCTTCGCTGCGCACGGTAACCGGCGTTCCCGGGCGCCGCAGCACGTTGAGCGGGCCAACCTCTTCAACCGTCCAGTCGTCCAGCCAGTATCTGCCGCCCCTGCCTCCCCAGACGCCCGCGTACAATCGAACGGTGTCGTATGGCCCGCTGTTGAAGACGGTGGTGAGTTTCCGCCAGCCGTCGGTCGTGGTCGGCACGTTGAATGTGCGCGGGGCGAGATTGCGGTCCTTGCCGGCCAGCGCTATTGCGCGGAAAGCGCCCGCGGGCCGCAGATCCTCCGTTCTTACCCACAGTGTCATGCGGTAGCAGCGCCGCGGCATAACGCGCACCTGCTGCATCACGCGCCCGTGCCCGTGCGGATTGGCCGTGAAGTTCTCCATCCGCAGCGACGCCCGCCCGCTGTGGCGAACTTCCGTGTCAACGAAACTCACGGTCCCCGGCTGATCGTGAAAACTGAATGAGCGCAGCTTATGTCCCGCAAAGTCCTCAAACCCCCCGTTGGCAAGCACCTGCGTCTGCTCGGGCTGGAAGTGCGCTTCGTTGCCCTTCACCACGAACAGCGCGCCTTCAACCGGCATTCCTTCGGCAAGATTGCGATCGTGCGCCAGAACGCCGCCACCGTAGCCCACCGAAAAGACGGCCGGAATGAGCTCTACGCTGTTTTTCTCGCAGCACTGTTTTATCTGCTCGAGCCGGCGGAAGTAGTCGTCCGTCTTTTTACACAGCGTGTCCAGCCCGAAAGACACTATCGCGCCATTGATGCCGTGCCCGGCCGCGGTCTCGATGAGGCGGCTGACATCCGCGACGTCGGCATCCTTGCTCAGGTTCCATCCGAACACCCACACGAAGCGATCGCGGTATGACGGCGCACCTGCCCCCGCAACTACCGATACCGTCAAGAGCATTCCGGCTGCCAGACCTGCGAATTGTCTCAGCACGGAACACCTCCATGGAAGTACGCAATCAGCATAACCGACAGACGGCGTACACGCACCGACAAACGACCGTTATCGGACGGCGCTTTGCGCTATTGGCAGGGAGGCGCGCCCGGTAAGGTCTTATCGACTGGGAAGGTTGCGGAAACATTCATCAGCCTGGCGAAGGCATCAAATTGCTGCCTTGAGCCAGAAGGTTGCCCGGGCCGGTCCGCTGTCTGGTTGGCGAAATCGGCTGGCGTTTTCCCGTGGCACTGCATAAGCGCTTATCTGCAAACTCTTTACGCGCCGCATCGCGCCGCTGGAAGCACCTGTCTCAACGGCGCTTGTCGCACACTGCGGGCGTGGCAGATTCCGCCAGTGGAACTTGCCATCTGACCGTGCGTATAAAATAGTGTAAGTCGCGACAGTCCTCCTTCCCTGGGTGGCGTGGAATTCCGAGAGGTCCACGCCACCTTTCTTATTGGACCTGCTGGACGCCGCGGCGCTGTGGAAACGGCTCGTCTGGCGCGGGGCGTTTTTCTTGCGCGGATCGCGCATAATAGAATACGTGTGGACTTGGGATTGTGGAGAGGAACGTCATGCCGAGGTACGAGTATCGGTGCAAGGATTGTGGACACCGGTTCGAGAAGGTGATGTCCGTTTCCGAACACGAGAACTCGCGGAAGATCCGCTGTCCGAAATGCGACAGCGCCAAGGTCGAGCAGGTCCCCACGGCGTTCAGTGCTTTGACGGGCAAGAAAACCTGAGGCCGAGGGGCTTGCGCCTGGCGCAGACGTGCCGCCCCAGACGGCCGGGAGCGGGTCGCGTCGTGTGGGCGTCGTGTCAACGCTTCGACACATAGTGGGCTGTTGCGGCTTTCCGACCGCTCGCGCCCGGTACTATGCGCATTTCTCCGCGGTCGAAGTACAGACCACTTTCTACGAGCCGCCGCGCGAAGCCACAGCCCGCCAGTGGCGACAGAGCGCGCCGGACGCTTTCGAATTCACGTTGAAGGCCTGGCAACTCATCACCCACGAACCGGCCAGTCCCACGTATCGCCGCCTGCGCACGGCGCTGACCGAAAGCCAGAAGAAGGCCGTCGGCTCGTTCCGGCTTACTCCCGTCACGCTGATGGCCTGGCAGCGCACGCTCGCCATCGCTCGGGCGCTGCGCGCGGACAAGGTGCTGTTTCAGTGTCCGGCGAGCTTCCCGCCGACAGCGGAAAACCTCCACCGCATGCGGCGCTTCTTCGCAGCGATCGATCGCGACGGTTTGATGCTGCTGTGGGAACCGCGCGGGCCGCGATGGTCCGATGATTGTGTTCGACAGATCTGCGAAGAGTGCGGCCTGGTGCACTGCGTCGATCCGTTCGTGCGCTGCTGCGTCACGACGGGGCTGCGCTACTATCGTCTTCACGGCATAGGCGGCTACACCTACCGGTTCTCCGACGAGGATCTCGCCCGCCTGCGCCGGCTGCTTCCGCAGGACGGCGACTGCTACGTGATGTTCAACAACACGTTCATGTTCGACGACGCTCTGCGCTTCCGGCGCCTGCTCGAAAACTGAACCGCCGCTCCGGTCCGACTGCCGCCATGCCGGGCTACTCAACGTTCAGCCCGGCCAGATAGTCCTCGAGCTCCCTGCGCTGGGCATCGAGTTTCTTCTGCAACTCCGCTATGCGGCGCTCCAGGTCCTCTATCTGTTTCTCCTGCTCCTCCAGTTTCTGCACCAGCCGTATCTGATAGGCGCTCTTGTCCGGAACGCTCTTGATGTTCTCGCGTATGCGCACCTGATCGCGGGTGATCTGACTTATCTCATCGCGGTGCTTCTTTATCTGCCGTTCGAGGTCGGTCAGCGCGTATTTCATCGCAACCGCCTTCGCCAGGGCATCGCGCACAGTCTGCGGAATGCCGCCGGTCTTCACATATACGTCCAGCGTGCCTGTGTCGGCCGGAAGGATCGCCAGCGTCTCCGACGACACCATCTCTTCCTTCACGGTCAGCGTTGCCGACTTGCCCGCCGGAACAACCAGCCGGAACCGGTAAAGCGTCTCGGTCTTCTCGAACGGCTGCGGGGTATCGACCAGCGTCCAGCCCTGCCGCAGCGGGTGTTCGATCAGCAGCGTGCGGTCCTTATCGTCCTTATTCTCCGCAAGGTATTCCTGCACGTGCACGTTCTTGCGTTTCAGATGCAG